>Ga0302226_10002933_pt1 | contig 11861 bp, 9 predicted proteins | sample II_Palsa_E3_3_FD_193524 | JGI IMG/M metagenome (GOLD analysis project Ga0302226, IMG submission 193524) | Peat permafrost microbial communities from Stordalen Mire near Abisko, Sweden - II_Palsa_E3_3 | ecosystem: Environmental > Terrestrial > Soil > Palsa > Peat permafrost | place: Sweden...
ATGGTACCCGAGCCATACGTCCCGGCCCGGCGGCGCTTCGCCCAGGTCGATCCGCCGCAACCCGGGGGTCGTATCGCCCAGTGGGCACGGCAGCGCCGCAAAGCCGCCCCCTTCCGCGCACATCCGCGCCTGTGCCCCTCGGTTGTTGCTGCCAAAGGCGATTCTCGCGTTCGGTAGCATGCGCTTGACCCATTCCACATCCGGCAGCGTGCCAAACGCGCTATCCATGCTGACGAGCATGTGCCCCTCCCCGTCGCCCGCCCGCGGCGCGACGAGGTCGACGCGCCCGTACAAGGCGTATTCCATATGCATCAGCTTGCGCTGGATGACATCGGCTTCCTCGAACGGCGTGATGCGAAACGCCAGATCGGTCTCGCGGCGGGCCAGGTTGTAACGGCGCGAATCCGTCACCAGTTCGAGCGAGACGCCCCGGTGCTGGACCAGGAACCGCGCAAACACGGGCGTTAGCACATGGACGCCAAACCAGTCCGAAGACGATACGCGCAACAGGCCGGTCAGATGCGCGTCCTTGCCGGCCAACGCCCGCGTGAAGCCAAGCGCCTCTTCTTCCATGCGCTCGGCATGGGCGAGAACCGCTGCGCCTTCGTCGGTCAGGACGAAACCGTCGCGAGTGCGCTGGAACAGCGCGTGGCCTACGGTTTCCTCCAATGCACGCAGACGCCGGCCCATGGTGGGCTGGGTCTGGCCCGTTTGCCTCGCCGCCGCGCCGAGCGTACCGTTGCGGGCAATCGCCAGGAAAACACGGACGTCACTCCATTCCATCGCCCGAGCAGTCATTTTTGTTTGCCTACCATTCAAAAACGTCGATTTACATACCATTTCGCATGACAGAGTATGAAGGTATCGAAGCGCTGACTCAACCGGAAAGGAAATCATCATGTCGATGCACGCCCTCGTTCTCAACCGCTACAACGGCCCCCTCGAACCGACCGAACTGGCACGGCCAGATCCGGCGCACGGTCAGGTGCTGGTGCGTATCGCAGCGAGCGGCCTGAATCCGCTCGATACGAAAATCCGCGCCGGCAGCGGCGAGCATGCAAAGCATCCATTGCCGCTGGTGCTGGGAATCGATATGGCAGGGGTAGTCGAAACGGTCGGCTCCGGCGTCGATGGGTTCAAGGCTGGGGACGCGGTGTATGGCATGACCGGCGGAGTCGGCGGCATTCAGGGCTCGCTCGCGCAGTACGCAGCCGTGGACGCCAATCTGCTCGCGCTCAAGCCGGCGAATCTGTCGATGCGCGAAGCCGCCGCCCTGCCGCTCGCCTTCATCACGGCCTACGCGGGGGTTGTCGACCGGGCGCGGCTGCAGGCCGGCCAAACCGTGCTGGTCCAAGGCGGTGCGGGCGGCGTCGGGCACGTCGCGGTGCAGCTCGCAGTCGCGCTCGGCGCCCGGGTGTTCGCCACGGCCAGTGCTCGCGATCACGACTTCGTTGCTAGTCTCGGAGCGACGCCAATCGACCATCGCGCACAAAGCGTCGAGCAGTATGTAGCAGCATTCACCGAGGGGCATGGCTTCGACCTGGTAGTCGACACCGTGGGCGGCGCGACACTGGATGCCTCGTTCGCGGCCGTCAAACATTTCGGGCGCGTGGTGAGCGCCTTGGGATGGGGAACGCATGCACTCGCGCCACTCTCGTTTCGCGAAGCCAGCTACTCGGGCGTGTTCACCCTGTATCCGCTTCTAAGCGGTGAACATCGCGCTCATCACGGCGCCATGCTTCGCGAAGCCACACGTCTCGCGGAAGCCGGCAAACTCCAGCCGAGACTCGATGCGCGCCGCTTCGATCTGGCTTCCGCTGAACTCGCTTACGACGCCATCACAAGTGGCACGGCGCGCGGAAAAATTGTGGTGGAGGTGGAATGAGCGGGCGGCGGCCGGCCGCTTCTATGCACAGTGAAACTCCGGGAGGCTTACGAATCCAGATCGCCAGGCGAACCTAGATCACCAGCCGCGAAACCTTGGTCCCTTCCAGCGAAATGCCGGCCATCAACCCCGCGTTGGTCAGCACGAAGGCCACCACCGGGCTCATTGCCGTCGAGGTATCCAGATTGCCGTTCGCACCGATCTTCGCCAGCGCGACGGTTGCATCGGCACCGGCTGCCCAGCCCTGGCTTTGCGTGAAGCGGTCGAGCGCCTCCTGCGTCAGGAAGGCAAAGATAATCGCCTTGGATTGCGCGCCAATCTGCAACCCAAACGAACCGGCCACGGTGCTGTAGTAGCCAGTGGTCTGGCCATCGACGCGTAAGCCGCCCTGCCCGTACTGCCCACCGAACCAGAAGCCCGCGGCAAACACAGACGGAAACACCAGCACCCCGCGCGCTTTGCCGATGATCTCCTGCGACCCATGCACCGTGCTCTGCAGACGCGCGAGTGTCGAATCAATACCGGCGTTGATAGTGTTGCGTTTTTGCGTGTAGTCCTCGGCGGTCTCACCCGAGCCGAGCGGTGTGGTGGTGCAACCTGCCAGTGTCAGGCCGCTCGACGCGAGGAGCACACCGGTGCCGGTAATGAATTGACGTCTGTGCATCGTGGCTTTCCTATGAAGAGAGAGTTGATCGACCGCCAGCGCAAACCACGTTAGTACGGCATTGAAGTCGCTTTTGCGTCCCTCTGCAAGCGTTTCATTGGAATGACATACGGGTGTGCCCGATGACGAACGTCAGGAGCGAAGTCAGGCGGTTGCAGATGGGACCGCTATCGATGCGCCAAGTTCGAATGCACGCAGCGATACATCCTACGTTTGCCCGCTACAATAGCGCCCAATCCAGTTCGACTCGAGGTTCCGGCTATGCGCTTTCTTCGTCTGCTGTTGTCTGGCCGCTCTGCCCGTCTGCTGACGGCGGGGCTGTTTGCGGTATTCGCACTCGGCGGCTGCGCCAGTTGGTTTGGCAACAGCGATCCGCTGCACGTGAGTATCGCTGGGCTCGAGCCGCTCGCCAGTCAGGGGGCCGAGATGCGCTACGACGTGAAGCTGCGCATCCAGAATCCCAACAGCGGCTCGCTTAGCTTCAGTGGCGTCTCCATCGATCTGCAACTGAACGGCACCGACTTTGCCAGCGGCGTCAGCAACCAGCCCGGCGCGGTGCCGGGCTACGGCGAGACGGTGGTCAGCGTACCGGTGACCGCGTCGGCCTTTGCAGTAGTGAACAAGGCCTACTCGGTCGCGGGCAGCGATACGCCACCCGGCGAGTACCCGTACATCTTGCACGGCAGGCTCGCAGGCGGCCTGACGGGAGGCGGGACACGCTTTCTCGATCAGGGCGTGCTGTCGCTACCAAGGTCCGGGCCAGGCATGGCCGGCCAGTGAAGCAGCGTCAGGCGAGTGCGGAGCATCGCCTGACCGGACGGCGGATCTGAGCGGCGCTAGCCTCAGCGGCTAGCCCGAGGCACCGCCGCTTACACCACTTCGAACAGACCCGCTGCGCCCTGCCCGCCGCCGATACACATCGTCACGACCACCAGCTTCGCGCCGCGCCGCTTGCCTTCGATCAGCGCATGACCGGTCAGACGCGCACCCGATACGCCGTACGGATGGCCGACCGCAATCGCGCCACCGTTCACGTTGAGCCGGTCCTGCGGGATGCCGAGCTTGTCGGCGCAATACAGCACCTGCACGGCGAACGCTTCGTTCAATTCCCACAAGTCGATATCCTCGACCTTTAGGCCAGCCTGCTTGAGCAGTTTCGGCACGGCGAACACCGGACCAATGCCCATCTCGTCCGGCTCGCAGCCAGCCACTGCAAAGCCGCGGAAAATGCCCAGCGGCTGCAGCCCTTCGCGCTCGGCGACCTTCGCGTTCATCACCACAGCGGCGGACGCGCCGTCGGAAAACTGACTAGCGTTGCCTGCCGTGATCACGCCGCCCGGCATCGCCGTGCGAATCTTCGACACGCCTTCGAGCGTGGTATCCGCGCGGATGCCTTCGTCGGCGGCGATCGTTACTTCTTTGGTGAACAGACGCCCGCTTGCCTTGTCGGCGACGCCTGCCAATACCGTGATCGGCACGATCTCGTCGTTGAACTTGCCGGCTTCCAGAGCGGCAGCCGCGCGCTGCTGCGAGCGCACGCCGTATTCGTCCTGGCGCTCTTTCGAAATCGAATAGCGTTTGGCAACGTTCTCGGCGGTCTGCAGCATCGACCAGTAGATCTCGGGCTTGTTCTGGTTCAACCAGCCTTCGAACATCATGTGGCGGTTCATCTCATTCTGTACGCACGAGATGGACTCGACCCCGCCTGCCACGAACACGTCGCCTTCGCCAGCGATCACGCGCTGTGCGGCGAGCGCAATCGTCTGCAGGCCCGACGAGCAGAAACGGTTGACCGTCATTCCCGGCACGCTGACCGGCAGACCGCCGCGCAAGGCAATTTGCCGCGCGATGTTGCCACCTGTTGCGCCTTCCGGATTCGCGCAGCCCATGATCACGTCTTCGACGCGGGCCGGGTCAAGTTTCGCGCGTTCGACCGCGGCTTGCGTCACATGGCCGCCCAGCGTCGCGCCGTGCGTCATGTTGAAAGCGCCGCGCCACGATTTGGCAAGGCCCGTGCGGGCGGTCGATACGATTACGGCGTCAGTCATGCATGTCTCCTGCTTCCAATGTTGAGTATGGTTCGCTCGCAGCCGTGAACCGATGAACCGGCAGACCGGTCAACCGGCGCACCGCGCGTTACCCTATGTTTCAAGCCTGCCAACCCGCCGGCCTTCATTAAGCCAGCAGCTCCGCGGACTGCACGCGCCTGACACTTGCGGCGTGCAGATCGCGCCAGGCGGCATCGAGCGAACCGTTGAGATCGATGGCGCGCGAAGCGTCCTCGATCAGCGCAACTTCAAATCCTGCTGTCCGGGCATCGAGCGCGGACCAGGCGACGCAGTAATCCGTCGCAAGGCCACAGCACCAGACGCGTTTCACGCCCAATTCACGCAGATAACCTGCGAGGCCCGTGGGCGTCGCGCGATCGGCCTCGAGAAAGGCCGAGTAACTGTCGACGCCGGCATGGTGCCCCTTGCGGATCACGGCGCGCGCATGGGCAACGTCGAGATCGCGATGCAAGGCGGCCCCAGGCGTGCCCTGCACGCAGTGGGTGGGCCAAAGCACCTGCTCGCCATACGGCAGCGTGAGCATCTCGAACGGAGTGCGGCCTGCGTGGTTGGCGGCAAACGAGACGTGCGAAGCTGGATGCCAGTCCTGCGTCAGCACCACGTGACTGAAGCCGCGCGCCAGCCGGTTGATGACCGGCACGACTTCATCGCCGTGCGCGACGGCCAACGCACCGTCCGGCATGAAATCGTTCTGCACGTCGATGACCAGCAGTACGTCCTCGGCATCTTTCATCGCGGCACCTCGTGCCATCTCGTTCACCTTGCTCACTTAACTCAATCCGCTCACCGTTGAGCAGTTCGGCAACCCCGCTCGAACGGATGCGTCTAGCCGTTGAACCCGCGGCCCTTCTCGGCGAGCGCCGCAATGCTCGGCGCCAGTTGCCACGCATCGCCGTTCGCACGCGCCGCGTAGCCGCGAATCGCCCGCTCGACGTTGTAGAGGCCAACGGTGTCCGCATACAGCATCGGGCCACCGCGATAGAGCGGGAAGCCGTAGCCGGTCAGGTAGACCATGTCGATATCCGACGCCTTCGAGGCGATGCCCTCTTCGAGAATCTTCGCGCCTTCGTTAGTCAACGCGAACACCAGACGCTCGACGATTTCCGCGTCGCTGATCTTGCGGCGCTGCGCTCCCGTTTCCTGCGAGTACCCGACGATCATCTCGTCGACCAGCTTCGACGGATACGCCGTGCGGTCGCCCGCCTTGTAGTCGTACCAGCCGCTGCCGGTCTTCTGCCCGAAGCGGCCCGTCTCGCACAGACGGTCGGCGATCTTCGAGTAATGCATGTCCGGATGCTCCAGGTAACGACGCTTGCGGATCGCCCAGCCGATATCGTTGCCGGCGAGATCGCTCATGCGGAACGGGCCCATCGCAAAGCCGAACTTCTCGATCGCCTTGTCGACCTGCGCCGGCAGCGCGCCTTCTTCGAGCATGAAGAGCGCCTGACGGATGTACTGCTCGATCATCCGGTTGCCGATGAAGCCGTCGCACACGCCCGACACCACCGCCGTCTTTTTGATCTTCTTCGCCAGTTGCATGACGGTGGCGAGCACGTCTTTGGCCGTTTCCTTGCCGCGCACGACTTCGAGCAGCTTCATCACGTTGGCCGGGCTGAAGAAGTGCATGCCGACCACGTCCTGTGGACGCTTCGTGAACGCAGCGATCTTGTCGACATCGAGCGTGGAGGTGTTCGACGCGAGGATCGCACCGGGCTTCGCCACTTCATCGAGGCGCTTGAACACCTGTTCCTTGACGCCCAGTTCTTCGAAGACCGCTTCCACGATCAGGTCGGCGTGCTTGAGATCGTCGTAGGAGAGCGTGGGCGTGATCAACGCCATGCGCTGTTCCAGCGCTTCAGGCTTCAGCTTGCCCTTCTTGACGGTGGCTTCGTAATTCTTGCGGATCGTCGCCAGGCCGCGGTCCAGCGCCTCCTGCTTCGTTTCGAGCAGCGTGACCGGCAGACCCGCGTTGATGAAGTTCATCGCGATGCCGCCGCCCATCGTGCCGGCGCCGATCACAGCCACTTGCTTGATCTCGCGAACCGGGGTATCCGACGGCACATCGGGAATCTTGCTTGCTGCACGCTCACCGAAGAACGCATGACGCAGCGCATGACTTTCCGGCGTCTGCACCAGCGCGACAAAGCATTCGCGTTCGAACGCGAGGCCCTTGTCGAAACCGTTCTTCACGCCCGCTTCGACTGCGTCGATACACTTGAGCGGCGCCGGGAAATTCTTCGCCATCGCCCCGACGGTGTTGCGCGTGAACTGAATGAAACCTTCCGCGTTCGCGTGCTCGATCTTGCGATCACGTACCTTCGGATGCGGCCCTGTCTGCGCACCAACCTTGCGTGCGAAAGCCAGCGCGGCTTCAGCCAGATTGCCTTCCACCACATCGTCGAACAACCCCGAGCCGGCGAGTTTCTCCGACATCACCGGCGCACCCGAGACAATCATGTTGAGCGCGGCTTCGAGGCCGATCGCGCGCGGCAGACGCTGCGTGCCGCCAGCGCCCGGCAGAATGCCGAGCTTCACTTCCGGCAGCGCGATCTGCGCGCCATGCGCGGCGATCCGGTAATGCGCGCCAAGCGCGAGTTCCAGACCACCGCCCATCGCGACGCTGTGAATAGCGGCGACCACCGGCTTTGCGCTGCCTTCGACGGCCTTGATGACCGTGTGCAGCGTCGGTTCCTGGGTGGCTTTAGGGGTATTGAATTCGGTGATGTCCGCGCCGCCCGAGAAGGCCTTGCCGGCGCCCGTCAGCACGATGGCCTTGATCGCCGGATCGTTCTGCGCGCGCTCGAGCCCTTCGACGATGCCGGCTCGCGTCGACAGACCGAGCCCGTTGACCGGGGGATTGTTTAGCGTAATGACGGCAACGCCGTCATGAGTCGTATAGTCCACTGCCATCTGCCTGCCTCCATGCGGTAAGGCGGCGCGTTGCGCGCTGCCTGTGCCGGTTCATTGTCCGACATTCCGGGTCAGCAAGCAGAATACACAAAAAAGCACGCTCGTTCAATTTATTGCCGGAAGGGTTTCCCCTGGGTATTGACGGCAATGCGTCAGGCCGCGCCTTCCAGCGCCGATGGCAGCACGTGATCGCGGAAGATCTCGCGCAGCTTCAGCTTCTGCAACTTGCCGGTGGCCGTATGCGGCAGTTCGTCGACGAACACCACATCGTCGGGGATCCACCATTTCGCGACCTTGCCCTGATAGAAGGCAATCAGCTCGTCGCGGGTCACGTCGATGCCCTTGCGCTTGACCACCACCAGCAAAGGCCGCTCGGTCCACTTCGGATGTGCGCATGCAATGCACGCCGCCTCCGCCACTGCCGGATGCGCGATCGCGACGTTCTCGATGTCGATCGAACTGATCCATTCGCCCCCCGACTTGATCACATCCTTGCTGCGGTCGGTGATATGCAGGAAGCTGTCCGGATCGATAGTGGCGACATCGCCGGTCGGAAACCAGCCGTCGACGAGCGGCGAGTCTTCGTTGCGGAAATACCGGTTGATCACCCAGTGTCCGCGCACATGCAGATCGCCGAACGCCACGCCATCCCACGGCAGTTCATTGCCGTCCGGGTCGACGATCTTCATATCGACGCCGTAGATCACGTGGCCTTGTTTCTCGCGCAATTCGCGCTGCTCGTCGGGCGAGCGCTGCGACTGTTCCCACGTGAGCTTCGCCAGGGTGCCGAGCGGCGACATCTCGGTCATGCCCCACGCGTGAATCACTTCGACGCCGTAGTCGTCCTGGAAGGTGCGCAGCATCGCCGGCGGACAGGCCGAACCGCCGATCACCGTGCGGTTGAGCGACGAAAAACGCACGCCGGCCTGCTTCATATACGTGAGCAAGCCCAGCCAGACGGTCGGCACGCCGGCGGAATATGTGACGCGTTCCGCTTCCATCAATTCATAGAGTGATTTGCCGTCGAGGTCCTTGCCGGGGAACACTAGTTTCGCGCCCGTCAGCGGCGCCGCGTGCGGAATGCCCCACGCGTTCACGTGGAACATCGGCACCACAGGCAGCACCGAGTCGCGTGCGGACAAGCTCATCGCGTCCGGCAGCGAAGCGCCGTATGCATGCAACACGGTCGTGCGATGCGAATACAGCGCGCCCTTCGGATTGCCGGTCGTGCCCGAGGTATAGCAAAGATACGAGGCCGCGCGTTCGTCGATCAGCGGCCATTCGTAGTCACCATCCTGTGCCGCGAGCAGGGTCTCGTAGCTCATCACGGGCGTCTGCATATCGGGCAGGTGCGCCTCGTCCGTCATCGCGATCCAGCCGCGCACCTTGGGACACTGCGGCGCCAACGTGTCGATCAGATCGGCAAAGCTGATATCGAACAGCACGTAGCTGTCGTCGGCATGATTGACGATATAGGCGATCTGCTCGGGAAAGAGGCGCGGATTGATCGTATGGCACACGGAGCCGAAGCCGGTTGTGCCGTAGTACGCCTCCAGATGCCGGTAGCCGCACCAGGCCAATGTAGCGATCCGCTCGCCCGGCTGCACGCCGAGCGCAATCAGCGCTTGCGCCAGTTGCTTAGCGCGCTTTTCGCAGTCGCGGTAGGTGTAGCGATGCATATCGCCTTCGAGCCGCCGCGAGACGATTTCCGTGTTGCCGAAATGCCGTGCGGCATGCGCCAGCAGCGACGATACGTTGAGCGGGGTGTCCATCATCTGGCCCAGCAACGGCGTCGTCATAAGCAGCGGTCTCCTCGCGGTATTTGTGACATCTCTCTCAGGTCGGCTGGCTCGCGGCGATTGCCTGACTCTCCCCCGGCGGAGCAAACAACCGGCCCGCCAGCAGCGCCGCGGGCGCCGACTTACAATATCGGTTAATCCAGAGGCGCTCAACATGTCGTTTTCCCCAAGCATTACCGGCCTGTCCGGGCCGATGGCAACATTCGCCGAGGCCCTTGGCACCTCGCGCGAAGGCGCATTTGCCCAACTCGGCGGCGTCTTTATGACCCGCTTGCCGGCCGCGCCGCTCAGCGACCCCTATGTAGTGGGTTTTGCCGCCGACACCGCCGCGCTGCTCGGCCTCGACCCTGAGATCGTGCGCGACCCCGCCTTCGCCGAGTTTTTCTCCGGCAACACTACGCGCGACTGGCCAGCGGAGGCGATGCCTTATGCGTCGGTGTACTCGGGACATCAGTTTGGCGTATGGGCCGGGCAACTCGGCGACGGCCGTGCACTTGGCCTCGGCGAAGTCGAACACGACGGTAAGCGCTATGAGTTGCAGCTCAAGGGCGCCGGACGCACGCCTTACTCGCGCATGGGCGATGGCCGCGCGGTGTTGCGTTCGTCGATCCGCGAGTATCTGTGCTCGGAAGCGATGCACCACCTTGGCATTCCGACCACGCGCGCACTGTGCGTGATCGGCTCCGACCAACCGGTGCGCCGCGAGGAAATGGAAACGGCAGCGGTCGTCACGCGGGTCGCGCCGAGCTTCGTGCGCTTTGGCCACTTCGAGCATTTCTATGCGAACGACCGGGTCGACGCATTGCAGTCGCTCGCTGATCACGTCATCGAGCGCTTTTATCCGCAATGCAAGGAAGCGGACGATCCGTATCTGGCGCTGCTGAACGAAGCGGTGTTGTCCACCGCTGATCTGCTCGCCCAATGGCAGGCTGTCGGCTTCTGTCACGGCGTGATGAACACGGACAACATGTCGATCCTGGGTCTCACGATCGACTACGGTCCGTTCGGCTTTCTGGACGGTTTCGATGCCGGCTATATCTGCAATCACTCCGATTCGCAGGGCCGTTACGCGTACCGGATGCAGCCGCAGATCGCTTACTGGAACCTCTTCTGTCTGGCGCAAGGGCTGCTGCCGCTGCTGGGCCAGCAGCACGACGAAAGCGTGCGAGGCGAGGAAGCGGTCAAGGACGCGCAGCGCATACTCGAAGGCTTCAAGGACCGTTTTGCTCCTGCACTGGAGCGCCGCATGCGCGCCAAGCTCGGCCTGCAAACCGAGCGCCCCGGCGACGACGTGCTCGCCAACCGCCTGTTCGACGTCATGCAGGCGAATCGCGCGGATTTCACCCTCACGTTCCGCAATCTGGCCCGTGTTTCGAAGCATGACGCGAGCGGCGACGCGCCGGTTCGTGACCTGTTTCTCGACCGCCCGGCCTTCGATTCCTGGGTGAACGACTACCGCGCGCGGCTGTCCGAAGAAACACTCGACGATGCCGAACGCGCCATTGCAATGAACCGCGTGAACCCCAAATTCATTCTCCGCAACCATCTGGCCGAAACGGCCATTCGCCGTGCAAGGGAGAAGGACTTTTCGGAAGTCGAGCGACTGGCGGAAGTGCTGCGCCGTCCCTTCGACGACCAACCGGAACACGAAGCTTACGCCGCGCTGCCACCCGACTGGGCCAGCTCGCTGGAAGTCAGTTGCTCGTCGTAAAGCCCGTGTTCGCGCGTTGCCGCGTTGAGCCTTTTCTTCGCAGCACGCGTAGCGCGGATGAGCCCCGCTCCTTAGCAGACCCGGATAGACCCAGAATCTCAGCCCCAGACAGTGACTAACCCGAGACAGGAACCGACCATGAACTCCGACGACACCAAGACCTCCTCCGCTCCGGTGCAGAAAGACGACACCGAATGGCGCAAACAGCTCTCCGACATCGAGTATCAGGTCACGCGCCACGCTGCCACCGAGCGCCCGTTTACCGGCCGTTACAACGATCATTGGGATCGCGGCATTTATGATTGCGTGTGCTGCGGCACGCCGCTGTTCGAATCGGACACCAAGTTCGACGCCGGCTGTGGCTGGCCGAGCTACTTCAAGCCGATCAACGGCGAAGTGATCGCTGAGAAAACCGACCGCGCGCACGGCATGCTGCGTATCGAGGTGCAGTGCAAGAATTGCGGCGCCCACCTGGGCCACGTGTTCGAGGACGGTCCGGCGCCGACCGGCCTTCGCTACTGCATCAACTCGGCTGCGCTACAATTCGAGCCCAAGTAACGCAACGCAGGCAACGCCAGCCCCGGGACAGAGGCAACCATCCCTTCAGCCAGCTTGCGAACCGGCTGCCGCGACGGGTACACACTGCACGCATAATGTGGGCGCGAGGCGCCCTTCACTCCGCGCCCATATTTCCTCATTCATCCTCGTCCCCGCCCAGATAATGAAATTCCTGTTCGATCTGTTCCCGATCATCCTGTTTTTCGTCGCATTCAAGCTGTGGGGCATTTTCACGGCAACGGCGGTGGCGATCGTCGCGACGCTG
>Ga0302226_10002934_pt1 | contig 11860 bp, 7 predicted proteins | sample II_Palsa_E3_3_FD_193524 | JGI IMG/M metagenome (GOLD analysis project Ga0302226, IMG submission 193524) | Peat permafrost microbial communities from Stordalen Mire near Abisko, Sweden - II_Palsa_E3_3 | ecosystem: Environmental > Terrestrial > Soil > Palsa > Peat permafrost | place: Sweden...
CGAGACGATCGTCGGCAACGCGGCACGGGACGATGTGCTGGAAGCGGCCAATCTCACCCAGGCACGCGCACTGGTGGTGACCGTGCCCGATGCGTTCGAGAGTGGCGAGGTAGTGCGGATGGCGCGGCTGGCCAATCCGCAGCTGCAGATCATTGCTCGCGCCGATTCCGATGCCTGCATGGCACACCTGCAGCAGCAGGGCGCCGACCTGGTGGTGCTGGCCGAGCCCGAGCTGGCGCGCGGCATGCTCGAGCATCTGGGTGCGCTGCAACACTAGTCGCTGCATACGTATTCAGCCGGACACGCCTGAGGCCACAGTGCAGACTCGGCCCACAATTATTGATGCCATGAACGTTGGGGAGACGCGATGAGCACAGTGGACGCGACAGATGGATCGGGCCAGCACGCCACCACGCGGGTGGTGTTGATCTCGGCGGCAGCGGCACTGGGCGGCTTCCTGTTCGGTTTCGACACGGCGGTAATCAACGGCGCGGTCGATGCGATCCGTGGCGCCTTCACGCTGGATGCGGCACAGACCGGTTTTGCGGTGTCGTGTGCCTTGCTCGGCTCGGCGCTGGGCGCGTGGTATGCCGGCATGCTGGCGAATCGCTGGGGCCGCGTGCGCACCATGCAGGTCGCGGCCGTGTTGCTGGTGGCCAGCGCACTGGGTTCGGGCCTGGCGGGTGCCGTGTGGCAGTTGATCCTGTGGCGGCTGGTTGGCGGTATCGGCGTCGGCGTGGCATCGGTGATAGCGCCGACCTATATCGCCGAAGTGTCGCCCGCGTACATCCGCGGCCGGCTCGGCTCAATGCAGCAGCTGGCGATTGTGCTGGGTATCTTCGCGGCGCTGCTCAGTGACGCGTGGCTGGCTGGTTCGGCCGGCGGTGCCTCGCATCCGCTGTGGTTCGGTATGGGCGCGTGGCGCTGGATGTTCCTGGCGGCGGTGCTGCCGGCATTGATCTACGGCACTCTGGTGCTGGGCGTACCGGAGTCGCCGCGCTACCTGGTGGCCAAGGGCCGTCTGGCCGAGGCCAGGGACGTGCTGCGCCAGGTGCTGAACATGCACAGCGAGGCTGCGCTGGACAGCAAGCTGCATGATATCGAGGACAGCCTGCGCTCTGAGCACCAGCCACGTCTGAGCGACCTGCTCGGCAAGGCCGCCGGCCTGCTGCCGGTGGTGTGGATCGGCATCCTGTTGTCGGTGTTCCAGCAGTTCGTCGGCATCAACGTGATTTTCTATTACTCGTCCACACTGTGGCATTCGGTGGGTTTCAGTGAGGCGGATTCGTTCACGATCACGGTGGCCACGTCGGTGGTCAACGTGCTGGTGACCCTGGTGGCGATCGCCTTGGTCGACAAGATTGGCCGCAAGCCCTTGCTGGTAGTTGGCTCGGCCGGCATGGCCGTGACCCTGGCGGCGATGGCCTGGTGCTTCTCGCAGGCGACTGGCAGCGGCGCCGCGCTCAGTCTGCCGGGCGCCACCGGCATCGTCGCGCTGATCGCGGCAAATGCCTACGTGGTGTTTTTCGGGGTAAGCTGGGGTCCGGTGGTATGGGTGCTGCTGGGCGAGATGTTCCCGAACCGGATCCGCGCCACCGCGCTGGCAGTGGCTGCAGCGGCGCAGTGGCTGGCGAACTTCGCCATCACCAGCAGTTTCCCGGCGCTGGCCGAGATCGGCCTCACGTTCGCCTATGGGCTGTACGCCGCCTTCGCCTTCCTGTCGCTGCTGTTCGTGCTGTACGCGGTACGCGAGACCAAGGGTGTCGAGCTGGAGGACATGCGCGCCTGAGTATCGTCAATCACAGTTTTCTCCCGGTGACCCCTTCAAAAGCGCCGCCGGATTGCCCCTGCGTCGGCACGGCCGGGCGGGATACGACAGGCGGTGCGCAAAGCAGCTAGGATTCGGAACCACCGACGGCGTTTCGCCGTCGGTGGGCGGCTTCCGGATCAGGCAGCGGATGAAGGGAAAGTCCACATCGATCGATATTGCCCACCTGGCCGGGGTCTCCCAGGCCACTGTGTCGCGCGCGCTGCGCGGCAGCCCGCTGGTCAATGAGGAAACCCGCCGGCGCATCGAAGCCGCTGCCGAGCAGCTCAATTACAAACTCGACAAGAACGCCTCCAACCTGCGCCGGATGCATACCGGCACGCTGGCGCTGCTGTTCTTCGAGGATCCCACCGCCGACGAGTCGCACATCAACCCGTTCTTCCTGTCGATGCTCGGCTCGATCACCCGTGCCTGCGCGCTGCGGGGCTACGACCTGCTGATCTCGTTCCAGCAGTTCTCGCACGACTGGCACGCCGATTTCGCCGATAGCAAGAAAGCCGACGGTCTGATCCTGCTCGGCTACGGCGACTACCTGGCCTACACCGACAAGCTGGAAAAGCTGGTCGCCCAGGGCACCTGCTTCGTGCGCTGGGGTGCGGTGCTGCCCGACCAGCCGGGCGTCTCGATCGGTTGCGACAATTTTCTTGGCGGCTATGCGGTGGGAGAGCACTTGCTGGAACGTGGCTGCCGCCGCATCGCCTTTCTCGGTGACGCCTCCAGTCACTATCCGGAATTCTTCGCGCGCTATCGCGGCTATGCCGATGCCTTGCAGCAGGCCGGCGTGGAGGTCGATGACGCCCTGCAGGAAAACGCCGAGAGCACCGAGCGCTCCGGCTACGAGGCGATGCGCACGCTGATCACCCGCGAGGTCGGCTTCGACGCCGTGTTCGCCGCCAGCGACCTGATTGCGATCGGCGCGATGCACGCACTCAGCGATCACGGCATGCGCGTGCCGCAGGATGTGGCGCTGGTCGGTTTCGATGACATCGCCATGGCCAGCTTCGTCAATCCGCCGCTGACCACGGTATTGCAGGACACCGGCCAGGCTGGCGCCGTGCTGGTCGACAGCCTGCTCGGCCTGATCCGCGGCGAGCCGGTGGAAAGCGAGGTGCTGCCGGTGAAGCTGATGGTGCGGCGATCGAGCCTGCGACAGCCCTGAGCGGTCCGTGGCACGACCTGCCGATGATGGCAATCCAGCCTAGGATTTTGCGGTAATTCGCAGAATAGTCACGCAGGGTGGCACCTGATCGTTTAACCTGCGGCGGCTACCTGGACACCCTCATGACAGGATCGCGCTCACCCATGGAACGTAGCCAGCCGGAGTTGGAGTTTCATCAGGTATTCGATCGGATCACCGATGCCTACGTGGCGCTGGACAGGGACTGGCGCTACACCTATCTGAATGCGAAGGCCTGCGATTTCTTCGGGCGCCGTGCCGAGGATCTGATCGGCAAGCACATCTGGACGGAGTTTCCGGAAGGAGCTGGTCAGCCCTTTCACCATGCGTACGAGCAGGCGATGGCCGAACAGCGCCCGATCCTGCTCGAGGCGTTCTACCCGCCGTACAACCGCTGGTTCGAAAACCGCATCTACCCGTCCGCGGATGGCGTGACCATCTACTTCCTCGACATCACCGAGCGCAAGCAGGCGGAGCAGGCGCTGTTGCAGCAGCAACGGATGCTCGACCAGGCCCAGCAGGTGGCGCACATCGGCAGCTGGGAGTGGGACATCGGCAGCAACCGGGTGACCTGGTCGGCTGAGCTGCACCGCATCTACGGCGTGCTGCTGGAGCAGCATGAAGCCACGTTCGAGGCCTATCTAGCGCTGGTGCATCCGCTGGATCGCGCACGCGTGCTGCAGATCATCGAGCAGGCCGGCAAGGATCAGCAGCCGTTCGAGTTCGAGGAGCGCATCGTGCGGGCGGATGGTTCCGAACGCACATTGTTCAGCCGTGGTGCGGTGGATGTCGATGAGACCGGTTTTGCCATCCGCATGCTGGGTGCGTGCCAGGACATCACCGAGCGCAAGCGCGCGGAGCAGATGGCTGTCGGCCAGCACGAGATACTGGTCGGGATCGCTGCACATCAGTCGCTAGGGGAAAGCCTGGAGCGCATCGCCCGACTGCACGAGGCGCTGAACCCGGGTGCCTTGTGCTCGTTGCTGCTGCTGGATGACGACGGCCGGCACGTGCTGCACGGCGCGGCACCCAGCTTGCCCGATGCGTTCAACCAGTCCATGCATGGACTCGAAATCGGCGAAGCGCGCGGCTCTTGCGGCACCGCCGCGTGGCGCTGCGAGCGCGTGGTGGTGGCCGACATCGCCAGTCACGCGTACTGGGAGAACTACAAGCATCTCGCGCTGACCCACGGGTTGAAAGCGTGCTGGTCGACGCCGGTATTCGGCAGCCATGGCCAGGTACTGGGGACGTTTGCGGTGTACTACCGCGAATCGCGCGAGCCGCGTGTGGAGGAGCTGCAGAGTATCGATCGCATGCTGCCGATCACCGGCATCGCGATCGAGAGCGCGCGGCTGGTTGGCCGCCTGCGTGAACGCAACCGCTTCTTCGAGATGTCGCTGGAGATCTTCTGCATCCTCGATCCGCAGAGCGAACGGATCGTACAGTTCAATCCGTCACTGCCACGCGTCACCGGTTACAGCGCCGAAGAACTGACATCGAGGAATTATCGCGAATTCCTGCTGCCGGAGGATGGCCTGGGCACGTCGGATCCCATGCTTGCGCTGACCGGGTCGGGACAGCGGGTGCATGAATTCGTCACTCGCTGCATCTACAAGGATGGTAGTGAGCATTGGCTGGACTGGGTTTCGTTTGCCGCGCCAGATGGCATGCTCTACGCAGTGGCGCGCGACATCACCGAACGTCGCCGGGCCGAGGCAGAGCTGGACTATGCCGCCAGCCACGATGCGGTCACCGGCTTGCCGCACCACATGATGCTCGAGCGCACCCTCGCCGGGATGTTGCGGGATCCGGCGACACCGGTATGGGTATTGATGGTTGGCCCCGATCGCTTCCAGGTGGTCAATGAATCCGTTGGCTACGCCACCGGCGATGACGTGCTTCGGCAGCTGGCCAGCCGATTGCTGGTGGCGCTGGGTGAGCAGGGCCAGATCGCGCGTTTTGCCGGCGACAAGTTTGTCGTCGCGGTCCGCGGCATGTCGCGGCACGCGGTGCTTGAACTGGCCGAGCGATTGCGCGCAGCGGTGGCGGCACCGATCGAAGGGCACGACTACCGGCTGTTGTTGACGGCCAGCGTCGGCATCAGCCATTCGCCCGATCATGGCGAGAATCCAAAGAGCCTGCTGCGCGGTGCCGATGCTGCGATGGCCCAGGCCAAGCGCGAGGGACGCGACCGGGTCTGCGAGTTCTCGATCCAGCAGATGCGCGACCTCGAGGAACGGCTGCTGCTGGGCAGCCAACTGCGCGATGCGATCCGGCATGGCGAACTGGAGCTTTACTACCAGCCGCAACATCGGGCGGTCGATAACGTATTGACCGGTTTCGAGGCGCTGTTGCGCTGGAACAGTCGAGAGCTTGGCCCGGTGCCGCCGGGCCAGTTCATCCCGATCGCCGAGGCGTTGGGCCTGATGCCAGAGATGGGTGAGTGGGTGCTCGATGCTGCGTGCCGGCAGGTGCGTGTGTGGCTCGATCAGGGGTACCGCGATTTCACCATGTCGGTGAACGTCTCGGCGCAGCAGCTGCAGCGCGCTGGCCTGCCGGGGCTGGTCGGTGAGGCGTTGCATCGGCATGACGTGCCACCGTCGATGCTCGACATCGAAATCACCGAGAGCTCGCTGATGGAAAACGTCGGGCGGGTGCAGCGCACGCTGGCCGAACTCAAGGCGCTCGGCACCCTGGTGTCCCTGGACGATTTCGGCACCGGCTATTCCAGCCTCGCATATCTGAAGCAATTCCCGATCGACAAGCTGAAGATCGATCAGAGCTTCGTACGCGGTTTGCCGGCTGATGCCGACGACGCCTCGATCGCCCGAACCATCATCGCGCTGGCGCACCAGTTGCGCATGAGTGTCGCCGCCGAGGGCGTGGAAACACAGGCGCAGGCGGACTTCCTCACCGAGGTCGGCTGCGACGAATTGCAGGGAAATCATCTGGGGGCCGCGTTGCCCGTGAGGGAAGCCGAGAAGTACTTCAGCTTGTCGCAAGGGACTTGTTAGCGCAGTTCCTGCGTTGAGCCTGCGCGGGCAATATATCGCTGCATAAAATCACATTCGTTGCGGATTGCTTGATTCTCCGGGTGGCCGCCCGCAATACAGATCGTGGAACTCGTGACCTTGCGTCGCGCCGTCATTCTCATCCGGAGAACCTCCATGCATATCGACCTGAGTCAGCGCCACGCGATTGTCACCGGCTCCACTGCCGGCATCGGCCTGGCGATCGCCAGCGGCCTCGCGGCGGCGGGCGCGCACGTCGTCATCACCGGGCGCACGCAGGAGCGTGTGGATGAAGCCATCACCAGCATTACGAAGAACGTCAGTGGTGCGCGCCTCAGCGGCGTGGCCGGTGATCTCGGTACGCGCGAAGGTGCCGAACGGCTGATCGCCGGAGTGCCGCAGACCGATATCCTGGTCAACAACCTTGGCATCTTCGAGCCAAAGGCGTTCTTCGATATTACCGACGCGGATTGGCTGCACTTCTTCGAGGTCAACGTGATGAGCGGTGTGCGGCTGGCGCGGTATTACGCGCAGGGCATGGCAAAGCGTGGCTGGGGTCGCGTGCAGTTCATCTCCAGCGAGTCGGGCGTGCAGATTCCCGCCGAAATGGTTCACTACGGCACCACCAAGACCGCCCAGCTCGCGGTGTCGCGTGGCCTCGCCGAATCGCTGGCCGGCACCGGCGTCACCGTCAACGCAATCCTGCCCGGCCCGACCCGCTCCGAAGGCGTCGGTGACTTCTTCGGCGAGATCGCGGCGGAGCAGGGTGTGCCACTGGAACAAGTCGAACGCGACTTCATCGCCACCCATCGCCCGTCGTCACTGATCAAGCGGCTCGCTTCTGTCGACGAAGTCGCGAACATGGCGGTGTATCTCGCCTCGGAGCAGGCCTCGGCCACCACCGGCGCGGCGGTGCGTGTGGATGGTGGCGTGGTGCGGTCGGTGGTTTGATGAGCGTAGCGAGCTTTGAATTCCTCGGGCTCAGCCGGAGATTGAGAGGGCTGGAGTTAGTCGCCAGACGTGACTAACTCCACATCCCGAACCCACAGTTGCGACCATCGTGCGACCTTTTCATCAGGAGTCAGCGACTGTGGTGAAGCCGGGACTGCACTCGCAAAGCCAGTAGGCCCCTCCAGGGATCGTGCGTTTACAGCTCCGTACATGCGAGCGTTGTGCTCAAAGACGACTGCCACGAGCACACCACATCGATCGCAGAGCAGGAATTCGGCAGTATTTGATCCTTGCTGATACCGGCGCAGCGTATCTGGGGTCTGCATGAGTACAGACAGCTGCCCGGCCGGATCTGAAACGTAGGCAGCACCATGCTTTTGACAGAACGAGCAGTCGCAGGCTCGAGGAATAATGCTTGCCGGATCCAATGCAGTTGAAAAGGTCACGCGAAGCTGACCGCAGTGACAGCTGCCCCGAAACGCAAATGCATTACTCAATGGCAGCATCGTTGCACCTAGGATCTAACACCTAAACTAGGCGGCCATGCGGTCGCAGCGCATGACTACACCGAAAACTTCATCCCGCACGATCCGCTTGAGCGCATAGTTGGGCGCGCTCAGTAGGTGCACGTTTCAATGCTTTCTACAAGGGTTATTGGCTCCTTCCGCGGAGCGTACCGCCAACTATCTACAGCCCGCCGAACCGCAAGATCGCACTCAAGACGTCCTGATGAATGCTCGAATTCGAAGTCTGAGATGGCACCGGATGGCAACACGACGAACTGCACTCGAATGGTGACGTTGTGCGTATCGCTGGGGAGGCGCTTTGGCCAAGTTACGGCGACCATCTGGATTGGCTGTGGCAGCGCCTCTTTGGACGCAAGAATTACTGCCAGACTTAGTGTGGGCCCATCCTTTCGTGAAATCATGCCTGTGTGCTTTTCGATTACGAGCGGAATCTTGCTTGGGGTCCCTGCGGCCCCGATGAGGGGTGTGACTTCCCATCTCGAGCCTCGATCCACGGCGGGGGCAGCTCCGCCGCAGCTAGAAATATGATGTTGATAATAGAATCGCGCGATTGCGTTTGCTTGCTCAAACGTAATGCCTACCTTGAGGTCAGCTTTACCAATCTCAGAGGCCAACTCCTGCTCTGGAGTTGTCGTGTCGTGCGCACCTGCTGCAGAGCAGGCACCTATGGCGATCATGAGAGCTGCTAAGGCGTATTTCATAAGCCTAACGCTAAGTAGATTTCAAATTGCGGTCTATTCCCTGCAGTCTATCCCGCGCGCTGGGTGCTGTTTTGGGGCGTCAGCCCATGAAGGTCAACAGCTTGGTTCGCTGCGTGCAGTCTAACCCTGCAACCCAATCTCGCCATGTTGAACTGGGTGATTTAGTTGGCAGGATGTCCTCGCTCCTGCATCAGCCGCATAAGCTCGGCAACAAGATCGCTACGAGTGGCAATGGCATCGAGCAGATAGACCTGCACGTCGTGCGCACCGACGCTGGCATGCAGACTGGCGCCGTTGGCCACGTCGATCACTTTGTCGCCAAAGGCAGCTTTCCAAGGGCCCGGTTGCAAGTCATCGCTGATGGTGAAGTCGGCCGGCTGGTCGCCCTTGTTGAGCAGTACCAGTGCGATCTGGTGTGTGTCGCCTTTCTGATAGACGCGATAGAACGCAGCCTGATCACCGGCGAAGCGCAGCGGCAGCATCAGGCCGCGTTGCAGTGCCGGGGTTTTTTCGCGCAGTTGTGCGATGCGCTTGAGGTGCTGGTAGATCGGGCTGCTTGGCCCGGCGTCGACACGTGGCTGGCCGTAGTAGTTGCGGTTGCCTTCGTGTTCGCCGCGGCCGCGTTCGAAGCCGGTTTCCGAGCCGTAGTAGACGGCCGGGATGCCGCGCGCGGTGAACAGGAAGTTGTTGGCGTCGATGAAGCCGTGGTCGCTGGCATTCAACCGCTTCATGTCGTGGTTGTCGTAGAACGTGACCAGCTCGTACGGGTTCGCGTAGGGGCCGTTGGTGAGGTATAGCCGTGCGGCAAGTTTGCCGTAGTCGCTGCCAGCATGTTCGAACACGTCCTTGAACGCCTGTTCCAGTGGGAAGTCGAGCAGGCTGATGCCGCCGTTCTGCGCCCAGGTGTACTTGCCGATGTCGTCGGGATCGAAGTCGAACGCTTCGCCGTACATGAAGAAGCCCGGATGCTTCGCGCGGATGCGCGCGGAGAACTGCTTCCAGAACGCGGTGGGCATGTGGCTGAGCGTGTCGATGCGGAACGCGTCGGCGCCCTGGCCGATCCACTGCAGGTAGGCGCCGGTGAAATAGTCCAGCACCGCGGGGTTTTCGTCGTTGTTGTTGGTCAGCTGCGCCACGTCGTCATAAGCGTGATAGAAGCGGTGCAGCAGATGGCGCACCGGATCGAGCTTGTACGGTGGCAGGTTCTGTTCGTCGGCGATCAGCTTGCCGTCCTTGTCGTAGATCTTGCCGAACATCGGCTGCGGCCTGGTCATGCCGAACGCGGGCGAGCCGTGGTTGAGCACGATGTCCTGCACCACCTTCAGCCCTTGCGCGTGCATCGCCGCGGTGAACTACGTGAAGTCGAGGTTCTTGCTGGGCAGGTGCGGGTCGAGCTTGTAGAAGTTGACGCCCCAGTAGCCGTGGTAGCCGGTCTTGCCCTGATCGGTCCAGAAGCTGTCCCAGCTCACCGGATCGCCGCCGCTGAACGGCTCGTCCGGGTTCTGCACGATCGGGGTGATCCACACCGCGCCGAAGCCCATGTCGTGGATGTAGCCGGCGTTGTTCAACACGCCTTTGAAGTCGCCGCCGAGGTAGCCGATGTTCGCGCTCTCACCGTTCGGCCCCGGCACAGGGATGTCGAAGGTGTGGTGCGCGCCGCCCTGGTTGCGCTGGTCGTTGGACGGATCGCCGTTGACGAAGCGGTCGGTCATCACGAAGTAGATCGCGTTGGAAGCGAACGGCTCGTCGGTGCCAACGAACTCGGCAGCCTTGGTTGGCGTAGCCGCGTGCGCGAGCCCGCAGGCGAGGATGGCGACGAGGGCAGGAAGCAGGCGGAGCTTGGGCATGGTGCGGGTTCCGTGGAGCGGGACACGAGCGTGTCTGGTCAGGCCTCGGGTTCGGCCACGCGCAGGGTGCACAGGCCGGCGATGAGCAGGCTAGCGCCGCCCAGGCCCAGCGCCCAGATCGGCTGGTTGTGGAAGAACAGCTTCAGCAGTACGCCCAGCACGCTGGCGGCGAGCAGTTGCGGGATCACGATGAAGAAATTGAAGATGCCCATGTAGATGCCCATCTTCGCCGCGGGCAGATTGTCCGACAGCATCGCGTAGGGCAGCGAGAGGATCGACGCCCAGGCGAAACCCACGCCCACCATGGACGCGATCAGCCAGTGCGGATCGCGAATCACCAGGAACGACAGCAGGCCGAAGCCGCCCAGCCACAGGTTGATCAGGTGACTCATGCGCAGCCCGCAGGCGCGCACCAGCAGCGGAATCAGGATCGCGGCGAGCACGCCCACGCCGTTGTAGGTACCCATCAGCACACCGGCCCAGTTCGCGCCCTCGTTGTAGGCCACGGACGTCGTGTCGCTGCTGCCATAGAAGGTCTGCGACACGGCCGAGGTGGTGTTGATCCACATCGCGAACATCGCGAACCAGGAGAAGAATTGCACCCAGTTGAGCCGACGCATCGGCCGGGGCATGCCGTGCAGATCACCCATGATGTGGCGCAGCGCGCCATCGCTGCGGGTGCGGCTGAGCCACACGAACAGTGCGCCGAAACCGACCAGCCCGGTGGCCAGCAGGTACAGCTCCTTCTCCAGCGCGAAGTGCTGGATCAGGCCCAGCAGCACCAGCCCCAACGCCAGGAACAACGATCCGATCTTCCACGCGCCAACCACGCTGCCGCGTGCTTCCTCGATGCGGTTGTCCGAGAACGACTGCAACTGCTCCGGCGGATACTCGCGTGTGCTCAGGATGGTCCACAGCATCGCCGCCAGCAGCACGAGTGCACCGGCGAAGAAGGCGTACTTCACCGAATGCGGCACCTCGCCTGCCGGCGCCGTGTTGGCCACGCCGAAGTGGGTGAGCAGATAGGGCAGGAACGAGGCCACCACCGCGCCCACGCCGATGAACACGCTTTGCATCGCGTAGCCCAGCGGGCGCTGCGATGGCGGGAGCTGGTCGCCGACGAAGGCGCGGAACGGTTCCATCGACACGTTGAACGATGCATCCATGATCCACAGCAGACCCGCGGCGATCCACAACGTGGGCGAGTTGGGCATGGCCAGCAGGGCGAGCGTCGCCAGCGCCGCGCCGGCGAAAAAATACGGCCGGCGGCGGCCGAAGCGGTTCCAGGTGCGGTCGGAAAAATAGCCGATGACCGGTTGCACGATCAGTCCGGTGAAGGGCGCGGCGATCCACAGCACGGGGATCTGGTCCACGTTCGCGCCCAGCGTCTGGAAGATCCGGCTGACGTTGGCGTTCTGCAGCGCGAAGCCGAACTGGATGCCGAGGAAGCCGAAACACATGTTCCAGATCTGCCAGAACGACAGTTCGGGTTTGGCCTTCATGGCGTGGTGGTTTCCGTGGCAAGAGGGGCGATCACCAATTCGCGCACGTCGGCCTGGTTCAAAGGGCCGTCGCTGCCGCCGGCGCCGCCGGTGTAGTGGGCGAAGTGGGCGAGATAGCTCATGTTGAAGCCGTCATCGAGTGTGAACTGGCAGTGGGCGCCGGCCTTCGCGGCGAAGCTGCCCCAGGTCGAACGTTGCAAGCCGATGCTGTGCGGCATCACGATCGGCAGGTGCTGCTCGTCGCTGCCAGCGCAGCGGATCAGCAGCATCTTCACGGCGGCGGTGACGCCGGTGTTGATCGGGCCATGTTCGTTCG
>Ga0302226_10002937_pt1 | contig 11849 bp, 8 predicted proteins | sample II_Palsa_E3_3_FD_193524 | JGI IMG/M metagenome (GOLD analysis project Ga0302226, IMG submission 193524) | Peat permafrost microbial communities from Stordalen Mire near Abisko, Sweden - II_Palsa_E3_3 | ecosystem: Environmental > Terrestrial > Soil > Palsa > Peat permafrost | place: Sweden...
GAAAGGTATCCCTCCGGGAAAACCACGGTTCCGCCGACCCCCTGGATCGACTCGGCGATGAATCCGGCGATCCTGCCGGGGGTGCCGAACTGGATGAGGCTCCTCACGTCCTCGGCGTACTTCCTGCCCGCCTCGGGGTCGTCCTTCCCGTGCGGCCCGCGGTAGAGGTCGGGAAGGACCGCGTGCTGGACCCCGAAGCCGTGCGGGACGTTGAACTTCCAGGTGTGGTGCGAGGTGAGCCCCATGGTGGACTGGCTGCCCCCGTGATAGCCGTTGCGAAGCGCGATGAGGTCATAGGAGCCCGTGTAGGCCCGCGCCATCAGGAGCGCGAGGTCGTTGGCCTCCGAGCCCGAGTTGACCAGGTAGACCACCTTCAGGTCGCCCGGCATGCGGGACGCGAGCTCCTTGGCATAGAGGGCGATGGTGGGGTGCAGGTAGATGGTCGTCGTGTGCTGGAGCGTCTCGTTCTGCAGGTGGGCGGCCGCGACGACGTGGGGATGGCAGTGCCCGCAGCTGACCGTCACGATCCCGCCTATCCCGTCCAGATACCGCCGGCCCTTCTCGTCAAAGAGCCACTGGGCCCTTCCCTCGACGATCATGACCGGCTTCTTGTAGTAGTGGAAGATCGCGGGGCTGAGGAACTGCTTTCTCAGCGCAAGCACCTCCTCGGCGGTGGGCCCGGAGTAGGGCTTCGGCACGTGGTCGCAGGGGGGAAGGGGAATGGATTTCATGGGCTATTTCCTGGGCGCGAGCTTACGCAGGGCGAGGTAGGCGACAAACGCTATCGCGAAGCCCGCGAACCATGCGTATCCGTACACCCCGATCAATACGGGCGGCACCCGCGAGCGGTCAATCCAGCCCGCCTGGGCGAGGAAGCCGGGCAGGTTGGGAACCACCGCGACCGCGAACGCCGCGATCGCCACGAGGCTCCAGCCGCCCGTGTAACGGTAGCAGCCGTCCGGGTCGTAGAGCGCGGGGACGTCAAGCACACGGCGCCGAAGGACGAAGTAATCCGCGATCATGATTCCGCCGACGGGGCCGAGGAGCGCGCTGTAGCCGACGAGCCACGTGAAGATGTAGCCGGAGGGATCGGCGACGAGCTTCCATGGCATCATGACGATGCCGATGATTCCGGTGATGAGGCCGCCCATGCGGAAAGAGATCCTCCTCGGGGCCAGGTGGGAGAAGTCGTTCGCGGGCGAGACGACGTTGGCCGCGATGTTGGTGGCAAGGGTCGCGATGCAGAGGGCCACCATCGCGACGATGAGGACAGCGGGGTTCCTGAACCGGACGAGGACGTCGATCGGATTCCAGATCGTATGCCCGAAGATGATCACGGTGGCCGATGTCACGGCGACCCCGATGAACGAGTAGAACGCCATGGCCAGCGGCAGGCCGAGCGCCTGGCCCAGGACCTGGTCCCGCTGGGAGGCGGCGTAGCGCGAAAAATCAGGGATGTTGAGGGACAGCGTGGCCCAGAAGCCGACCATCCCGGTCAGTCCCGGAATGAAAAAGGCCATGAACTGCCCCGCCTTGGGCTGTCCCGGGTCGAACGCCGACGGCTGCGAGAGCATCGGTCCGAAGCCGCCGGCGCTCCTGTAGGCCCACCCGAGGAACACAAGGCCCAGCACGATCAGGAGCGGGGCCTTGATGTTCAGCAGGATGCGTATCGAGTCGATTCCCTTGTAAACGACCCACATGTTTATGGCCCAGAACGCCATGAAGCAGCCGAACTGCGGCAGCGTGATGCCGAGGGCATTCGCGGCGCCGCCCGCGAACGACGGGAAGAAGACGCCCAGGATCTTGCAGATCGCATCGCCCCCGATCCATGTCTGGATGCCGAACCACCCGCAGGCGACGAACGCGCGCAGGAGCGCCGGTATGTTGGCGCCCCGGGTGCCGAATGACGCCCGGCAGAAGACGGGGAAGGGGATGCCGTAGCGCGTGCCGGCGTGGGCGTTGAGGAGTATCGGCACCAGGACGATGGCATTGCCGAGGAAGATCGTCAGGATCGCCTCCCACCAGTTCATGCCCCCGCCGACAAGCGAGGAGGCGAGCATGTAGGTCGGGACGCATGCCGACATGGAGATCCACAGGGCGGCATAGCTTCCGACCCGCCACGTGCGCCTTTCCGGGGGCACCGGCGCGAGGTCCGGGTTCTGGAGGTCGCCGGCGTTCATCTCAGGAGGAGCCTATCAGCATGCCCGCGAAAAAGACGAGCAGGCCGCCCACGATCACCTGGAAGGCGGCGGAGAGAAACCGCGTGTCCATGTAGTGATGGCGTATCCATGATATGACGACAAGCTCGACGAGAACGACGCAGACGGCGACCGTGAACGCGACGTTGAACGCGGAGATCATGAAGGGCAGCGTGTGGCCCAGGCCCCCTGCGGCGGTCATGAGGCCGCACACGGCGCCCCGCACGAGCGGATGGCCCCGGCCGCTGAGCGTGCCGTCGTCCGACAGGGCCTCCGCGAAGCCCATGCTGATCCCGGCGCCGACGGAGGACGCCAGTCCCACGAGGAATGCGTCGCGGCTGCTATGCGTCGCGAACGCGGCCGCGAAGAGCGGGGCAAGCGTCGAGACCGACCCGTCCATGAGACCGGCGAGGCCGGGCTGCACGACCTGGAGGACGAATATCCGGCGCTGGCTTTCGTCCTCGCCCGCGCGGGCTCCGGACGCGATCTGCTCCGACTCGAGCCTCTCGGCCATCGCCGAATGGTCCGCCTCCGCCAGGGCGAGGTCGCCGAGCAGCCGGCGCGTCGAGGCGTCCGCTGTCCTGGCCGCGGCCACCTCGTAGAAGCGCCGTGACTCAAGCTCCATCACGCCGACCTGCCTGCGAACCTGGGCGACCGAGAGGGCCCGTATGAGCCAAACGGGCCTGCGTCTCACGAATCCCCTGACGTCCGAGCGATGGATGAGCGGGATGTGCTCGCCGAACTGGCTCCGGTACTGGTCTATGAGCCTCTGGCGGTGCGTGGACTCCTCGCGCTGCAGCTGCAGGAGCATTGCGGCCGTCGATGGAAAGCCCTCGTGCAGACGTTCGGCAAAGTCGCCGTAGATGCGCCCGTCCTCCTCCTCCAGGGAAATGGCTAGCGCCAGCACCTCGCGCTCGGAAAGTTCGGAAAACGGCTTGGGCATTGCGTTTACGAATGTTGGGCGGGACCCTAGGCCGCTCCGCTGGCGGGCACCAGCAGCAAATGGCTGCGAAATCGCGGCGTTTGCCCGGAACCGGAAGCTGGGGGCGCGGATTCTGTAACTTTTCGCGCGGGGGCGTGTTATGGAGGACACACCCCCATGCCCTCCCTCCAACATATCATCGCCACGGGCGGCATCCTTGCCGCCCTCACCGCCACCGCGTCCGCAAAGATCGAGCGCGTCGTCGAGAAGTCATTCCAGGTCCAGCCGGGCGTCCATCTCCCGGTCTCGACCTCAGGGGGCGAGATCCGCGTGGTCCCGTCATCCGATTCCGTGGTCAAGGTCGTCGCGAAGGAGCATATCCGAGCCAAGAGCGACGAGGAGGCGGACGAACTCCTGCAGAAGCTGGACCTGGTCATCGAGCAGCACGGCGACGGCGTCGTCGCCACGGCCTCCTACCAGGGCGGCGTCGGGTTTCATTTTGGCAGCTGGCCGCCTGTCCAGGTCGACTTCGTCGTGACCGTTCCCAGCCGCGCATCGGTCGACCTGAGGACATCCGGGGGCGACATCGTCGTCGGCGACCTGGACGGCTCCGTGCGGGCCCACACCTCGGGAGGGGAGATCGCGCTCGGCAAGATCGGCGACGAGATCGACGCCTCCACTTCGGGCGGGAACGTCAGGCTCGACGAGGGCCGCGGGAGCGTGAAGCTGTCGACCTCCGGGGGCAACATCTCCGCAGGGCGCGTCGCCGGGCCGGCCGACCTGCGCACCTCAGGCGGCGACATACGGATTGACGCGGTGGAGAACACCCTCACCGCCCACACGAGCGGCGGCGACGTCAGGGCGGTGTTTTCGGGCCCGCTCAAGGGCGACTGCTCGCTCTCGACGTCGGGGGGCGAGGTGAAGGCCACCGTGGCCCAGGGCGCGGGCTTCCAGCTCGACGCGTCGACCAGCGGCGGCGAGGTGAACGCCGCCGGGCTAACGATCACGATCGACCGAGGGGGAATGGGCAAGAGCACGCTTTCGGGGGCCGTGAACGGCGGCGGCCCCGTCCTGAAGCTGCATTCGAGCGGCGGCGACATCGTCGTCGCCTCGCGCAAGGACCCGGCCTAGCGGACGGGCCCTCAGGCGCGGCTCGGGGCCCGCTTGAGGAACCGGCCCCTGTCGGGGGCGCCCACAAATCTTCCATCGAGCACGGCGAGCTCGCCGCGCACCGTGACGGCGCTGGGCCTTCCCATGATCTTCCAGCCTTCGAACGCGCTGTAGTCGACGTTCATGTGGTGGGTCTTTGACGAGATGAAGCCGCGGTAGTCCGGGTCAAAGACGACCAGGTCGGCGTCGGCCCCGGGCTGGATCGCCCCCTTTCGCGGGAACAGGTCGAATGTCTTGGCGACCTGGGTGCTCGCGACATTCACGAGGGTGTGCAGGTCGATCCTGCCCGCCAGGACGCCGCAGGTGTACATCAGGTTGATCCGCTCCTCGAGCGAGGGGATGCCGTTCGGTATCCTCGTGAAATCGGCCTCCCCCATCCGCTTCTGGCCCTCGAAGTCGAAGGGGGCGTGGTCCGTGGCGACGGTCTGTATGAACCCGTCCCTGAGGCCGTTCCAAAGGACGGCCTGGTTGCTCTTGTCGCGCAGCGGGGGCGACATGACGTACTTGGCGCCCTCGAAGCCGGGACGCTCGGCGAAGGTCTTGTCGAGAACGAGGTACTGGATCAGCGTCTCGATGCTCACGCGGACGCCGCGCCGTCGCGCGGCGAGCGCCTCGTCGAGCGCGCGCTTGCAGCTCAGGTGGACGATGTAGGCGTGCGCGCCGGTCATCTCCGCGAATGTCATCAGGTGGTGGACGCCCTCGGCCTCCACGGCCGGCGGCCGGCTCTCGTGGTGCTGGCCCGGGTCGGTCTTCCCCGCGGCGAGGAGCTCCTTCTGGCGCTCCGCCACAAGGGTCTCATTCTCGCAATGGGCGGTCACGACGACGCCGAGCTCGCGCGCGAGCGCGAGGGTCCGGTAGAGCTCCGTGTCGTCGATCCCGAACGCGCCCTTGTACGCGAGGAAGACCTTGAAGGAGCTGATGCCGCGCCGGACGATCTCGCGGAGCTCGGACTCCGCCTTGGCGTCGAAGCGGGTCGCGCCCATGTGGAACGTGAAGTCGCACGCGGACCTGCCGGCGGCCTGCGCCATCCAGTGCTCAAAGCCCGCGAGGGCATCCTCGCTGCGGGAGGGGCAGCACATCTCGATGAGGGTCGTGGTCCCCCCGACGAGCGCGGCCCTGCTGCCCGTCTCGTACGTGTCCTTGGCCAGCGTGCCCATGAAGGGGAGCGTGATGTGGACGTGCGGATCGATGAAGCCGGGGAACACGTACTTGCCGGAGGCGTCGATCACCCGGGTCCCGGGCGGCGCCTCGAGGCCCGCGCCGATCCGCGTGATCGTCTCGCCCTCGCAGAAGATGTCGGCCCTCGCCCGCGAGTCCGCGGTCACGATTTCCCCGTTCTTTATGAGGAGGGGCATCGCGTGCTCACTGCCGCCAGACGTCGCCGACGGCGCCTCCAAACCAGCGCGCCGTGACGACCTTCTGCTGGGTGTAGAACTGGACGGCCTCGCGCCCCTGGATGTGGAGATCCCCGTAGAACGAGGCGTCCCAGCCGGTGAAGGGGAACATCGCCATCGTGGCGGGCACGCCGACATTGATCCCCACCATGCCAGCCTTGACGCGGTGCTTGAACTCGCGGGCCGCGGCCCCCGACGACGTGAATATCGATGCGCCGTTGCCGTACGCCGACCGGTTGGTCGTCTCGATCGCCATGCCGAGGTCCTCCATGCGCATGACGTTCAGCACGGGGCCGAAGACCTCCTCGCGGGCGATGGCCATGGTCTCATGCACGTTGTCGACCACCGTGGCGCCCAGGTAGAAGCCGTTGGGGGCTCCGGGGACCTTCACGCCCCGGCCGTCGCACGCGAGGGTCGCCCCCTCGTCCTTTCCGCCCTCGACGAGCCCCTCGACCCGGTCGCGGTGGGCTCCCGTGATGAGCGGGCCCATGTCGGGCTGCGACATCGTCGAGTCCGTCCTCCCGACCTTGATCGACCGCGCGGCATCGACCAGCTGCGGCAGGATGACGTCGCCGGACTTGCCGACCGCGATGGCAGTCGATCCGGCCATGCACCGCTCCCCGGCGCACCCGAAGGCCGCTGTGGAGATGGCCTCGACCGTCCTTGAGACGTCGGCATCGGGCATGATGACGATGTAATTCTTGGCGCCGCCGTTGGCCTGAACGCGCTTCCCGTTCCGGGTGCCCGTCTCGTGGATGTGCCTTGCCACCGGCGAGGAGCCGACGAAGGAGACCGCCCTCACCTTGGGGTGGGTGAGCAGGGCGTCGACGCACTCGCGGCCGCCGTGGACGACGTTCATCACGCCCTTGGGAAGCCCCGCCTTCTCAAGGAGTTCCGCGAGGACAAGGGCCGTGAGCGGGACCTTCTCACTGGGCTTCAGGACGAACGTGTTTCCGCAGGCGATGGCCAGCGGGAACATCCACAGCGGGACCATGGCGGGGAAGTTGAACGGCGTGATCCCGGCGCACACCCCGAGCGGCTGGAGGTAGGTCTCGCAGTCCACGTTCCGGGCCACGTTCTCGAGCGTATCCCCGAAAAGGAGCGAGGGGACGCCGCAGGCGTACTCGATGTTCTCGATGCCGCGGTAGACACTGCCGCGGGCCTCCACCATGGTCTTGCCATGCTCCCGCGTGATGCTCGCGCAGAGCCGGTCGAAGTTCTCCTCGACGAGGTGCCGGTAGCGGAAGAAGAGCCGCGCCCGCTCGATCACCGGCGTGTCCCTCCACTCCGGAAATGCCGCGGCGGCCGCCTCCACGGCCGCATTCACCTCGGGCGCGCCGCCCATGGGGCACTCCGAGATCACGTCCCCGATCGAGGGATTGTAGACCGGAGAGCCTGCCAGCTTGGGCCGGATCCATTCGCCGCCGATGAACATGGGGCATGGGATGAGCCGGTCGGATCTTGTCATGGGGCGCAGGGGACGGGGGGCGGTGGCCGCGGCTCGGCGGGCGATTCGACCTCGGGCTGGAGGGCGATCTGCCACCAGCTGGTGTCCCACCATGATCCGAGCTTGTAGCCGATCTTGCGATAGGTTCCGACAGGGGCGAAGCCCATGGATTCGTGGAACGCCGCGCTGGCGGGATTGGGCTGCGTGATCCCCGCGTAAGCCTTGAAGAAACCCTGGCCCCGCAGGCGCTTGAATAGCTCCGTGTACAGCGCCCGGCCGAGGCCCCGCCCGCGAAACTGCTCGTGGATGTACACCGTCACCTCGACCGCCCAGCGGTAGGCCGCGCGCTCCCGGTGCGGCGAGGCATACGCGTAGCCCGCGATGGCCCCGTCGATCTCATCGACGAGCCACGGAAAGCGCTGGTTGATCTTCTCGATCCGGGAGGCCATCTCGGCGGCGTCCGGGGCTGATGTCTCGAAGGAGATGTGGGAGTCATCGCAGAACGGGCGGTAGATGGCTGCGATCTGCGGGGCATCGGCGGGGGTTGCCAGTCGAATCATCTCTTGGGCGCGGCTATTGCCGGGCCAGGGCGTCGGATTGCTTCACGAACTCATCCCCGCTCCATTCGCCGTCGGACCCGACGACCTTCCTCACGGTCGCCGCCTTCTGCGCGGCCTTGCGCTCGGCCTGCCGCCTCACGAGGTCCGCGTGCGTGGTGAAATAGTCGAGGCTCTTTCCCTTGAAATCGGCGAGCGTGCCGAACTTGTGCCTGTCCATGAACGCGAGGAGCTCGTCGCACATCGGCTTAACGCACTCGTAGCCGAACTTCATCACCCCGGTGCAGACCTGGACCGTGTCGGAGCCGAGCAGGATGAACTGCGCCGCGTCGTCGCCGCTCTCGATCCCTCCGAGGCCCGAGAGCGAGCGGCCGGGGAACTCGGCGCGGATCATCGCCGCGATCTCCATGACCATGCGCAGCGCGATCGGCTTGACCGCCTTGGACGAATAGCCGCCGGGCGTCGTCCATCCTTCGACCGAGGGCTCCGGGCGAAGCGTGTCTAGGTTGACCCCCATCACGCTGCGGATCGTGTTGATCGCGCTCAGCCCCTGGCATCCCGCCCTGAGCGCGGCCCGGCTCGGTTCCTCGATGTGGGTGATGTTCGGGGTCATCTTCGCCCAGACCGGGCGCTTTGCCGCGGCCATGACCCAGCCGCACACCTCCTCGAGGATGTCGGGATCCTGCCCCATGGCCGCGCCCATCTTGCGCTCGGGCAGCCCGTGCGGGCATGAGAAATTTAGCTCGAACGCGTCGACGCCCGCCGCCTCGCAGCGCTCCACGATCTCGACCCAGGAATCCTTCCTGTACTCCTCCATGATCGACGCGATCAGGACGCCCCCGGGGTGGGCGTCCTTGCATTTCCTGAACTCGTCGAGCCAGATCGCGAACGGCCGGTCGCTGATGAGCTCGATATTCTCCCACCCGATGACCTCCTTGCCGTCCTTCGAGTGAAGCTTGGCATAGCGGGGCGTCACATTCACGACCTTCGACGAGTCGAGGCTGATCGTCTTTGCGATCACCGCGCCCCATCCCTCGCGGAAGGCGCGGTTTATCACGCTCAGGTTTGTCCCGGGAGGGCCGGAGCCGATCACAAACGGATTGGCCAGCCTGAGGCCGTCGACGGTGGTTGCTAGGGTCGGCATGGGCGATCGGAGCTGCGGCCAATCTCGCCCAGAATACGCTCGTTTCCAAGCAGTAACTGGGGCAGCCTCTGCGCTCCCGCAATCCAAGATGAACGCGCATCTCGATCCAAAGCGCACGGTCGCAGAACTGAGGGAGCTCCGGCGGCTGACGTCGGACGAGAACGGCGCCCAGCGCGTCGCGTTCACGGGGACCTGGGTGGAGGCCAGGGCGTGGCTGCGGAAAAAACTCGAGGCCCTTCCGGTCGAAACCCACGTGGACGCGGCCGGCAACCTCTGGTCGACGCTCAAGGGATCGAGCGACAGGGCCCTCCTCATAGGGGGCCACATGGACTCGGTGCCGAACGGCGGCTGGCTCGACGGCTGCCTCAACGTCCTTGCGGGCGTGGAGATCCTCAGGCGGATCAGCGCCGAGTTCGGCGGCCTTCCCCCGGTCACGGTGCGGCTGGTGGACTGGGCGGACGAGGAGGGCGCCCGTTTCGGGAAGAGCCTGTTTGGCTCCTCCGCCTGCGCGGGAACCCTTGATATGGGCGAGGCGCGGGCGCTCCGGGACAAGGGGGGGCTGGGGCTCCCGGAGGCCCTCAGGGAGGTCGGCATCGATTTCGAGAGCGTGAAGAACAGCGGCGCGGAGCTCGCCGGCGCCGCGGCGTACATCGAGCTGCACATCGAGCAGGGGCCCGTGCTTCTCGACCTCGGGCTGCCTCTGGGCGCCGTTCTCGGCACGTACGGCGTCGAGAGGCACGCGGTCACGTTCCTTGGCCAGGCGGCCCATTCGGGGAGCACGCCGATGAACCGGCGCAGGGACGCGTTCCTCGCCGCCGCAAGGATGAGCCCCGAGATCTACGCGATCGCGGAGCGATGCGGCGGAGTCTGCACGATCGGATCCTGCACGACGAAGCCCGGCATCGTCACGAGCGTGGTGGAGGAATGCCGGATCACCCTAGACCAGCGCCACCTCGACCCGGCGGCGCTCGCGAGGATGCTCCACGAGGCCCGCGAGGCGGCCGACCGGTTTGCCGCCGAGGGCGGCGTCTCCGTGCAGTGGGACAGGATCTGGCACATCGAGCCCATCCCGTTCAACGGCGCCCTGATCGGGCTGTGCGAGGAGTCGGTCCGGGAAACCTGCGGCACCTCGCACCGGCTGCCGTCCGGGCCGCTCCACGACGCGGCCGAGGTGAGCCGCGCCGGCGTTCCCACCGTGATGATGTTCGTCCAGAGCCTGCGAGGGATCAGCCACAACAAGATCGAGGACACCCGGGAGGAGCACCTCGAGCTTTGCGTCAGGGCGTTCGACCGCCTGGCCACGAAGGCCATGGCGTGGGTCAGCGGTGGCCGTTGACGAGCTCGTCGGCGAGGGTATTCACGCCGTAGACCTTGCGCATGGCCTCAAGGATGCCGGCGCTGTGCACGCTGACGGCGCGCGCCACCACCTCATCGTAGGCGAAGTCGCCCGGCAGCGACTCGATGTTCCCGTCGAAGATGATGCCGACAAACTCGCCCTTCCGGTCGACGGTCGGGCTCCCGGAGTTGCCGCCGATGATGTCGCAGGTGTTCACAAAGTTGAACGGGGTGTCCAGGTTTAGGGCCTGCTTCTTGTCGACCCAGCGCCTGGGAAGGTCGAACGGCACCTGGTCGTGGTGGTCCGCCGAGCGCTGGTAGAGGCCGGCGATCGTCGTCATGGAGGGGACGGGGGTTCCGTCCTCGCTGTAACCCTTGACCGCCCCGTAGCTCAGCCGGAGCGTGAAGGTGGCATCGGGGTAGGTGCTGGTGCCCTCGAGCGCGAACTGGGCCTTCCCGATGATCGCGTGGGCCTCCTGCTTGATCTCGTTCTGCCCCTCGTAGGTCTTGCGCAGGGCGCGGCTCTCGTCGTCGATCAGGCGGGCGAGCTCGACCATGGGGTCGTGCGCGGCCGTTACCGCGGCCGCTCCCCCGTCGTAGAGCTGGTGCCGGAACGCCACGTCCCGTACCTTGGTGCCGTGGATCAGCTCGGCGGCCCGGGCCCGCGGCGACTTGCCCGCAAGGACGGCCTGCACCGTCGGGTCGTCGTAGCCCAGCTGCTCCGTGAAATCGGTGAGCGAGTCGGACAGGGTGAGGATCTCGAAGTCCTCGTAGATCGGCTTGTCGGAGAACAGGTCGAGCTCAAAGGTGTCCCGCTTCTGGTCGGCGTACTCCGGTAGCCGCTCGCCGTTGGGCTTAAGCCGCTCGTCGCCCGAGCGCAGCAGCTTGCGGGCTATGTCGAACGAGTCGGCATAAAAGCCATGGGGGAGTCCCCGGGTGGCCGAGAGCATGCGGAAGCGGAGGTAGTCGCGGGCGATCACCCTCTGCGCCGCGGCGATCCTGCGGTAGGCGCCGAGGACCCCCTGGCCGTCGGGCATCGCCGAGAACCGGTGCTTGAGGCCGTCCTCGGCATCCTGCTTGGCGTCCATGAACGACGGGGTCTGCAGGCCCGCGATCAGCCCGTCATATGCCTTGCGCGAATTCTGGATCCCGAAGAAGTCGTCCCTGGAGCGCCGTGCGTTCTCATCGCTACGCGCGCTCCAGGCCATTTCCAGCACCTCGCGCCGCTTGAGCAGGCCCGAAATCTGGGGATACGCCGTGTCGCGCAGGAACTCGAGCTCCGCCACGGTGAAGAGGCGCTCCGTGCGCCCGGGATTCCCCGAGACGAAGACCAGGTCGCCGTCACGGGCGCCTTGGACCGACCACTTCAGGAAATGCTCGGGATGGACGACCTGTCCGTTGTCGTAGACCCGGAAGATGCAGATATCGAGGTCATAGCGGGGGTACTCGAAGTTGTCGGGGTCGCCGCCAAAGAAGGCGGCCTGCTGCTCGGGCGCGAACACGAGGCGGATGTCGGTATAGCGCTTGTACCGGTAGAGGTGGTAGGCGCCGCCCTGGTAAAGGGTCACGACGTCGCTGCGCAGCCCCGTCTTGTCATGGGACTCCTTCTCGATCTCCGCAAAGACCTTCCTGCGCGCTGCCGCGGCGTCGTCGCCGAGGGCGCTGGCCGGCACGGCGGCGTT
>Ga0302226_10002938_pt1 | contig 11844 bp, 8 predicted proteins | sample II_Palsa_E3_3_FD_193524 | JGI IMG/M metagenome (GOLD analysis project Ga0302226, IMG submission 193524) | Peat permafrost microbial communities from Stordalen Mire near Abisko, Sweden - II_Palsa_E3_3 | ecosystem: Environmental > Terrestrial > Soil > Palsa > Peat permafrost | place: Sweden...
GTGATTACGGTGCTTTGGGCACTCGTGACGTATTCGCTGGCGTTTGGGGTAGGGAATGCGTTTATCGGCGGATTGCATAATGTGTTTTTGCATGGCGTTGGCCTGGCGCCGATCGCGGCGTATGCGTCGACGATTCCCGGCCAGACGTTCATGATCTATCAGCTGATGTTCGCGATTATTACGCCGGCGTTGATTACGGGAGCGTTTGCAGAGCGCATGAAGTTCTCCGCGATGCTGGTGTTTATGGTGCTTTGGGCTTTCATCGTGTACAGCCCTATGGCGCACATGGTGTGGGGTGTCGGTGGCTTCCTGAATGCGGCCAGCGGCAGGTTTCCGTGTTTAGATTTTGCGGGTGGGACGGTCGTGCATGTGACCTCGGGAGTGAGTGCGCTGGTAACGGCGCTGTACCTGGGCAAACGGTTGGGGTATCCGCAGAAGCAGGTGATGCCGCACTCGGTGGTGCTGAGCTTTATAGGAGCCTGCCTGTTGTGGGTGGGTTGGTTCGGGTTCAATGCGGGTTCGGCCCTGGGAGCAAGCGGGTTGGCGACCTCGGCGTTTGTGGCGACTCACTTTGGCGCAGCTGCGGCGGCCATTGGATGGGCGGGGGCGGAGTGGATCCGCAACGGCAAGCCGTCAGTGTTGGGCGGGATTTCGGGTGCGGTTGCAGGATTGGTCGCGATTACGCCGGCTTCCGGCTTTGTGACCCCGATGGGCGCGCTGTGGATCGGGTTGATCGCCGGTGTGTTCTGCTTTTTCATGGTGGTGAAGGTAAAGAACCTGTTCGGCTATGACGATTCGCTGGATGCGTTTGGCGTACACGGGGCCGGCGGCACCCTGGGAGCGATTCTCACAGGATTCTTTGCTAATTCTGTGATCAATCCGATCTTTGGCGCGGGCAAAACGACAGGATTCTGGGAAGGCAATCATGGGCAGGTGTTGAACCAGCTTGTTGGCGTTGCGATTGCCTGGACACTTTCTATTATTGGAACTCTGCTAATTCTGTTTGTTGTTGATAAGCTGATGGGTCTCCGTGTGAGCGAAGCTGACGAACGCGAAGGTCTGGACATTTCACAACATGGCGAAGAAGGCTATGACTGGAATGAGGCATAAAGACAGGAACCCTGAAAAAGGGATTGAGGATAAGTAACATGCAAAAGATCGAAGCAGTGATTCAGCCTTCGAAGCTGGATGCAGTAAAGGACGCTCTGGTTGAGTTAGGCGTTCTGGGTATTACGATTTTTGAAGTGCGGGGCCATGGGCGTCAGAAAGGGCATACGGAGTTTTATCGCGGCCGGGAGTATGCGGTTGATCTGTTGCCGAAGATCAAGCTGGAACTTGTGGTTGCCGAAGAGATGGTTGAGAAAGCAATTCAGGCAATCATTACGGCAGCACGGACTGGACGCATTGGAGATGGGAAGATTTTCGTGTCAAAGATCGATGAAGCGATTCGGATACGAAATGATGAACGTGGAGAGATTGCGCTATAGCTGTTAGTTTGAAATTAGTTTGAATCGCCGGGCGTTGTAAATCCAGACCGGGAGGCTTGGGATGAGGACGGCGGGCGGCGAGCCGACAGACCGTGAGACGATGCGGGCGGAGTATGAGCGGCGGATGGGTGCGATCCGCCGCGACTTCGATAGTGATGGCGATGGTTTGGTCGCGATCGCGGCACGTTCCGCGCTGGTGGACAATCTCGTAAGCCGGTTGTGGGCGGCTGAGGTCGAGGGCGATGCCGCGCTCGCGAAGGGGATGGTGGTTGCCGCGACCGGCGGGTACGGGCGCGCACAGTTGTTTCCTTGCTCCGATATCGATTTGCTGTTTTGTGCGAATAAAGGCGAGGCAGAGCATGCCAAGGATGCGATCCGGCGAGTGTCGCAGGCGCTTTGGGATTGCGGGATGCAGGTTTCGCCGGTAACGCGGAAAGTGTCCGAGTGTGAGCGGTTTTCGCTCGCCAATGCGGAGTTCGGGTTGGCGCTGCTGGATCGCCGCATGATTGCCGGTGATGCTGCTGTGTTTGCGCGGCTGAATGAGAAGATTCGCGAAAAGATGATGGCGCGCGATGTGAAGACGATTCGCGCGGAGATCGTGTCGCTGACGCGGGAACGGCATGCAAAGTACGGCGATACGCTGTTTCATCTGGAACCGAACATCAAGGACTGCCCCGGTGGCCTGCGCGATGCCAATGTGTATGGATGGCTACGGATGCTGGAGGGGACTTCGCCGAGCGGCGGCGAGTTTGAGGACGCAGTACGGTTTCTGGCGGCCACGCGATGTTTTCTGCACTACCGGCATGAGCGGGACGACAATACGCTGGACTGGCGGGCTCAGGATGCCGCGGCGGAATTATCGGTGGGAGTGGGACGAGTACGCCTGCCGGGCGGGGTGGATCCTGCTTACTGGATGCGAGCGTATTTTCGCCATGCCAGGGCTGTGGAGCGCAGCCTTCTGCGGGAGTTTGAGAGCAATGGGCTGGCGTTGGCCACGGTGGAAGTGCGACGTGTCAAGCTGGCGGGGGTCGAAGGATTCCGGTTGAAGGATGGGCGGCTGATCCTCGATGCCGCCGGGAATGTTGATCCTGCGACCGAGCCCGAGACGGTGCTTGCGGTGTTTGAGGCGATGGCGAAGACCGGAGCGAGGCTCGATGGGGAGAGCGAGCAGAGGATTGGAGCAGCGATTCCACAGCTTTCGGCGAACCTGGAGGAAGGTCCGGGATTGTGGCGCAGGCTTAGCGCGATCCTTACGGGAGAGCGGGCCGGTGTGGCGCTACGTGCGATGCATACACTGGGGCTGTTGGATCTGATTCTGCCGGAGTTTCATGGGATTGATGCGCTGGTGATCCGGGATGCCTATCACCGGTACACGGTGGATGAGCATACGTTCGTGGTGATCGACACGCTACATGGGCTGGAAGCCGATCCGGGGCCGAAAGCGCCGGAGTGGCGAGTGAAGCTTGGGTCGATGCTGAGGGAACTACAGAATCCAGGGTTGCTATATCTGGCGGCTTTGCTGCATGACACGGGCAAGGGCCGGGCCGGGGGTCATCATGCTGTCGAGAGCGCACAGATGGCTAAAGGTGTGCTCGCGAGACTAGAGATGGATGCGTATGACGCGGCGCTGGTGCTGCGCCTGATTGAGACGCACCTGGAGATGTCGGCTGCTTTGCGCAGGGATATTTTCGATGCGGACACGGTGCGCACCTTTGTGGGGCGGGTGCAGACGCATGAATTGCTGCGCATGCTGACGCTGTTTACGTATGCGGATATCCAGGCAGTGCATCCGGATGCGCTGACGCCGTGGAAGGCTGAGAATCTTTGGCGGCTTTCGATGAATGCATCCAATCAACTCGATCGCAATGTCGATGAAGAGCGCGTGCATGCGGGCGGCAAGGACGAGCGCATTGTGCGCGTGCTGGCGTTGCTGCCAGGCGCGCAGGCAGCGGCGGAGCGGTTTCTGGAGGGTTTCCCGGAGCGATATTTGAAGACGCGGCCACCGGAGGCGATACGGCAGCACTTTGAGATGACGAGACGGTTTGATGAAGAGCCGTTTCAGATTTCATTCCAGCATGGTGCATCGACCAGTGAGATTACGCTGGTGACACAGGACCGGCCACGACTATTTGCGGGGATGGCGGCGGCGTTGGCGGCGTGGGGAATGAATGTTGTAACGGCCGAGGCCTATGCCAACGAGGCAGGAGTGGTGGTGGATAGTTTCCGGTTTACCGACACGTTCCGGACACTGGAGCTGAATGCAAGTGAGCGGGAGCGTTTTGTGGCGAGCGTGCGCGATCTCGTGGCGGGGAAGGCTTCCGTCGAGAAGATGCTGAGTGGACGCAAGCGCGGGAAGCGGCGGGCGCCGAGAGTGTCAGTGACGACGAAGATTGATTTCGACGAGACGGCTTCCAGCCACAGTACGCTGATGCAGGTGGTGGCGCAGGACGTTCCAGGGCTGCTGCGGGCTATGAGCGTGACGCTGAGCGCGCTTGGGCATAATGTCGAAGTGGCGCTGGTCGATACCGAAGGCGAAACGGCGATCGACGTCTTCTACCTAACACACGGAGGCCACCAGTTGAACGGTGAGCAGGAGTCCGAGTTACGCGACGCGCTGATTGAGGCGATCGCAGAAAATGCACGCTAGCGCAGCAGCAATGCAAGGGGAGAGTTTCTTGGTTTGGAAGAGATGGGCGGCGATTTTTGTGGGGGTCGCCGCGATGGGTACGTTGATTTGGTCGCCGTTGCTGGAGGCGCAGGCGGGAATGAAGGCACAGCGGGCTGTAAAGCCGCCGATGAACTGCAGCCGGGTGGTGTTCGAGGGCGATGTCCGGGCAGGTGAAAGCTTCGAAAAGGTGTTTGCGCCGGGGCTGAGGTTTTATCTTGAGCCACTACAGTCGGGATGGATTGTGCGAGTGTTGGCGGCGAATGAGCCGCGAGGGCTGCACGATTATGCGGAGCTGGCGACGCCGCCCTACCGCTCGGTGAGCCCGTTGCTGATCGGCACGGATTGGAGCTTCCGGGCACAGGATGCGGTGGCGTGGAACCCGCGGCGGTTCCGCTATGCGGCGAATGGCGAGATTTTTCGGCGTCTGGCGGGATTTTACGAAAAGGTAATGGGGAACGATCCGGCTAGCTCGGCGAAAGCGGCGGTGCTGGCGTCAGAGCAGCCCGAAGGAGTTCTGCGGATTCTGGATGCCCGGATTGTGCCGGGATTGGCGGATCAGGCGCAGATGGCCGCTACAGTGGCTTCTCATCTAGCCGAGACACCGCACACGGTGGACCAGTCGGCGAAGCCGTCGCCGTTGGGGCGTGTGGAGGAGTTGCGATTCCGGGTGGAGCTTGATTTACCGACGGGTGTTCGTGCTGTGCAGGGTGCAGATGTTGAATTTTTTTTATGTTCTGCACCAACCAGCGAGACTTCCGGTGCATCCGAACGTTTGAACAGGAAATGAATAGGATTTTCGGGCCGGATTTTTTCAGTACATGTTAGTGCTGGGATCAAGGTACGTATACTCAGTTTTATGAGCACTAATTCAAACGAAACAACGACGAATGGGCGGCCGACGGGAACGCCCCAGCACAACGACCGTTATATCTTCGGCACGCTGGACAGCTTTGGCAAGAATCGCGAAAAGGTGGCCGAAGTTAGTTGGGGGACGGAGCAGCCTGAAGGTGTTGTTCTGGCTTCGATGGATGCGGCGATCAACTGGGTTCGCAAGAATTCTGTCTGGCCGATGACTTTTGGATTGGCATGCTGTGCGATTGAAATGATGTCGATGGGCGGTTCACGGTACGACATCGCACGATTTGGAGCAGAGGTTTTCCGGCCATCGCCGCGCCAGAGCGACCTGATGATTATTGCCGGACGGGTTTCGCAGAAGATGGCTCCCGTGATTCGCCGGCTTTATGAGCAGATGCCGGAGCCGAAATGGGTGATTTCCATGGGGGCGTGTGCGACTTCCGGCGGTGTGTTCAACAACTATGCGTTGTTGCAGGGTGTGAACCAAGTGATTCCGGTGGATGTTTATGTGCCCGGATGCCCGCCCCGGCCGGAGCAGCTGCTTTACGCAATTACGTTGTTGCAGGAGAAGATTCAGGGCAGCCGGGGAACGGTGAAACAGACGCTGAATCTGGACTGAGGCAGAGATTATGTTGAGTTTTGATCGAGAATCACGGATTGCAAATACTGTTTGAAAGCGCAGTAGACGTAACTATCAGGGTTCTCGAAGAATGATTATGGTTTTTCTTTAGCCTGTCTGGCGTGAAATTGCTGGTGCAGGTTGTGTTGGAAGTGGATTGCATATATTTGGTCTACCGTGATGTTTTTTCTGTACTTGAGGGGCATCTGCGGTACACTTTTGGGGAATTCAACATTGATAACGGGCCGTAGTTAGAAGTCGAGCCCGCAGTATTTTCATAGGTTTTAGTTACATTGAGTGGAGGATTGTCGAAATGTCTCATCGCCCGTTTCGCAGTATCGGCCGGTTTTTGCTGGCTGCATGTGCGGTCAGTTTTGGAGTAGCGAGCTTAGGCGCGCAGACCGCACCCGCGGCTGGCACAACTGCCCCCAGCGGGCCCAACCCGTCGCGGGTAGACATATTCATGGGCTACTCGTACTTTGGCGCTCATGGTGAAGTTAAGCCCGCTGACATTCCATTTTCGTCGGTTGACGAAGGTGCAATCTTGAGCGGCGCATACTACTTCAATAAGTACGTCGGCGCCGAAGTTAACAGCATGTGGAACCCGAATGGCCAGAACGATGGCCTTTACGCGGGTTATGCAGGCCCGATCTTCCGTGCTCCCATGCAGAACTTCACGCTGTTCGCCCATGGATTGGTTGGCGGCGTACGCATTGGTGGACCAAACAGTGAGAATGGTGCGACGCTTGAGCACGAGCCCTACACCTGGGGCGTTGGCCTGGTTGCCGGCGGCGGTATGGACTATGATCTGCCGTGGTTCAATCACCGGTTCGGTCTACGTGTGTTCGAAGCGGATTATCGCTACACGCACGTGGACTACGGCCCAGCAGGAACTGTCCCAACGGGCGGTGTCCTTGGCGGTCGCGCGAACCTTGGCGGAGCGGAACTGAGCTCCGGCATCCTGCTGCACTTTGGGCACATCATTCCGCCTCCTCCTGTTACCTATGCCTGCGCTGTTACCGCGCCGACCGGAACGATCTACCCGGGCGATGTTGTGACAATCACGGGCACCCCCGGTATGCTCGACCCGAAGAAGACTGTGACCTACAGCTGGACTTCGGATAGCGGACCGGTTTCGGGCACCTCGAGTGTGGCCAGTGTCGATACAAAGACGCTTGCCGCCGGCACCTACACTGTGAAGGGCCATGTGTCGGAAGGCATGAAGCCTGGTCAGTTTGCGGATTGCTCGGCACAGTTCACCGTAACGGCCTTCCAGCCGCCGACCGTTGGTTGCTCGGCGAACCCCTCGACTGTCAATGTTGGCGATCCTTCCACGATCACCGCATCTGGCATGAGCCCGCAGAACCGTCCTCTGACGTACAGCTACAGCGCGACGGCTGGTTCGATCAGCGGCAATACCTCAACGGCAACCCTGTCGACGAGCGGTGTGGCGCCTGGCACGATCACGGTGACCTGCAACGTAGTTGACGACAAGGGCCAATCGGCTTCGCAGCAGACGACAGTGACGGTTTCCGCCCCTGTGGTTGCGGCGGCACCGGTTGTCACCAAGAGCCTCTGCGAGATCACTTTCGACCGCGACAAGAAGCGTCCGACGCGTGTGGACAATGAAGCCAAGGCTTGCCTTGACGACATCGCCCTCAGCGCACAGCGTGATCCTCAGGCCCAGCTGGCCATCACCGGCAACTCCGCTCCCGTCGAAGTGATGGGCAAGAAGACGCCGATGAAGGAGAAGAAGGCTGCCGAGTGGACTGCCAAGAAGGCCGCCGAGCGGGCTGTCAACACGAAGGCCTACCTGGTGACCGAGAAGGGTGTCGATGCTTCCCGCATCCAGGTGTACACGGGTACGACCGGCGCCAACACGGCCGACACGACCATCATCCCGACCGGTGCAACACTGGATACGACCGGCCTGACCCCTGTGGACGAGACCGCCGTCAAGGCGATTCCTCGCACCGCACCGGCTCACCACCACAAGAAGTAGTCATTAGCTAACCCCGATGGCCGGCTGGGTTTATCCCAGCCGGCCATTGCTTTTAAGCCGGTCTGCCGGTGGATTTTGGTGCGCTGTCTTCGTGAACAGGTATCTTCGCTGAGGCGCGGAAGCGATGCCCAGATGCGCCTCCATGCAAACGGCATCATAAGACGGTAACCTTATATAAGGAGCGAGTGGACAAGAGAGATGATATGGCGGACAGTGCGCGGGCTAGGTGTATCGATTGTGTTGGCTGGAATGATTTCCGCGATGGCACACGCCATAACCTGGTTTCCGATGGGCCCTTTCGGCGGCGACGCACGATCGTTTGCGGCTGATCCCGCCGATCCACAACATTTGTACCTGGGAACAGAGACTGGCTGGCTCTATGAAAGCCATAACGGTGGTGATAGCTGGTCGAGGGTTTCGCAGATCGGCAAGCGTGATGATCTGGTGCTCAAGAATATCCTGATCGATCCCTCGAATCCGAAGCACCTCATCGTAGGGGTGTTCAAGTTCGATCATCCTGACGGCGGTGTCTTTATCAGTGATGATGCTGGAAAGAACTGGTACGAGCAGGCGGAAATGCGTGGGCAGTCGGTGCGTTCGATGGCCAGGTCGGTGTCGAATCCTCAGGAGATTGTTGCAGGGACGCTTAGCGGAATTTACCGAAGTGTCGATAATGGTATGCACTGGACGCTGATTAGTCCGCCGGGTAGTACGGAAATTCATGAAGTCGAATCGCTGGCGATCGATCCGGTGAATCCGCAGATTATCTATGCCGGCACCTGGCACCTGCCGTGGAAGACGGTGGATGGCGGTGAGCACTGGGAGAACATCAAGCGCGGCATCATCGACGACTCGGATGTGTTTTCGATCATCGTGGATCCAGCTAAGCCGAAGACTGTTTATGCGAGTGCATGCTCAGGGATTTACAAAAGCCTGGATGCTGCCGGGCAGTTCAAGAAGGTACAGGGGATTCCATCGACGGCACGCCGGACACGCAAGCTGTTACAGGACCCGAACTATCCGGAGACGGTTTATGCGGGCACGACTGAAGGCCTGTATAAGACGATCGACGGTGGTGAGAGCTTTATCCCGATGACGGGGCCGAATGTGATTGTGAACGATGTTTATGTCGATCCGAAGAATTCAAATCATGTGTTGTTGGCTACGGACCGGAGTGGGGTTTTGAGCAGTATCGATGGTGGTGTCAGCTTTCAGCCTTCGAACGTGGGATTCGCGGCACGACAGATATCGGCGTATGCAGCCGATTCACACAGCAATGCGACGATCTACGTTGGGTTGGTGAACGACAAGGCTACCGGTGGGGTATTTCAGAGCGTTGACGGAGGCTTGAGCTGGCAGCAACGGAGTGAGGGGCTGGATGGGCGTGACGTTTTCAGCCTGGTCTCCACACCGGCGGGAACTTTGCTGGCTGGCACGGCGCATGGAATCTTCCGGCTCGGCGATGCGGGGTGGGTGAATTCGGGAACGCTGATTGCCGCGCCCGTGCCCAGAGCCGCGCAAACTGCGTCGAAAACGGCTGCTAAAGCAAGGGGCCGGGCTCATCCAGCGGTTCCAGTGGCGAGTGTAGCGCCCGTAGCTGCACCAGCAAGTTCGGGGAGTCTGGACACGATTGTGTACACGCTGATTGCGGACGGCGATCTTGTGTATGCCGGCACGTCGCGTGGGTTATTGCGAGCGGCTGATGATGGGAACTCGTGGATGCCGGTGAATACGCTCAAGATGCCGGAAGCGCATTTTGTGGCGACGCGCGATTCGATGTTGATGGTAGCCGGGTTGCGGCGGATATCGCTTTCGATGGATGGCGGCGCGAAGTGGGATGCCGTCGCCTTGCCGTCGGATCTGACCCAGATTTCTACCATTGCGATTGATGAGCTGAAGAACCTGTGGGTGGGTGGCACTGAAGGTGTTTATTATTCGACTGACTACGGTTTGACCTGGAAGACGCTGCATAACCTCTACGTGACGGAAGTCAATGGGATCTTCTTCGATGCGGCTTCGCACCAGGTGCTGGTGAGCTCGGCGAACCAGAAGTTTGCGTTCGGCGTGCATCTGCCGGATTACAAGGTGCAGTTCTGGGATACCGGCTGGAATCTGCGGTTTGTGCGGCCTATCGGCGACCATTTGATTGGGGCGACGATGTTCGATGGTATGGTACTGCAGCCGCGGATGGTTGCAACGGCGGTGGGGAAGTAGGGAAGGTCTAGAATGAAAGAGATGACTTCCGAGACGGCTAACTCGCGCCCACGGCACTCTTTCCAGACGGATGATCCGGCTCTCGAACCGATTGCGGAGAAGGTGCAGCGCGGCGAGAGGCTCAACTTTGACGATGGTGTTGCGCTGTATCGCAGCGGCGACATCCTGGCCGTGGGCTGGATGGCCAACCTGGTGCGGGAGCGGCTGCATGGGGATGTTGCGTACTTCAATGTGAACCGGCACATCAATCCGACCAATGTGTGTGTGGCCTCGTGCAGGCTTTGTGCATTTGGGCTGAAGAAGGGCGCCGCGGGTACTTATACGATGGCGCTCGAAGAGGCCTGGGAGACGGCGGGTAAAGGGCTGACCGAGGCTGTTACCGAGTTTCACATTGTGGGCGGGCTGCATCCTGATCTGCCTTTCGAGTACTTCATGGATCTGGTTAGCGGGTTGAAGGAACGGTACCCGCAGGTGCATGTGAAGGCGTTCACGATGGTGGAAATTTCGTTCCTGGCCAAGCGTGGAAAGATGTCGCTGGAAGAAGCGATTACGCGGATGAAGGCGGCGGGTGTTGACTCATGCCCGGGTGGTGGGGCGGAGATCTTTGCCGATCGTGTGAGGCATATCATCTGCGACCACAAGATCGACGGTGGGGAGTGGCTGGAGACGGCGAAGCTGGTACATCAGGCTGGGTTGCGGTCGAATGCGACGATGCTTTATGGGCACATTGAGAATGACGAGGACCGCGTGGACCATATGCTGCGGCTGCGGGCGGTGCAGGATGAGACGGGCGGCTTTCAGACGTTCATCCCGCTGAGCTTCCATCCGGACAATACGGCGCTGGGGCATCTGCCGAAGTCGACTGGGATGATGGACATCAAGCAGATTGCGGTGGGACGGTTGTTGCTGGATAACTTTGCGCACATCAAGAGCTACTGGCAGATGGTGACGCCGAAGATGGCGCAGATTTCGCTGCGGTTTGGAGCGGATGATATTGATGGCACCGTGATCGAGGAGAAGATTTATCACAATGCCGGGGCGAACACGCCGCAGGGGCTGCGGCGGCGGGATCTGGTGAGGCTGATTACCGAGGCTGGGCGTGTGCCGTTCGAGCGTGACACGTTATATCGCGCGGTGACGCGGAGTGAGAATAGCTTTACGGTGGCGGTTTAGGGTACCCCTCCCCCCGGGTACTTTTGGGGGTAAAGTCTTCATTTTATTTGGCTTAGGCTTGGACTTCTGGAAGTCCGCTTTGAAGCATATTGGCCGTTGAAGAGATCGTGGTCAGCCGGAAAGGCGCGTACCACGGTGACGCGGGCGGTTTTCCTGTTGAGACAGAGCAGGGATAAGCAGCAGAAGACGCAGATTCCCTGCGGGAATGACAACAAAGAAAAGCAAAGGCTGCCGTACATCTTCTGTGAAATTGCCCTAACCCTCTGGATCCTTCATCTCCCTTTCTATTATTGCTGGTTCAGCAGATGATTGCGTCACCGCGATCTTGTTCTATATGAGTAATTTGTGGGCTTAAGGGGCTTGACAGCTTTTGGGGTGGGGCTTCTTGGCTGCCGCAAGAACCATCTTCTCCCCGTTTCACATGGCAAGATGGAGAAGGGGTCTGTTTCAATGCGTCGAGTGCTTCTTTTACCGTTCGTTCTTCTGGGTTGTAGGCCAGCGGTGGACAAGACGGGGATCGCAGGGCGTTTCGATCTGGTTCTGCGCTGGACTCCCGACGGTGCGGTGGAGGAGGCGTCTGCGCCTCCGAGCTTATTTACGGCGATCCAGGAGCAGCTTGGGTTGAAGCTTGAGGCGATGAAAACCGCTGCCGATGTTATGGTGATCGACCATGCGGAGCAGCCGACGAACGATTGAGGGACGCTTGAGGGCCGGCAATTTTGAGTGATGACGATGTGGTGCTTCGGGGCTATCGCGACGGGGACCTGGATGCGATGTTTCAGTTGGATGAGGTTTGCTTTGAGGGGCCGTTCCGGTTTTCGCGGGC
>Ga0302226_10002940_pt1 | contig 11843 bp, 19 predicted proteins | sample II_Palsa_E3_3_FD_193524 | JGI IMG/M metagenome (GOLD analysis project Ga0302226, IMG submission 193524) | Peat permafrost microbial communities from Stordalen Mire near Abisko, Sweden - II_Palsa_E3_3 | ecosystem: Environmental > Terrestrial > Soil > Palsa > Peat permafrost | place: Sweden...
TCATCGTGTACATCCAGAACAGCAAGCTCGAGTCTGGCTTCAACACGACGCTGCTGGGCAACGACGAGAAGCAGCACTTACCCGCAGCCGCAGTCGCAGCGGGAGCAATCTCAGCAGCAGCTGCTGCTGGCAAGAAGAAAAAGAACAACAAGACGTCCAAAGGGCACAGTGCCGACACTGCCGAGGCCGCGGATGCCGCAGCCGAGGCCGCTCAAGCCGCTGCTGAAGTGGCAGCGGCAACGTCATACCCCTACCTTATCGACTACTCGATCCAGTTTGGCGTGACCAAGTCGTACTTGTACACCGACCTGGACGAGGACAAACAGGAGCAGATCCTCGACGTGGTCGCCAATCCGGTCGAGGTCAGCCGCAAGTACTCGTGGGACCTCACGCCCAAGGGCGAGATAAGAAGCGTCCACTTTCGCGAGCACTGTCTCACGCTCGCGTTGGACCTCTCCAATGCCTACATGAGCCCGTGCGTGTACAACCTGCCGAGCCAGCGCTGGGTCATCAACAAGGAGGGCACTATCCAACCCAAACGCCACAACGACCTCTGCCTTGGCTTCTCTGACAATCGCTTGTACTTGGCCGCGTGCCTGAGTGAGCCGAGCGAGATCGTGTGGAACATCAAGCCATCGCACGACCCACTACTCACCGTCGTGCTGCGCCTCGGTCTCGAGAGCGTCGACCGCATCCGCGATGCCACCGCCTTTGAGGACGCTCTCGTCGACATCTTGACCCTGGCAGACGCGGAGCGATTCGAGGTGACAAATTTCTTTTGTAATTTATTTGAACATTTTCCTAGGTGGTCCTGTTGAGGCTCTCGATGGAGACCGAGGATCCGATACTGATGCTTGCGAGCCAGTACCGGGACAAGTTTATCGCCAGGAAGATGTCGCTTCGTGTCTTGCCGAGCTTGCTCACGGGCGTGTCCTCGTCGATGCACATCAACAACGCCGTCAACAACGGAGGTCGCTTTGTAACAATTATCGACCACGTCAGCGATATCAAGGCGGCGGGGCCCTACTACCTCAGCAATTCGGTCACGACCCTCTTTTTTCAAAATAACAAGAAAAACGTGGCCATCTCCAGCTCCAAAGGCGGTGGTCTCAACGAGCTTGTCTTCAGCCAAGGGTGCCGCTGTCTCAAGGCCACACAGGCTCCCAGTACGGTGGTATCATGTGGAACAGCAATTTATTAAAAGTGTGTCTATCGTAGCACACGACCTGTCAGCAATCCTCCCCGTGCTCGCCGCGATCGTGTCACCAGTGTCGGTACGGTCACTGTGGACGCGCGCCAGCGGCCTCCACTACATGCCCATGGGCTCGCGATCCAGGCGCGATTGCCAGATGGTCGACTTTTGGATGACGGCGGACGTGACCTCGGGTGTGAACGCCGTCTACGTAACAGGAAGGAAGCTCGTCAACGCGATGATGCTGGCTACACCACTGTACGTCTCGAGCCTTTGTTTCCGTTGACGGCTCACTTTGGAAATAACAGGAAACCCAAAGTGGCCATTTACGATGCGTGTCCATCCGCCGCCTTTGTTTCAGCCGATGCAAACAGCGTCGCGAAGCAATCGACGTCGATGGTCGACGAGGCATTCATAAAATCGTGGCTGATGCTGCGCAACCCCGAGCTCTTTACAACGCCCGAGGTGATGCATGAACAGTGCCAGCTCGTGCTGTCGCCCATGGGCTTCCTGCAATCGGACGAATTTGAGGCCTACAAGCGCAAGTATGTCAACGTGGACCCCCACGTCCTGTTCATGGATGCCATGCGGCAGGAAGGGACCAGTGCGCTCCCCGAATCGCGCACGTCGTACAACTTTCTCGTTTTGGGGTCGCGTCTCGATGGGACCCGGCGCATTTCGATCTGGCCGTACCTCTACCGCAATTATCTCGTCGCACGCCCAGAGCCTATTCAACAAACGACCATGGAAAAGTGCGTCCAGACCCTGTCCTTTGACCCTTCCTGCAGCAACTTTAACAGTCGTGCGATGCGCAAAATTACAAAGGCACCGATCGACTTATTTTTTTAATTAGTGCAATGCTAAAAAAAGTATTTTTTTTTTTTCAGGAGGAAGCAAAGCATTACGAGGCCAAGATCGAAGAAGCAACCGCATCCGGCAGACCTATTTTCCACATAGTTGTGACGTTCAAGGGCGGAGACAACCGGTTCCCGTACATGTCCATCGAGAGGTAAGCGCAACGCGTATTTTGCTATCTCACGGTGTGCGTACAATAGCATATTTTTCCATCACGCAGACGCAGCTGTCTTTTTGCACTCTGATGTAATGAATGACCAGGACGTGCAACCGTTCACATCACGACAAATGGATGTAACCGTTGTGCCCTTTGGCATGATGCGGTATGCCTCGAGCGAATCCATGTTTTGGTTCCCCCTTCTCGTTCAGCGTATGGATCTTTTCTTTATAAAAATCAAAAAAAAAAAAAAACTGAAAACGAAGTCTATGGGCCAGACGTCGAGCAATTATTTATCAAGGAAGAGAACTGGCCTTACGTCTTTGCCGACTTGTTCAAGTACTGGATCATTGAGCGATTTGGTGGCATTTACTTTGAACCAGACGGTATGACAAACCAAGTAAAGCACACTTTTTTTCCTGACGATTGCATCGCCCTCCAAAAAGTCATTCTTGTCAAGCCCATTGACCTGGAAAACATGATCAATACCATTGGCGCCAAGACCGGCACGATCTCGCCCGACACGTTGGCAGAACAAGCAGACTTTGAGATCAATGGTACTTTGTCTGTGCAGTTTCTGTTTATATTGAGCAAGATGTGTGCCTCCAGGTCACGTCATGATCTTTGAAAAGGGCAACGCGTTTGTGCAACGAGTGATGAATTTTATACCGCGCACGTTCAACATCGACCACCCCGCCTCGACTGGATACCTGCTCCTCACGCACACGTTGATGCGCTCAAACAATCTTCGCATCGAGGACGACCTGGTCATGGCAGACGGTGTGTCTGTCGTTGCCAAGGACGTGTTTTCGCCAATTTCGGCCGTCAAGACCAACCTCAAGATCTTCAACTCGGTCTTGGTATGTTTCTCTTCCTTTCTTTTCGCACGCAATAAGAAAAAAATAAAATAAAATTTTACCAGATGTCGGACGAGAAATGGGACAACTTTGTCGACGGGCCCTCCGTTGTCGTTCATTTCTACCAGAGAATATCAGGAGCGATCATTACATCTCCAGGATCGTTTGCGGACCGTGTCCTCACCTCATTCTGCGATCGCTGCGAACCGCCCTCATGAGTTGTATTTATTAAGATATTTATATGCATTGCCGCAAGAAACAAGGACACGAGAAAGAAAAACTACAGAATGCTGACAGAGAGTTATTGAAGGGGTGTGTGGTGAATTTCGGAAATAAGTAGATCTAACAAGAAAGGGAAGAAAAAAAAATACACATTACAGTTCTGTCGTCTCATTGCTTTCTCGTGCGCTCTTGTGTGTCTTTTTTTATTTTACTGCACGATCTGCTCCTCGGGTTGAATGACCGCTGATGCGAGCGCAGGTGATGCCGAAGGGGTGAGGGTGTACGATTTTCCTTGAGCATAGAGCTGGGTCAGCTGGGCAGTGACGAGGTCAAGGTACTTTTGTCCAGTTGTTGCAGTCTAAACCAGAAAGAAAAAAAAATAATTTTAGCAACTTGCAATCATGGAAAAAGGTCAAACGCACCTCGTTGAGCTTTTGGAAAAAGAACGAGTCCTTGTTGAGCTGGAGGTGGTGGAGATGTGACAGCTGCTCCTGGAGGAGAGCGTGGAGACGCGATGTGTGCACATGGACAGACTCGGGGAGGTACGTGGCAAGGGTGGTCGAAGTGGTTGTGAGCGTGTTGACGAGGAGCTGAGTGACGTGGGTGACTTGGGTGGCGATGGCCTGATGTTCCGATGCGACCTGCTTCTGCGATGCGGCAAACGTCTTCTCGAGCCACGCCAATTGCTCGGTGAGGAGCTGGACCAGAGAAAAATAATAATTCATTAAACACACACGGCGAAAAATAGATTGATGCCTTACCTGGTTTGAATACTTGACGAGCTCAGAGATGGCAACGAGGTTCTTCAGGTCAGCGGACGAGGGGAGAGTCACGGGGGGGAGGTGGGCCTGCTTGAAAAGACGTGTGCCAACACTGGTGCCGAGCTGCTGGATGGTCTCGAAAGTGACGACACCTGATCAGAGCAAATAAATTTTTTTTCAGTCACGGTTGATGGAGGTTTCACGAAAGAAAAAAAAAAAAGGTCGTACCCTGGCCGTTGGCGCTGATGGCAGCAGCGGCGGCTTCGTCGGGGCCGAGGAAGCGATCAGCAAGACCCTCGGTGAAGGTGAAGACGCCCGAGACGTACTGCGACTTGAGGCCCTCCTCGACAGTGTGCTTGCCGGTCTCGACGACGGTCAGAGCCTTGGTGGTAACCTGGGTGGTCACGTTCTTGACGGGGTTGACAAGCGCGTTGTCGACCAGGGCCTTGGTGGTCTCGATGACCTGTGATCGTCCAGGTTAGGCTTTAAAAAAAAAACAAGAAAATCCGTCTTGCACGATCTCGCACCTTGGTCGTGGGCTCCTTGATGATGGGGAGCTGTGTCTCGAGGAGATCGAGGCCAGTGCAGGCGTACGAATCGATCTGGGCCAGCTGTGCATCGCCATAGGCGTGGAATGTCTGGACGATGGGCTGGAACTGGGGGACGACCTTGGTCTTGACCGAGGTCTCGATGGTGTCGATCAGCTGGTACTTGCTCTTGGACGAGTCGTAGAGGGTCTTGGCCGACTGGAGCGCCGAGTTGACGATGGGGAGGCTGGAAAGAGGAATATCGTTTTAATTTTGCTGTTGGGTCAGCCATAACCATTATCCACGTACCTGCTCACACGCGCGATAAAGTTGACAGTGTAGACGTCGTTGGCGAGGAGCGTAGGGCTCGAGGGAATGTTGGACGAGGAGACGACGGGTTCAGGGGCCATTTCTTGCTGTTCTTGAAGGGAGCTGCTGCTGCTGCTGACGGTGAGAGGAGCCAGTTTTCTTTGCTGTGTGTATCAACGAGGGCAAAAAGAAAAGAAAAAAAAGAGGATAAAATTAGAACGCTGGCCAGATAAAAAAAAGAAACGGAAAGACTTGGACAAACAGGCAGAAGCGAGAATGTGAAAAAAAATGTACTCTGACGAACGAGCAAAAGGTCGTAAAAAGCCGAATGGCGCGAAAGGTCGTGCGTGTTCATGAAAGTCACGGAAAACACTCGAGAGTCTCTTTGTGAAAGGAAAAAAAAATAACGAACACGTGTTGGTAAGGTGTGAAAAGCGAGCGCGAGAGAGAAAAAGAGCTCGGTCAGCACACAAGTAGCAACAAGCCACAAGCATGTTTTTTTCCCTCTTGGCCACGCTAGACCAAGCCACCTCCTCGTGCAGCAGGAAGAAGAGAAGGAAAGGGAAGTAGAAAGGAGAGAAGGAAAAAAAAAAGGGAGACGAAAAACGGGCAAAAAAAAAAAACGCATGGGAACATCACCGAGACAAGAAAAAAAAAAGAGAGCAAGAGAAGGAGCAAGCACAAGGCCTCGCGCAGGGCAGGGAGGGGAGGGTGGAGGTGTGTGTGAGGAACGAGCGTGCGTCAGACGCGCAGTCAGAGGGAAAAAAGAAAAGTGCAGCCAAACGAGTGTGAGAAAAACGTGAAAGTCGTGCGCGTGAAAAAAGTATCACTTTCACATGTGCGGGGTACATACGTCACTGCAACACCGTACTGTGGCGATGGAGTCGTCTCGCGCACGCGCTACTGATGATGGGGATTCCGGCCGCCCACGGGCTCGTGCCGTGAAAAGCCCACTTTCAACCTCGCGCCTCGAGCACGTCGTCGGGAAAAAACGATCGAAGGGGCCTTGGTTTGAGACAGTGACAAAAAAAAGAACAGAAAAAAAAAACAGTCACGGAACGACTTTGTTGTTATCCGCGTTTTGCCGGCATCCGACAAGCGAGATCATGTTTACAAAGGCTAGAAGTTTGCCATGGGCGGAGGCGACCTAAAGAGGAACGAGGGAGGCCGTGCGGGCGGCGCGCGCTTGGGTGGTGGTGGCGCCGGGGGAGGATTGGGCTTGGGCTCTGTCCGCCTGGTCAATTGTAGATCTAGATGGATGCCTTTGGATTTTCCTGTCGGAGGCAAAAGAAAGAGAGTTTTTAATAATGCACGAGGGGGAAAAAAAAAATATTTTTATAAAGGAGAGAGAGACGGGGATCGGCGCAGGAAAGGCCGAGTTGAACGGCTGCGGGTCGCCCCGCCAACGGATTTGAAGTCCGTTACCCACACCGGTGAATTTCATTCCTGCAGAACTTTCCCCGACGCGCCCTCGACGCTGATATACCCTCCCGCTCCCCACCCCCTGTGTCGGCTTATGGGTCCCACCCGTCGTTACCTTGCTTGATCGCCACCCAGTCGACGTGCTTGAGGAAAGGGTGCTCGCGGATGCTATCGATATCAATGCGCTTGTCCATGGTCACGACGAGCGATTGCACGAGGTCCTTGAACTCGGTCGACACCGCGGGCTCTTCGGGCCATCGAAAGTAGTGCTACGGACGCAAGCATGGTTAGAACGCAGCGCAAGAGCGGCAGCGGCACGATACAGCGTGCTCACGAATCATGGCGTGGGTCTGCAGGACGGACGAGTGGTCGAACGGCGTGAATGCTAGGACAAGCTCGTAGATGACGATACCAAAGGACCACCAGTCGCACGCGAACGTGTACGGCTCGTCCTTCTGGATGGCCGAGAGCACCTCGGGGGCAATGTACTGTGGAGTGCCCACGGATCGCATGCAGATCACCTAAGAAAAATAAATTAAAAAAAACTCTTTTGTATGATGTACTACCTTGCCCTCGGACAGCGGAATACTAAACCCAAAGTCACACAGCTTGATCAGGCCCCTCGCGTCGACCAAAAAGTTGTCTGGTTTGATGTCGCTTTTTTATTTTATTTATTTTAGTCCCATGCACGCAAAACTCGTCGTTTTTGAGAGCGTACCGATGGGCAAAATCGAGAGAGTGCACGGTCTCGATGGCGCTGGCAGCCTGGGCAATAATCCAGGTTGCATTCTCCTCAGAGATGTGGTAGTCGTTGACAAGCTGATAGAGGTCTCCACCAGGGCAAAAGTCCATCAGCTGTTTTTTTTCATAAAACAGTGAATACACGCGTACATCACCGAAATAAACACTGTATCGTACCAAATAGAAATGATCGTCGGTCTCCCAGGAGGCCAACAAGCGGATCAACTGCGGGCTCTTGCCCACTTCAGAAAAGGACGCAAATAGCTTTTCGTTATCGTATTGCTCCTGCACGACAGGACTGTGGTTGCGCTCGAGCACCTTGAGCGCCAGATCCGTCTTGACACTCGCGTGCCGCACCAGCGACACCTGCAGCAACTGTGGGTGAGGGACAGAAGAAGAAGAAGAAAAAAAACACAGGGCGCACCGTTCCAAACGCGCCCACGCCCACCTCCTTGACAATGTCGAGCTCCTCTGCCTGGTTGATCGTCCTCAAGAGCGCAAACGGCAGCTCTGCTTCGGCGGCCAACGTGAACACGGTCGACTGGCGCTTGAGTTGCACGACCTAGCAGTGTCCACAGCCGGTTAGCACACGCCATCCATCCATCCATCCATCCATCCATCCATCGCCGATACCTTTTCGTTCCCAAGCGGCGACGGAACCGAGCCAACGGCCATGCGCGCACGCGGCGACGCCAACGGCAGATCCTGCAGCGAGGGCGCCTGTGAGAGCGGCGGCGTGAGCATGTGGAGGTTGAGCAGCGAGGGCGACTTTGCTGGCGGCATCGGCGGCGTGGGCAGTTGCGACCCTTGCACGAGGGCACTCCCAAACAAGCTGGAGAACTGTCTGTTGAGGTCGATGAGCGACTTGCGCCTGCTGACCATTTGCTCGGCGAGGTCTGCTGTCGTCGCCGCCGTCGCCGCCGTCGCCGCTGCTGCTGCACCAGGCCGACGCTTGGGCGGCACCGGCGGCGGGGTCCCGGTTGGCACCGGTGCGGGCGTCGTCGATGCAGCAGCGGACACCGGCGGTGGTAAAACAGGTGGCGTGGGCTTGCGCGTCGGGACAGGCGGGGGCGTCTTCTTGCCAGAGACCGTCCCTCCTGCTGCTGCTCCTCCTCCTCCTGACGGCTGTGGCAGCAACGGTGTGTCCCCCTTGGTGCGGGCCACAGCGGCGGCCTCGATCTGGCGCACGAGCAGGTTTTGTTTGACGGTCGCCGTGCTCATAATTTTTTTTTTCTAAATGCGTTCAGTTGGGGCCCAATACACGAGCGACAATCGCTTCTGCTATGGCGAGACACGACGTGGCCGCGGGCGATGGCGCGCTGCGCACGTTGAGGAAGTTGCGGCTGGGCTGGTCAAAGATGAAGTCCTCCAGGAGCTCGCCCTTGGGCCCGATCGGCATCGCGCGCACGCCGGGCTTGCGTGGCTGCATGTGCTCGAGGCGCAGTTCGGGGATCCATCGCTGCAACTCGGCAAGCTGCGAGGACGGGAAGAGCGAGTGCATGTATTCTTTCAACCCAAATCGCCAATGCTTGAGCATGAGATGTTGTGTCCCCCTGTTTGAACAAGTAAATAAATAAACAAGAACAAGTTAAGACTCGCTCACCGGTATGTCAAGACCTCCCAGAGATCACGCAGATTAACGTCCTTGTAGCTGTAACCCTCGCGCGCAAACGCCAACACGGCGTTTGGGCCCACGTCGACGCCTCCGTCCATTCGCTGTTTTTTTTTTTTTTCATTTTTAATTCTTTATTTTTATTTTAATATCGCAACGAGAGCGTGCCTTGGTGAAATGGACGCCTAGAAAGGGCACTGCGGGGTTCTTGACGGGGTAGATCAGCCCCTTGACCAGGTGCGAGTATTCAGGCTTGAGCATCGTGTATTCACCTTTCAGATTGACTTGTTTAGATTGACACGTTCTGTAGAGCGGTGTACCTCGGATGCCGACGATCGGGGGGAATGCATCGCCCCCGGAGGCCGCGGCAATGCGATCGGAGTAGAGGCCAGCGCATCCGACGACATATCGTGCCTCGATGGACGGCCTGTTGTGCGCGATCTTGATCCTCGTGGCTAGCGCGCCCTTGACTGACACAGCACAAACAGCGTGTGAGCAAAGAAATCCTCCCTCCCCCAATGTTTAACGCACGATCTGAGAAGGGCTCAAAGGCCTCGACGGCATGGTTGAGCAGGATGACGCCGCCCCTTGACACGATGTTTTTCCCGAGGGCCCTGGACACCTCTGCATAGTCGACGATGCCCGTGTAGGGCGACCAGAGTGCTGCGAGCCCCCCGCTGCAGTGCGGCTCGATCTCACGAATGCGCTTTGCTGGGACCATCTCGAGTCCTCGCACGCCGTTCTGCTGCCCGCGCCGGTACAGGACATCGAGCTCGGACAGCTCGCTCTCCTTTGTGGCGACGATGAGCTTGCCGCACTGGTTGTAGGGCACACGCAGCTCGTCGCACAGGGCGTACAGCATCGGCACGCCCTTGACGCACAGCTTGGCCTTGACCGAGTCGGGCTGGTAGTAGATGCCGCTGTGGATGACATTGCTGTTGCGCCCGGTCTGGTGCTCTGCGATCGCCCCCTCCTTTTCCAGCACGGCCACACGCCATCCGGGCTGCCTCCGCAGCAGCTCGCGTGCCGTCGCCAGGCCCACGATGCCTGCGCCGACCACGGCCGCGTCAAACATTCCAATTGAACGTCCGACTGTACAGCCAAGATGGCTATTTTTGTCCCGGTGAAATGCGTCTCACGACCCTCCTCATCGCGGCACTGCTGGCGGCACTGGCACTGCTGGCCGCCACGACGACGACCGTCACCGCGACAGCAGCAGCAGCAGCAGCAGCAGCAGCAGCAGACGAAAGCAACGACAACGACGGCGCCAAGGGCGGACACTGGAAGGAGGTTGTCCAGCAGGAGGAGGAAAACAACGGCGGCAGCGGAGCGTCGAGTGCGGCCGACGACGTCGTGGCAGACCTCGTTCGACGCATGAAGAGCGAGCGCGCGGCCTCGAAGAAAAAGCCCAAGCACGAAAAGAAGGCGCCCAAGAAGAACCCGCAGAACCCCGCCGGCACCCCTCCGAAAAAGCTGAGCGACTTCAAGGTCAAGGCGGACGCAGCACCGCACGCCGAGGACGAGTTTGTTGCCCCCGCGGCGGCGGCGGCGGCCACCAAGATGGCCTCGACCACGGCAGCGACGGCCACTCGCGACTTTTCCAAGATCGGCCAGCCCGTGCTCGTGTTTGGCACGGAGGGCGAGGGCGAAGGCGAGTTCATGTCGCCGCGTCGCGTCAAGGTCCTGCCCAACGGCAAGTACCTCGTGTTGGACTCGCTCAACAGCAACTTCCAGATCTACGACGAGGACGGCGTGTACGAGGAGTCGATCGGCGAGCCCGGCGACGAGCTGGGCCAGCTCATGCGTCCCTTCGACATTGCCTTCTTGCCCAACGGTACGTTCCTCGTGGTCGATCGCTTCAACGGGCGCCTGCAGCAGTTTGACGGCACCACCTACGAGGCCAAGGGCGAGTTCCCCATCTCGGCTTGCGTCTCTCTTGCCGTGACCCCCGATCAGGAGCACTTTGTTGTGTTCGAGACCCAGTGGAAGCAGCTCCACCTCTACAAGCTCGACGGCACCTTTGTCAAGAAGCTGCGCTGGAACGGCGTCACCCCAGAGGTCTTTAGCGGCATCACGTTTACCAAGGACGGCGCGTACGTCCTCACCGACTTGCAGAACCACCGCGTCATCGTCGGCACACCCGACGGAAAGGTCATTGAGAAGATTGGCAACGTCGGCGGAGACAAGAAGGGCCAGCTCAGCCTACCGTACGAGGTCGCTGTCGCCCCGGATGGCAACCTTTTCGTTGTCGAGTTTGGGTATTTTATCTTACTTTGCGATACCTTTTTTTCTCAACCAAAAAAAACAAAACAAACAGAAATGACCGAGTCTCCATCTTTTCGCCCGAGGGCGAGTTCCTCCACGCGTTTGGCAAAACGGGCGTTAACGCGGGCGAGTTCAACGGGCCCACGGGCATCTTCATCACCGACGACTACAAAATCGTCGTGGCCGACCAGAACAACTTCCGAGTTCAAGTTTTCTAATAAATAAATAAATAAAAGAATTTCAACTCTCCCTTCTTCTGAACATCCATTTGATACACCCAGTTGTGGTTTTTTTTTAAGTAGTAAAGAAATAAACAACTGGGGAAATACAGAAGTAGAGACAAAGGTGGTAGAGTGGGCCTCTTTAAATTTTTTTATTTTTATTTTTATTTTTATTTTTACTTTCAGGCCCTCGCACACTCCGGCCCCCGGTCATCAGTTTTGTTGAGCGTTCTTCTTGGCCGATGCATCGGCGCTGCTGCTGCCGCCGACGGGAGCGTCATCGACGACGGTGTACGAAGAACCCTCGTCGCCCCACTCAAATTCTTCTGCTTCTTCGTCAGCCTCTTGGTCGGGCATCGTCATCGGGACGCCCTGTCAACGATACTAGACTTGAGTGGTGCCACAATGTTGGGCGTTTACCTGCTGCTCCAGCATGGCCGATGCACTCTGGTGCTCAAACTGCTTGGCGTCCGCGATATCGTCACCCCACTACAGTGACAAAAAAACTAAACAAAAATGCAAGAAAATTAGGTTCAATGACTCGGACGTACGTGCTTGGAAAAGCCGCTGAAAATTCACGGTGCGTGGTAGGGCGAGTAGCAAGAAGCAACAGAGACACAGCCGCAAAAAAAAAAATTTTTTTTTAAGTAAGCAAATAAATAAACTCAACGAGTTGCATTACGTCACGTGTTTGGCGGAAGC
>Ga0302226_10002944_pt1 | contig 11837 bp, 17 predicted proteins | sample II_Palsa_E3_3_FD_193524 | JGI IMG/M metagenome (GOLD analysis project Ga0302226, IMG submission 193524) | Peat permafrost microbial communities from Stordalen Mire near Abisko, Sweden - II_Palsa_E3_3 | ecosystem: Environmental > Terrestrial > Soil > Palsa > Peat permafrost | place: Sweden...
GTTGCTATCAAGTGACAACATCGAGGTCGTCCGCAAGGCCAACGTGTTCAAGGAGCAAATCTCCGAGGCCGAGCAGGCAATCATCGAGCAACGTGTGCAGCTCAAGCAACAGCAGGTTCCAAAAAATTTTTTTTACTTTATCTTTTGCGTTTTTGCTCAATGCAGGTAAACAGTTTGCCGAATTCCAGCGTCGTAGCCAGGAGCGCAAGATCCTGCGCATCCTCTCTCTGTACGAGTACCTGTCGCGCGAGGAAGTCCAACACACGCTTGCCGAATGCAACGAGGACGAGGACATGTCCATCCTCAAGTTTACCGAGCCCGATTATTTGCCCCAGCTGCGCAAGATCATTGCGCAGACGTACCGCACGGTCGTTGGCAGCCGTAGGTTTATTAAAGTAAAAAGGGGGGGAGGGGGGGGGAAAGAAAACAATTTTCTCTACATTGAATAGACGTGTTGGACGAGTCGGCGCGCGAAGAGTATGAAAAACTCTTGCAAAAGCGCAAGGCCATCAGCAAGAAGACGGCGTCGTCTAGTGACAAGATCAAGATGTACACGATGGGGCGCCTGCGCCTGGACGACGCTCTGCGCCAGCTCAGCAGTGGTGTCGATCTTGAGAAGGCAATGGAAGGCTGGTCAGCAGCTCGTATTCGCGCCTACAAGTTGATCGATGTTAATCCCAATGCCTACTACTACCGTTTCAACGCACCCGGTGAGGCCCAGCGTGGTGGCAAATGGACAAAGGTAAGATTCTTCTTTTTATTTATTTATTTATAATAAAATATTTATGTCTGTATTGTTTCTTTTTTTTTTTTTTTTTTTTCAGGCCGAGCACGAAGCATTCATCAAGCGACTCAACGAACGCGGTGCCGATGGTCAGTGGGGCATTTTCTCCATGGCCATTCTTGGTCGTGTAGGCTACCAGGTACGAAAAATACTATCTTTGTTGCGTGCTTTGTAGGAAAGCTTATTATTTTGGCGCCCAGTGTTCCAACTACTACCGAACTCTCCTCGTCAAGGGCGTTTTGAAGGACTCCAATTACCACGTTGAGAACGGCAAGGCCGTCTACCTGTTTAGTACCAAGAAAGACAAGGACGGTCGCGTGATCATGCCCAAGGTACCAAACACCAGCTTGTTTTTCTCCTTGCTCATGAGCTTTTGATTCGACAACAGGACGAAGACGACGAGGAAAACGATGATGACACACCAAAGAAGCGCAAACGTGTGCCATCGGCATCGTCGGGCAACGGTGGCGGTGGCTCTTCGTCGACACCATCAGGGGGCAAGCGCAAGCGGCGCAGCCAGCACAACAACGACGATGAGGACGACATCGACTTTGAGGATATCGACTTTGAGGACGAAGAGCAGATCGCGGCGAGCCAGGCGCGTTACAAGTCGAATGCGTGGAAGACGACATCGCGCACGCGCTCGCTTATGGGCCTGGAGTCGGACCCCTCCGAGAACCCGCTGCCAGGCCACGTTGACCCGATCACGCTCGAGGAGGTCGTCCAGCCTGCCATCTCGCCGTACGGCCACGTCATGAGCATGGCGAGCTGGATTCAGTGCCTCCTGGAGAACGAGCGCTGCCCGCTCACGAAGAAGCCCCTCAAGCGCTCCGACCTGGTTGTCCTCACCAAGCAGAACATTGATCGTTTCCGTGACAAGATAGTCGCTTTGTGAAGAAAAAGAAAATTTTTTCATTTTTGACTGCACGTCACCACGCTTGCTTTGGTTTTAAACCCATGCGACAGTCCAGCCTCCCCCCTGCGTCTTTCGACGAGCCGCTCAGCTCGGCACAGCAAACCAGGCAACAGCAGCAGCAGGCACAGCAGCCGGAGGTGTGTTTTCTTTAACTGAGCAGTGACACGCCGCAGCTGACCTGCGATCAACGAACACATCAGTTGTCGCTGCTGCAAAAGTCAAGCCACCCGTCGGTGCTGGTGTTCCACCTCTTGTTCAAGGCCTTGGCCGTCGCGTCGTATCTTCTTCTGATGATCTTCACCGACAACTTTATCCTTGTCTTTGTGATCACCGTCCTCCTGCTCGCGTTCGACTTTTGGACGGTACTAAACCTCGCGCCGTTGTACTGTCTCTGACCCGTCGTGCCCCGCAGGTGAAAAACGTCTCGGGGCGTCTGCTCGTCGGGCTGCGATGGTGGAACGAAGTGCATGAAGACGGCTCTAACGTGTGGATCTTTGAGTCACGAGCGGTAGAGGAAGCGGTTCTTCTGCGTTCTGGTCTAACAACGGACCCCCCAACCCCCCTCTGCAGGACAAGCAAATCAACAACACCGACTCGAGGGTATTCTGGTACTCGCTCTACATCACGCCTACTGTGTGGATCCTCTTTGGCGTGATGTGCCTGATCAAATTCCAGGTACGCACTTTCTTCTTTTTCGCACTTACGTTGCAGTGGGGAAAAAAAGGTGTCATGGCTTGCTGTTGTGGCCGTCGCCATCTCGCTCAACGTTGCCAACCTCGTCGGCTACACAAAGTGTGCACGAGATGCCCAGAAGCGCGCAGAGTCGCAGACCCCTGGACTCAGCAATACAGTCTCGGCTTTCCTCGCCACATCCATCATGGACCGCGCACGTTCGATGATCTGAAAGCTACTGCCCGTCTATTATTGCAGTGTCTGTTGGATGATGTTGTTTCTTCGCATGAGAGCGTGGGGGGCATTAGTATACATTATTTACAAATGGTGAATTGGAACTATTTTTGGATACGTATGAATAAGAAATCGTCAGCGAGGGCGAACGCAGCTCCTTGCTCGACTGGTGCTGCACGTACTCTACCAAAAGCGGAGGAGGAACGGGCAGCGCCGGTGTAGGTAGTTGCTCTCGTATGACAACGCGAGCTGCCAGAGGCGCGAGACAGTGTTGACGATCATCCGCAGCGATCTTTCGCCGATAAAGATAGTGCCGCGCCGCAGAGTTTAAAAGAGGCCTCAGGACCTCTTCGGCAGCGATAGTAACAGAGCTAGTGCACGAGAGGAGGACTGCACGATCCACCACATCCTTTTGAGTTGGTGCAAAGTCGACCACAGCCCCTGTCCCATTTGAAACTTGCTCCAACGCCGTGGCCGCAGCCTGAACATGCATAAGCCATGTCGGGCAAAGCTGCACGTCCTTCCCGAGGACCTGAGACAATGTGTGTGAGATCGCAATACAAATGGTACGAATTGTCGTTCTTTACAAGAAGAGAGGACAGCTCGTGGTCTGCACAGAGGGCGGCAACAGACGCACCGATGGCAGCACTCGGCAAACTATGCCATTGACACGCAGAGTTGCCCTGCAGCGCGGGGCACTCGCCATCCGAGGCGGCAGCCCTCTGCAGGAAAAAAGAAATCCTTCGCGGAGGCTCGACATTGGCACATTCGTCGAGGTTGATCTGCTCCACATGGCTGCACAATATGGACGAGGACGCTAGGGAGACCACGCCGACACGATGCGGCACCACTGGCGAGGATGACGGCGTCGAGCCCTTCTTGATCACCGTTCGCAGTTTTCGGTTCTCCATCACGGTCGACTGCAGGGCTTCTGCAGCCTGGCTCAGATTGTGCCTGTACGTCAGCAGCTCCTTCTCCAGGTAGTCCATCCTTGCATTCCACGCACGCTCCCTCGCGTGTGTCCACCGGGCCACCTCGTCGTCCTCCGCCGCCCTCTCCATCTCGGTCTGGCACCGGGCCGGCTCGACCGCGCGCGTGAACGACGCCATGCGGTGCACGATCGCATGCAGATCCCCCGTCGCACTTCTCAGGTACCTGTCGGCCGCCAGCACCACCACGCACGGCACAATCACAAGCAACACGAGCCAGTACGAGCGGCGAGCCGCTCTGGAAGCAGAGTCCATTTTACAAGTGCCTTCCCCAGCAAACGGCGGAGAGGACATGACGACGGTCCCTGTCTCCACGCCCGCAGCAGTGGAAGGAGGGGTGGCGGGGACAGCGGGGCCGACGGCCGCACGAGCACCCGCGGCCGCGGATTGCGACATCAGCGACGACGCATCGTATGTGCTTTGCGAGGGTCCCGCCGTCCTGTTTGCCGACAAGGACTGGTTGATTGACACGACGTGCGCGGGCGTTGCATTGGATAGCGACGACAACACGCCGCTGAGCAGCCAGCGGTCGCCGTCGAGGACGAGCTCGCCAATGTCCAAACGTGCTGCACCGTAAGCGTGGGCACTCTCACTGTTTGGTTCTGAGCGTTACCTTGGCGCAGGTCAACGCCGTCCAAACGGGGGAGCAAGTCCTCGTCAGAACCACTGTCGTCGCCACCAGGGCGCAAGCGCAAAGCCGGCGCCGAGATGAGGCCAGACTCGCTGGACGATGCTGATGCCAACGACGGCAGGGGAGGGAAGCAGGCGGTCTCGCAAAAGAGGATCGACAAGCTGTTGCAAGACCAGGACAGCCCGTTCTCCAACATTTCCTTGCTCAAGGTAGTACAGTCATGAGTGCAACTGAAACCCCAATCTGCTCATCCAGAAAAACATCAACTTGAAAGCCGTGCTCAAGTTTTCCGAAGAGGAAAAGAGGCATCTCTTGAGCTTTCTCCCGCAAGTCGACATTCAAGGCAAAGCGACCAGTATGTTTTTATTTGAAAATAAGAGGAGCGTATTAAAGCGCGTTTTCCCCCACAGTGGACGATGTGTTTGTTTCGCTCTTCAAGGACAACTCTTTCTTTAGCAATTCGATGTACGAATTCTGTGACGTACGTGAGAGGCTTAGGCCAGCCTGGAGCGTGAACTAATTGTGCTTTTTTTTTTTTAGCTACTGGGCAAGGGTGCCTTTGATCCAGAGCTCATTTCGCAGCGACGCCAGAAGGAAGAAAACTACTGGCGCAGGAGAACGTCACCCCCTCCTCCTGATCCATGGAAGGTATGTGATTGCTTTCCCCGTTTCAGATTCAACTATATAAATAAAAATAAAAAATTATTTATCTGCCAGGACGACAACTTTGAAGAAACGTGGGGGGATCTGCAGAAAAAGAAGAAAAAGAAGGTCACGTCCAAGGAGGCAGAAGCCTTTCGTGACACCGCAGGCGCCTCTAACAAGGCGAAGAAAGTCACCTCTCTGGCGGCGCCCTCCAGCAGCGTGAAGAAAACCTCGTCCTCGTTGAATAATGCAAAAGCAAGATCGCGGTCTACCGAACCCTTGTCATTAACTATTGTTTCCTCGTCTCCTCTGCCTTCACCATCATCGCCAGCCGCCCGGTCCAAAACTGTTCAGAAGAAACCGTCGAAGGCATCGGGATCGACGAGCAGAAAGGACTCGAGCGACTCCACGTATGCATGGAATTGATCTATTTATTTAATTATTTTCAACTTTTATCCCCCCCTTCCCTTTTTTTTTTTCAAGTGTGAGATTGTTTTTCGAAACGGCATACACAAAGCACAGCGTCCGGCCAGACTACCGCTCCTGGATCCTGCAACTGGCGATTTCAGCCGCGAGTTCTTCTTCTGCCTCTGCCGACCCACCTGCGCCCTCATCATCTTCATCGACACTGCCAAGTAGCAGCCCCCTGAGCTCGCCTGTTCGGGACCTGGTCGTCTGTCTTCCCGTCGTCTCATCATCGCCATCAGCAACAGTGGCAGAGCCTCTCCAGGATGATGCGCTCGTCATCGTCGATGCCAACGCCGTTCCGGTGTGTGCGCCCGAGTCATCCCCCCTCGAGTCGACGCACGAGTCGACTGTCGTCATCGACGACAGCGGCGCCCCACTCACCACCGTGTCCGTGCCCAACCAAACTGTACCAAGTCACCATCAGCGAACAAACACTACGCGCCGCCTGACCCCGATCTTTGAACAGAGCCGGCTGCCCATGCAGTCGCCGATGCCGGTCCTTCATTCCAGCAGTGATAGATTGTAAGAATTTCGACGTAGAAATGGTGGAGGCGCGCCGGCGGTTGCTTGCACAACAGTTGTCAGCGGCCCTGCAAAAGGACGCGCTGACGGACCTGGTCAACCAGTTTGCGGTACCCGGGCATGCTCAGGGCTTCTTGCTGCAAAGGACTAACGCACAGGTTGCTCTGTAGGGCTTACCAAGTCCCGTCGCAGATAGGGCGAGCCACACGACAGCTCTGTCAGAAGCCAACCGCAGTCGCAACCGCTACAACAACATCCTTGCCCGTGAGTGACGCGCAGTCGTCGCTGCTGCCTGTTTTTACTGACCAGCTCCCCCTAGTCGACTCAACACGCGTGCAACTGGAGTCTGTCGGTCAGGGCCAGTCAAACTACATCAATGCCAACTACTTGCAGGTAAAAAATGTTTGCTCCTAAACGCCAGACTAAAAAAGACAACCTAGGTGCCAGGGTGCGACGCCAGGTACATTGCCACGCAGGGGCCAACGAACGACACGCTCGAGCACTTTTGGCTCATGGTCTGGGAGAGGGGTGTGCCGGTGATCGCCATGCTCGTACGTAGCCCTTTCACCTTTCAGCAGGATGTCACACTCAGTACCAAAACGCGCAGACACGCGAGACGGAAAAGGGACAACCAAAGTGCGCGAGGTATTGGCCGTCTAGCGTCAACAGCCCAGAGCAATACGGAAAGGTGCAGGTGATGCTGCAATCGGAGGAGGTGTCAGAGTCATGCATTACACGCCAATTCAAGCTCGATTGGCTGGGCGGTGACGATGCTGCTGCCCAGGTAAGCCCATGCTTATTGCCTCTGTGTGTTTCAAAGTTGATGCCTGCTCAGATGGTTGCTGTGGGATCTGCCCGCCAAGTGACCCACCTTCAGTTTACGGTAAGCACCTGACCTTGAAGACAAGAAGGTCTTAACAAGTGTGCTTTCCTAGTCATGGCCAGACCACGATGTCCCGCAACCAGATCCTTTCATCCACCTATTGACACAGTTTCGGAGGTACAATAAAGTCGGGACTTTGGGCTCTCTTCCAGTTGTCCATTGCAGGTATCAGCAGACTTTATAATACTTCTTAAGCTTAATTTTTTTGTTTTTCTTTGCTTTTTGCTTTTGCGACGTAGTGCCGGGATAGGGAGGACGGGTGCATTTTGCGCTGTCGACACGGCACTGCATATGCTGTCCCTTGAACAAGGTGTGCTATTTATAATTTTATAAAAATAAAAAATAAAAAGTAAAAAAAAACAATCCGAGTCTTAGATTTCGGCCCCGATTTGATAAAGTCGATCGTCACTGCGTTCAGGAAACAGCGTGCCGGCATGGTCCAGACCCCCGAACAGTTCATTTTTTGCTATGCAGTTCTCCTCAGATACATTCTGATGAGTACCGGCAATGGCGGCAGTCCCCACTAACACCGACACACAGTCAAACAAAGTACTTACTCCCCCCCAGCTCTAGGGTCCTAAGTTTTTCATGTACGGTTTTGTGGGGCTTTGCGCGGTAGATGGTGGGCACATGTGCAGCACATCAGTAAAAATAAATAAAAAAATCTTTTATGCTACGGACCCAACTCATTACTCCACTCCCTCGCGCGCTCTCTGGCGCACGCCACATCCTTATCCACCCCCTGTTTCATCGACTTTTCTTTGTGTGGTCTCACTGGATCGTTCTGTCGCCTTCCTCAGGCACATATTTTTAACTGATCCGATTTCTTTCTTTCTTTCTTTCTTTCTTTCTTTCGTCAGTTCTTCTTCACTGGCGCAGTCGACTAAGATTTGCAGCCGACGCTCTCCTAGTTCCTGATGAAAGTGGCAACGGAACTGTTCTCACTGCAGCGCACCGACCAGGCTGCGCTTGAAGATGCCCTGTCGCGGCTGCCACCAAAGGAGCGGCACGCGGCACTCCGATGGGGCGACTCGGCGACGATCCTGGGCCGGCGGCCTCTTCCCGTTTTGACGAGCTGGCTCACAGCGGCGCAACGGATGGACGACGTCGACACCGCTGCCGCCGAGGGCAGCGACCTGATTTCACGGCTCTGGGAAGCAGGACGCAACGACATGGACGTGGCGCGTACCATTGCCACCTACGTCAACGGTCGGCTCGGCACCTGGCAGCTCAGAGGTCTGGATGCAAGGTCTCTTGTTTGGCTTGCCGACATCCTGCTCGCTCAGCACACCTCCTCGGCCAACTTACCACCCTCCTCTGTGGACGCTCGCCTGGGCCGTCTCTTTGACGCGACAGGAGTGGACAACATCGACGCAGTGCTCTGTCTGGCCTCCAACCCCTTGGTGCGCGATGCTCTTTTGCGCCGACTGCTCTCGAGGCCGACTGAGAGCCTGCGCCCCGTCCTCGCAGCACAACCAGACTTATTTGGACCAATGCTGCTCGCCGCACTTGCCAGCACTAGCACTACTACCTCTGCTGTGGACGCTGTGATTGCCCTCCACAACGCATCCGCCAGCTCGCCGGTCTTTTGGGCGCAAGTTCGCGGAAGCGTTCCGTCCTGCGGTTTGCTGCTCGACAACGTGTGGTCCGACATGCACCACAATGGCCTTAGCACCGACCATGACCTATGCATCGTCGATGAGCTCGTGGGCCAGCTTGGGCTTCGTACGTAGACCATTGATTTTTTTTTTTTTTTTTTTTGGCCTTGATGGAGGTTTCAAGCAGACCAAGGAACTCGCTCCTCCATCGCCAAAGTCCACCTTATCCAAGCCGAGCACAGGCCCGCCGAATTCATAAACGCATGGATAAAGTCGGCGTCCTCGTCTACGCCGATGAAAAGGAAACTCGGTTCAGTGTCCTGTTCTGGAGAGCACATTCGGCAGACGGCCACAGCAGCGGAGCTTGCCATTGCGGTGGCCCATCTCAGTGAAGCTGACCTGGACAAGTTGGTGGCGACAGAGTCGTACGCGCAAGCAACATATGTCGAGCTTTGGAGGTCGATCCGGCAGCATGCATGCTCAGACCTATTTTTCGTCCGCGCCGTACTCCCGTCGTTCCTGCATCCAGCAGGCCGTCTGCAGGTGGACAACGAGGTGATGGACAACGAGGTGATGGACAACGAGGTGATGGACAACGAGGTGATGGACAACGAGGTGATGCACTCGGTGACTCAGATGATTGTTCACAAGGGAGCAATTCCAGAGAGTGTCCTCGCGTACGCCCGTTCCGCCGCCTCGACTTTATCCGGTGCATCAGCATTTTGGGGTCGGCTGGCCGAAACACTGCTGGCCGGGACTCCTTCTTCAAATGCCTTCTCGCTGGAGCGCTTCGAGATACTACGTCATGTTGTTGCTACCCGACGCATTGATGAGCTGCCGCTGTTTGCGAGATGGCTTGCGACTCTCTCTGATCGCCATCTTACCGTCGATGCAGCGTTCTCCAGTATTCTGCTACTCCTTCTTCACGACACCGCACCGCCGCCTCAGACTGTTGACGCCTTTCTCTGTCTGGTCATTGACGTGATCAAGCCAGACTGGACTCGAGCAGCGAGCAACACCGATTTGTTGCTCGTCTTGAAGAGGCACGGTCGCGTCCTCGGCCGCCTTTTCAATGGCTCGACATTCCTCGTGTCTACACTGGGAGGTGACATCCAACTGGCGACACGCGTCATCACAGCGCTCTTTGAGCATCACTTTATCCTACTGGAGAAGAACGACGTCTGGATCCAGCCCGACGGCCTCCTCATCGTCATCAATGCCGTTTCGCGCATCCTAAAGCAACTGTATGCAGAGCCAAATTTTTCTAAGCATAAAAAACTCTCTTCTTTTTCCATCGCATTAGGGACTCGTCGACGCCGTTTACAACCGTGCCTCTGTTTTGGACGTCGCTTCATCTGGTATTTGAGAGGCTGCTCCTTTCAACGAACGACGCTACCGAGGAGCGCCGTGAAACAGTGGCCGCACAGGCCGTGACAATGCTAGCCCAAGCATTTGAAGACGCGGTCTCACCAGCGACCAAGATGCTGCTCGCTACAGAAACACTGCCGCTCAGCGAGCGATCCAACCTCGTCAAGATCTCTTTGGTGTACTTGCACCTCACCGTGCCATCGAAAACGCCCAGTATGCGCGACCAATTATGCCAAGTTGCACAAATAATTTTTGTAAAATGACAGCTCAGATGTCGCTCCTCCGTTTCATGGGGTCCCTAGCAAGTACTCCTGCAGGATGCTCGTCGCTTCTGGAGAACCACGCGTTAGACGTGTGCCTGGGTAAGTTATGTTTTCAACTCCAAGAAAAACCAAGAAAAAATAAAAAAATAAAAAACAGATATCTTGGACGATACAAATCGACGTCCTGAAAAACTGCGAGCGAACGCATCTCTGCTGATCCAAGTGACTGTCGAAACATGTCTCGGTGGAAACACGTCCATCAAGCAGGCTCTCTTGCACGAGATCGGAAAGACTAGCTTTGTTGCCCGCTTGCTGCAATGCGTACATGCGTTTTTGACAATTGCGAGGATCGCTAACAATACCATTTTGTGCAGGGTCTACATGTGCCTCTGGATGGACAGGGAGGAGAGCAATCTCGCCAACATACAATCGCTCGCGTGGAAAACTGCATCGATACCCTGGAACTACTCCTAAAGTCTGAGCGACAGATCGGCATTGAGCTGTCCCGGCCACATATATCGTTTTACCCGACCATGTCAACCCTGCTCCAACAACCGGGGGCGTTTGTCAAGGACCTCTTTGATCACTCGCCGCGACTGCCCGGCAAGCTCTTTTGGCTGCTTTGTACGCCCATCCAGAGCCAGGGCGGCAGTCGGCTTGGCGTGGAGACCGAGGTGTCGATCGCATTGTTTTCCTTGTGCAAGCATGTTGTCGACCGTATCGAAAAGCTGCATTCCAGCGTTTCATCAGCACCGCCGCCAAACGGACCGCCACCCAAAAACCATGTGGGCCAAGCAGTGGCCACGGCCAAATGGATCATCGCCGCCGTCGATTCGCTCAAGAATTCTCCCCTCGTCATAACACGGCTGCGTGAGCGAGGCATAGCCCGGGAAATCTTTCAGCTGCAGAAGATCCCGTGGATCCAGAGCATACACGACCTCTGCGGCGAGCTCCAGAAGCGTCACCGATTGTTTTTATGAGGACCTTTCTTAATGTTTTATGTCAAAAAATAAAATTTTCTTCAGCTCTTCTACATCTGCACAAGCCTATCGGCATCCTGTGAAATTGAAAATAAGAGGCACTTGTCGTCATTTGCGACGACGACGACAATCTCCGAATTCACAGAAAAGACCACGCGGCTTTGGGGGCTTGTAGACGGAACAGAGGTCCTGAGCCACTGAGCCGATGAACATGGGCGGACAACGAGAACGTCGGGTAAGAGCAGAGCGACACTTCCTCGATCCGATATGGCCAGCTTCTTTGTTGATAATCTGTCGCACAGGGCTGACTCTCCGACCTCCGCAGGCACAGCCACCAGCTTGGAGATTGCCAGCGCAGTCCGCGTGCTTTCACTCGCACCACCGGCCAACCAGGGCTTGAGAAGTCGCGCACTGCCGGTGAGTTTGGTAATTATTTCGTCGTCCTGCCCACTGACTTGAAGCACGACTCCTGCACAGAAAAAAAAAAAATCGTTTCTTACAACACCCCCCCCAAAAAAGAGTCAATAGTTTCCTTCTCTTACGGTGCGAGACATTGTCTAGAACTAGGGTTGCCGACCCAAGCGACGAAGGAGCGGAGGAAACATACGGACGAGCGCTGCTATGGTCGGCTTCTTCGGGCTCCATCGATATTGTCCACTGGATCTCCCAATAGCCCAAGCCTCCCAGTGGTTGAGAAGTGACGAGCAGACACCGGTTGTGGGTACATTGAACACCCCTTTGACCTGCAGATGTTATTCCTCTTGCCTGGCCGGCGATGGCTTCGACATCCTGCACAAGTTTGTGCCCCGAGACAAAGTCAAACACGACAATCCGTCCGTTTGCAGAAACACAACTGTATACACAGAGTCATACTTTTTTACAAA
>Ga0302226_10002957_pt1 | contig 11809 bp, 13 predicted proteins | sample II_Palsa_E3_3_FD_193524 | JGI IMG/M metagenome (GOLD analysis project Ga0302226, IMG submission 193524) | Peat permafrost microbial communities from Stordalen Mire near Abisko, Sweden - II_Palsa_E3_3 | ecosystem: Environmental > Terrestrial > Soil > Palsa > Peat permafrost | place: Sweden...
TTGCAGGGCTTTCACCTTGCCGTGACGGCCTTCCTGTGTTGCCTTGACGATACGCGCCTGCAGTCTCCTGACCTTGTGCTCGCAGCGAGACCAGTCAACCTGTTCCCATCGCGCCGCAGGGTCGGAGCTGCACACATGGATTGCTCCACATTCATTTGCATTTCCTCCTTCGAAGATTCTGTAAGTTCTTTCGTCAACCACGACCTGCTGGAAGTCTGCCTGCTTTCGCAGCGGAGTGAGTTACTCCTATCCGCTCCATTACAGAGCGGCATTTGCTTTCTCCAGCCTCCTTTACCCGCTGCCTCGACAGTGCTCCTTGCGGAAACACCTGCCCCAAGAGGGCGAGACATCGGGCTTACCCTGTTCCGTTTGAACGACACGAATGACGTAGTCCCTGCCTGTACACCGGCGGCCTCTGTGTCCGTGTGCTCCAAGTGCAGATGGAAGCAACCGGCCGCATGCCTTTTGGCTGGAGCCTGTCAGCGTCTTTGGCTCTGTGAGGATGACGGTGCCTACGGCAGTTCACATGTGTTGGACATATCATTCAGCCTGCCCCTCTCACCGCTTCAACGCTTGCAGTGCGGAAGAACACCTCGCGGGGTTCTTCCTATCCAGAGGAAAGAGGGTGGTTGTCTCGACAGCTATTCGACCCAGCCGTTACCGGCCACGCCGATGTCGATAGGCTACTGCGGACGGAACCGCAGGTTCAGCTCACGAATCCTCCCGTGTTGAACAATCATTCAAACGACTTCAAGTCGCACTGCACTTTCCCCTTTACTGCCTGCGGCGCTCTGAGTGAAGTGAAGCGCATTTTCTATGAGCAGGTCACTGGTGTCAAGGTCTGTTCTTCGTTTTTTTCCTTCATAGGGTTTTTGCTTTTGCTGTTGTTCCTGGTTTTCGTTGTGCCGCATGTTGCTCTCCACCGGGTTTCTATACGCACTCTGGATGAGCTGTCTTGGTGCAAGCTCGGTGCCGGTTGGGGTTCGAGAGGAGAGTCGATGCTGCCATTTCTCGTTCGGCCTCTAAGACCAAAACGCGCTCGCAGTCATCGGAACACGGTGTCGTCGCAACGGGTGAACATGATCATCTCTTAGGCAGCCTTTGCGTAGAAGGGTACATACGGCTCTTGCGTGATCCAGATGCGATGGAGCAGAACTGCCAGCTTGCGCGCCACAGCGACGACTGCCTTGTTTCTCGCCTGCTTGCCGCCCCGTGAAGCTAGATGCAAGCCCCACTGTCGAAGAGCCGAGTCCTTGCCCTGAGGTCGGAGGATATGGCCGGCACACTCGATCAGCAGACTTCGCAGGTAGACGTTGCCAGCTTTGGTGATGCCGAGTTGAGGGTCGCGATCCCCAGACTGGCTACGCCGTGGTCTCAGGCCGAGATAGCACCCAACATCTCGACTCTGCTCGAAGCGTTCCTTGCTTCCCAGGGTCAGCACGAACGTCAGAGCCGTAAGGTGACCGACCCCGGGGACTTTCACCAAGGCTTGTGTCTCCGGATACTTCGTCCGGCCGAGCTCCTGGATCTGTCGATCGTACTGCTTGATCTTGAGCGTCATCTCCGCGATCTGCTCGAGCACCGGCCCAAGTGCTTGTGCCAGCCCAGGAGGCATCACGGCAACACTTCGCTTGGCGAAGCAGCGGGTGGAAGAAGCTGGCATGCGGTGTCCGCAGGACTTCGTCAGTCCGCGGACGGCGTTCACCGCCACCGTGCGCAGTCGAACCATGAGGTCACGCGCACGGATCAAGGTCAGAGCTTCCTGCTGCTCGACGGTCCGGTGTGAGATCGGCCGCGGGATCTCCGGGTCAAGCCGTGCGTAACGAGCGAGCTTCTCGGCATCGACCTGATCGCTCTTGCGATCACTGTGGGAGATCGCTCGCAACTCGCGAACGTTCGCCACGATGACCTCGTGTCCAAGTTCCTGAAGCAACTCGCTGATCCAGATCGAGTGCGTACCCGCTTCCATGGCCACACGAGCCGGAGGCAAATCGGTGAACCACTTCTCGACTGCCTTCGGACTGGTGCGGAAGCGGCCTCGGTCAACCACTTCTCCGTCTTCGTTGAGGGTGCAGTAATGGCTCCAGACATCTCCAAGGTCGATGCCAATCGTCATCTCAACCCTGGACCGTCTGTGGGGAACTTCCGCGATGAGGTGCTGCGACGAGTTTTTCATGGGAATAGTCTCTCTCCGCCTCGAAAGACCTGCTCATCCCATTTCCCGTTACCGATCAGGCATGACTTAGTATTGTCCTGATTTTCCAGATCTAGCTTTTCGCCCGATCGATAGCCCCTTGCAGCAACTCGCGCCCACCCTCCGATACTTTCCCGTGTCCACAAGCGACGCGCCGGATTGGATAAGCCTGTAGCTTTCTCGCGGTATCTTTTGCCTGATCGCGATCCGAAAACGCCTTCATTGGGAACCACCATGGCGTAAAACCCGTGATGCTTAACTGCGTCAGCGACCCGAACTCATCCCCCGCGTAGAGCGTGCCATCGCGCTCATCGAGAAATGACTGGTGCCCATGAATATGACCGGGAGTATCAATCACCAGCAGCGACCCTACATGGTCGCCCTCTGCTACGGTCTGGGTTACCTTGGTCGCAATCCCCGGAGTTCCCCCACGAATTGGCCCGACTTCACCCAATCTCAATGAAAGGTCAGGTGGTATCTGTAGGATCGGAATTGACCGCTCCGAAGATAGCAACTTCAAACCCGTGACCTTCGCCATCAAGGCGTCGGCACTACCAACGTGGTCCACGTGCGGGTGCGTTAGCAGAATATGTTTAATTGGCAGATCGCCTGCTGCTTTGAGAATGTCCTCTTCGGACCCCTTCAGATTCGCATCGATAAGTGTGTAGCCATCGTCCTCAAGTACCAGGAAGCAATTAACAATCCCAAAACGTGTGAGTTGTTTCCCATGCTCTCCAACGGATTTGATCTTCATCCCGAGATGTCCCCAGCCATGTTAGACGCGATGTAGAGATCCGGTAGGCCTGTCCGCAACAAAGTTCTCGACGACGCAGGCTAGCCGAAAGGCATTTCCGCGCGCCAGGGTAGCGTTTTTCCGTCTGACGTGTGCAAGGCGATACAGTTTTGTAACAGGAATCTAGCTGAGACTTCCACCAGAGGTACTTAAGATGTCTGAATCCAACGCGACCAGAAGCATAATAGACACTCATCGGCACATCTTCGGCCCCAAGCTGAAGCAAAAGTTCGTTGAGAACATAGGCTTTGACGACACAAAACCGTTGCCCCAGGCCAATGCAGGTGAAATGTTTTTCTATCGTGAGTCGGTTGACGTGGACTATTCGATGGAGATTCAGCAGAAGAGTGGAGTTACGCTCTGTCTGAACAGCTATGGCGGCGAGATAGAGACGTGTGCCAATAGCATTATTAAAGCAAGCACCATCGACACGCTCAAGTTCCTGCATGACGAGTCCTTCGAGCTTCGAGATCGGTTCCCCAAGGACATTGCCTGCATGGCCAACGCACATGCCCTGGAAGAGAGCACGCGCGATGTCATCGATCCGCTGATTTCCAGCAAGGAAACATACGGCATTAGCATTTCAAGCAGCTACGGTGCCGGTGTAGATCAAATATTCCTCGACTCACCCAAAGCCGAGTGGCTGTGGGAGTATGCGCAGGACAAAGATGTTCTCGTACATATTCATCCGCCCTTGGTCTCGGTGGCCGCCGTCGCACTGCAGCAGTACAGGCTCATCGAAGCTTTAGGACGCCCATTCGATACAGCGGTGTCGGCGGCCCGCATGATCTACAGTGGCGTCTTTGATAGATACCCCAAGCTGAAGGTTCTTTTCGTTCACATGGGGGGATCTCTCGCGCCCGTGATTTGCAGACTCGATTGGAACTGGGAGCTGAACTACAAAGGAATCCAAAACCCGCCGATGCAAAAGGTAGACAAGAATCTGCGTAAGCCTTCGGAGTACTTCAAGTCGAACATCTATGTCGATACGATGGGTCCGAGCGCGATCGGCCTCAAGGCCATGATCGAAATGTGCGGCGTTGACCGCGTCCTGTTTGGAACCGATTTCGGTCCGGTTCCTATGAGCCCGAAGCTGCACATCGATCTTGTCGACGACACGATCCCCGACGCCGCAGATCGCGAGAAGATCTTCTCGACCAATACACTTGGGTTGTTCCATTTGTCTGAAACTGCACCTCGCCTCGTCCCCCAGGCGGCTTGATCTTCATGAGCGAGCGCCTTGGAAATCCTATCCCCGGAATACCTATGGCTATCACGAAGGGTGTGCCCTTCGTGATAGCCATAGCTGCCTTTTTGCTTCTGGCCCCGTTGGAACTCAGCGCGCAAGCGCCAGGATCCGGTACAAGCAAGGATAGCGGCACCGTCTCACAGGCCCCTGCCGCAGCGGAAACAAACGACTCCGCTGATCTCGCTCAGAAGCTGACGAATCCGCTCGCTACGCTGATCAGTGTCCCCTTCCAAAACTGGTTCGATTTCAACCTCGGTCCCAGGAAGGATGGATTCCGTTACACGATGGAGGCGCAACCGGTCTATCCCGTGCAGATTTCAAAAGACTGGAACCTGCTCAGCCGAACAACCATCCCAGTCGTCTATCAGCAAAACGTGTATGGCCAAACAACCCAGACCGGGTTAAGCGATTCGACGGAAAGCATTTTTCTCTCCCCGGTACATACGAAGGTCATCATCTGGGGAGCCGGTCCGATCTTTCTGATTCCGACAGGCACCAATAATCTACTCGGCACGCGCAAGTTCGCCATCGGGCCGACGGCGGTGGTGCTTAAGCATAAGGGCCACACAAACGTCGGTCTGCTTGCGAGTCACGTTTGGTCCATAGCAGGCAGTGACAGTCATCCCTATGTAAGCGAAACCTATGCGCAACCGTTCGTGGCTTATACGACAACGAAAGCCTGGACCTTCGCCGCCACCTCCTATGACACCTACAACTGGACAGCAGGTCGCTGGACGGCGATCGTGAATCCCATCAGAGTAGCCAAGCTAGTGAAATTAGGTAAGCAAAAGCTAAGCGCCGGCGGAGCGCTTCGTTGTACCGTGACGTCCCCGCAATACCATCCAAAGGGTTGCGGTCTGGAGTTTACCGTCACTCTCGTCTATCCCGCGAAGCGTGAGTAGACTTCAGGTGGGTACTCTTTACAGTTATGCGGAGGTTCAGTGTGAATGGGACTTTGATCGCACGGTAGCCAGTAGCATTCAGCAGCGAAAGGGAGATAGATTATGCCAGAACACCAACTTGCAACGCAGCGCCCCCCAACATTTGGTCGATATGGTGAGATCCCGCCTGAACAGTTCAGCCCTGCGCAGAAGGAGGCCTATGACTACATCATGCAAGAGCGTGGCATGTGTCCGGGTCCTTCCCGGATATGGCTTCAGAATCCGGACCTGCTGAAAGCGATGACGCCCATCGGCGTCTATTTCCAGAAGAAGCTACAGATCTCCAGGCAGGAACACGAAATCGTCACAAACTGTATCAACGGCAAATGGGCGACAGCTGGCTATTCCAACAGGGAGCATGAGGAGATCGCTGAGAAAGCTGGCTTGCCTGCTGAAAAAGTGCAGGCTTTGATTGCGGGCTTGCCCACAAGCTTCGAGGATCCACGACAGCAGGTTATTTATGAAATCACCCAAACTCTCATTGCATCTCGACATGTCCCACAAGGGCTATATCGGCGAGCAGTTGATTTGCTTGGAGACGCTGGGCTGACAGACGTCGCGGTCCTTATCGGATACTTCACATCAGTTTCTATGACGCTGGCTGTTTATGATGTTCCCGCGGGAGCATCCGACTATAGCCCCTACAAGTAACGTTCGAGAGGGCATTATGACAGAAAAGCTAGCTCCCGCGCGGCTTCCGCTCGTCGAAAATATTAGCGAGACCTTTGACAAACTGCCTCCGATCAACCTGTTTCGGGCGGCGGCGAACGCCAAAACGCTGTACCCCGCGTTCATTCAGTACATGTACCTGCTGTTCAAGCCGTTGGAGTTGGACGGTCGCATTGAGCGGCTGATCGTTCTGTACGTCGGCAAGCTCTCGGATTGCATCTACATCTGGCGGCAGAATGTGGTCGTGGCGAAGAGCTTAGGCATCACCCAGGAAGAAATCGACGCCTTGGAGAGGAACGACACGAAGGCGGACTGCTTTAGCGAAGCCCAAAAGGCAGCCTTCCAATTTGCGGAAGAGGCTCTCAGACTCATTGAGGTAAGCGACGAGGTTTATGCCGAGGCATCACGCTTCTTCAGCTCCCAAGCCATAACCGAACTACTCTATGTCGTTGGAACCTACATGCTGCTTGCGCGAGTGGCTCGAACCGGCCGCGTGCCACTCGATGAGACGCCTGCCGCCGCGACGAGTCTCAAGTAACTATCTGGACCGGGGGTTCAATATACCCACATACAGACGTATCGAACGCTGGAGTTATCCATGAAAACAAACAAGCAAAAGGCAACGCTGAGCACCGTTGCATCCTTTCCGAAGGGTTATTTTCTAGAGAATCTCGCCGTACGTGCGGACAACTCTATTCTTGTCACCTCTATTAAGACGCATGAGCTGTGGTACGTTTCCCCTGCAAGGCCGGGTGAACAAGTGGAACCGTTACTACTTTTTACGTTCGACAAGCCCCCGATGAGCATGGTGGAACCGGAACCGGATGTGTTCTACCTGTGCGCCTCTGACGGATACGTAACGCACGCATCGACTCTATATCGGATCGATCTACGCGACTGGAAGCCGGGCCGAGAAATCCATCCAGAGCTTGTCCTTACTTTTCCTTCTCAGGTTCGCGCCCTCAATGGGAGCTGCCTAGTAGGCTCTAGGACGATTCTTATCGCCGACTGTTTCGCAAGCATGATTTGGCGAGTTGATCTCTCTGAGGATGGGCGGAGTGCGTCCGCATCCATTTGGCTCAAGCATTACAGCATGCTCTATCATCCAGGCGAACTGAAGCCGGAGCAGCCGGGCGTGAACGGCCTGCGTTTCGCAAAGAAAACGTCCTATGTTTACTACACCTCGACAGTGCTCAAGCTCTTTATGCGGGTGCGGGTGGACCGCCAAACTCTCGCTCCGCTTGGCATTCCGGAGTACCTGGGCGGGGACAAGATGATGGACGATTTTCTTCTCGACGAGGATGCAGGAGTCGCGTATGTGACGACTCACCGTGAGAACACAATCGATCGGATGTCCATGGAACCAGACCACAACGAAGAAAGAGAAAGTGTCGCTGGTAATCCCTTCGATGAAGAGCTCGTTGGGCCTTCCAGTGGCGCATGGGCACGCGCACCGGGAGAAGCCGGCCGGGTGGCATTCTTTACTACCGATGGCGGAACAACAGCGTTGCCGTTGGACGGAGTTCTCAGAACCGCGAAGATTTTACGTGTCGAGTTCTAAACAGCGTTTCCAATGGACATCTTTCGCCGGCTTGCTGAGAGACCTCAGTGGCTAACATCAAGAAAAGAGCTTGGGAAATATCAGACGGCACACTCCAGACTAGAGGTCATTCGCTGGCATGTGAACAGGAGATAGATCTTTATGAAAATCGGTTTTTTAGGAAAGCAGAATGCGTTTGCGCTGGAGATGTTAAGGCGACTTCAGTTGGACCACTCCCAAGACAACTTTTATGCGTGGCAGTCAGGCGAAGAGGCTCCATCGACTGATTTGGAAGTGATCATTGCTTTCGATAGGGTCGCGTCTAAGCAGATAGAAGCACAGGTGAAGCTTGGTCTAATTCAGATGGCCTCTGCAGGGTACGAGGGAGTGGACGTTGATGCGGCAACCGAGGCTGGGGTCTGGGTGGGCTCGGCACCAACCACAAAAACAGGCAACGGCGAGTCGGTGGCGGAAGTTGCGGTGCTCCTGATGCTTGCAGCATCCCGCCGGCTGAATGAAGAACTCTCTTTTACACATGGCACCCCGCAGAACCGGTCCGAGAAGTCGCAGGAGAATATGGCCCTTTTCGGCAAGACCGCTTGCATAGTGGGCTTGGGCGGAATTGGAGATTTGCTTATCGAGAGGCTTCGGGGATTCGGGATGATCTTAACGGGTGTGGATAACCATCCAGAACACGCGCCTAACGGAGTCAAAGGTTATGGACACGATGAGTTGAAGCTCGCAGCGGCGGAAGCGGACTATTTGATACTGGCGATTCCTGGAACAAAGGACAATGAAAACATGATCGACGGGACGGTACTGGCCGCAATGAGGAAGAATGCGGTGTTAATCAACGTAGGTCGGGGAACCTTGGTCGATGAAGCGGCGCTGCTGGCGTCAGTGAAAAGCGGCCACATCTATGCGGTGGGACTCGATGTGGTGAAAGATGAGCCGGTGACCGAAGGCAATCCGCTGCTGATGGAGCCGCGCATATTTGTTACGCCACATATCGGGGGATCAACGGACGTGATGCTGGACGGCACTGTGAAATACCTGGGTGAGGTCTTGGCCGAATATCAAAATGGCTTGCGATCAGTGGGCATCATCAATGACCCTATAAAGCCCAGAGTGCCTTTGCGTGAACACTCTGACGGTGACAAATCGCACAGCCGAAGTTCTTTAGTGGCGGCTGGGTGAGCAGGAAAGCATTTCACTTTCTCTCCAGAGAGTCCCAACGGCTACAGCGGCAGTGTTGGTCTTCATTAGATTCAAGGGCAACGCGGTAGCCTTACGCCGCATTTGCGCGAGGAGAAGCCGATGCACTAGGACTGATCGCTTACTCTTCCGCAGGATTACCGATCAGAACGGGGGGGGGTCGCATTGTCTTCAGGTAACCGATCATGGAGGACAACGTTGAGCAACGATTTATTGACATGGATCCGCCCGTTGTAATCCAGAAAGCCAAGCTTCCTGAAGCGATTCATGAACAAGCTCACACGGGCACGCGTGGTTCCTACTATCTGGGCGAGTGCTTCTTGCGAAATCTTCGGGATGAGCATCTGGGGTTCGCCTGGTTTCCCAAATTCCGCCATTAGCAACAACACTCTCGCGAGCCTCTTTTCACTGGAATTGAAAAGTTGATCGACGAGATCCGCTTGAGTCCGCATGCTTCTAGAGAGCACGAAGGCCAGAAAGTGTTCGGAAAATGCTGGCTCCTCGTGTATGACACGCACCATTTCGTCACGAGTGATCTTGAGGACCGTGCAAGCGGTGATCGCTGTTGCGGTTGCTAAACGTGGCCCACTCACCGCAGCTACTGATTCTTCCCCCACGAAATCCCCCGCGGTAAGGAGCGTAATGGTCGCCTGTTTCCCGGCTTCGGAAACTACCGTTAGCCTTGCTCGCCCACTCTGAATATAAAAGACCGCATTGGCATTATCACCCTGAGAAAAGATGGCGGCTTTTGCCTTCAGGTGAAGGACCTTTCGCCCGACCCCAGCCTTCGCAAGAAATATGAGTGGATCAAACTTCTCATGTCGAATCTCAGGCATTCGGGTTCCGATCTGGCCATTAGGCGTATATGACTTATGAAGAATCTGCGATGGCCGTGTAAGTCGAATCCTCTCCGCAGCGTTATGTCCGCTGCCCGACAGTGCGGCTCTTCCATGGTTACCATGTCGAAATGCATTGCTGCTTGCGCGAACGCGCGACACATTGTCAAAATCTTGCGGTTTATCCATGACATCGAGGAGGGTGCGGTAGTCCCTGGAGAGGACCGCCGCTACTTGGTGAGCCCTTGTTCTGTGGTCCTTCTGCTGAACACGCCCCCGCCGTCATAGGACGCCGGAGGTTTTAACCTGTCGATTGCCTCCGCCCCTTGGCCTGGCGCGGAAGTTCATCAGCAAAGATGGAAGCTGAGTGAGCCGATCTATATTCTGTAGGGCTTTGCGAGAAGTGGCGACGGAAAGCTGTTGCGAAGTGCGACGCGCTTCCGAATCCGCAAGTCAAGGCGATCTCGAGAGTGCTTTTGTCTGTTTCGCGAAGCATCGAGCTTGCAACCCGCATTCTTAGGTGCAGCACGTGCCGGTGAGGTGTTACTCCCACAGCTTTGCTAAATAAGGCCGCAAAGTGGAATGGACTAATACCGGCCTCCTTGGATAGGACGCGAAGATCCAGGTGGTCAGACAAGTGCGCGTCAATATATTCTAGAACCCTCAGCAGACGGTGGTCAGAAACGCGCTCGCGGGCCAGCGAATCGTGCCATTCACGACCTTTGGATGAACCAAGCAGAAGATGCGCGGCAAGCCACTGCGCAGAAGCTTGAGCGTAAAAATCAGGAGCTCCGCCCCTGAGTGCGTCCACTACTGAAAAGCTCAAGCCACTTATATGAGGGTCATCCAGAAACGGAACATAGTTTAAAGACCTGTTGAGTGTGGTCCCAGTCTTTCGTATTTCTTCCGCAACGAAGTCGATAGTGTGTTGAGGCAGAATCAAAGCCACAATGGCAAGGGGCTTCTGGTCTTTGGAATGGTAACGGAAAAGACGTGGGTGCTTGGCGGCGTAGAGCGTCCCGGTGCCTCTGGTGTATTGTCTTCCGCGCCACCGTCCTTCAGAGAAGAGATCCACTTGGAAACTTCTGTTGAGGGTCAGGCAGATCCCCGGATCATCAAAAGTCGGCATCTCAACCGAGTCTACGCAGGGCGCCCACTCTCTGATACGCAAATGAAGTGACCGCCACCCCGCCGAGTCGCTCGTCAGCGCATCCTTATAACGGCCATAGGGCTGCACGGCGTTCACATTCTCGGGCGCGCTAACCGATCGAGCAATCTTCTCAGCTTCCATTTTCTGAGTTCCCGTCAGACGCAACGTTCTTTGACTACGGGCAATCCATATGGTTCTTATATACCATCTGTTCGCTACCCGACACTGCGTCCTTCGAGACGCTTCGTCGCGCCTGGAGGGTGTCAGTTAGGCACAGCCTTTTCCAAGGCGTTGCAGCGGAGTCGAAGTCATCGGCCTTTACGGGCTGCTTGGCCTGGAATTTGACCGGCCGAACCTGGATACTGTCAGCAAACACACATCCAACCGACGGCCACAAGGAGTCGCTTCCTTCGCGAGGCGACCAAGCCAGCAGTCTCAAGGCTTACCGAAGGTTTCCCCCCAAACCGCTAAGCAGGACTCTGTCGAACTTTCAACCGGCTTCGGAGTCTGAACAAGCAATAACGGGCATTGCACAAGCCTAATTACCTTTTCCGTGATAGAACCGAAGACCACTGGGCGCCAACCTGACATTCCGTGCGTTGAAATCACGAGCATATCAATAGCATCCCGTTTGATCACTCGCATAATGTTGCCGACCACATCGTTTCCTGTCTCAATGGTGTATGACCCGTCTGCGCCTTGGGCGAGCATTGAAACCTGGAACGCTCTTAACCGTTGATCAATTCTGTCTTTTTGTTCTTCGAGCACTGAGGTCTCGGGAAAGAAATCCGCGCCATTGAAATCGGGAATGGTCGGGATGATGTGCACGAGGTGAAGCTTCGCACCATAGTGTTTCGCGAGATCGACCGCCATATCGAACGCAGAGATGGATGAGGGACTGAAATCGGTCGGCAAAAGAATCTTTGTTGGGATGGAAAAGGATGAGGTCGCTTGTGACATAAACATAACTCCATAACCACGTCGAATGAAGGTGAAGAGCTTCTTTGAAACTCGGATGAGTCCAGACAAAAGAGGACAAAGTGCTTCCTACTGCGGTCGTCCTATGTGAATAATTTCCCCTCCGGGAGATGACGAAGTTGGCTCCTGGATGCCTTGTTCAATAGCAATGCAGTTCCGCTTTCCGTCTTGATAGTCGACATGGAACGGTCTTGTGTAAGTGAGTGGAGATGCTACCCGCATTTGGGTTAGACGATATTCGCCG
>Ga0302226_10002964_pt1 | contig 11788 bp, 15 predicted proteins | sample II_Palsa_E3_3_FD_193524 | JGI IMG/M metagenome (GOLD analysis project Ga0302226, IMG submission 193524) | Peat permafrost microbial communities from Stordalen Mire near Abisko, Sweden - II_Palsa_E3_3 | ecosystem: Environmental > Terrestrial > Soil > Palsa > Peat permafrost | place: Sweden...
CCCGGTCGTGCATGATGAACTTCGCTCGTGTCCCGGCATCCCCCAGGTCCATGAGCAGGTTCCGGGCTTGCTGGACGACCCAGGACTGGACCGGGTGCTCCGTGGCGCCCAGGACCCGGACGCGCCGGTTGCCGTGCTCGATCACCGCAAGGACGTATACCTTCGTGTCATTGAGCAGGTCAGCGGTGAAGAAGTCCAGCGCCAGGATCCCCTGCGCCTGGGACCGCAGGAATTCCGCCCAGCCAGGGCCGTCCCGGCGGGGCGCCGGGTCGATCCCGGCGTCCTTGAGGATCTGCCACACCGTTGACGGCGCCACCGTGATGCCGAGCGCCGCGAGCTCGCCGTGGACGCGGCGGTAGCCCCAGACTCATTCTCACGGGCCAGTCGCAGCACCACCGACCGAACATTACGGTGCGTCGGCGGACGTCCGGAGCGGCTGCGGCGCGACAGCCGCGCCCAGCGGCGGCGGACGATGTCGCGATGCCACCGCAAGATCGTGGCGGGAGTGACGATCAGCCGCATCGCTGCCAGCCGGTCGGCTGGCAGCGTCCCGGCGAGCAGGGCCAGCCACACCCGGTCCGGCCACGTCAACCCCGGATGAACGCGAGGCCGCTCGCGCAGGGCGACAGCGAGCTGATGGCGCAATATCAGGATCTCGGCGTCCTTCTACCACGCCTCCCGCCCGGACAAGCCCAGCACCGACACGGCGCGGGTGACAATGAGGAAGATCAGCTTCAAGCCCACAAGCCGAAAATCATCGCACGGCCGCCCGCGTGCAAACCCGCCACCAACCGCCAGCACGGGCACTGACCCTATGGCCTCCTCGGCGCATACGCCCAGGTAGCATGCGTTGTCGGCACCACAGGTGGCCAGCGGCCGGGTGACCGATCAGCGGCACGACGTGCGGGTGGGCCAGCGCCAGCGCACGGTAGCGGCGGCCGACCTCCCGCAGCTGGCCGGCCCAGTCCGGTGTCGTCATGGCGGTAGCACTTTCCCTTCTGCGGGCCTGTCAGGTCCAACACCGTCAGGAATCAATGTAGGTCTACGATGTAGACACCTATCGTGTTACACTGTAGATCTACAGCATCGAAACGGCTGGCGATGTCCCCGCCAGCGCGCCCGCGCCCGCGGGATGACCCGTGAAAGGCAGCCCCCGATGAGTATCGCCAAGAAGATCGCGCACAAAGCCGAAGCAGTCAAAGGCGGCGCCAAGAAGACCGCCGGGCGGGCCACCGACAACCCGCGCCTGGAGGCCGAAGGCCGCGGCGACCAGACCAAGGGCAACCTCAAGCAGGCCGGGGCTAAGGTCAAGGACGCCTTCAAGCACTGACCACCGGGGCCCGCCATCTAGCCTCGCCCGGGTCTTGTCCCGCTCGAAAATAGGATTCGGCAGGTGACCTGCAGGTCTTCCGGGCGTCAGGCGGCGCGGTCATATTCGTTGATCAGGCCGTTGAGGACGGGTTTTCGGCGGATCTGCCGTGTGTCGATGTCGGTTACGGTCGCGGGGTGAGCGTCAGGTTCGTCGGCGGGGACGTGCTGGGCGATGCCCTGGTGTGGCCGCGCGGTGTTGTTGTGCGCCCGGTAGTCGGTCAGGACGGAGCGCAAGTGCGCCTCGCCGAGGATCAGCACGCGGTCCAGCATCTCGCGGTGCAGGGTGCCGACGAGGCGTTCGCAGATCGCGTTCATCCGGGGCGCCTGGACAGCGCAGCGCAGAATCCTGGTCCCGGCGGCCTCGAATACGGCGTCGAACGAGCGGGTAAAGTTCGATCCGCGGTCGCGGATCAGGAATCGCATGTCCCCGAACCGCTCGTCGAGGCTGAGGGCGAGGTTGCGGGCCTGCTGCACCGTCCACTCGCCGGTCGGGCTGGAGGTGACGCCGCCCAGGTGCATCCGGCGGGTGCCGTGCTCGATGAACACCAGGACGTACAGTCTCTTGAGCATCACGGTGTCTACGTGCAGGAAGTCGACGGCGAGGATCCCGGTGGCCTGGGTGTGCAGGAACTGCCGCCAGGTCGGGCCTGACCGGCGCGGCGCCGGGCCGGTGCCCGCGGCATGGAGGATCTCCCGCACCGTGGACAGCGCAACGGCGAGGCCGAGCTTGGTCAGCTCGCCGTGGATCCGGCGATACCCCCACTGCGGATTCTCCGTCGCCAGCCGGACGACAAGGCGGGCAATGCTCCGGGCCGTCGGCGGCCGGCCGGGCTTGCGCCGGTTGCTCGTGTCGTACTTAGCTGCGGCCAGCTTGCGGTGCCAGGCCAGCAGCGTCGCCGGCGTGACGGGGAAGATCTCGGTCCAGCGCCTACGCGGAAGAAGCCGGGCCGACGCGGCGAACCACACCCGGTCGGCCGGGTCGTACCGTATCCGGCCGGCGTGCCGGCGCAGCAACCGTGTTCTCGTGCCGGAGTACCAGCAACTCAGCGGCCTTGGCCTGGTCGCCGCGGAACACCAGCGCGGCCACGCCGAGGACACGGCACGTCAGCAGGTAGACGATCTTGAGCAGCACCTGGCCAGCCAACCATCACCGCGCCAGGCCGGCCGGTGATACCCCAGGTCAGCCGCGCGATCGAGTATTCGAGCGGCACAAGATCGGTAAGAAGAACCCGGCCGACAAACCGCTGGGAAAACTCCGGGAGTGGCGTCAGCCGTGAGGCTGAGCCCGTGTCCTGCCCCCGCAAGCTCGAAAAGCCTGCTGCTGGCCGCGGAATGCCTTATGCGCGAGAATAAAGGGGTACTATTCAAATGTTGCTCCGGACCCCGGCAGCTGCACCCGCGATATCTGCGGAGGCAGCGGCAGGACCGGAATTTTTTTTGCTCGTACACGGCACGGTGCCGGCAAGACGCCACGGCTAAAGGACGGTGAGAACTCCCGGGAGAACCTGTCCCCGCCGACGCGTCCGCCGCCGCGGACTAGCCAGCGCAAGTCAGGCCACCGTGAGCATCGTCCAGAAGATGAACATCCGGATATTCCCCTGCCCTCGTCCCGGACGGCGGCTACCAGCTGCTAGGAGCCCCCTGTGATCATTCTCGGCATCATTCTCCTCATTATCGGCTTCGTCGCCAAGATCGCCATTATCTGGACGATCGGCATCATCGTCGTCGTGGTCGGCGCGATCCTGATGCTCCTCGGGATGGCCGGTCACGCGGTCGGCGGACGCAGGCACTACTACTAGTGCAGGCCCGCATAAGTTCTTGACGGGTTGCTGTGATGGCGTTCGTCATTTGTTACGCGGCTTGCGGGAGGGTCTGGACGGTAGACGGTTCGGCGGTCGCGGCTGGGTGCTGGCTGGTTCGGCGGGCGCGGTAGCGGGCGTGGTCGGCGTGGGCGTCGTAGGTCCAGATCCAGGGCCTGGCGGTCCGGTTGTAGCGGATCGTGAAGCTGGTGATCTTGGCGGCGAGGTCGGCGCGGGAGGTGAACTCGCCGCGGTGCAGCAGGCCGCGGGTCAGGGCTGAGAACCATAGTTCGGCCATGTCCAGCCAGGACGCGTGCTTCGGCGTGCAGGTGACCGTGATCCGCGGATGGGCGGCGATCCAGGCACACGTGGCGCGGGAGGTGTGCGACGACCCGTTGTCCATCACCAGGTGAATGCTCAGGCGCGGGTCGATGCACTGGTCCAGTCGGTGCAGGAAGCCGGTGAAGGTGACAGAGTCGTTCCGGGCGATCGGCTCGGTGATCACCTGCCCGGTGGCGACGTGCAGGGCGGCGACGATGGAGACGGTGCCGTTGCGGACGTACTCGAACTCACGGCGGGCCAGCCGGCCGGGGCAGGCCGGCCGCTCGGGATATTTGCGGTGCTTGGCCTGGATCCCGGTCTTCTCGTCGATGCAGATGACCACGGTGCCTGGCGGCGGGCGCAGGTAGATGTCACATACCGCGGCGGCCTGTGCCCAGAACTGGTCGTCGTCGCGGCGGTTCAGCCAGCCCCGGACCCGGTGCGGTGCCAGCTCCAGGCCGGCCAGGATACGCCCGGTCCGGGAGGGCGAGATGCCGTATCGGCCAGCTGGGCGGCGATCAGCGCGTGGGTCCATACCGATGTTCCCTCGGGCGGGACCGAGGTGGCGGCCGCCACGATCGCCAGCCGGACCTGCGGCCCGTATATCTCGGGCCGGCCGCTGCGGGGCCGGTCGGCCAGGGCGGGCATGCCGCCGCGGGCGAACCGGTGCCGCCAGGTCCGCACCGTGGTCACCGAGCAGCCCAGCCCGGCCGCGATCTGCGCGTTCGGCCAGCGCTGGTGGGCCAGCAGCACGATCCTGGCGCGCCGCACCAGCGCCTGCGGCGAGGACGGCCGGCGCACGATCGCCTCCAGCTTCGCCTTGCGCCGCGATCCCAGGACCACGACGTCCCTGCTGGCCGCACGCGCCATGACCCACCTCCGGACGATCTGCAATGATCGCCCGAGAATGCCCGGAACAAGATCAGAAGTGGCGGCGGCACGCCGGCCGCCGCGACAATAAGGGCATGCCCGTGCCATCCCGGCGCCTCAAAGACCTCATCGAGGGCACCGTCGACCACCATGCCTCCCAGCGCTGGCCGGCGCTAGAGGAAGTCACCATCAGCTGGCGCGGCTCCTACGGCTACCTGACCGGCTACCTCAGCGGCAACGACGACGACACCATCAAACTGTGCCGCATCCAGTACCTCGGCGATCCCGATGACTGGGCATTCGCGATCTGGCAGGCCAGCAGCGACAGCTACGCCGACGCCGTCCTGCTCGACGGCCAGACCACTGGCCACCCCAGCCAGGCACTCGACACCGCCTGCACTCTCTACCTCGCTGAACCCGGCGGCCCCACACCGTGATCGAGTGAACCCCTCAAGGACTTCTGCGGCGCTGCACTAGCCGCTGGCCGGGACCCTGCCCCAGCCGCTCAGGCAGGACGGCGTCCCCCTGGTCAGCGCCGGGCGGAGTACCCGCGAACGCGACGCTCAGGTTGCCGTCGCGTTCCGCGGAGAAACCCGGCATCGCGGACGCCGCGAGCGTCGCGGTCGCGCTCCCGGCGGGCTCCCATGCTGCCGTGCGCCGCCATGCGGGCCGGGAACACGGGCCTCGGGAGGGGAGTCACCATGACCGGCGAAAACAGGCCGGAGAGGTGAGGGTGGCTGCCCCGCAGTTGCACGGCCGACCCAATGCGGGATGTTCACCGGGCAGCCCGGCGCGGGCAACGCGGAGGCTTTTATCCAGTCGCGTGGCTATGCTTATGCTCATACCCGGCAGTTAGCCGATCTGGCCGGAACATCATGGCGCGCTGCCTATGGCTGCGTCGTGACCTAGACCTATCTAAGGATGGCGAGGCCTGAGAGCCTCTGCAATCGCCAGTGCGCGCACCGCTTGCCACCCACCCGGCGGATAATGTCGTCTTGTCCTGAAAGTGAGCGGAGATGGACGGAGAGCTGCTGTCGACGACGTTTGTTGAGCTGACCGACACGATGGTGGCCGGCTTCGACGTGATCGACTTCCTGCACGTGCTGACCGACCGCAGCGTGCAGCTGCTGGACGTCTCCGCGGCCGGGCTGCTGCTGGCTGACCCGCGTGGTGAGCTGCGCGTGGTGGCGGCCTCCAGCGAGGCCGCCCGGCTGCTTGAGTTGTTCCAGCTGCAGAACGACCAGGGAGTGGCTTGCGCCAGCCAGTACGCGGCGTCATCGGCGGTGCGGCCCTCCACCTGGCCCAGCAGCCCCTGATCCCCGGACAGGTCAAAGAAGCAGGTGCCACCGGTCTGCGAGCAGCAGGTATTCCCCGGTCTGCTCATCGGTGCGCCACCGGGCACGGCCGCGGCGGTGCTCATCGATGCCCAGGTGCGCCACCGGCGCAGGGGCACGCTCCAGTACCGGGTCCGCCGCGGCGGCGAACGCCTCGTGCGCCACCGGCCACGAGATTCCGGCATGCCGGGCCGCCTCCGCCGGGGTGATCCCCCGCCCGGCGACCTCGGCGCGGCCTGCTCCCGCAGCCGCCGCGTGAGCCGGCATCCGGCGGCACCTGCGGCACCCGCTCGGTGAACGTCTTGCGCCTGTGGCAGCCATCCGGACTGCCCACATCCACCGCAGCTGCAGGCGTGCTTGCCGCCGTGGCCCCACAGGCTGCGCGGCGGTACCAGTTGCGCTTGGTCCCCAGCGCGCCGGTTCATCGCGCTGGTCCAATCCGGTTGGCCGGCATGTCGACATGCGTCCCGGATTACCCCTCGTGCGGGCGTGGCGGCGCATGCCAGGACGCCGGCCTGTTCGTCCTTCTGCCGTCCCGATACCGGCGGATGTGACCGTCTGGACAGGGACGCCGCCGGGCGAGTTGCGGCTCTTGAGGCAGACTAAATGACGTCCGCTTACAATATCTAGTAACTCTCGGCCATACACCCAAGCCCATCCTCTCAACGTCCGCGTCGCTCCGGTCCCCGGTGACTCAGGCGCTCACGCACGTGAGCGAATACCCGGAGACGCCATGACTGCCTTCCCTGAGCCCACGCCTGCTCCGTCGCACCCCCAGGCCCGGGGGGAGACCGTTCTTCATGATCGCCGGATCACGGTCGATGGGGTAAAAACCCAATATCTGGAAGCCGGCGCCGGACCGCCGCTGCTCCTCCTGCACGGGCACGAGCAGAGCGCGACCAGCTGGCGGTGGGTCATCCCCGCCCTCGCCCGGACCCACCGGGTATTGGCGCTGAGCCTGCCCGGTCACGGCGAGAGCGGCCCCGCCGCCGACGGTCACGGTCCCGGCACCGACCTGGCACCCTTCGTGGCCGCGTTCCTGTTCGCCGTCGGCGCCGCGCCACCGCTCGACCTGGTCGGCCACTCCGCCGGCGGCGCGATCGCCCTGCGTCTCACGCTGGCCGACCCCACCCGCATCCGGACGCTGACCCTCGTCGACAGCGCGGGCCTGGGCCGCGAGGTGCATCCGCTCCTGGTGCTGGACACCCTGCCGATCATCGGCGAGCTGGCCGTCATGATCAGCCGCATGCCCGGCGGCGACCTGGCCCGCGCCACCATGTCCGCGGCCATGCTGTTCGCACAGCCCTGGCGGATTCCGGCCGAGTTCTTCACCGAGCAGCATGCGCTCGGCCGCCGGCCGGGCCAGCTCGAGGCCTCCACCGCGATGGCCCGCGCCCTGTTCGGGCCGTACGGGCAACGCCAGATCCTGCTCGACCGGCTCCCCGCCCTCACCACGCCGACCCTGGTCGTGTGGGGCGCCCGCGATTATCTGCTGCCCGTCCAGCACGCCCACGCCGCGGTGAAGAGCCTGCCCCACGGGTGGTTGTCGGTGTTCCCCGACTGCGGGCACCTGCCCCACGTCGAACACCCCGACCGCTTCGCCACCGTGCTCGGCACCTGGCTTACCGTCCCCCGCGACCACCCGCATAGCACCCCGTTCGCCCCCCTCGCCTTCGCCGGCACCCTCGAAGGACCAACGAAGCCGACATCCCGAGCTCGCACCCCATGACCACCCCCGAGACACCCCCGACAGCCCCGACAGCGTCGCCGGCGTCGGAGGCCTACCGAAGCCAGGCCGGTCACTATGACTAGCGCACCGACGCCTTCCGCCAATGGCGTGAACTGCTCGTCGCGTCGCTGCCCCTCCGGCCCGGGGACACCGTCCTCGACGTCGGCTGCGGCACCGGACTGTGCACCACTGCTGCACCGCCAGGTCGGCCCCACCGGCACCATCATCGGCATTGACGAATCCGAACAGATGCTCGCCGTCGCCGCACACCGCGTGACCGAACACGGCTGGGACAACGTCCGCCTGATCGCAGCCCCGGTGGCCACCGCACCCATTGACGGCATGGCCGACGCCGCCCTGTTCTGCGCGGTGCACGACATCATGCAGTCCCGCGCCGCCTTGGACAACATCATGGCCCACCTGCGCCCCGGCTCACCGGTCGCCGCGACCGGTGGCAAACAGCCGGCGCTGTGGATGTGGTCGCTGCAGCCCTGGGTCACCGGCCTGCACCGGCCGTTCATCACCGACTTCACCGGCTTCGACCAGCCCTGGCGCCTACTGGCCACGCACGTCCCCGACCTGCAGGTGCACGAACTCGCCTTCACCACCGGGTACCTCGCCGTCGGCCACTCCCCAGCCGTCCGGCAGATGAGTTGTCTTTGCTGAGGCTGATAGTCTCCTAAGGCCGCAATCCGGCGTAATAAATGATTCCAAAGAACGCTACGAGCCTGGGACCGCTTGGCTGTTGCGTGCGGACGGCGGCCAGCAGCGCGCGAGCCTGGCGCGGATTGACCACGGACCTCCGGTCTACCGTCGCTGACGCTACCGGCGCGCCATTTCAACGCGCGGATAGGGTTCGTTCCAGCGTCGATTGTTCCGAGCTCGCGCGCATAGTCCAAGGCGTTGGCGAGAATAGTCCGGTGCCGCCGCGCGGTACTTGCTGCGGCTTGCTTGCCGTTCACGTTGGTGGTCGCGGCGTCCAGTACCCGGCGCGCATTGGCAGCGATGGCCAGTGTTGAGACGGGCGCGGTGTTGCGGCAGCCCGGGTGACTTGGCCCTGTCCCAGAACGAACAAGCCGACCGCACAAAAGAGGTCGTAGGTGGTCTCGGTGTCTGTATCAGGTGGGGCATGGCTGGCTAGGGCGCCTTGCCGGTCAGATGGGCCGGCCGCCGAGCCGGCCGATCACCAGGCCATACAGCACGTGATCGGCGGCCAGCATGGCCACCTCGTGCGGGCGGCGGCGATCGGGATGCAGCCCGAGCAGCGGGACGATCCCTGCGTTGTAGCCGAGCCAAAGTGCCATGCCGTACACCGGCCCACTCGCCCAGTGCCGCCGCCAGCGCTGCGGAATGGCCGTATAAACCGCGCCGCCGAGCGCCCCGTAACCCAGGTGGAGCAGGTCGACCACCGCCGGGCGCATCGACTCTGGCACGGCGGCCATCAGCTTCGGGATGGCTTCGTCGGCTATCCGGTCGGGTGGCGTGCCCTGATCCAGCATTCCGAACTCCGCGGCTAGCGTCCGGTAGCCGGTCATGCTCATCGCGCCGACGACCCCACGCAGCGCTCCTGCGGCGAACCTGCCCGAATCCATGTGGGAGCATACCACTGGCCGCGCCGGCCGACCTGGACTGCACCGGAGCATCCACGCGTCTGACGCGGTGAAACGGGACAGTCGCGGTGAAACGGGACAGTAACGCCGACTACTGGTCGCGACTGCCGGCAGATCGAGGTGTCGCGCACCCTGGTCTTCGACGAGCCCAGGCATTCTCGAGGTGTGGGTGCCGGAAACCCATCTACATCACGCGACCAGGCGATATTTGTTGATCGTGCCACCGGCGTGAGCCTGTCTTCATAGGCGGTACTGCTCAAGATCGACCGGTTCGGGTAGCGGTTTCAGCGGGGCGGCGTCCAGCGGCCGGTGCTGATTGTGGCAGGTCACGTACTGGTGCAGACTCCGCCGCAGATGGCTCTCATTCCAGATGAGGGTGCGGTCCAGGAGTTCGCGGCGGCATCCCCGATCCAGCGGTCGGCGATCGCGTTCATGCGGGACGTCCGGGCGTTGCAGAGCACGGTCCGGATCCCGGCATCGGCAAGGATCGCCTCGAATGCGGCAGTGAAGTTCGATCCGCGGTCGCGGATCATGAACTTGACCCGATCCGCCTGGTCGCCGAGGTCCATGATCAGGTTGCGGGCCTGCTGGGCGGTCCATTCCCCGGTTGGATGCAGGGCAACTCCGAGGATCGGACGCGCCGGGTCGCGTGCTCGATCACGCCCAGGACGCAGGTCTGGGTACCGTCGAGCAGATCCGCGTGAAGAAGTCGCACGCCAGGATCGCCTCGGCCTGGGATCGCAGAACTGTGGCCAGGCAGGCCCGGATCGGCGCGGGGTCCAATGTGGCGTTCTTCAGGATCTCCCACGCCGTCGACGGCGCTACCTTCACTCCCAGGCTGGCTAGCTCGCCGTGGATCCTGCGGTAGCCCCATTCGGGGTTCTCGCGGGCCAGCCGGAGGACGAGTGCCCTGATGTTCCGGCGGGTCGCCGGCCGGCCGGTCTTGCCGGATTCATCACCTACTCCGATCCATCTGGCCTGTCAGCGGCGGTGACGTAGCGCGGCGGCTGGGTGGATGGGGATCACGTCTGGCCCGGCAGCGATCATCAAGACCGCACCGATGAGGTAGCCGATGGCCAGCTCCGCGCGTTTCCCCGACGCGATCAGGACGCCGAACAGCAGCGGCCCGGAGATGCCCCCCGCTGCGGTGCCGACGGCGTAGAAGAACGCGATCGCCATCGCGCGGGTCTCCATCGGGAAGATCTCGCTGACCGTCAGGTACGCGGAGCTGGCGCCGGCCGAGGCGAAGAAGAAGATGATCACTCAGGCGGCCGTCTGAGTGGTTGCGGTGAGCGTGCCCCGGTCGAACAGCCACGCGGTGACCGCCAGCAGCACACCGGACAGGATGTAGGTCCCGGAAATCATGACCTTGCGGCCGAGAGTGTCGAAGAACCGGCCGAGCAGCAGCGGGCCGGCGAAGTTCCCGGCCGCGAACGGCAGCAGGTACAGCCCACGCTGGCGCTTGCCACGTGGTAGAAGGTCGTCAGCGCGATCGCGTAGGTGAAGAAGATCGCGTTGTAGAGGAACGCCTGGCCGATGAACAGGGAGAAGCTGAGCGCCGAGCGCCGCGGATAGCGCCCCAGCAGGGTCCTGGCGATGGTGATGAAGCCGATCGCGTGACGCTGCCGGACCGTGATCTCCTCCTCCGGGTCGGGCAGTTCCGTGACCCCGTCTGACGACCGCACCTGCTCCTCGATGTCGGTGACGATATCGTCGGCCTCTTTCTCGCGGCCGTGGATGAACAGCCAGCGGGGGCTTTCCGGCACGTTGCGGCGGACCAGCAGGATCACCAGGGCCAGCACCACGCCCAGGGCGAAGCACAGCCGCCAGCCGAGGTCCACGGCCAGGAGCTTCGGGTTCAGCAGCACCAGCGTGGCGGCGGCGGCGCGATGCCGACCCAGTACGAGCCGTTGATGATCAGATCGACCCGGCCGCGGACGCGGGCGGGGATCAGCTCGTCGATGGCGGAATTGATCGCGCCGTACTCGCCACCGATGCCGGCACCGGTGATGAACCGGAACACGAAGAACCACCAGGGGGCGAACGACAGCGCGGTCAGCGCTGTGGCGGCCAGGTAGACACCCAGCGTGATCATGAACAGTTTCTTGCGGCCGAACCGGTCGGTCAGATAGCCGAAGAGCAACGCACCCGAGCACGCGCCCGCAATGTAAATCGACCCGGCAAAGCCGACGCCGGAGGTGCTCAGGTGCAGCCCGCTGGACGCCTTGGTGAGCGTGGCGCCGACCGCGCCGACAATCGTCACCTCCAGCCCGTCCAGGATCCACACCGTGCCCAGGCCGATGACCACCATCCAGTGCCAGCGGGCCCACGGCAGCCGGTCCAGCCGGGCCGGGATCTTGGTCGTGATGGTACGGGTCTCTACCTCGGTCACGGCCCGCCCCAATGCTCAGCGAGCGGGCTGGCGGATGCGGCCCTACTAGGGAGCCCCGGCAAGCGGCGCGGCTCCAACGGCTATTCGTCGGCCGTCGCGCTCTCTGAGAGACCGCGTACCAGAGGCGTCCCGCAGAGGCAGGGAAGGCGGTATTCAGGCTGGTAGGCGAGGTGAGGAGGAGCCCCCTCCGGAGCCGTGTGCGTAGGTTCGAATCCTACTGCGGGCGCTTTTGACTGTCAGGTCATATGGCCGCCGAACTGGCCTTACGCCAAATCGCTCGGTTCGCAGGTATGCAGCCGGATGCCGCCCTATGCGGCTCTCGGTCGCGATTCCCGGAACATATCCGGAACGGCCCGCCAGGC
>Ga0302226_10002965_pt1 | contig 11787 bp, 17 predicted proteins | sample II_Palsa_E3_3_FD_193524 | JGI IMG/M metagenome (GOLD analysis project Ga0302226, IMG submission 193524) | Peat permafrost microbial communities from Stordalen Mire near Abisko, Sweden - II_Palsa_E3_3 | ecosystem: Environmental > Terrestrial > Soil > Palsa > Peat permafrost | place: Sweden...
ATGCGATCTGCTCTTCGGTGTACTTGGTTTTCTTCATGGCAAAACGGTCTCCTCGGGAGGGCGGTTTTACCGAAAAACTCTACTTCCAAACGCTACAAATGGCAGGGAGAAGGTCAGTTCACGAATAAAAATCGACTCCGCGGAGATGAGCATGGCAAAACATAAAGATCCCGTGTTCTGGTCTCCCATCAAAGTCGTCGTCAATGGGGTTGAGGTGACGGGTGCCTACAGCGTCGACAATAGCGATTGGATGACTGTGCGTATGGATGGTGGTGGGACAAAAAGCGCACATGGTGGGCCAGCTGCAGAAGGTGTTGCGCGACTAATGCTCACAGAGCTATTCAACCAGCAGTCTCAACGGTAGCCTAACTATTCGTTCAAGGCGGACGGCTTCGCCGCCGCTTAACTCCAGCGTTAGGTCTTATGACATCAGACGATCTCTCTTCGTACTGGCAACAAGCTGGCCAGTTGCTCGGCTTCGCGGTCGAAGCCCCGTATGTCGTGATGCTCGCCGACGGTCTATCGCTCAAGTTCTCCGCGCGTTTGCCAGACTTCGGCGCCCCTAGTGGCATGCTGCTCTCGAACGCCTATGGTCACTTCGCACCTCATGCAAACGAGCTTGCGAGAGCTGGCTATGGCTGCTCTGTTCTGGACGCGTCGGCCAATCAGGCCTTCATCCGCGGGGACGTTATCGAGCTACTGCAAGATTGGGGTTGGTCAAGTTCAAGCACTTGTGCCCCTGCCTGGTTCAATGCAACCTAACTATTCGTTCAAGGCGGACGCCTCCGGCGCCGCTTAACTCCAGCGTTAGGCCTCAAATTGAACAAAGACTCGGCAGGGTGGCTAGCACTTCGAATCATTGGTCTGCTCGCGATCGGGCGCGCCTTCTTATCCCTGCTCAGCGTTGCAGTAGACGTCTTCAGCCTCTGGAAGCTATATGGCGTTAGCTCCGGCTCTCTCGCTTCCCAAACCCAGCGCCTCATCCTTCAAACGTGGGTTGGCATAGGAATCGCTCTCGTAGAATCAATTTTCTTTGCTCTTGTCGCCTTCTATTTTCTTCGTAGGGGCTGGGCTATCCATAAGCTTCTCATGCACGAATCTGGCTAGTAGGCTGTGGCCTAACAAATCGTTCAAGGCGGACGGCTTCGCCGCCGCTTAACTCAAGCGTTAGGCTTAGGGAGGTATTGTGAGCATGAAGCTTCAGACAATGACGGTATCGGCAGTAGCGGCATTTTTGCTTGGGCTCTTGCAAGCCTACCTTCTGATTTTATGTTGGGGCTATATCAACTCCTACAGTTCCACACCGCATTGGCTAATTGGACTTGGGCTACACGGCGCGAGTCTGAGCTACACCCTGCTGTGTCTCGGCCTTATCATCAATATGCTTCTCTCTTTACCAGCTGCATTCGTGCTCCTGAATCTTCGCCCAGCTCGGTTTTCACAGTACGTATCGTTGGCGGTACTTCCATCGTCCGCTTGGCTTAATCGCATGCTTGTAAACCGTATGTATGACGGTAATTTTTTCGGGCCACTTCCTCTTGGGTGGCTTCCCGCAACATTGGCATTACCGGTGGCCGCTTGGCTCTTATGGCTAGTAAGCAGGCATCGATCGCCTAACAACTCGTTCAAGGCGGACGGCTCCGCCGCCGCTTAACTCAAGCGTTAGGTCTTATGAAACCTTCCGGTAAAGACGTCCTATTACTTTCGCTCGGCCTATTGCCGGCCGTTGTCGTTGTATTTTTGGCGTTCGTACTGGTTCCAGGCTGTATCGCTGTCTATGCTCCAGTTGCGAACCAGCTCTCGACTCAAGCTAAGTTTGTGTTCTCGTTCTACCCTTTGTGCATAGCTCTGCCCGCTTCGGTAGTCTGCGTTTGGTTGTTTTGGCGAAACCGTCAACACCGAGGCTGGGTAGCCGCAAGTTTTGGCGTCCTTGGCAGCATCGCGCTGTTTTGCCTTGGCTGCTGGGCCATATATCAACCACAGCTGGTAGTTGAGCTCATTCGGCGGTCTGGCTCGTGAGCAGACCTAACTACCCGTTCAAGGCGGACGGCTTCGCCGCCGCTTAACTCCAGCGTTAGGCCCGCAAGGAATATCTACGGATGCTTGTGTACACCGAGCTAAGCAAGCAAGAGACTCGGCGCATGCAGCTACTTGGCATCCCGATGTTCATCGTTGTTGTCGCTTGCTCCATGACCATGGGTGCACTCTGGAGCATTCTCTTCGCATTAGTTGCGCTCATTCCTTACTCGTTCTTCTACTGCAAGGCATACGCTGTGGTGGCTTCACGCAGTTCATCGCCGCCTGGCTGGAAGTTTTACGCTAGCGTGGTTCTGGTACAACTTGCCTTCATCGCAGTACTGGTGGCTCGCGCGCGGGCCTAACATTTCGTTCAAGGCGGACGGCTTCGCCGCCGCTTAACTCTAGCGTTAGGCCAACAAGGGGAAATCAATGCAAACGTCTGCTATTCCGTATCTAAAAAGCTGGCTGCTCTTCTTCCTGATTGCTACGGTTGGTGGTGGTTTGCTAGGCGCAGTCTTGGGGGCTATTCTCGGCGCCTTTCTTGGCGCTGCTGGCATTTCTCTCTTAGACATCAAACTAATATGCGGTGCCACCGGCTTTGTTATAGGGCTTCCAATATCGTTCTTTACATTCCAGTGGTCAGTACGGACATATATAGTTGATCCGTTGGTTCGTTCGGCAAATCCGCAGCTGCCGGCCTAACTACTCGTTCAAGGCGGACGGCTCCGCCGCCGCTTAACTCCAGCGTTAGAACTCATGGAAGCTAGGATGTCACCGGAATCTCTCGCGCTTGAGTGGATCGAGAAATGGTCACTCATTCTTGAAACAAGAGATGCTTCAAATGTCGCCGCTTCCGGCTTGGATGGGGAAATCCCGCGAGAAAACCCAAGACTTTGCTTGGACTCTGTTGTAGAAATTCTTAAACACATTCCAAGCGACATCTCGGACCATCACTTCCAAAACCTGGCTGCTGGCCCGCTGGAAGATCTATTGGTCTTTCATGGAAAGGACTACGTAAACGAAGTAGAGACAATTGCCCGGCGCGACCCAGCTTTTAGGTTGCTTCTCAATGGCGTATGGTCGAGCGCCATTGACAAAGACGTGCTTCAAAAGCTTGAAAAATACCGTGCTGTCCCGTGGTAGGTTCTAACTACTCGTCCAAGCGGACACCTTCGGTGCTGCTTAACTCCAGCGTTAGACCTCAGAGCAGACATGGACGAATTCTGGACGAACAGCGAATACTTCACCGGGCCACCCTTGCGGGACGGCATGGTGCAAGAGGCTGAAGCCCTTCTCGGTTACAAGTTGCCGGCGTCGTATATTGCTCTGCTTCAATCTCGCAACGGAGGCATCCCTATTCGAGATTGCTTTCCAACAACCACACCCACTTCGTGGGCTAAAGACCACATTGCGCTTTCCGGCATACGTGGTATCGGCGGTGAATGGGGCATCGACTCAACGAGCCTTGGCTCCATACCCATGGTTCAAGAATGGGGCTACCCAAATATTGGTGTCGTTGTAGGCGAGTGTCCGTCAGCGGGCCATGACGCTGTCATGCTCGACTATTCTCTCTGTGGCACTTCTGGCGAGCCTCGTGTCGTTCACGTAGAAACCGAATGCTCTCCTCATCAGGTCACATTCTTAGCTAGCAATTTTCAGTCGTTCATCAATGGCCTCGTCAGCAGCGATGTGTATGCGGCTGAGGTCTAACATTTCGTTCAAGGCGGACGGCTTCGCCGCCGCTTAACTCCAGCGTTAGGCCATGTCCTTGCGACAGACTGCTTTCATCATCACAGCACTACTAATCTCCGCGCACGTAAGCGCTACGTCGGCATGGCATGATTACGATGTGCTTCTTTCCAAGCAATGTCCAAGCCGACATGCCAACCTTATGGTCGATGGACAGTATTCGGAATTTTTGGAAAGCTTTGAGCACACGTTGCCATCTGCAATGCGGCGCAAAGCAATGACGCACGCTGACATTCAACATAATTGCGGGAGGGGACAACAAGGATTTAGTTGTGAAATGGTGGGCTCTCTGGAAGCATATCGAACGTTAAAGCTACTGCCTCGTTTCGTCGCATACACTTGTCATTCTGTTCGGTGCGAAGAGGCCGGCATCTGCAGTCAATTTCCTAGGGCGTCACAGTAGGAGACGGCCGACGATACGACCTAACCAATCATCCAAGCGAGCGGCTTCGCCACCGCTTAACTCAAGCGTTAGGAACCTTAGGGAGTGTTTCGGTGACTGATGAAGAAATTTGCAAGATCGAGGCTCGTTGCAACGCTGCAACAGCTGGACCTTGGCAGTCTTTCATCGAGGGTCGCGACCATATGTCGGGCTCAGACTTCATTCGCACCGGCGGCTCGGATAGCTTGAGTCCGGACATCTACCTCATGGATGCGACTCACGCAGACCAAGATTTCGTTGCCCGTGCTCGGCAAGACATTCCGTCACTTATTGCAGAGGTTCGGCGTCTCCGGGCACTCGTTAGCTAGCGTCATGCTGTCGGTGCCTAACAAATCGTTCAAGGCGGACACCTTCGGTGCCGCTTAACTCCAGCGTTAGGTCTTATGACATCAGACGATCTCTCTTCGTACTGGCAACAAGCTGGCCGGTTGCTGGGCTTCGTAGTCGAGGCCCCGTATGTCTTGATGCTCGCCGACGGTCTGTCGCTCAAGTTCTCCGCGCGTTTGCCAGACTTCGGCGCCCCTAGTGGCATGCTGCTCTCGGACGCCTATGGTCACTTCGCACCTCATGCAAACGAGCTTGCGAGAGCTGGCTATGGCTACTCTGTTCTGGACGCCTCGGCCCATGAAGCCTTCATCCGCAGGGACGTTATCGAGCTGCTGCAAGATTGGGGTTGGTCAAGTTCAAGCACTTGTGCCCCTGTCTGGTTCAATGCAACCTAACTACGCGTTCAAGGCGGACGGCTTCGCCGCCGCTTAACTCTAGCGTTAGCCGAGCATGCATACCTCACTCATCTTTAAACTTATCGGCACGATCCAAGGGCTCGCCGGCGTTGTGCTCTTCGTCGCGGCACTGAATAAAGACTTCCAAAAAGCCTGCTTCTACAACGGCAAAGACGCCTTCATGGGTAGCCTTCATAAAAATCTCGCCTTTTTGGGTAGCGCACTGTTGATTGCCTGTGGCGCCCTTACCTTTTTTAAACCAACCTTCGCTGTATTTTTTGCTTGGTTATCGTTCCTTATTTATCTCCTCCCCTCCCTAGTCAATCTCACGGTGGGGCATGGCTTTGGCAAGTTCTGTAAAGAGTGCGCAGCATCTTTCAGCGTTCGTGCTTTCGTCGTAGTGGCGCTCACCGCAGCTCTGCAACATGGGTAGTCTGGCTAACAACTCGTTCAAGGCGGACACCTTCGGTGCCGCTTAACTCCAGCGTTAGGCACCACAAACATGCTGCACGTGATCTTGTATTGGACAAAGTTTAGCTTTTTGCTCGGGCTGATCTGCCTCGCAGCAGGTCTTGTCGTTGCGCTGCCGCTAATGTTTTCCAAGCGCCTGCGAGGGCGCTTCTTCCGTTCTAGGTTCGATCTCGAGACAATCGGCGCCATTGCTCTGCTCATCACGTTTCTCGTCATAGGCCTTTACAATCATTTTGGCGCTCATGGCGTCTAACAACTCGTTCAAGGCGGACGGCTTCGCCGCCGCTTAACTCAAGCGTTAGGCTCACAACGGAGATTCCAATGCCATACCAAACGTTCAAGGAACAGCAAGAAGTCGAGGCTGTGGACATCCACACAATGGCCGACATGTCTGCCGCCGATTACAAGGACTACCTCGACGGCGGCCTTCTTTTCGTCGACCACCACGATGTACTGAGATCGCAGCCTGCTGGTTATCCGCTCGCAGTCACGAAGGCACAGTTCAAAGAACTTATGGTCTATTTGAAAAGCATCGAATCACGCGTTGGCTCTCGGTAAAGCCTAACATTTCGTTCAAGGCGGACGGCTACGCCGCCGCTTAACTCCAGCGTTAGGTCATTAAGGCGTCGAGCATGGGGAAAGTACTAGTCAGATCGGTTGTTCTTTTGGCCTTCTTGGCAGCTATCTTCCTTGCTCCGTTACAGGGTCTATGGTCATTGGCTTGGAACACAGCACTCGCCGTAAGCTTCGGTATCACTATCCTTTACCTAACAGGACCGGCTCCGGTGTTTGTCCCTGTATCGTTATTTACGTCCACCGCACTAGCGCCGTTTCTTATCCTATGTTTTATAGGCTGGCCTGTTTACGGCTCATGGGTCGCATCTGCCGCAAAAATGGGCGCCACCGTATACCGATTAAATCCACTTCGTGGGCTTGAATTGTTTATCCCAACAATAGTTGCTACCGGCCTCACGATGTTGCTGGGCCGCCGTATAGGACCTAACAATTCGTTCAAGGCGGACGGCTCTGCCGCCGCTTAACTCCAGCGTTAGGTACTAGATGAGGTTCCTCGCAAAACAAATTTTTGTTGAGCCAAGGCACGGACTACTACGACACAGTGTAGTTGCTGCGCTCATCGCATTTCTTGGCGCTGCTCTAATGGTTACTGCTTTCTACGGTATCGCTTGCGCGCTTGGCAATCCTCCCGACCCAAACGCGGCGCCCGAAGTACCAATAACGGCGTTCCAATTCTTCGCAATGGTTGTATTCGCTCCGGTAGTTGGAACGATTTTGCTGGCTTTTACAATCACCGCGTTAGCAACTTTTCTCCGCTCAAAGCTATGGATTTCGGTGTTTGCTGCGTTAGTTTTTGGCGGTGCACACAGCTTAACTTCCCGCTTCTGGTTCTTTGCCGCTGTTTGGCCATTTTTCATATTTTCCTGTTGTTACTTAATTTGGCGCGCTCGGTCGCTCACGCATGCATTGGCAGCGGCTGCCATTCCTCATGCCTTGATAAATATCTCTGTATTCGTCGTTGCGGCACTGTCAGCTAGTGCCTAACCAATCGTCCAAGCGGACGCCTCCGGCGCCGCTTAACTCCAGCGTTAGATTTTATGAGGCTCGATGCACAAGGAAAGTCAATGCTAGGGCACTTTCGCGAATGGTTCGGCGACTTCAGGATGGTCATAAACCGACGTGTCGGTGGCCAAGGGATTCCAACTTTCAGAGAAAGCATCCCAAACCTTGCTCCCTTTGCGTTGCTCATCTGGCTTTTCGCGGGCCATGAAATTTATCAGCGTGCTGCAATTTCGCTACGCGGCACCATAGTCTCATCCGAGACCAGTTGTGTTCAGCCTTATAACAATCGGTGCGACACTAGGTATGTCGTAGAGGCTCAAGATCGAACCCGTGCCACTTATATAGCCGGCCCAACTGACGAATCCTTAGAGAGGCGCTTGCCCGTAGGCACTCTTATTCGCAAAGACAAGTGGGCGCTAACATATTCAGTCAACAATCAAAAAGTCAGCGACTTCCCCGTTGTATTCTATGGCGTCGGGATGGCTTTCGGCGTTCTATGCGCGGTGTTTGGACGCCCCTCGTCCAAGAAGAAAATCTAACAATTCGTTCAAGGCGGACGGCTCCGCCGCCGCTTAACTCTAGCGTTAGAGGGCTATGGACGGTTCTGTCATCATTTCAACATTGGCTCTTTTAGTGAGCGTGGGCTCTGCCCTCGTCAGCTACAAGGCGTTCACGCATTCTGTAAACGTCCACGAGCTAGAAACTACGTTGGCGTTTGAGAGGGACAAGTCAGAGCTGCTTATGCACGTAGAGCAGAGTCGCAATTTGTTCTCGTCGGCTCAGCGAGAGATTGAGAACGTAAAATTTGTCCTTGCTTACGAGCCACCGCAAGTCCAGAAAGCGCTTGGTTCATACGACAATCTGTTCACTGAATTTTTGCCGAAGCTCGTTGGAGCGGAACGGCAAGCCACTTCGCTCTGGAACGAGATCTACGAGTGGCAAGACAAAACCGGTCGTAGCGCGTTTGCCCACCACACTCCGAGGTATCGGGCACTCTTAGAGAATGATAGGGTTGCGCACCAGTCAGCGCTGAAGTGTGTCGCGGAGCTTCGTAGCCAGATCACTCGTGCACATGAAGCATATGAGCGTGGCCAACTCGGCTAGCCCTCTAACATTTCGTTCAAGGCGGACGGCTTTGCCGCCGCTTAACTTCAGCGTTAGATGCCATGAAGAGTTATCGCGAGGCCTGACCGAACAGGTTTCTGCGGAACGGCAGCCCATGTGATTAGACAGTAACTTTGACGGTAACTGTCACGCGACGATTTCTCAAACCTTTGCAGCGTAAGGCTTGCGAGCTTCAGTTAAATAGACGCCACCCCAAAACCGGCCCCTAAGTGATTGATTCACTTAGGGGCTTTTTTATGGGTTGGTCTCCATAGGGTCTGGATTGGGTACCAAATGGGTAACATTTGGGTACTTTTTATCGTTTCGTTTGAATCGCCCAGCGGCCTATGCGGTTAGCTGGCGGAAAGTCCGACAACGAACCATCGCCCCGCTTACACCACACCGTCATGCCCACCGATACCTAGCGCTAGGGCAACAGATCACCTTGATCACGCCCCGCGAGTCTGGCCCAATCCGACAGGTGTCCGGCACTAGCCGACGCTGCAGCTTTAGGTGGAACCGACGAGCGGGGCACTGCAGCGTTGGTGTGCGGAGAGGATTTCTGCAGTGTGAACTGCGTAGCAAGCTCAGCTCTGTCACGTTGACATGCAAATTAGGCATATGAGAGGTTCGGCGAGGGAGGACGGAGAGTCTTCCTATGGAGCGTCAGTCTAAAGATTGGGCGGCTAGGTTTTGGGTACGGATAACCCTACACACCCGTACTAATGGAATCTCGTTGCTAATGCGTTGGCTGACTATGTTTTTCAACCGCTTTAGCGAGGTAAATTGCCATGATGAGTTCCCACGTAGATCACGCTGAAACTGTTTCCCAGTGGCGTATCGACGCCGGCCAGGACAATCCGGCCGGTCCGCTGTTTAGCCATGGTCTTTATGCCGAGGCTGATATCGTGAGTGAAGCTGCAGCGAGCGTTTTCCAAGACGCAAGCAGCAGCACGGGTTGCACAGTAGGTCACACCACTCTTTGTTGTTAAACCGGATGGCGTCCGATCTGGCCGCCAACCCCTTCGACGTTTCGCTGGGTTGCCTGTCTTCGTCCGCGTTGGACCAGCTTGCAACCCAGCTCGATCAAATCGTCGATTTGGGAAAGCGAGAAAGCCAAGCCATTTTGCTGGCGACGCAAAGCTCACTCCACGCAGTGCTGCATGACAAACTCGTGCGGTTACTGCTTTTGGAACTTAACGCCGCGCGCTTGGATGGGCGCTTGTACGCTGACAATAGTGCTGAACGTTGGGGCCAGTTCTTGGCCTTATCGTCCCAACGACGCTTTTGGGAAAACCTGGGAGAGCACTATTCTGGGCTTCTTCATCGCATCGAAACGATTGTGCGTAACCGTTGCTCCGCATCAGAACGATTCGCGGTGCGTTGGGCTGCCGACCGAAAAGATTTAGTCGGCCTGGGGCTTAGCTCATCTGAAGAGCTAATCGAGATAAGTTTTGGTGCCGGCGATAGCCATCGTGGCGGCCAAACGGTTGCCCTACTGCATTGCACGAGCGGGCGCCTGACCTATAAGCCGCGCCCCGTGGCGGTAGATGCTTCGCTGATCGAGTTCATCGCCGATCTCGAGGCGGACCTTGGTCCATTAACTATTCGTGTTCCGAAAGTGCTGGTGCGCAAGGATTACGGTTGGGCGGAGTTTGTCGAGCATAGATACGCCTCGGACGAGGGGGAACTTCGCGGCTTCTATCGAGGCATTGGTCATTGGCTCTCCCTCATGCGCCTGCTCGGTGGCAGCGACATGCATACGGAAAACCTCATTGCGCACGGCATGAGCCCGGTCGTGATCGATTGCGAAACACTGTTCACTCCCCGATTGCCCAATGCTCCAGCGGGCTTCGGCGATGCACTGGACGAGGCCAATCGATTGATCGGTAGTTCGGTCATGAGTATCGGTCTATTACCGGATCGCGGTATAGGGTTGGGATGGCACGGCGTAGACAGCTCGGCCATCGGCTCGTTACCCGGTCAGCAACCCTTGTTGCCCCGCACAGGCGTCGTGGACGCAGGAACGGATCAGGCTCGCATCGGCACTATCATGGTGAAAGCGCCTATAGCGCAAAACCATCCCAGCCCTGACCCGGCGCTATCGACGTACTGGCCTGACATATTGGGCGCGTTCGACGAGATGAATGCGCATCTTCAGCGTCTTGCTAGCGAAGGAGCGTTGCATTCTCGTCTGCAGCGATTCGCCCAGTGCCTTATTCGCAACGTGCCGCGCTCCACGGAGGTTTACTCCGAATTGATGCGCATGCTGTGGCATCCGGTATCGTTGCATAACGAGGCGGAAGCCCGTGGACGGGCTCATGACTTGCTGGCAAAGATGGCTAGCAAGGTGCCCGCCGCACCGGATGATCCGGCTGTCATCGACGCCGAGATTGATGATTTGTTGATTGCCGATATCCCGTTCTTTTCCACGACACCTGCTAAAGGCTGTTTAGATGGGCCGCAGGGGACACAGTGGCGCCCTGTTTATAACTTGCTCGACACCACTTTGCAGCATTGGATGAGCGCTGATTTCGAACTCGAGCGCCACGTCATCCAGGCGGCACTGGTTAGTGCGTATATCAACCAAGGCTGGCGACCAGACGATCCGTCGATGTGGCCCGCAAAGGCTCGTACAGAGAACCTGGAATGGCGTCGCAGAAAACAGATCGATGGAATCATGAGAAAGCTCATGGAAACCGCGATCCATGGTGTCGATGGGAGCGTAGCCTGGATCGCTCCTATATTTATCCCGAACATTGGCTGGGCAGTAAAGACTCTCGGCCCAGATTTGTATGGTGGTACGTCAGGTATTGCATTGTTGTTAGCGGCTCACTTGCGTGAGAGCCGCGCCGGGCGGGTCGATCCGATTGAGGGGCTGCAGGAATTGTTTAATGCGACGCTCCGCACGCTTGAAATAGGCGAAACAAATCGTGCGCGGCAACGGAAGGGCAGTGTGAAGGTTCGTCCATTACCCCCCGGGGGATATTGGGGGCTGGGGTCGATGATATGGACTCGGATGATTCTGGAGGATTGGGAGTGTGGCGGAAGCGAGGGTCTACATCGCGCCCGGGACATTGCCAAAGACATGCGAACGGCGGCGGAATCAACCGATATGCACGATGTCTTGTCGGGCATCGCCGGGGCTATTCCAGCGCTTTTGATGTTGTTTGAACGAACAGGCCACGACCAATACATGGATATGGCCCACGAACTTGGAGATCGACTCTGCAAGGAAGCAGTGCGCAAGGATGGAAAGGCCTTTTGGACACATGAAAAGTGGCCCGCCGGCATAGGAGGGTTTGCGCATGGCGTTACCGGCGTGGGTTGGGCGCTAACCAAAATTGCACGCGCCACAAACGAAGCGCGTTACGAGGAAGTGGCGAAGGAAGCGTTTGCTTTCGAGGACTCGTTCTTCGACATCGCTGAGCAAAATTGGTTGGACCTGCGCGGGCTCAAGGAGGTAAAAAGTTCAGCCGCCTGGTGCCATGGTGCAGTGGGTATTGGTCTCGCGCGTTTGGATTTAGATCCCGAGCTCAAAGACGAGTCCACAAGAAGTGTGTTGCGTGTTGCGGTAGCGGCTACTTCGCGCCTGGGCCTTGGCTGGAACCACTGTGCGTGTCACGGAGATCTCGGTGCATGGGAGCTTCTCGACGCTGCAATCGCCCTCGGTGAAGGACCAGACGAGATGTCTCGCGAGGA
>Ga0302226_10002967_pt1 | contig 11787 bp, 16 predicted proteins | sample II_Palsa_E3_3_FD_193524 | JGI IMG/M metagenome (GOLD analysis project Ga0302226, IMG submission 193524) | Peat permafrost microbial communities from Stordalen Mire near Abisko, Sweden - II_Palsa_E3_3 | ecosystem: Environmental > Terrestrial > Soil > Palsa > Peat permafrost | place: Sweden...
TTTTTCTTTTTATTTCTGCGTACCTAAACATCAGCGTCTGATGCTTGGTCTTGATGTTGGAGAGGATGGCGCGGATGTCCTTCTCAAAGCCGAGATCGAGCATGCGATCGGCCTCGTCAAGGACCAGGAAGGAAATGTTGGCGAGCGAGCATGCACCCTAACCCCCCCCCAAAAAAAAGAAAGTTGAATGCCTTCCTCGTTATTCGTATTGGCAGTACCTCGTTGATCAAATCCAAGAGACGGCCAGGTGTGGCAACGACGATCTGGGCGCCCTGTCGGAGGGCCTGCTTCTGCTGGTCCTTCCCAACACCACCGTAGATGCAAATGGTTTTGAGGTTGGTGGCCCTGCCGACGTCCGAGCAGACAGCGTCAATCTGGCAGGCGAGCTCACGAGTGGGCGCGAGAACGAGCATAAGAGGACCGTTGCGCTTGAGGGACGCATCCTGGTTCTTGGCCTTGATGTGCGTCACACCGGGCAGCGTGAACGCAAGCGTCTTGCCCGATCCTGTGGCCGCAATGCCGACCACGTCGCGGCCGGTCAGCGCGATCGGCCAGCACTGGCTCTGGATCGGCGACGGCGTCTTGTACTGCTTGCAAAAGTTGATAATGTCCTGCAAGGGAAGTCCGTTAGCACAAATGAACAGCTTGGATGGTTACCTTTGCAAACGGGGCCGCGTCAAAGGTCCTCATCGGCTCAAAGATGACGCCTTCTCGCTCCTCGCCCTCAACCGAGATGCCAAGGGTCTCGCGGTGTGCCTGGCCCTCTGCGCTGATAGTGGGCGCGGAGGCCAAAGCTTTCTTGCTGGCAGCCTTTGGCTTCTGCTCGGCCTCCTCGGCCTCCTCAGCCGCTTGCTCTGCCACCTTGGCCTTCTTCTTCTTCTTTTTCTTTTCCGCACCAGCATCCACCGGGGTCTCCTCCTCCTCCTCCTCCGCCGCCGCCGCCGCCGCTGCCGCCGCTGCAGTGGGCGCAGTCTCGACCTGCATGGCGTCTGCGTGCTGCTGCTTCTCCAGCTTGGCCGCCTTCTTGGCCGCCTTCTTGGCCTTCTTGGCCGCCTGGTCCTCCGCCGACGCCTCCGGTGCCTCAACAGGAGCAGCCGCAGCCGCAACAGCCTCCTCGTGCGTGCGCTTCTTCGCGCTCTTGACCGCCACGTGCGTAGACATGATTAATGATGTGTGGTCCCGAGTTTAGTTGACTCGATGGCGGGGCGACCTCAGTGGCCGCAGCAGCCGTTCGGCTACCCCTCTGCCGGAGGGTACGCCTACCCCCCTCAACAACAACAGCAGCCGCCGCAGCCGTTTTACCCAGGTGCCCAACCTCAGCAGTTCTACCCTGGCCAATATAATCCTCAGCAGCAGTTCTATGGTGGAGTCCATCAGCCGCAGCAACAGCAGTACGGAGCTGCCCAATACGCACAGCAGTATCCTCCTCCCCAGCAGTATCAGCAGCAGCAGCAGCCCATCCAGAATTCGTTCGAGATCAAGCCCAAGGCGAACCCTCTGGACGGCATGTTTGGGAGCAACAAGCCAAAGCCGGCCGCTGCTGCACCGCAAACAACAGCACCTGTCCGTCCCACACAGCCTGTACAGCAACCGCCAAAGCAGCAGCCGATCCAAACAAAGCCGCCGCCGCCGCCGGCCGATGACGACTTTGGCGACTTTGGCGACTTTACCACGAGCAGTGCGAGCACGTTTCCATCGTCCTCAACGGGTCCGACGAAGCCCGCGCCCGTCAAGATGGTCAACCCAGTGGACGCTCTGTTTAGCGCACACAAGGCAGCAGCAGCGGCACCGTCACCGGTCAAGCCAGCTGCTCCAACAGCACGGGCACCGTCCGCCGACGACTTTGACGACTTTCAGCAGGCACAGCCACAGCAGTCGTTAAAGCCGTCTGCTGTTGCCACGGCCACCGCTGCCCCTGTGCCAGATGTGTCGTCGCTGATCATGCAAAACCTCTCGGTCGCATTCTCTGGCAGCGGCGATAATAACGCCAAGAAGACCTTTGAGACAAAGAAAGGTAAAACACCCCCTTTTTTATTGATAAAATTTCTCAGATTTATTTCCTTTTGCAAAAGAAAAAACCCTGGCCTCGGGTGACCACTACAAGATGATGGCGCCCTCCTACAGCGTTAAGCACGAAGTGAGCAAGACGTCCGTCAATTGGTCGAGCATCGGCGACGACGTCTTCGGGGACGTCCGTCCAAAAGGGGAGTCGGCTCCGCCGCCATCTCTTCTCGCGCCTACTCCTCCTCCTCCACAACCTGTTGTCCAGCAGCAGCAGCCGCCATTTGTATCACAGCAGCAGCCGCCATTTGTACCACAGCAGCAGCAGCCGTTTTTGACACAGCAGTCGCAGCCGTTTTTGACACAGCAGTCGCAGCCGATTGTGCAGTCGCAACAACCGTTTGTGCAGCAGCAACAGCAGCCATTCTTGCAGCAGCAGCAGCAGCCATTCTTGCAACAGCAGTCGTTTCAACAGCAGCCGTTCCAACAGCAACAGCAGCCGTTCCAACAGCAGCCGTTTATCCAGCAACAGTCGTTCACCCAGCCTGCTCCTTTCGGCGGGGCTGACGATTTTGATGACTTTGTCTCTGCTGACTCGTCCTTTTCAGCGCCCGTTGCAGTCTTCACATCAGCACCTTCATCTGCGACATTTTCTTCGGCGCAATCAATAGGGGCATTCGGCGCTGCTCCCACGACCCCAGCATTCTCGTCGGCTCCCTCAGCAGCGATTATGGCCCCCCTAGCCCCGGCGGCTCCACTGGCTCCTTCAGCAGCAGCAAATACGGCAGGGCCACAACCCCCGAGCCAGTCACTGATCACGGCAGATTTGTTCCAAATGGAGCCGGAAACATCGGTCTTTTCTTCATCCGCACCGCAGACAGCACCGAGCGACTTTGAAGGCTTTTCTGCGGCCCCGCCGGCATCGATCACCCCTGCCCCATCAGTCTTCTCTGTCCCAGCAGCCGCCCAGCCAGCAGCAACCTTTGGTGCATCCTCGAGCTTTGACGATTTTGGTGGCTTCACGTCTGCCGAGCCAACCGGCTTCACGTCGTCGGCCTCGACGACAACCCTAAACTATAAGCCGTCGATCACAACGTCCTTTGTCGCCGACGACGCAGACTTTGGCGACTTTGCAACGGCGACGACCGAGGCCCCAAAGAGCGCCAGCGACGACAAGGGCGCCAACAACGACATTTTCGCGGCCTTTGCAAAGTCGTCCAAGTACCAGCAAGCCGCGCCCGTGCAGTCCGACATCTTTGCCGAGTTTGCCAAGGGCGCACCGTCGAGCGCGAGCATCGCGGCTACCGTGCAGACCCCTGTGATGGCCGTGCCTGCCTTCTCGCTGCCCGCGCAAACTGCCATCTCCTTCCCCAAGCACTATGTTCCCCAAGAGGTCTTTGACATGCTGGTAGCCCGTGAGTGCCTCCAAGAGTCGCTTGCCCTGCAGCCCTTCCTTTCGTCGGCTGCTGCTGCGTCGTACAGCCCATCTGTCTTCCAGGCCAAGGTCGATGCGGCCCGAGCCTCTCGCGATCAATCGACCGTCGACTCGTAATAAACATTTTATTTTATTTATGGGCTACGTATATAAGGGCTTTTTGTCTCTTCTGTAGGCTTCTGAAAGAGTGGGAACAGTTCCGCAAGACCGCTCTTCCGGCCGACTATGGCCACTGGGAACAACTCGCCCAAGGCAACATCGAAAGTCATCTGCCCACGTTTGAGGCGATGCACAAGGACATTGAGCTCAAGCAGGGACCAGAGAAGGGCAGCGCGTTCACCGAGCGCTTCCCCGTGTACCTTCCGGCTGCCGCGAAGAAGGACCTCGCTGGTGCCGTCCAGATCCAACAAGAGATCTTTTCCGTCTATCAGTAACATCGTTATTTTTTTTTATTTTTTTTTTATTTTTGGAAAAACAATTTTAATTTGATGTATTGCAGGAAACTCACCTCGCCTGTGCTTCAGCAGTTTGTTCAAAAGTGGCAGCAGGTGCTTGTCAGCTCGCAGACCGACCTCAAGGCGGCCAACCAGACGATCCAGAGTATCGCACCCCTGCCCGAGGCGGACAAGGTGGCCCTGGCCAAGAACGACAAGTTTAAGAACCACGTCCATGCCGTGGAGGAGATTGGCCGCATCGGCGTGCGCATTAGCAAGGCGGCGCAGAGCCAGGCCGAGTTCCTGCCCGGCACCAGCGTCCAGAACCTCCTGGGCCTTGTCACTGAGCACTTTAACCTGGGCACGGCCATCCAACACACCCTCAAGCAGGCGGGGCTCGATCTCCTGTACGACTATGACGATCCATTGGCCGCGGTGCCACCAAACCTCAAGGACGGCTGCGCCGTATGCATGTGTTCGGCTGCGGCTGCGGCCAACAAGCTTGTATGGGCAGGAGAGACCTACCACGCGCCCTGCGCAAACTACTGGTTCAACCGGGTGCAGCAGCAGGCGTCAGCGTAGTAGGGTTTGTATCACTAGAGTTTTTTTAATAATTAAAAAAAAAGGGATACGCACTGAGTTTCTACGTTTACATTCTACACTCAAGTATATTATATTTTCTCTTGCACTTATGCGTCGTCTTCGTCACTGTCGCGATCCTCCCAGTCATCGTCCTCGGCCCCGTCCTCGTCGTGCTCCTCAAAGGGATCCCCAAGGCGCGGGTCGTACGGATCGGGGCGGAACAGGTCGTCCTCTGTGTCGAACGCTGCCCCAGGGACCTCCATCGCCAGCGCCTCTGTTGTCGCGTTTCGATACTAAAGAATTTAATTTTACAATCAGTCAAATGTCGGAGACGTGACTGTTACCAGGCCATAGACGCCCACAAAATGACCCTGTTGGTTCACGAATCCGTGGTAGAGAAGCCTGATCGGGTTTGCGGCGGGATCCTCCGGCTCTTCCGACAAGACGGAGCCTGCCGGACCAGGTTCTGTCGTGGTCGCATCGGGTGCCGGTGCCGTCCCTTTGTTTTTCTTTCTAAGGGTCTTTTCGTCCTGCAGACGTTTCTCAATTAAAAACAAATGAAGAACACTGAACGTACGATCTTCTGGCGGCGAGCCTGCTCCTTGGCTCGTGACTGGGCTTGATGCGGATCGTAGAGCTCGACCTCGACCTGGACACGAGGGCCTCGCTTGGCCTCGAACGCGAGCCGGTCTACCTCCTGCTCAAACTTGAGCACGGCGGCCTCCCACTGCTGGAAGATCTTCTCGAGCTGGTTCACGTTACGAGGGGGCGTGACGAGGGGGACGAGCGGGGTGAGTTGCCACGGCGAGCGCAGCAGCTCGTCCGCAGAGGGAACGTCGTCTGCCTTATCCGGGTTACAGTTGTGCTGCTGTGGCTGTGGCGACTGCTGAAGCGACGACGAGGAATCGGACGAGGCCAGCGAGGTCGTCGAGCCGTTGGCGCTCGAGGACTGGCTCAGTGACAAGCTGGGGGAGCACGACATCCGCTGCTGCAGCTCCACGCGTCGACGCCACGTCTGCACGTGCGCCTTGCTCGCAGCCGACGTCTCCTCGTGCCACGGCATGGCCTTGGCAGACCCGAGGCGCAGACGGCCATACGCCCACCAAAATGTGAGCGCAAGGGCGTTGTCGCTGATGCGGCCCAGCTGCACGTCCTGTGTGAGGGCCGCGAGTTCATCGGGGTTCAGACGCACGCTGCGTGACATCCGGCTGCTCGTGGACGCATTCCGCGGTGGTGGCGAAGCCGATGCAGGCGCGTTCTCTCCGAGCTGTGGCGGTCCCTGTTGCTGCTGAGAGGACGGTGGTGATGGTGACGCCAACAAGCCAGCATCCAGCACGAGCGGCGGCGACGACTCGTTCGACGAAGGGGCAGAAGGCGAAGGCGACGCACTCGTGGGTCCAGTGGAGGCTGTGGGCGTTGGGGGGTCCTCCGTGATCTGGGGCAACACGTGGCTACTGAGCGCACCGTCGCTGCCAGAGTTCCAGGAGAAGGACCGACGGGGGCCCAGGGACGCATAGAAAGACGACGGGGACGGTGGCGCCGGTTGAGCATGGGGCTGCTGCTGCTGCTGCTGCTGCTGCTGAAGCTGTAGGGCGAGGCACCGTTTTCGCAGCTTCTTCAGCTCGGCCCAGTGGATCTTGACGAGCTGGACGCCTGCACGCCACGAGTCGTTCCCCCGGCGCACGCGGATCTTGACGCGGTACGGTGGCGGCTTGGGCCCGTGGAAGTGGTGCGCAAACAGCCGCGCCACGCTTATGAGAAAGTCCTTATCGGCGATAACGGCATCCTTATCTGCTTGTGCGGTGGTTGCTCCTAATGGTGGTGTTGGTGTTGCTGCTTGCGCTTGTGCTTGTGCTTGCGCCTGTGCCGGCGCCGCTGTACCAGGGGACGATGGCTGCTGCTGGTCAAGGAGAGACGACGAGGACCCGCCAGAGGACGACAGCGACAGGGACGCAGACGACCCACTGCCGCTGCTCAGGCCCACCAGGTTGAGCACGACATCGGTGGCAGAGACAAAGCCAATGTCGACCCTGACCCCTCCACAAGTGACGTCCTTTGCCGACAGCAGCTCGTCGTTGGACGGGATCTGCCCCGCGTCCAACGTGCCCTGGTACTGCTGGTCCGCGTCTGTGTACTGGGCGGCCAGTGCAGCCAGGTCGGGTGGGCTCATGCTGTCCCCCCTGCCCTCGTGCAGCTTGCGAGCGAGGGACGCCGTGGCGCGGACGCTCGCGGGCGTGTCCATGAGCACGACGCCGCGCACGGTCGAAAAGTAGGACGGGTAGTTTGTGAGGATGTTGAGCGACATGCGCTCGACAATGCGCGCCAGCATCGCCGACTGCTTGTGCAGCAGGAACATCTCGCGAAAGTCGAGCCGGTACATGCTCAGGTGCAGCGGGTGGGCGCGATCCCCGTGCACCCACGCCGTCCCTAATCACGGGGCGTTACTCGACCCAGACACAGAGAGGGGGGGAGGGTACAAGGGTGAGAGCACATACCTGCGCCACAGGGCAGACGACGCAGATGCCGATGAACCGTCAGGGCATCCTCCAGCTGCCCGCTGTGCGGCCCAAACGGACGGTACCAGCCACACTCGCCCTCGGCGGACACGGCGTGGTACCAGTACGACTGCGGCAGCGTGCGGTACGCCGTCCACCACGCCCGCGACACAAGCGCACAACTGGGGATTCGCACGATAAGGGACCGGACAAACAAGGGAAGAAGCAGGATTACCTGGCCGCCTCCTCGGGCGAGACGTACAGCAGCACGTGCCGCACTACGTCGACGTGCTGCAGAGCTGCCGCTGCCACCATTCAGTACCGGGGTCCGCACAGCTGCTGGGAAAAAAACAAACAACGAAGGGTGAAGAACTCTTTTGTTTCAGAAACAAAAACGAGGCTGCCCTTGAAGCCCTTAGATATTTTTGGGGGTTGGGGGTGGGGTGGGGACCGATGGAGGGGTGGAAAATAAAAAGAGGGGCGGTAGGACCCTATGGTGAATGGTTTTTCAGATTCGGGTGACGGAAAAGTTGACCTCCCCTGTGAGTGTGCGCATCTTGTTGACGACCTGCTCCTTGGTCCAGCCGTTGATCCCCGTGCCGTCGATCTTTGTTATCCGGTCGCCGGGCTTGAAGTGCGAGTGCTCGGCACAGCCGCCCGGGATGATTTTTGAGATAATCTGAGCAGCAGGGAAAATGTTTGTTTGATTATCTTTAAAAATAGCGCAGAAGACATACAGTGCCCTCGGTTAGGTTCACGCGGATGTCAAGGCCTAGCGGCTGGTCGGGGTTCTTCATGACAGAGACCTCGAGATCGGTGGGCTGCTGCGAAATACCAGAGGTAATTGTCGTCGTCTCTGGGAAAATTGCAGACTTGCGCTGGGCGGGGGGCGATGGCGTGGCAGAGGTGGTGCCGCTGCCGGCGAGTCTGGCGGCAGACGGCGACTTGGACGAGCCAAAGTCCTCCTTTTTCTTGCCGGGCGAGGTCTTGGCCGCCTTGGCGACAGGATTGGGGCCTTGCCTCGAGTAGTCGTCTGTATTTGCAACCGAGGCGATGTAGAGCTGGTGCATCCAGCCCTCCTTCTCCTCTGCCGTCTCGGTTGTGAAGTAGTGGAGCTACGATCAAACGGTCAGACAGCAGATAAATTCATTCGGCATACTTTAGTCGCGCCCTTGGTCGCCTGGAACGAGTTGGGCTTGCCAGTCTCTTGGTCGGCAGGGTCGATTTTGTAGCCCTGCATACGCAAAACACCCACCGACTTTTCCGTCGGCTGAATAAAAAAGAAGAGATCCTTTCCTAAAACGAACGAATGTATCATTTTGAGCACGGAATATTATTAAATAAAAAGAACACACCTTTTAGGACAAAATAACGCTTGCGCCAGGTCTTTTTGGTCCCAAGAGCGCCAGAGTATTTGGTCATCCACCCAGATTGGTCCGCCGTGCCCAGGGACTCGACCGTGACTTCGCTATCATGCCCTTCGGTGCCGTCATTCTCGCTCAACCTGGCCAGAATAATCGAAACATGAGCTAAAAAACAAACAAGAACAAAAAAAAAAGGCAGCAATAGGATACAGTGTAGATGTGGACTCGCCAACGATGGCTTCGATTCTGGGCGGGACGATGGCGGGCGCATCCTTGGACCCAGGGATAAACATCGACACGGGTCGCTGGGCAATGGGCAGATGGCTGCTGCTGTTGTTATTGGTGACGCGTCGGCCACCCACCGGCCCGTCCGCCTGGGGTGGCGAGCTGCTGCCGATCGACGGCAACTGCATTGACAGGATGACCTGCGATCCTGGGCGAGCGCGCGGTACTGCGGGCGAACGCTTTGCAGGCACAGCATGCTCTTCGTCCTGGCTCGCGGCCGCTGCTTCGGCCGCCGGTTTCTCCGCTGCTCCGTTGACAGCTTTCTCCGCCACCACAGGCTTATCTGCTGAGACTGCTGTCGCGCCATTGGCTGGTTTGGGTGAAAACGTCCTAGGCGCGGGCTTTGGCGGCAAGGCTAGCGCAGCCGTCGCCTCTCCTGCTGGGGGCACGACATGGTGCTCCTGGGCCACGGGCTCTGTGTGCTTGGGCGGTGGCAGTTGCGGCTTGGGCGCTATCTTTGGGGGCGCAGGTTTGGGGGGCACAGGCGGCAGAACGCTCTCCTGCGTCGTGCCGGTCAGCTCTGGGCTCTCGGGCACTGTGGTGATGTGCAGGGACGTCGTCTTGACCTGCACGTCGTCTAATACACGGCAGCAGTGTCAGGCAAACCCAAGTGCAAGGCAGAACCGTACTGAGCTCGTCGAAATCGGCGTCGTCCAGCTCGGTGGAAAAGTCAAGCCTGGTGTTTCTCAAGCCTTAGTGCACCTCAACTCGGCAACAAGCATAACAGCGTACCCGTCGTGGGCCGTCGACGCAAACGACGCGTGGTGGTGCCGGTCAAACTCGTCAAACTCCATGGGTTCCTTGATAGAACGCTGAGCGATAAGGGAGAAATGGGCGATGCAGTCCGGGGACCATCTTTTAACGTCATGGGCAACGCATCAGCATTCGGCGCGTCGTCGTCGTCGTCTGCGGCGGGCGGTCGGGAGGACGGGGGGCGTGCTTCGGCTGCGCTAGTTATGGCCGCGATGCTGCTCCCACACGAGCTCAAGAGCCTGCGGTACGTGGCGCGCAATCGGGGCGAGAACGTCATGCCCCGTGACAACTTTCTGGTAAGTCACCGTTCAGTTCCCTTTTGCTGTCCTAAACGCGTAAACGTGATAGAGGAGGCTGGGCAAAGTGCTACCGACCGAGCTCAAGCTGCGCCTGTTTGGCGCGTTCAAGCGGTCGCTGGGCAAACCCGGGCCATCATCGCCATCATCGCCGTCAATGTCGGAGGATGACGTGCAGATGCCGAACGTGCTCAGCTTTAACGAGCTGTTGGGTGGCGTGACGTCGTGCTGCAAGACGGACAGGCTATCGCGCATGCTGTTCTTCGTGCGGCTGTTTATGGGCAACCCGGCGGCCGTGACAATCACAAGGGCAGAGGCAATATTCATGCTCTGCGGGATGCTCGTGACGGCCTCGCCTGTGGCCGCCGCCCTCGTCGCCAACCCGCTCAAGGACGAGGACTATGACGAGAATCCTGAGAGCGAGTGGATGCACGTGTCCAAGGACGACGAGTCCCCCAGGACCTCGTTCTCTGCCGTCGATCCCCCGCTGCCCGTATGGGATCTGGACGCAGTCTACACGGCCAACAAATCCCTCGTGGATGCCGTCCTCTGGCAGTTCCTCGCTGACGATGCCTCGACCGAGGATCCCAACGTGGCCGCGGTGGCGTCGTGGCTCTCTCAGCGATGTAAACAAAAAAAAACATTTATAAAATTTATTATTATTTTGTTACAACCGGTTATTCAGTACCCAGGCTTTTTGAGGCGATCGAGGACACTGTGCACAAAACATTCTTGGGTGCGACATCGGTAGCCAAACCTGCTCCTACTCCCGCCGCGCCCGCTCCCACGACGGGGCCTTCGCCGGTCCCGCGCAATCGCAGCAAGTCCCCCCCTGCCGAGGAGGTCCCCAGCATCCTGCTAGCTCAGTCGGAGCCGACCTCGGCCACGGCCGCTGCTGCCCTTCTCATCGCGCAGGCAGAAGCTGCTGCTCAAGCGCAATCACAGGCCACTCTGGCGCTGGACTCTGCCGTGCTCGCAAATAACAGCATTGGTACATGCGGGCAAATGATTCAAAAAGTAATGTTCTCGCTCTCAAGGGTACAAAGCTCCTCGGTTCGAAGGCGCCGTGGAGGGCTGCATCCTGAACGAACCGTGGGCGTGGTTGGTGTCGTGTGGCATTACAGACGGCAAGTACGCAAGGGACGAGCCCTGGAAACTGCTCTACAATTCGACTCAGCGCGGGTTCAGCCTCACGTCTTTCCGGCGTCATGTGGGCGACTATCCTGGTACCAGGACCACAACAGAAGCACGTGGTCTATTAACACGCTGTTCTAGGTGCCAGTCTGCTCGTCGTACGCGACGCAAAGGGAAGCATCTCGGCTGCGTTTGTTCCAGAGGCGTGGAGGCCCTCCAAGGCATTCCGGAGGCACGACGAGACTGTACTTTTCGAGCTCGTGCCCAAGTTTGATGCCTGTCCGACGCTGCAAACCGGAGATCGCAACCATGTCTACTACAACGACAACGGGACCAGGTACGTCTGATACGTACTGTGTTGCTTATACCAAGCATAACTAGGACGAATCCCGACGGCATCGGCTTTGGCGGCAAGATCGGCCAGTTTAGGATGTTTATCGACGGATCACTGCAAAACGGGTACCGCCACTGTGGCACCGACACGTCCTTCATCTTCTCCGTCGTGCCCGGGTACTGTGAGCCCTCGGCGTCCAAGACGACTTTTTCGATCTCCCGTGTAAGTTTATCCTTAAATTAAATAAATAATTTTTATTTATTTATTGGCATTAGATCGAGGTATGGGGCCTCGGAGGCAAGCGCGCCGAGAAGTACCAGCAGGGGCAGAAGAAGTGGGAGGACAGACAGGTCGAGAAGGCCTGCGCGGGCCCTCGGTCAGAGTGGGCCATCGAGCGACAGCTCTTGGACCTGGCCGGGCGAACGTCCTATGTTGTTCCCGATTAAATACCATTGGCTTTACATGTTGTGTGATGTAAAAAAATAAAAAAAAAAATTTGCAGAGCCGGGTACTTTACCTCAGTTTGCTCGCCGTCACAGAAGGATGGACAACAACACGATCCTCCAGGTGCGTTCTTTGCCTCCTGTCCTCCTCTCACCCTCTCTCACCCTCCCCCACGCCCCCCCCCCCCTCCCCCCTCCTCTCACTCCTCGCCGCCACTGCCCTCACCGATT
>Ga0302226_10002970_pt1 | contig 11783 bp, 12 predicted proteins | sample II_Palsa_E3_3_FD_193524 | JGI IMG/M metagenome (GOLD analysis project Ga0302226, IMG submission 193524) | Peat permafrost microbial communities from Stordalen Mire near Abisko, Sweden - II_Palsa_E3_3 | ecosystem: Environmental > Terrestrial > Soil > Palsa > Peat permafrost | place: Sweden...
AAGGTCCTACTCCTCGTCGTCCTCAGGTAGATGGCCGTCGCTGCTCATGTACGAAACATTCATAAGACTTACAATGTCTCGTTGATGATGGTCATAGCTGCCGCTGCCACTGTTGTGAGCCACGCGCTAGGATAGCATTCTAGAATGTACAACTGTTCATGTCTTTTCAGATAAGTAGGTTCTCACCTCATCACCAGTAGTGGTCCCGGCGCTCACGGGAACCACAGCTGACAGATTCACTTCTCCCCTGTCTCTTATTAAAGAATGCAGAAGAGTAGGTCAAGAAACCAGAAGGCTCCTCTCCAGGAGAACCGCGGCCTGAACGACGTCGAGTCGAACGACGACCGTGTCGTCGCCGAAGAACGCGGCATAGAAAAAAAAAGCGACTGGGAAGACGAGTGCGTCCTGTTGGTCGACAACAGCTACGAAGACAAGCGTGTCACCATGGCCAAGGTACGTGCGCACCAGTTAATCCCTTGGCATGACTCTTGCATTCGGCATCCCGGCTCTTTTTTCCCGTCTTTCTCCTTTCCCTTTTTGACTGTAGGACAACAGCAGAGCGGGAAAGGCCAAGGCCAGCACCGGCACCACCTCACCCAAAGCCCGCACGAGCGTTCCGACCGTATGTTCCGTCAGTTTTTATCCTTCGTTCATCCGCTCTCCAAACTCGCGCACTCACACACACACTGCCTTGTCAGCAATTCGTGGAAGACGAGAATTATAAGCTGGCGGGCCTGAGTAGCAGCAGCAGCGGCGGCGGCAGCAACAGCCGCAGCAGCAACGGAGCCCGTCCCTTTTCCACAAACACCCAGGTACGTACCACTCAAAAATGGACTTCTTTGTTTCTGTCTTTTTCCTGTCCTGTTCAACCTGTTTGTCCTTTCGCCGCGCTGCACGCAGATTTCGCCGCCGCCTGCCAATGCATTCAAGCCCGGGCCATCCACTGCTAGTGTCGATGCCGTGCCAGTTGGCGGTACTTCTGTTTATTTTTTGCATTCTTTTTATGCTTTACTCTCCTGACGCATGTCCAACAAGGTGACACCGCTGCCAAGCTGATTGAGCAACTGATGGCGGAGAACGCCAAATTGAAGGAGAAGCTCAAGAACATCGCCGTCTCCGACAAGTGCGACGACGATTCTGCTCCTCGTCGCCGTGGCAAAGGTCGCAATGACTTGAATCACGACGAGGCATTTTGCAAGGCCTCGCGCTCTGCTGCGGTCGCAATTTTGGCGACGACGGTTGATTTCATCCCGTCGAGCCCAGAACTCACCCGGGCGATCTCTGTACGTGCGCGCTCTCTTTTCACTCGATGCCAGTCGTTCGTAATTTCCTCTTTCCCTTTGCCAGCTACGCATGCGAGAGAAGGCTCCACAGGAGCTGAAGGATCGTGTCGACTGGTCCAGCCCAAAGACGACGAAGGCGACATCGTCCTGATGGTTTGTCTCCACCCCAAATAAACACACACAAAAAAAATAATAATAGTAAATAAATAATTTTTTTTTTTTTTACCAACCACAGTTGCGAAAGGAGATCGACGTGGACAAGCTCAACTTTCGTAGCATGGACGACATCATCGCGGCTACGAAGAAAGTCATGATCAAGTTTATCGGATCTGAGGAACTCACTGGACGACACCCCTTGGTCGTGCGCACCTTTATCCTGGTCCGTTCGCTCTTTTCAAAAAGGCACCTCTAAAAATTCTATGCATTACGTAGTGCTACCTCTCGCGCAAACTCGGCAGTCATCGTCGAGACGATGGCGTCTTCACAAGGACTTTTCCGTGCGTCCTCAAGCTCCTCGAGGACAAAGAGTACGACATCGAGCACATCCACGTCGACCACTATGTGGACGCCGACATGGTCCACGACATCGTCGGGGCAGTCGAGCAAGCTGCCGCACTCTACATCCAAGGAACCAAAGGTAACGAAATCCGCGAGGACGACGACGACGAGTTCATGCACGCAGAGCCCCACCGCCCCCACGTCGCCCACGAGGCCACTTATTGCGACATCGACGGCAGCGGCGACGAGGACGACGGTCAAAAAGACACCGGCGACCGGGCCCACCCTCCTCGTACCGGTAAGAAGCGTCAACTCAGCGAGGTAGATGAAAACCTGGCCGAAAACGAGGACGATCAACCCAAGAAAACCGACGAGGCCGTTCCTCCAATGTGTGAGCGATGAGCCTTTCTTTTTTGTTTCAGTGTCTTAAGTTTTTCTTTCTTTCCTCCCCTTTACTATTCAAGGCATCGTAGAGGCAGTAGGTAGTGAGCATCGGCAGTGTTCCTGTTTTCATAAAATAGTTTCAAAACGATTCCAGTGACCGGTTCGCTACCGATTCCAAAACGCCCCCGAAGCGCGTCCAATTTGATTCCAAAACGCTTCCAATACCATTCGGCAAACACCCGAATTTTTGTTCCAAAATGATTCGGGTGAAAGGGGTTCCAAAACAGTTTCCGACTTTCTGCAGGTGTCGGCCATTTTTTGCAAGTGTCGCCCTAAAATGAGTTCTGTGTGGACGACTGTGCGCGTCCTCGTGGCCGTTCAGGTTGTCCTGCTGCTCTTCTGGATAGCCTGGTCCTCGACGTCGCCTGGGTCCATGGTCGCCTTGTCGTCACTGACGACGACTGCGGCGGGTGTTGCGTCCTCAAGCGACGACGTTGCATTCATCGACGACGACGACCGCAAAGTCGACTGCATATGCCCCGAGGCGGCGGCCTGCCCCTCCCTGCCGGCCTGCCCCTCCCTGCCGCCGCCAACGCCTCCGCCACCGTGTCCCACGGCTCCCCAGGCCGGCCAGGCAGTTCCCACCCTTCCTGCTTCCGCGTCAGTGGCCGACCTGCTGGCGTCGCAGTTGCCAACCAACAACGGACGCATTGGTGTGATGTTCCTCAGCAACAACCCAAGCCCCGAGCTGCTGTCGTTCGCCGCGGAGATAACCAACAGCAGCTGCCTCTTTGACGTGTACATTGTGGCCGACAACAACTCGTGGGTGAGCCCCGTCGCGCTGCTCAAGCGTCCCAAGGACCTCCAGCGGCCGCTGCCCGAGGCGGAGTGCATCCTCGGACGGCCGCGCGAGTTTGCCCTGGTCCAGTACGAGGACCAAATGATCATCGACGCGTACTTTACGGGGATGAACCGAATGGTCAACGAGAAGAAGGCGCAGCGTCTGGGCAAGCCGCTGGCCATCGCCAGCTGGGAAAAGGCATTCTACGCCATGATCCACGAGCCCGTGTACAACAACTACAGCTTTTACTGGCTCCTGGAGGAGGACACGTTTGTGCCGAGCGTGTGGGCGTTGGAGCAGCTCACGAAAAAGTCCTTCTCCTTCCAGGCCGACTTTGTGTCCTCGCCCGTGTACCGCCAGGAGATTGACCGCTACTGGCCGTTCTGGTGGGACTTTGAAAAGGCCGACTTCCCCAAGCCGTGGTTCGAGAGCATGGTCAACATCATCGGCTTCACACCCAAGTACGTCCGCAAGATCCGCGACGTCGTCGACAAGTGGCACCGCCTCTTCTTCCTCGAGTCTCTGATCAACACGGTGGCCGAGAACAGCGAGGACATCCGCGTGTACCGTCCGGTCGAGCTCACGTCCATCCAGTTTTACGACAGCGAGCACTACAAACTCGAGGACATCACCCCCTATCCCACGTTTTTCTTCCACCCCATCCGAAACTTTGCCACCCACGACGAGTTCCGACGGCAACTGAAGGCGTTGAACCTCACCGGGCCTCCTCCACCTCGGGCAGCTTAACTTATAGACACACATTCTGTACTCGACATTTTTGCAGTGTGCAACACCCAAACAAATGTCTGCTTGGCTGGTCACTGGCGCGTTGCTGTCGCTGCTCGTCGTTGCGCGCGCCGCCGCACCACCTGGGCACGAGTGCGCCTTCGCGAGCGGCGACGACTACTTTGACTTTTCACCACTCCAGGGCTCGACGTACCTCCTGCAGAGCGGCAACTTGCACTTTGCAATCGGTAAATCGTCGTTCAGGCGGACCAACAAATAAAATAAAACTGCAGCTCTCTGCGGCGACGTCGTCAGCGTCCCCGGCTACCCCGGCTGCAGTAGCAATGCTGCCGTGTGCGACCTCTCGTCCGGCGCAGGGATCCCCGTTGGCGAGAACCCTGCGTCGTTTGAAAACATGCGGCTCACTTTTTCGATGGTGGCAGGTATCTCGCTTATCTCTGTTCGTTTACTGAATAATACTCGCAGGCAGCGGCCTCGAATCGGTGGTCGAGTTTGTCTGCGAGACCTACCCGGCCTCCGCCTCTGCTACTGGTCCCAGCTCGGTCGAGCTCACGTACGCGGACTTTTTCAGTTTATCCCGTTGTAATGGCTCTTTTTTTTTGGTTGTTTGGTCCACTCAGGGAAACCGCAATCCTCTTCACGTGGCCCAGTGAGCTTGCTTGCGGGGCCGACTTGTTGCCGTCTGCAGTCCGCACTGACGTCCCTGTGCCTGAGCCCTCCCAGGAGCCGACCAATGCGGCCCCAACGGGCCTGCCCACAACCGCCCCCTTGCCCCCCGTGTTTGTCGGCAATTTTACGTCCACCGCTGGTGGGATGGGCGTGGCGCGCTACATGCACACGGCGACCGCCCTCTGGAACGGCCAGGTGCTCGTTGCGGGCGGCACCAACGCTGGCGTGCCATTGGTCCAGTGCGATCTGTATGACCCGCTCTTGGGTGTCTTTAGTGTGGCGCCCAACCTGGAGGCGGCGCGTGCAGAGCACACGGCTACCCTCCTCCAAGACGGCACGGTCCTCGTCATCGGCGGCAGCGGTGCCTCCGGCATCCTCGCCACGGCAGCCGTTTTCAACGTTAATGGCACGGCCCCTACGTGGACCGACGTTGCTGGTCAGATGTCGGATCCGCGCGCGTTGCACACGGCGACCCTCCTCGGCAACGGCAACGTCCTCGTCGCGGGCGGCCTTACCGACAGTGACAACACGACGACATCGAGCACCAACATTTACAGCGTGGCCACGCAGGCGTGGACAGCCAGCGCCAACATGACCTCGGACCGTGCTGGGCACCAGGCCGCCCTCCTCCCTGACGGCACTGTCCTCGTCGTCGGCGGTTACTCCTCCGTCCAGGGCGCCGTGCTGGCCTCGGCCGAGATCTTCCTACCAAGTTTGGGCACGTGGATCAAACCGGGTCCGCTGACCTATGCCCGCTTTCTGTTTGGCCTCGCCGTTCTCGCGGACGGCCGCGTCATCGTCGCAGGCGGCTATGATGCCAACCACCTCGCACAGCCCACGAGCGAGATCTACGACCCAGACACGATGACGTTCTCGCTCGTTGCGACGACGCTCTCGTCCCCCGTCGTCGGCCCCGACATGGTTGCCCTTGCCGGCGGCAACTTTGTCCTCGTCTTTGGCGGCAGCGACCAGACGGCCGACTCGCGCACCAGTGTGGACGTGTTTGTGCTGGCCAACAACTCGTGGGCTCCGAGCGTGAACGGCCTCGTCCAGGCCCGCAGCGGACCCGTCGCCGTACGGCTCAACGGCGACGGCGACGTGCTCATCACGGGCGGTGTTTTCGTCTCCGACAACGGCGACGACGCGGTGGTCCTCGCATCCGCCGAGGTGTTCTCGGCAACCCAGCCGCCGCCGACCGAGCCGCCGTCGGTCCCGCCGACCGTGCCTCCGCCGCTCGACCCCGTCCACGCCGGCACGTTTGCTCTCACAGACTCGATGGCCGACGATCGCTGGCAGCATACGGCAACGGTCCTGCAGGACGGCACGGTCCTCATCGCCGGCGGCAACATTGGCTCGATCACGCCCGTGACTGTGTGCGAGGTATACCTGACCGAGACGGGCCAGTTCATCGAGACCGTGTCTATGCGCCTTCCCCGCATGCTGCACACGGCCACCCTGCTCGGCAACGGCAACGTGCTCGTCGCGGGTGGCGTCACGTCCAACTTTAACGGGTTCACCGCGACGTCCACTGTGTATGACCCCGTGCAACACACGTGGACCGACAGCGCCAACCAGATGTCGGTTCCCCGCGCAACGCACACCGCCATCCTCCTCTTCGACGGCAACATCATGGTCGCCGGCGGCCTGAGCAGCTATTCCGAGACGACGAGCTCGACCGACATCTACAACGCCACGAGCGGCCTCTGGCAGCCCACTGGCGCAATGACGACCGATCGCGGCAACCACCAGGTTATTCTCATGGACAACGGCCGGATCATCGCCGTCGGCGGCGTCACCTACGTCCAGTACTATGTGTTTGAGACCCTCAGCTCGGCCGAGTCCTTTGACGCCGCCAGGGAGACGTGGCACCCGATCGCATCCATGAACAGCGCGCGCTCTCTCTTTGGCATCGCCAAGCTCGCCGACGGCTCGGTCATCGTCGCTGGCGGCCGCGGCGCGGACAATGTAGCGCTCGCAACTGCCGAGATCTACTATCCTTACCTCGACGAGTGGCACATCGTGGCCTCGGCGCTCTCGTCCGGGGTCATCGCGCCCGACATGCTTGCCCTCAACGGCGGCAACTTTGTCATCCTCTTTGGCGGCAGCGACGAGAGTGTCGACTCGGTCGGCGTCGTCGACGTCTTCTACCTTTACAATCAGACCTGGACGCCAAACGACTTTGGCCTGATCCAGCCGCGCACCGGCCCAGTCGCCGTCGCCCTCCCGACGGACAAGGTCCTCATCACCGGCGGCATGCAGGTCTCAAATGGGGGCGACAGTCGCAGGATCCTCGATTCGGCCGAGCTCTTCTACCCCATCCAGGCCATCATCGATCCCATCCCGACCCCGTCCAACGCCCCCACCCAGCCCGGCGACGGCGACGCGGACGACAGCTCGGGCGGGCCGAGCGTTACGAAAATCATCATCCTCGTGGCGATCATCGTCGGCGGCGTCCTGCTCATCGGTGGACTTGGCTACTTTTTGTACGTCAGGAAGAGCAAGAACTCGAGGATCTATGGCGACCTCACCGAGCCTCTCATTGCCGACGTCTAAGGAAAGCCTCTGTAATGTTATGTTTCAAATTTGATCTGCTTGCGTGTTTCACCTGTATGCCTATTTCCGCTCCACACTTTTGTCGCCCGCCCAGAGTTCTTTCTTTTTTTCTTTACCTGGGTTGCTGCTGCGGTGCTGCGGTGCAACTCCGCCCGAGCCCGAGCTGGCTTCACCTGTCTGTCGTCTGTTCTAATTCAAAAAAACGCCTCACCCAGGCCCCGTCGAGCGTGTTGCACTTTTTTGGCCTGTTTCGTGCTTTCCGCCGCGCCGTGTAAGACAAAGAAATGGGCGGCGGCAACGGCACAGCAGCACCCACGCCTCCGGCCACCGTGGGCCAGCTCGGCCACTTGTATGTACGTTCATTCGGAACACTTTCGGTTTTGCTGACTTTCCTTTCCTTGCCACGTCTCCTTGACAGTCAGGGTCGGGCCAACACGGCTACTACATTGGCCTGGCCGTCTACATTGCGGTATGGCTCGTCGGCGCCGGCCTCTTCTGGCGCTATCGCAAGTACCAGCCCGTGCGCGCGGTATCGAGCAAGCTCGTGATTTGGTTCTCACTGTGTTTTTGGACAGCGTGACACCAACATGACCCTCGTCACGTCGTTCCTGCCGCTGCCAACGCTAATCACGTTCGCCATCCGTGCCGAAACCGGCGACTTTGTGGGCACATGCTGGGGCAGCTGGGTGATGGCCAATCTGCTGGGACCACTCTACGTTGTGGTACGTTTTTTTTCCGCGACCGCCTGCCAGTGCTCACACGTTTTTTCACCAAAGCCCTTTGAACTCAGCGCCCTCGGCCTCATCTACATCTACGAGTGGAACCTGGAAAAGCTCAAGAAGGCCGATGGCTTTTGGTTCAAGCACGCCCACGTCTTTTTTGCGTATGCCTTTTTTTTTGTTTGTTTGTTTGTTTGTTTGTTCACACGCTCTCGCCTCGCCAATCCAAGCACGTGGTTCCGCGTGGCCGTCATCCTCGGCTTTATCATCGCGCAGATTGCCCTCTCGGCCATCGTCCAGAACAACCGGTTTGCCGAGGGCGGGAGCTCGTGCGTGCTCATGTCGCCGATCGCGCTGGCGCCCTTTTATGTCGTCTACGTGCTCGTTTTCATATACATCCTCTACAAACTGTACGGCGTGGACGACATCTTTGAGATGAAGAGGGGTTACCTGGCCATCTTTGTCGTCGCGCCCACCGTCATAGGAGGCTGGCTCGTCACCACCAGCCTCCAAAACTATGGCAAACTCAGCGATTCCTTTTTCACCCCCTCGCTCGTCCTCGTCGCTGCTGGCATCAGCAACATCATCCTCCTGTACTACCCCATCCTCCTCCTCTTCCGCGAGCCCTGGCGCTCAATGAGGGCTCGCTACAGCAAGGGATCCAAGTCCATGAACGACACGGACGACCTGGAGGGCTCGCCGATAGCACTCGTCTCGCTCAACCTCTCGAGCTCGCTCAGCGATCCCTCCCTGCCCGACGCTGTCGGCGATGTATGTAGCCTTTGTGTTTTCTGTTGTCTTAAGACATGCTTTTACTAGGAAAAGAGCGCCTTTGACGCCCTCAACGTCAACCCTCAGTTGCTCGACGTCAAAGCTATGGATGCCAGCCACACCCCGCTCAAGGCCTACCTTATGGATCCCCTCTACGCCGAGTCCTTTAAAAAGCACTGTGTCAAGAGTCTGTGCGTCGAGAGCGCATTGTTTTATTTGGTATCTTGAATTTATTAAGAAAAAAAAAATAATTTTTTTTTAATCCCTCTGTTCTAAAGGACGCCCGTGACGCAATCTTTGATGCAGCCTTGCGGACATCCACCGAGCTGCGCGAGGCGGTCAACAAGCTCATGACGCTGTACATCCGCGTTGGCGCAGTGCTCGAGATCAACATCTCGGACCAGGTGCGGAAGGCCATCATCCGAGAGTACGAAGCCAATGCCAAGGATGACCCCCGCATCATGCGCCTCGCCATCTCCGAGGTCTACTGGGTGCTCAAGAACAACGTCTTTGCGTCCTGGCTCGACTCGCGCGATTTCAATCGTGTCCGCCTCTTCCACGCCTCCCCCGTCGAACTCAACAGACGCCGCGCACTCGCCACGGCTGTCGCTCCCTCGTCCGCTGCCGAAGTTGTCGTCAACAGCGATGACGACGCGCAGGTCTCCCCGGTGTAAATTAAGAGTTTTTTTGTTTTTGTCGCGAAAAAAAAGAAAAAGACGGCATTTTCGCGAAAACGGGGCCACGAGATGGACGTGCGGAGAAAGCAGCTCGCGGCCGTGGACGCTGCTCTGCAGCAGCTGCGCGAGGTACGAGCGCGCAACGAGGGCTCTCGGGTGTACTGACGCTGTGAGCCGAATACATAAACAAAAAAAAAAAAAAAGATTGCGCGCGACCCGATTGGTAAAAACGGGTGGACGTCGATCAAGACAGGCTCGCTGGCCGTCGCACGGAAAGAGGTGACCGGTTGGCCCACGGGCATTCTGCGCGGCGAGGCACTGGTACGTCGCTGGGGTGTGTGTGGGGGGGTGCCGTTCTAAGAAGAAAGCAAACAGGCCAAGGGGTGCTCGCCAGACGACGTGTACACGATCGCGTCCTCGTTGGACGCACGCAAAACGTGGGACAAAATGTTTGACTATGGCACGCTCGTCGACGTGATCGACTCGAGCCCAAACATCACCACCGTCAACCACATTGTCATGAAGCCCCAGTCTATGATCTCTTCGCGCATGCTCGTTGTGGCTTCAAAGTGTGTTCGTGAAGCCGTAAGTCTCCACGTGTTTTGCTCCTCTTTTGACTGTCCACCCAACCATCTAACAAGGACGGAACCATATGGAGCGCGGCCTGCTCTGTCGAGGATCCTCGCGTCAAACCAGACTCGAGTCGCGTCGTCGCAACGCTCGGGCTCGCCGGGTGGAAGATCCAGCCAACGCCAGAGGGCGCCAAAATCCTCTACCTCATCCAGTCCAGCCCGGGAGGGTGGGTCCCCTCGGCCGTTCTCAACCTGGTCGCCTCGGAGATGCCCAAGATTGTTGAAGCCATCATCAATTACGTCAGGGACTCTGGTTCGTTTTTGTTTTGTTTTGTTTTGTTTTGTTTTGTTTTTTTGATCGCCGTCCTGTAGGGCCTCTCCCGTACATTACAAACATGGGAGCCATTCTATCGTTTTACTCGACCGAGCTGGAGAGGCACCGCTTCCATGCCGATTTCGAGACGTCCGATAGCATCGCCGCCGGTGAGCAGACGACCTTTTTCGTGAGCAAGAAAAAGTACAAGGGTGGCGTGGACATCATGCTCGACTCCCCCGACCAATTCCTCGTGTTTTGGGACGCAGATCGGGAGTACATTGTCGTGATCAATAACCCAGCCAACCCACCCAAGCCCGGTCTCAAGGTCAAAGCCGTGCTGCAGTGCGGCCTCCGAGGAGATGTATGTGCATTTCTCTCTCTCTTTTTTTTCAATAATTCTCTCTTTCGCAGTTTTTCATTGTCACCCAAGAAGGCTCAGTCGTCCGCCCACTGCCTTCTGATCTGAGTCAGTTGACTGCGCTGTCGAGGCAACCGTCGTCGTCCCTGCTTCCGTCGTACGTTTTTTTCCCCTTCACAGAAAAACCCCCTAATTTTTCTTTTGGACAGATCAAGGACAACCTCCAGTGACAGCAGCACCACCACCAACAACAATGAATCCTCCTCCAGTGTGCCAGTAAATGGCAGCGTCGGCAACAGCGCTGGCCAGCCCGCCACCGAGATGACAATTGAGGACGCTGTGGCGACGCTCAACGTGAAAGCGCTCGAACCGCAGGGGACTGGCGCCGGCCGTTACAATGGCTACATCAACGAGCAGATCGCCGTTGTGCAGAAGCTGATCGCAGGAGGGAGCGGGGACGGATGGGAGACGGTGCGCACGGTGCGCGGGGTCGCCGTCTCGCGCAAGCAGATCACGGGCCAGACTATCGGCATCCTCCGCGGCGTCGGTATGCTTCATGGGTTCCTTCCCGAGCAAGTTGCTGCCACTGCCATGGCATTTGGAGCTCGCAAGCACTGTACGTGCGCCTTCTCGTCTTTTTTTATTTTTATTTTTTACCGTCGTTGCTGACCCATTAAAACGAAAAACAGGGGACGAGTACTTTGAGGAGGCGCACGCCGTCGAGGTGCTCGACAACCGGTCAGAGCTGTACCGTCTGCAGCTAAAGGGCATTTTCCCTGCGAGCCCACGAGACATGGCCCTGCTGGTGGTCACGGAACATCGACCGGACGGTTCGATCTTTTTTATTTCGAGATCGGTGCAGGACCCAAAGATCCCCGAAATCCCCGGTACCGTCCGCGCGTCGCTTCATATCAGCGGCTGGCTGTTTGAGCCCTCCGAGGTACAGAGAAAAATTATCTGTCGTTTTTTAAACAGCGAACGCGCACAGGACGAACATGGCACCCCCTCCACGCGCGCAAGCCATGTCCTGTTGACGAATTTACATGGCTGGATCCCTTCGCTTGTTTCAGGACTGTTCTCGCCGCGCCTGCCCTTGAGCACCCTGGCTATCAAAGACTACTTGTACAATTATGGACCGCCGCCGTATCTCGTTGCGCTTGCAGGCAACCGTCTCGAGTCGCCCTGGTACTCCAACGTCAACGACCAGCACGAGTTCCGCGTCAGGTACCTTGCTGCCGCCAGGAAAGACGTCTCCCCGCTTGCCACCAAGATCAGTGCCCAGCGTCAGGTATTTTTTATTTGTTTTTTATGTGCAAACATTTTTATTTATTTTTTTTTTTTTTTCCTTTCCCCAGCTCTACCCCTTTGGGTTTGACGTCTCCATTGTTCCCGCCG
>Ga0302226_10002975_pt1 | contig 11765 bp, 9 predicted proteins | sample II_Palsa_E3_3_FD_193524 | JGI IMG/M metagenome (GOLD analysis project Ga0302226, IMG submission 193524) | Peat permafrost microbial communities from Stordalen Mire near Abisko, Sweden - II_Palsa_E3_3 | ecosystem: Environmental > Terrestrial > Soil > Palsa > Peat permafrost | place: Sweden...
GATACCTTGCGCGTTGTTCTCGATCTCGCTACGAATCTCGTCGGCCGACCATGCCGGCTTGGCCACCACCGGAATACTCAGCAAACCTTCCAGCAGGGTCTGGCGCACGCCGTCGTAATCGGTACGCTCCAGCTCGACTTGTACCGCTTGTACATCGACTTGATGGTAATGCAGCGCGTGTAAGGTAGCCGCAGTCGGCGACGGCACCCAGGCGGTATTCGCACCGGCTTTCGGATGCGCGATTTTCTGCTCCAACATGGCATGCATCAGATCCGGCATGGCCCACATGCCCTTGCCGATCTGGGCTCGGCCGCGCAAGCCGGTGTTCAGGCCAACCAGGACATTGCTGCGCTCATACGAGGTGATCCACGACGAGGTTTTCATATCGCCCTTGCGCATCATGGCGCCGGCTTGCATGGCCGAATGCATTTCGTCGCCGGTGCGATCCAGAAAACCGGTATTGATAAACGCCACGCGCGAAGCCGCCGCGGCGATACATGCTTTAAGGTTGACGCTGGTGCGGCGCTCTTCGTCCATGATGCCCATCTTGATGGTATCGCGCGGCAATTTGAGCAGATCCTCGACCCGCCCGAACACCTCCGCCGCGAACGCGACTTCCGCCGGACCATGCATCTTCGGCTTGACGATGTAGATCGAACCCGTGCGCGAGTTCATCTTGCGTTGCAGATCATGCATCGCAGCCAGCGATGTAACGACGGCATCCATGATGCCTTCGGGAATCTCATTGCCGTGGCGGTCGATAATCGCCGGATTGGTCATCAAGTGGCCGACGTTACGGATAAACAGCAGCGACCGACCGTGCAAGCTGAAACTGCTGCCGTCGCCGCCGGTATAGTGGCGATCCGGATTCAAGCGCCGCTCGAAAGTCTTGCCGCCTTTGCTGACCTGCTCGACCAAATCGCCCTTCATCAGACCCAGCCAATTGCGATAGACCAGTACCTTATCTTCCGCATCGACGGCCGCTACCGAATCCTCGCAATCGGCGATAGTGCTGACCGCGGCTTCCATCAGGATATCTTTCACGCGCGCCGCATCGGTCTTGCCGATGGGATGGGTCGCATCGATCTGGATTTCGAAGTGCAAGCCGTGGTTGCGCAACAGCACCGCCGCGGGTGCCTGGGCCGCGCCCTGGTAGCCGCGGAATTGAGCTGGCTGCCGCAAGCCGCTGCTGCCGTTCTTCAAGGTCACCAATAGCTGCCCATCCTGGACGCTGTAAGCGGTGGCATCCGCGTGCGAGCCTTGCGCCAGCGGCGCGGCCTGATCGAGGAAAGCACGAGCGCGCGCGATTACCCGCTGACCACGCACCGGATTAAAAGCCGCACCTTTCTCCGCGCCATCCGTCTCGGGTATTGCATCGGTGCCGTACAAGGCATCGTAAAGACTACCCCAGCGGGCATTAGCGGCGTTCAGCGCATAGCGTTGATTGGTGACGGGCACCACCAGCTGCGGCCCGGCTTGCTCGGCGATCTCGCGATCCACGTTGGCGGTGCTGGCTTTGACTTCATCCGGCTGCGGCACCAGGTAACCGATACTTTCGAGAAATGCCTGATAGGCCGCCAGATCGCTCACCGGGCCAGGATTGGCGCGATGCCAATCATCGAGCTCGGTCTGCAGGCGATCGCGTTCGGCGAGCAAGGCGCGATTCTTCGGCGCCAAATCGTGTACCAGCGCATCGAAGCCTTGCCAGAACGCCGCGCTATCGACGCCGGTTCCCGGCAGCGCCTCGTCTTCGATAAAACGGTCTAATTCGGCTGCAACCTGCAAACCGTGGCGCGTCGTCATTTGGCTCATCATGCACTCCTGTTAAATAAATGCTGTAAATAGATCCGATGCCGGGCATCGGCGTCTTTAAATTAAAACCGGTGATCGGCGGTGTCGCGCATCGAGAACGGCGGCAGACAGGGCAACGGGTATCCCAGCATCCCTGGTTCGAGTAGACGCCTCATCCGGCTCTATGCGCCGGCGGCACGCCGTTCTGCAAAAAAGCCGGTAGCTCAGCCATGCCGCGACCCCGGCCATGCGGAGCCACACCCAATTCTTCAGCCGGTAAGCCGGCACGATTGACCCAGAAGGTGCTGTAACCGTACCACGTCGCGCCGCACACATCCCAGCCATTCGAAGAGACAAAGACAATCTCACGAGCCGCCGCTCCGCAGGCCTTGGGGCCCAACGCATAAGCTGCGGCCGTGGTTTTGTAGAGACGTACCGCATCGACCGACAAAACGTGCTGAAACAAACCGCCCATGCCGGCGCTCTTGATCGCGATTTCCAGCATCTGCGGCGTGCCGTTGGACAATATGCCCAGCGGCACGCCGGCATCGCGCAACTGCCGCAGCACCGGCAACGCGTCCGGGAACGCCGACAAACAGGCGTATTCATCCATCAGGCGCTTTTCCGCAGTCGGAGGCAACGTCAGCCGCAGTCGAGCCGCCGCATAACGCAGCGCGTCGCCGGTAATCTCCCAGAAGTTGCGGTAGTGCTCGCCATTGGGGCCGCACAAGGTGCGCAACTGGGTGTATTCAATTTGCTTTTGCCGCCATAACTGCGACAGCGCATCGCCATGACCGGGGAATAGCTGTTCGGCACAGGCCACCACGGCATGGACATCGAAGAGCGTGCCATAGGCGTCGAACAACACGGCCTTGGGCCATGCAGTAGGTGTTTCCGGGGTCGTACTCATCATGTTCGAGAGTCCTCTTTGTACCGGGCGATATGCCGACTCGCACAATCTTATTCGATACTTGATTGGCTTTAAAACATTAAAAATGTCACTTTATCTTTTACTTTTTAATATGCAATCGATGGAATGCCCACGTATTGCACGTCTCGCATCGCTCGCCAAGCCCGCAGCGACCGGGGGAAACCCTGATAGACGCCCCCCCGGTCGGCAATGCCACCATGAGTTCGCGCGTGATGACTGGCACGCAGCGGCGCGACGCCCGCTTAATCAATCAAGGAGACACACTCATGGGTGACACCACCCGCCGCACGTTTTTGAAGACCGGCTCCATGGCACTCGCAGCCACGGCCTTGGGGATCTCGGTACGCCCCGCTTATGCAGCCGAGTTCACGCTGAAATATGCCAATAACCTGCCCGTCACCCATCCGATGAATATCCGTGCGCGTGAAATGGCCACGCGCATTGCGGCCGATTCGAAAGGCCGGATCGATTTTCAGGTCTACCCGAATAATCAGCTCGGCGGCGATACCGATGTGCTGTCGCAGATTCGCTCCGGCGCCATCGATTGCTTCACCTTGTCGCCGCTGATACTGGGCACTTTGGTGCCCGCCGCACAGATCAGCGGCGTGGGTTTCGCGTTCAAAGATTACGATCAGGTGTGGGCAGCCCTCGATGGCGACCTCGGCGCCCATGTGCGCGCCGAAATTGCCAAGACCGAAGTGTTTGCCTTCGACAAAATCTGGGACAACGGTTACCGGCAAACCACGACCAGCTCACGTCCGGTGCAAAAGCCCGAAGATTTCAAGGGCATGAAATTGCGTGTGCCGGCCAGCCCGCTATGGACCTCGATGTTCCGAGCCTTCGATGCCGCACCTGCCAGCATCAATTTTTCGGAAGTTTATTCGGCACTGCAAACCAAGATCGTGGAAGGCGAGGAAAATCCACTGGCGATTATCTCCACTGCCAAGCTGTACGAAGTGCAGAAATACGTGTCGATGACCAACCATATGTGGGACGGGTTCTGGTTCCTCGCCAACAAAGAGTCGTTCGCCAGATTGCCCAAGGAACTGCAGCTTATCGTGCAGAACGCCGTCAACGACGCGGCGCTCAAGCAGCGAGCCGATGTGCGCAAGCTGAACGACTCGCTGGTGGGCGATCTGAAAACACATGGCCTGAAATTCAACGATGTCGATAACGCGGCCTTTCGCGGCAAGCTGCGTAGCGCCGGATTCTATGCCGACTGGCACAAAAAGTTCGGCGATGAGGCCTGGGCCTTGCTGGAGAAATACACCGGAAAACTTGCATGACGGTATCGCTGGAGAAGCATGTCGGCGACGTGGCTCGCACGGGCAGCCTGCCTGTGCGGCTGATCGGGGCTTGTAATGCGCTGACCATGCGCGCCGTCGAAGCCGTGGCGGCCATCTTGATGGTGATCGAAACCGGTATCCTGCTGGCCGGCGTTATCTGGCGCTATGTGCTGAATTCGCCTTTGACATGGTCCGATGAACTCGCCTCCTCGCTGTTCAGCTGGCTGGCCATCCTGGGCGCGGTCATTGCCCTCAACCGCGGTGAACATATGCGCCTGACCGCGATCGTCAATCGTCTGCCGGAATCAATCCGGGCCTGGCTGGAATCGGTCGCCTCGCTGGCGATTTGCGTCTTCGTCGGCATGATACTGATGCCGGGCGCCAGCCATGCGCTGGGGCAAATGGCGATTACCTCGCCCGCGCTTGAGATACCCGATGGACTGCGCGCCGCCGCGCTGCCGTGCGGCGCCTTGCTCATGTTGATCGCCGCCGTCGCGCGCATGGTCGAGCGCGCCACCGCCCGGCAGTGCGCGGCTGCCATCGCCTTTGTCGGCGCCGTCGCGCTGGCACTTTACTTGGCACGTCCGGCACTGCTGGCCATGGGCAACTACAATCTGCTGGTATTTTTCCTGTTGCTGGTCGGCGGCTGTGTGGTGCTTGCCGTGCCGATCGCCTTTGCCTTCGGTGTGGCAACGCTGGCTTATCTGTCGCTCGTCACGCATGCGCCCCTGGGCATCATCGTCAGCCGGATGGATGAGGGCATGGCGAACCAGATTCTGCTCGCCGTGCCGCTGTTCGTACTACTCGGGGCGCTGATCGAAATCAGCGGTTTGGCTCGCTCGCTGATTGAGTTTATGGCGTCGCTGCTGGGTCATGTACGCGGCGGCTTGCAATATGTTTTGTTGGGGGCGATGTTCCTGGTGTCGGGCATTTCCGGTTCCAAGGCCGCCGACATGGCGGCCGTCGCACCGGCGCTCTTTCCGGAAATGCAAAAACGCGGCGCGCAACCCGAAGAATTGGTGGCGCTATTATCCTCGACCGGCGCGATGACCGAGACTATTCCGCCCAGCCTCGTGTTGATCACCATCGGTGCGGTCTGTAGCGTCTCGATTACCTCGCTGTTTATCGGCGGCTTGCTGCCCGCCGTGGTCGCAACGCTGGGCATCGCCGGAGTCTGCGCCTGGCGTGCGCGCCGCGAGCCGCGTCTGAGCGGTGTACGGCCGTCGCTATCGCGGATTGCACAAACCTTCGTCATCGCCTTGCCGGCGTTGGCGCTACCCGTCTTGATACGGGCTGCGGTAATCGAAGGCGCGGCCACCGCCACCGAAGTATCGACGGTCGGCGTGGTGTACGCCCTTGTCGCCGGGCTGATCATGCATTTCTGCGGACGCCGCATCGATTTCCGACGGCTCTATCCCATGTTGGTCGAGTCCGCCTCGCTGTCCGGCGCGATCCTGCTGATCATCGGCTGTGCCACTGCAATGGCATGGGCGCTGACGCAATCGGGATTCTCCGCCTCACTGGTCGCCCTTATGGAGCGTGCACCCGGCGGCGCCAACGGCTTCCTGATCATTAGCATTGTCACGTTTACCGTCTTGGGCAGCATGCTGGAAGGCATTCCGGCCATCGTCCTGTTCGGGCCGCTATTGTTCCCGGTGGCACGCGCGCTGGGTATCAATGATGTGCATTACGCCATGGTGGTCATACTCTCCATGGGCATAGGCTTATTCGCGCCGCCTCTGGGCGTCGGGTTTTATGCCGCCTGCGCGATCGGCAAAACTTCGCCGGATCGCGTCATGAAAAGGGTCTGGGGGTATATGGCTGCGTTAGGTGTGGCGCTATTGTTCGTCACATTTATTCCATGGCTCTCGACAGGATTTTTGCCGCAGCAGTAAGTCTCCGGGCTCGGCAGATGGCGCGCGCGCCTATCGCCCGAACCTGGGTGCTGCGTTGGTTTTCAAGCAGGAGTAAACGACATGACTCAGCAAACGACCGCGGCAAACGACATCGACGATACGGTGACCGGCATGCGGCTTGCCGATCAGCGCGAACTTCTGCAAGGTCTCCGGGTGGCGCTTGTCACCGGAGGCGCGCAAGGCATAGGCGAAGCCATCGTCAGGCGACTGGCGGCGGCCGGCCATATTGTCTTGATCGGCGACATCGACGAGCGCGCGGCACAGGAACTCGCGGCCTACCTATGCGAAGCCGGCCACGAAGCATATGCGCTATACCTGGATGTCAGCCGGCCCGAGGCAATACATGACACATTCAGCGCCATAGAACAACGCTTCGGACGCTGCGATATTCTGGTGAACAATGCCGGCATCGCCAAAACCTATGCGTTTGTCGATTACCCGCTCGATCATTGGCGTGCCGTACTGGATGTCAACCTCACCGGCCCGATGCTGTGCGGTCAGCATGCAGCGCGCATGATGATTCCGCAGCAATGGGGGCGCATTATCAATATTGCCTCGATCAGCGGGCTATGCGCGAGTGCCGGACGCACTGCCTACGGCACCTCTAAAGCGGCGCTTATCGGCCTGACACGTCAGATGGCCATCGAATTGGCACCGTTGGGCATAACCGCCAACGGTATTGCACCGGGCCCGGTCGATACGCCGATGACCTATATATTGCATTCACCCGTGGCCCGCGAGAATTTCGCACGCGCCGTTCCTACGGGCCGATACGCGATGCCTGATGAAATCGCCGCAGCCGTCGCCTTTCTCGCCTCGGAAGACGCGTCGTATATCAACGGCCAGACGATACCGGTTGACGGTGGATTCCTCGCAGCCGGCGTACTGGAAATTTGATTTTGCCATGCGGGCGAATGACACCACGATACCGTGCGCTCAAGCCAGCAGCACGCGCACTTCGCGCTGCACGCGCGGAACCAGCTGCAAAACCTCTTTTGCCAAATTGATTTGCATGGCTGCCTTTGCAACGTCCAATACACCTTGTTCAAACTGATAGTTGCCTTTTGCTTTCAGCCAATGCAGCACTTCCGCAAGATGCCATACCGTTGCGCTGCCTTCGTGAACCGGCGCGGGAAAATTGGCTGCATTGCCAACCATAAGCTTGCGCATATTTTGGCGCGTCATTCCGAGCACATCGGCAACATCGGTAAGTCCGACGAAGTCTGGGGCCGCCTCGACCAGCTTGGCTGAGGGAAGTGCCTGCTTGATATCGCGCAACGCACTCATCAGCGCTGCCTCGGCATTTTCCGCCTCGCGTGTAAACTCCAAGGCAATGCGCCCCGGCTGGCCGATACCGATCAAGGCATCTTCGCAACCGGCCTGTGCAAGACGCTCCACGATTTCGTCGTGATTGCGATCATGCTCGGAAAGCTGATACTTGAGTGTGAAGATATATTCCATTGTTTTACTCCTTGGGCATTTTTCGCACAAAGCCTCTTTACTGCACCTGATGCAAGGCACAGTTATCAACAACACGCGTCAATGCTCTAGCATGGTTGCCTGGATTTTTAGGCGTACTCCAGACACTCGTAATACAGAACTCCGCACAACGGCATGCATCACTCTTATAGGGGCAATAGATCTTGCCCCACGCATGGCTGCCCCCTTGTTCCACTCGCCAACCTTGGGCTTCTGCGCTTCGGAGTGCGGCTTCGATTTCCTTCTTGGGATGAGCAGATCGAGTCATCGAATAAATCCATATTAAGGGCCCAACAAGAAGTTGTCAAGTGACAACTGCCGAATAATTTCCCAATCGCGCCGCAGCCGATACACGATAATTTTCCACGGCACATAGGGCACACGTCATCGCGTGCAGACTGACTTCCATGACAGTGGCCAGCACGGTCAGCGAGACCGATGGTTGACAAATTCTAAGGAAACTATGGGCCTGCCACCCATCGTCCGTTCGGACATTTGGCTATTCGTCCGTAACCGATCGCGCTATATCTTGTGCTTGGCCAAACGCTTGATTGTGCTGCTCCAAAGCCCCTGCGATAATCGCAGCATTCTTATACTCTGAGCGAGTGCAGATACGATGAGCGAAGCTCGAATCAAAACTGCTGTGCCTGAGGTAGGCGTGGGCAAGCGAGGTGAAGCGGGCTACATGGGTTATCTACTTAGGCAGGCTGGCGTAGCCCATCGACTCAGAGTGGAGCATGCCCTCTCCGATCTTGCCGTTACGCTCCCGCAATTCTCGGTGTTGACCATGCTCACAGCCTACCCAGGCGCGTCCGGCGCCGATTTGGCACGCTTGTCGCTACTCACTCCACAAACCATGAGCGTGATCGTGGCCAACCTGGAACGCGCCGGAGCTGTATCGCGTCGGCCACACGCAATCCATGGGAGAATCCAGCAAATTGAAGTGACAGAAACCGGACGGCAACTACTCGCGCAATGCCGCACTCGCGTGAAATCCGTGGAAAAGGAATTGCTGGCTGGCATCCCGGCAGACGAAGAACAGATTATCCGGCGCTGGCTGGTGAAAGCGGCTCTGCTCAACGAGCAGACTTGAACCGGGCGTCAGGTGAAATCACGTGGGGACAGGCATGTTGGATGCGACGATCACGACACCTCGAAGCGGCACACCGACCTTACTCGAATTCTGGTTTGAATTCGGCAGCACGTATAGTTATCTCAGCGTGATGCGCATCGAGGCATTGGCCGAACAATACGGCGTGGCTATCGCCTGGAAACCGTTTTTATTAGGCCCTATCTTCAAATCGTTCGGCTGGGACAGTTCGCCGTTCGTGCTGCACCAAGCCAAAGGCGCCTACGCTCTGATCGACATGGCGCGCCAATGCGATAAATACGCCATTCCCTGGACCCCGCCAAGCACCTTCCCGCGCAGCGCCCTACTGCCGATGCGAGTCGCCCTCCTCGGAGCCGAACAACCGTGGATCGGCGCATACAGCAAACGCATGATGCAGATCAACTTCGCGGAAGATCGCGATATCGACACACCCGGCATAGTTGCCGAGGTACTACTGGAGCTCGATCTACCCGCGCCGGAGTTGCTTGCTGCCGCGCAAACCGACGAGCACAAGCTGCGCTTGCGCGCTCAGACCCAGGCAGCACTACAGCGCGGCATATTCGGCGCACCGACGTTTTTCGTGGGCGCCGATATGTTCTGGGGCAACGATAGACTGGAAGATGCGCTACAGTTGGCTGCCAACCGTAGCGCCTGATTTCCGTTCAGCTCCGTCACGCATCAAATTTCCAGGCGAGACCAAACTTCTCAGCCAAGATGCCGGCACGATCTTCCGGGGCGATGGTTCGTTTCTCCACCACGCCGTGATTCACGGTTTTCAGCGTGTCGCCAACCAGGATCGCCCGTCCTGCGGGGTTATGCAGAACAATTAATAACTTCTGCACAAAAATGGCGTCAGGATGCGTGGAATTAAGATAGTTGGCAGGCACAAAGTCGATCCAATCTTGAGGCGATAAGTCGAATGCATATTGATTGACCCATTCCCCCTCAACCCATGCTTTCAATAGATACTCACCTGTTTCGCCTTGGCTCAGCATAAATCTATCGAACTCCTGCTCGACGGCGACATCGAGTCGATTCAGGCGCATCGGTGCTCTAATACCATAACTACCAAAGCCCAAATCGCAGAGCCATTGCTCACCCTCCACCGTCAACACGATCCCCATATGGGTCTTGGGTCTTTTGACCGGGTAGAACATCGGGCGCGCAGCCACAAATTGATACGGAATGCCAAGCTCTTCGAGCGCCATCGCAAAGAGCCCGTTGACTTCATAGCAATATCCGCCGCGGCGCCGCATCACGATTTTTTCGACAATTTCCTCAGGAACCAGCGAAACGATTTTCCCTGCCTGGACATCGAGATTTTCGAAGGGCACAGTAAATAACTGGCAACGCATCATCTCGGTTATGGTGTCGATATCTGCCTTCGCCGTAGCGCGCAGACCGATTCTGTCAAAATAGCTTTGTAGAACAAAATTATCGGCTTTCATGGGGAGCATCCGCGGTGCGTTGAGTGTCAAGTGCTTGGTCGGTGGCAGTGTGCCTCGATACGCGGCAATCGGACATAGACAATTCGCGCAGAGCCGGACAGGCCAATTTATCGGATGCGATGATCGACGCCGACCAGCGATGTCTTGCTAAATGACTTCATCAGGCCAGCAACATTCCATCGACGACTGTCACGGTATGCCCGCCGATCCAAGGCGCTGCTTCGCGGAAGCGCACCGACACGCGGCCATCGCGCTGCAGCAAGGTACCCTGACGGACACTATAATTCGAAATATCTTGCGCTTGCAAAATGCGCGCTATGCACGCGTTGGCGCTGCCCGTAACGGGATCCTCGACCAGCATGCCGTGTTCGACATATAGCGCCCGAACCTCATAATCGCAAGGCGCGGCGGAATCGTGAGGGCCATAAATCGCGACCCCATCCATCGCGCAGCCCTGCGTCAGCTCGGCCAAAGCGTGCCAAGTCGGCCGCGCGGCAAGACAAGCGGCGGCGGACCGCATGCGCACCACCAGCCACTTGATACCCATATCCGCCGTCATGGGCGGCGTCGCCCAATCGAGCGCCTCACTCCCGAGCGCGGGCGCCAGCAATCGGTGCAAGTCGGCATCCAGCGTCTGCAATTTGGCGGGCGGCGCCTGGAAGGTCAGCGCACCGCCGACATCGTGTTCGACCGTGACCAAACCGATGCCGCACCGCTGAATTATCCGTCCCGGCGATTTGGTCTGCATGCCGGACTCAAGCAGCGCATGCGCTGTACCCAGCGTCGGATGGCCGGCAAATGGAAATTCGGTATCCGGTGAGAAAATTCGCACACGGTAATCGGCTGCGGCGTCGATCGCCGGCAATACGAAAGTGGTCTCCGATAGATTCGGTCCAACGCGCGATCGCCTGCATTTGGAGATCCGTCAGACCATCGGCATCCAGCACGACGGCCAGAGGATTGCCTTTGAAAGGCACGGATGTAAATACGTCAACCTGCTTGAAGCGGCGTTGTTTCATGATAAACGAGGCCTTCTCGGACTGAGACACACTTTGGATAACAGCCTGTTTATCACTTTTTACGCGATTACGCTAATACCTGAATGCATCGTAATCGGCGACCGCGTCGGCCACCGCCCGATAGTTACTTTCGCTCGGGGCATCGAGGTAGTTTTGCAAAGCAAGTGTGACTTCGCTGCGCGATAGTGCAACGTAGGCGGCATGCCGGCTTGGCGCCGGATCGGCTGCATACCCGGACGATGTAGGGCTATGCATCGCTACCGGATCGGGGTGATGCTCAAGGTTTGCGTCAAGATAAGCCCAAGCAGGCGTGCACAATGCAATCCCCAGGCATGACAGCAAGCACATATTGCTTAATCTACGCATTTGATTTTAGGTAGGAACGGATAGGAATACTTTCTGTGAGCAATGTTACCCATGCTTTTCAAGCATGCATGTGCGCTAGATGACTGACAAGCGCTCATCGCAGGGAACAAGAACCGAATCAAAAGCAATATATTGCCCCGACTTCCGCAAAACCTTCTTCATACGCATGGAGGGTTGAAATGCAGGTTGAATTCTCCGATGCTGCATCGAGTTATCAGGTGCAAAATTTCATGCCGATCACGCCCATTACAATCAGCCCCATGCTGGCGATCCGTGCCGGCGTGACTGGGTCGTGAAACCAGATAGCGCCACCGATACCTACGCCGATCGCACCCAACCCCGTCCAAACCGCATAGGCGGTCCCTGCCGGTAAGCCTCTCATCGAAAAAGACAACAATCCCATATTCACGAACGAGAG
>Ga0302226_10002980_pt1 | contig 11737 bp, 11 predicted proteins | sample II_Palsa_E3_3_FD_193524 | JGI IMG/M metagenome (GOLD analysis project Ga0302226, IMG submission 193524) | Peat permafrost microbial communities from Stordalen Mire near Abisko, Sweden - II_Palsa_E3_3 | ecosystem: Environmental > Terrestrial > Soil > Palsa > Peat permafrost | place: Sweden...
TACGCGTGTTCATCCAGATGGCGAGCAACATGATGGCCCCCTGGATGATCTGCGTGTAGAACGGCGACACGTGGATCAGGATCAGGCCGTTGCCCAATACGGCGATCGTCAGCGCACCGAGCAGGGTGCCGAGAATCGTGCCGCGTCCGCCGAACAGGTTCGTGCTGCCGAGCACGACGGCGGCGATGACCGCAAGTTCGAAACCAACACCCTGATTCGACGAGCCGCTGCCCAGACGTGCGGTAGTGATGAGGCCGGCCAGTCCTGCGGCCGCCCCGCTCAGGATGTAGACCTTCAAGGTAACGACGCGCACATTGACACCCGCGCGGCGCACCCCTTCGGCGTTCGTGCCGATGCCGACCACGTACCGCCCGAAACGCATATGACGCAGTGCGAACCATCCGGCGAGCAGGATCAGGATCGAGATTGCCGCCGGCATCGGCACGCCGAGCAGATGTCCGCGCCCGAGTTGCACGAACCAGCCGTCGTTCTCGATCGGCACCGAGTAACCCTGCGTGATCAGCAGCGCGAGACCGCGCACTACGGAGAGCGTCCCGAGCGTCACGATGAACGCTGGCATGCCGGCCCACGCGATGAAATAACCGTTGATCGCACCGATAAACGCGCCGAGCAGGATGCCTCCAATCAGCACCAGACTATCCGGCGCGCCCGCATGCAGCGCGATAGCGGCCAGCGCGCCAACCAGCGCGAGGGTCGAACCGATTGACAGGTCGATGCCGCCGGTGGTGATCACGAGCGTCATGGCCGTTGCTACGATCAGCAGCGGGGCGCTCTGACGCAGCACATTCAGCAGGTTGCCCGTGGTGAGAAAGGTATCGGTCGCGAAACTGAAAGCAACGGCGCAGCAAACGAAAAACACCGCGATGCTGGCGACTCCGGCGTTGCCGCCAAGCCGGTTTCTGAACGAGAGCCGCGCCTTCTGCTTCTGCTGATCCTTCTCCTTGTGCATGGCGATTTCCATCATTGGTTCTCCGCAAGAGCCCGCGCCGAGCGTGCCTTGAATTTGCGTCCGACGATCAGGTCGACGATCTCTTCCAGATTCGTCTCGGCGACCTTGCGCTCCGCGATGTTCTGGCCTTCGTACATCACACTGATCCGGTCGCAAACCAGAAACATGTCCTGCAGGCGATGGCTGATGAGGATCACGCTGACGCCACGTTTGCTGATGGTCTGCACCAGTTCGAGCACGGCTTCGACTTCGGCTACCGCCAGTGCCGCGGTGGGCTCGTCCATGATCAGCACCTTCGGATCGAACGACGCCGCGCGTGAAATCGCAATTGCCTGCCGTTGACCACCGGAGAGATTCTCGACATCGAGTCGCGTGTTCGGAATGCGGATGCCCAGGCCGTTGAGCATCTCGCGCGCATCGTGGTGCATCTTTGCGTGATCGAGCATCGGCACGCCGAGCAGACGCCGCATCGGTTCGCGGCCCAGAAACAGGTTGCCGGCGACATCCACGGTGTCGCACAGCGACAGGTCCTGATAGACCATTTCGATGTGATGTGCGCGGGCGTCGCCGGGATCCGCGAAACTGACCAGCTTGCCGTCGATCTCGATCGTGCCGCTATCGGGAATCACGGCGCCGGACAGCACCTTCGACACCGTCGATTTGCCCGCGCCGTTATCGCCGACGAGACCGAGCACCTCGCCGGGCGCTACTTCCAGATTCACACCGCGCAGCGACTGCACCGCGCCGTAGCTTTTGGTGATGTTCTCCATGCGTACGCGTGGAGGAGTGGCGTCGCTGTTCATGTGCGTGTCCTTTGCCGGCTTACTTGAAGATAGCGCGGTATTTGTCGACGTTCGCCTTCGTGACGATCGTGACCGGCACCGAGATATTCTTTTCGACCGGCTGCTTGTTGATCAGTTTGAGCGCGGCGCCGACAGCCGCCTTGCCTTCGCCTTCCGGGTCCTGCTGGACGACAGCGGAGACGAAGCCCGCGTCGATGCCCTTGATGGCCTGCGCGCTCAGATCCCAGCCGACGATCTTCAGATGATCCGTCGCGTTCTGCGAAAGGGCCGCGGCGACCAGACCGATCAAGGCCGGCTCGCCGGTCGCATAGACGACCTGCAGGTTCGGATTACCCGAAATCAGGTTCTCTGCTGCAGTTTGCGCCTGATCCTGGACGTTTTGGCCATCCACAGTGGCGACGATCTTCGCCCCGGGTGCGGTGGCGACGCCTTCCTTGAAACCGTCGAGCCGCACATTCTGGATGAAGGAATTCAACGCCCCGACCACGCCGATCTGCGCCTTGCCGCCGAGCGACTTATTGATCAGGTTAGCCGTAAATTTCCCGATGTCCACGCCGACTTTCTTGTTGTCGACACCGACCTGCACCGAGTTGTCGCCGCTCACGATGGCGTCGATGGTGACCACCGGAATACCCGCTTTCTTCGCTTCGGTGATGGCCGGCTTGATGCCGTTGACGTCGATCGCCACCACCAGGATGGCGTCCACCTTCTGCTGGATGTATGTCTCGATCGCGTTGTTCTGTGCGTTCGGGTCGTTGTTCGAGTTGTAGATCTCGAGGTTGACGCCGGCCGCTTTCGCCGCGTTCTGCGCGCCTTCATCCATCTGGGTGAAGAAGAGCGCTTCCTGGTTGATCTGCACGAGGGCGATCTTCTTACCCGCGGCACTGGCGAGGCCGCTGGCGCCGAGCGTCGAGAGCGCTAGCACGGTGACGGCCAGTCGGCGCAAAGCTATAGCTGCGTTCATCGAAATTCCTTTTCTGGTTAGTCGGAACAGCACGCGGAAAGCGGCCGCCCCGGGGAGTGGAAAAGACTTTCAAGGACGCAACCGACATCGCGCCCGCCTTCTTGTAAACCGGTTTATTAAAAGTAAGTGGCGAGTATTTCGGTGTCAATGTTTTCAATAAAGACCAAGGGAAAGTACTTAGGAGCGCCCTGGTGTGCAGGGAGGACTCGCCTGGCGGTCTGCGGCGCGCGGCTACCGCTTGCGCGGGGGCGCCACCGAGGCGCGTTCGATCAGGCTCACCGGCAGACGGTGGACCGGTTTGCCAGGTGTGGCGTCGGGCGAAAGGGGCGGGGCGTCGCTGTCGCCGGCCAGCATGGCGAGCAGGATGGCCACTCCGGCGCGGCCGAGTTCGCGCGCCGACTGCCGCAGGGTGGTGATCGGCGGCATCAGCAGACTGGCGAACTCCATGTCGTCGAAGCCGACGATCGACATGTCGCCCGGCACATCCAGACCGCGGTCGCGCAGCGTTTCGAGCATGCCGACCGCGAGGTAATCGCTGGAGGCGAACACGGCGGTTGGCGGGAACTCGCGCGAGGCCAGCTCCGCCGCGGCCACCTGGCCGAAGCGGCGGTCATAGGAGCCGAACAGCACGAGCGAAGGGTCAAGCGGGATGCCGGCTTCGTCGAGCGCGCGCCGATAGCCTTCGTAGCGCTCGCGCACGGTGAGGAGCGGCTCCGGCCCGGTGACATGGGCGATTCTCGTATGGCCGGCGTCGATCAGATGCCGGGTGGCCAGATAGCCGCCCTCGCTATTGTCGACGAATACCCTCGGCACATCGACGCCTGGCACGTCCTCGTCGATCAGCACGATGTTGCTGCGCTCGCCGATCAACTGCCTGAGCGAGCCGTCGTCGGGACGGTTGGTTGCGAAGATCAGGCCGTCGAGATGGCGGGTATCGAGCCAGCTCAGATAGAGCGCTTCACGTTCGAGACGGTTGCGCGTGATGCACAACGAGAGGCCGAAGCCGCCTTCCGAGGCGGCTTCTTCGACGGCGTCGGCGAGCTCGGCAAAAAACGGATTGGCGACATCGGGCATCGCGAGGCCGATCGTTTCGCTGCTGCCGAGGCTCAGACGTCGCGCGAGGCTGTTCTGCCGATAGTTGAGTGCGATCACGGCGTCGTCGACGCGTTTTTTCGTTTCCGGCGGCAGCGAGAGCGTACCGTTCAGGTAGCGCGAGACAGTGGCCTTGGACACGTTGGCCAATTCGGCGACGTCGCGGATCGTTGAGACTTTTGCCAATTGAGCGGTTCCCGGAATGTTCGGCTTAGTGTACCGTGCCTCGCTTTTGCGCCGGATTCATCTGGGCAGTCTGTAGAGCGCCTGAAAGCCGCGCCCGGGTCAGGCGCGCGGCAGAGCGGCAGGCTGCTGTTACGGTTGCGCCGCGTCGGGCGGCGTTGCGTCCGGCTCTGCTGGACGAAAGCGCTCCTGCACCGCGACGAGCTGGTCGTCCGAGGTGGCTACCAGCCACAAGCGAGCGCCTTCCACCATCAGGCGGTTATGGTCCTTCAATACGCCCATCGAGGCCGCTGTCTGCCACATCACTGGCGCCACTTTGCTGGTGCGGCCCGAGGGCGTCCCCACTAGTAGCGAGTAAGGTCCAAGCGGCAACGAGACAAGCGGCAGCGCGGGCTTGACCCGCACTCGCCAGTCGATGAAGGGCATGTCGCTAAAGAGCAATGGTGCAGGCAAGCCGTGCAGCACCGTGAAGTCGTAGAGCGCCAGGTGCTCGCGCATGCCCGCGTACAGACGACGTATATCGCTCACCACCGCCGCGCGGATTTCGTCGTCGAACATGGCTTCTTCGGCGTAGCGCGCCTGGGCCTCGTTTGCCTCGCGCTGATAGGCGCTGAACACGGCGATTTCCATGCAGTCTTGCGCCGCGCGCTGCACGTCCGCCGGCGAGCCGGCTTCTTCCGGTTTGCCCAACTGGGCGGCGCGCAGGAAGCGCGCGAGGGCCGCTTCCTGGATCGAGGGACCGTCGATCTGCGGATCGTCGACGGCGTCTTTGCCGAGTGGCACGTAGATGTATTTTTCGGCGGCGAAGCGTGACTTCTTGCCGTCGTCGAACTTGATCTCGCCGTTGCTGCAGTCGAGATAGCGCGTGCCGATCCGGCCATGCTCCCACACGTAGTTCTTCAGCAAGGGGCGCAACGGATGCAGCGTCTCGCGGTCGGTCATTGACAACTCCAGTGCCTCGATGGGGTTCAGCAGACGGCTGACGCCGCTGCTCGTTCATATCCCATCATGGCACGGGAGCCTCGCGTTCGCGAGTGGTTTAGCGCGTGACCCTGGCTTCGAGCAGATCGCCCATACCGATCCGTTTGGCGAACTCGATCCGTACACGCTCCGATACCTGGAGCACTTCGCGTGCGCCATCGCCGACGAAGTCGATCACCGAGCGCATCGGCCGGGTGCCCTTTGGCAAGCCGACGATACGCACGATTTCATCGGCGACGGCTTGCGGATCGGCGTCTGCCGGCGTGAGCGACGAGAGACGCGCGCCGATCTGGTCCATCACGCCGTCATACCGGCCGTATGCGGCGGCGATGCCGGTGTCGGCCGGTTTGCCTGCGCTCGGAAAGTGGTCTGTGCCTTGCGTGAAAGCACCCGGCACCACGATCGAGGTCTCGATGCCAAAGCGTGCTATTTCATACGCGAGGGTCACCGCGAGCGAATCCATCGCAGCCTTCGCTGCTCCGTACGGGCCCATGAACGGTGGGAAGCCGCCCTTGGTCGTGGTGCTGCTGATCCACAGCATCAGCCCGGCCTCCTGCTGGCGCAGATAGGGCAGCACAGCGCGGTTCACGCGTTGTGCGCCGAACAGGTTGGTGTCGAAGACCTTCGCCATCTCTTCGGGCGTGAAGGCTTCCGCAGGACCGACCACCAGATGCCCGGCGTTTTGCATCACCACGTCGATGCGTCCCTGCTCGCGCACGATCGTCGCAGCGGCTGCATCGGCGGAGTCCTGCGACAGCACGTCGAGTTCGAGCGGATGCAAGGCGATACCGCGTTCCCTGGCGAGCGCGCGTAATTCGTCGGCGCGCGGTTTGTTGCGGCCTTCGACATCGCGCATCGTCGCGTAGACGATATGGCCGGCTTCGGCAAGTGCCTGGGCCGTGAGTTTGCCGATGCCCGAGCCTGCGCCCGTAACCAGAATGACGTTGTGCATGATTTTTCTCCGGATGGTTTGTTGTTCGCTATGAGGCGGGTTATCCAGCCGCGCTTAAGCGACGCCACCGTTGGCGCGCAGGATCTGACCGTTGACCCAACCCGCGTCGGGACCGGCGAGGAACGACACCACCGATGCGATATCGTCGGGTTGGCCGAGGCGCTGCAGCGGCGGCATCTTCGCGAACGTCTGGATCTGCTCTTCGGTTTTGCCGTCGAGGAACAGCGAGGTGGCAATCGGCCCTGGCGCCACGGCGTTCACCGTGATGTTGCGGCCACGCAGTTCCTTGGCGAACACATGCGTGAATGCTTCGACGGCGGCTTTGGTTGCGTTGTAGACCGCGTAGCCGGGCATGTTCAGCGCGAGCGTCGTGCTCGAGAAGTTGACGATGCGGCCACCGTCGTTCATGCGTGCCGCCGCTTCGCGCAGCGTGTTGAAGGTGCCGCGCAGATTGATGTTGAGCGTCTGGTCGAACAGGGCGTCCGAGGTATCGGCGAGCGGCACGGTCTTCAGCACGCCAGCGTTGTTCACGAGTACGTCGACCTTGCCGAGTTGCTGTTCGCTGGTCTCGAACATGCGGCGCACTTCGTCGGCCTTGGCGACGTCTGCTTTCACGGCGATCGCTTGCGCGCCTGCGGCTTTCAGTTCGGCGACCAGCGCGTCGGCTTCGTTCGAACTCGATGCGTAGTTGACGACTACAGAGAAACCGTCGTGAGCGAGACGGCGGGCGACGGCTGCGCCGATGCCGCGCGAAGCGCCGGTGACGAGAGCGACTTTGGACTGGTTGTTTGCGGTGTTCATGATTCGTTTCCTCAGGGTGGGTGGTTCGGGGCGACCCAGTGTCTTGCTCGGTCTCTTGAGTACGTCTCTTGAGTGCGGCGGGTCCGTGAGATGAATCATGGATCATTCCGTTTTAAAGATAATCGGGCGTAACTTGGTATCATCGTTCCATTCACTTTAATAATGACCGGGAGCGCCGCCAATGGACCGCTTCGAGGAAATGCGGGTGTTCGTGCGCATCGCCGAGCGCCAGAGCTTTACCCAGGCGTCGGACGATCTGCAGATTCCTCGCGCCACCGTCACCAATCTGCTCAAGCGCATGGAGCAGCGGCTCGGCACGCGGCTGCTCGAACGCACTACCCGGACGGTGCGTCTGACGCACGATGGGGAGGCCCATTACCGCCGCTGCGTGCGCCTGATCGCCGATCTGGAAGAGGCGGAAGAGTCGTTCAGGAATACTGCGCCGAAGGGCCTGTTGCGGGCCAATCTGCAGGGCACGCTTGCGCGCACTTTCGTTGTGCCCGTGCTGCCGGCGTTTCTTGCGCAGTATCCGCAGATCGAACTGCACCTCGGCGAGGACGATCGGCTGGTCGACCTCGTGCGTGAAGGCGTCGATTGCGTGCTACGGGTGGGGAGCCTGCAGGATTCGTCGATGGTGGGGCGGCGCGTCGCGCAGCTTTCCCAGCTCACCGTGGCAAGTCCCGAATACCTGGCGAAGTATGGGGAGCCGACCGATCCGGCGGCGTTGTCGGCGCACCGCGCGGTCAACTACATCTCGAGCTCAACCGGGAAGGCTTTGCCGCTTGAATTCACCATCGACGGGCGGGTGAGTGCGGTGAATCTCGGCTCGGTGGTGTCGGTGGCCGGCGCGGATCTTTACACCGGCAGCGCCGTGGCGGGCCTCGGGATCGTGCAGGTGCCGCGCTACCGTGTCGCGGAGGAGCTGAAGACGGGACAACTGAAGATTATTCTGCAGGACTTTCCGCCGCCGCCGATGCCGGTTTCTGTGTTGTATCCGCAGAGCCGCCAGTTGTCGTCGCGGGTGCGGGTGTTTGCGCAGTGGCTGCGGGATGTCTTCGAGGAGGCTAGTGTGTAGCCGTGTTTTCTCTGTGCCTTTGGCTTAATGCTGCAGGCACGCTGCGGTGCATCTTCAGCGCTTGCGGGACAGGTCTTTTTGCAAGCGCTCCGGCAACTGCGCGAGATCGCCGAGCAGCTGGTCAGTGGCCTGCTCAAAACGCTCGACCAGGAAATCCAGCAGCGCACGCACGCGCGGCGCCATATAGCGGTTGCCGTGAAATAGCGCGTGGACGCCCGCCTCGTTGGTGCTCCAGTCCGGCAACAGGATGGTCAGCGTGCCGGCGCGCACGTCCGCCGCGATATCCCAGATCGACTTGTGTACGATGCCGTGACCGGCCAGCGCCCACGCTCGTGCGAGCGCGCCGTCGTTGGTTTCCCGGGCCTGTTCGATAGGCACCGTGTAGCTCACACGCTCGTCGTCCTGCGCGAAGTGGATTTCGTTCAACGGCCCAGCCGCCGTCACCAGCACGATGAAGCGGTGATTGGCGAGGTCAGCCGGCGTTTTTGGTTCGCCATGCCGCGCCACGTAGTCCGGCGACGCGCACAACACGCGCCGGTTCGGCGCGAGGCGGCGTGCCACCAGCGAGCTGTCGAGCGGCAGGCCGAAACGGATCGCCAGATCGATGTCTTCCTGCAGAAGGTTCGAAACCGAATCCGACAAGCTGAGCGCATAGCTCACTTCCGGGTGCAGCGCGCTGAATTCGTCGAGCCAGTGGTACAACAGGTTGCGACCGAAATCGGAGGTGGCCGAAATCCGCAGCTTGCCGCGCACCTGGTTTTGTCCCGCCTGCAGCGCGGCTTCGGCATCTTCGATCGCTTGCAGCGCGACACGGCAGTGTTGCAGATAGAGCCGCCCTTCATCGGTCACGCGCAGTTGCCGCGTGGTGCGCTCGAAGAGGCGCGCGTGCAATGCCGCCTCGAGCTTGATTAGCCGCGCGCTGGCGGCAGCCGGCGAGAGGCCCAGTTTGCGGCCGGCCGCCGACAGGCTGCCGGCTGCTGCTGCTTCAACGAATAGCTGCATATCGCCGAGTCGATCGGTTGCCATTGTCTGCGTAGATTTGAAAGTTATTCAAATGCTACGCCAATTATCAAAAGGACGGCGCATCACCAGAATGCCTTCATCGCGTCGTCGCTGTCGACGGCGGCGGTCTGCTGTAGATTGAATGCGGACCGATTCCATCACGCTTTGGGCGCATTTGCCGTTTATCCGCGGTCGATCCGCGGCTTACCGATAGAGAGGAAACAGAATGGATCTGCAACTGAAAGGCAAACTGGCACTGGTGAGCGGTAGCACTGCCGGCATTGGTCTCGCCATTGCCAGCACGTTGGCGCAGGAAGGCGCGCGCGTGATCGTCAATGGACGCAAGCAGGAAGCGGTGGATGAAGCGGTCGCGCAACTGAAATCGAGCACGGGCGGGGACGTGCTGGGTTTCGCCGGCGACCTCGGCAAGGCTGAGGTGGCTAACGAACTCGCGCGACGCTATCCGGATGTGGAGATCCTTGTCAACAACCTCGGCATTTTCGAGCCGAAGCTATTTGAAGAGATTCCGGATGAGGACTGGCAGCGCTTTTTCGATGTCAACGTGCTGAGCGGCGTGCGTCTTGCGCGGCTCTTCCTGCCGTCGATGAAGCGGGCCAACTGGGGGCGCATCATTTTCATCTCGAGCGAGAGCGGGCTGCAGATTCCCGTCGAAATGGTCCACTACGGTGTAACCAAGACCGCGCAGATTGCAGTGGCGCGCGGCATTGCGGAATCCGTCGCGGGCACCGGCATCACCGTCAATACCGTGCTGCCGGGGCCGACCAAATCGCGCGGCGTGGGCGACTTCGTCGACGGTCTCGCCAAGGCCAACGGCAAAACGTCCGCGCAGGTCGAGAAGGAGTTCTTCGAGCACGTGAGGCCGACTTCGCTGATCAAGCGCTTTGCTTCGACCGAGGAAGTGGCGTCGCTGGTGGCGTACGTCGCGAGTCCGCTGGCATCGGCGACGACCGGCGCTGCATTGCGCGTCGACGGCGGCGTGGTGAAGAGCGCGTTTTAACGCGGAGACCGGCGCCGCTCGTGGGATCATACGGCTCGCGCAGGGCGTTCACGCCTCGCGAGCCACGGAAAACAGGAGCGGATGAGATGATCGATGGACTGGTGGGTGGGCGGCTCTATGGGGAAGCCCAGATCCGCACTGGACAGAACGGCAAGCGTTTTGTGACGTGCAAGGTGCGCGCGACCACCGGCGACGGCGATACGCTGTTCGTCAACGTGATCGCGTTCGACGACGAGGTGCAGACCGGTTTGTTAGCGCTTAACGATGCGGATAGCGTGGCTTTGAGCGGTGCGCTGACGCCGAAGGTCTGGACCGACAAGAACGGGCTCGTGAAACCGGCGCTCGATATGGTGGCGCATGGTCTGCTGAGCGCGTATCACGTGCGGCGCAAGCGGGCGGCCGTGGGTTCAGAGGCGCCGCAAGAGGATGGCGCGCATCTGGATGATCCGCTTTGAGTGAGCTGTCGGTGGTGGCCGCCAGGCAATGGCCGCCTGGGTCATGCGCGTCAGTGACACACGACCGCACAGGTTACTGCCGTTACGCCGGCCGCCGCGCCGAGCACGATCCCTGTAGCAAACGTCTCGACCGACGACGCACAACCCTGCAGATTGAGCACACCGGCTAGTATTAGCAACTTGATTATGCGACTCATTGTTTGAATTCCCCGTGAGTACGCGCGCATCGTAGCAACTAGTTGTCTTTATGGGTCTTTCTGAAACTATCGGCGCCTTACGGGCTTTTTTGTAGCGTCGAATACCGGTCGGGTACAGCAGGCCCAGCGCTTGCAGCGAGACCCACGGCCGCACCCACACCATCGATGGAAAACTGTATAAATATACAGTATAGTGTTCCCTTCAAATCCGCCCTGCGGCGATTGATCCGTATGGTCGGGCGCGGTGAATCATTACGGTCGCAAAGCGGCCGTAAGATGTGGCCAACTCATTCAGACGGTCGGGCAAATTGTCATCTACAGGAAAAATCCGCATTCGCGGAGCGCGTCAGCACAACCTCAAGAACCTCGATCTCGACCTGCAGACAGGCGAGATGACGGTCGTGACCGGTCCTTCGGGGTCCGGCAAGTCCAGCCTCGTGTTCGACACGCTGTACGCGGAAGGGCAGCGGCGCTATGTCGAAACCTTCAGCGCGTATGCGCGGCAGTTCCTCGACCGCATGGACCGTCCGCAGGTAGACCGTGTCGACGGCGTGCCGCCGGCCATCGCGATCGACCAGACCAATCCGGTGCGCAGTTCGCGCTCCACCGTCGGCACGATGACCGAGCTCAACGATCATCTGAAGCTGCTGTACGCGCGCGCGGCTGAGTTGTTCGACCGCAAGACGGCCCAGCCGGTGCGGCACGACTCGCCGGAGACGATTTACGGCGACCTGGCCGCGCGCACGGCGGCGGACGATCCGCGCCTCGTGGTGACGTTTCCGGTCGAACTGCCCGAATCCGCCACCGAAGAAGAGGTCGCGCAATGGCTCTCCGCGAGCGGCTACACGCGCGTGCAGGCGCAGAGGGAGGTGCCGTCGCCCACTGGCCCGCGCAAGCTGCTCGACGTCGTGGCCGACCGCTTCCGCCTGAGCGCGGTCGAAAAGGGCCGTGCCGTCGAAGCCATTGAAGCGTCCTTGAAGCGCGGCGGCGGCCGTGTGAATGTCTATGTGCTGCCGCAGGCGACGGAAGAGTCCGCCGAAGCCGAGCCGCAAATCTGGCGCTTCTCCACCGGCTTGCACAACCCGGACAGCGACCTGCGCTACGCCGATCCTCAACCTGCGCTGTTTTCGTTTAACTCTGCCTATGGCGCGTGCGAAACCTGTCGCGGCTTTGGCCGCGTGATCGGCGTCGATCTGGGCCTTGTGATTCCCGACGAGCGCAAGACCTTGCGCGGCGGCGCGATC
>Ga0302226_10002985_pt1 | contig 11726 bp, 18 predicted proteins | sample II_Palsa_E3_3_FD_193524 | JGI IMG/M metagenome (GOLD analysis project Ga0302226, IMG submission 193524) | Peat permafrost microbial communities from Stordalen Mire near Abisko, Sweden - II_Palsa_E3_3 | ecosystem: Environmental > Terrestrial > Soil > Palsa > Peat permafrost | place: Sweden...
ACAAGCCCCAAGCAAAGGGGCATCGTACAGTCGTCGTGTCGCACGCAAGATTAAAAGTGACGCCTCGGTTAGGCGTACCAGGCTGACCAGGGCAGTTGGTTCCGTTGGTGTACTTCAGTTGCAAGGCGCCAGTGGCCGAAACAGTGAAGGTGGGAGTGGCAACCGTGCTGGCGACCTGTCGTACTCGTCAGCAAAAGGGAATAACACGGTCGGAGGCATACCTGGTTGGAAGTGGTGGAAACGGAAACGGCGTTCTGGCAGGCATAGGTCGAGCCAGCCAGGCAGAGGTCCTTGGTCGGCGACGTGATGGCCTTGACAAGGTTGAACTGAAGAGCACAATTAGAGACGCAATAGATCTGGGCAAAGCCGTACATAGATCGTATAGACGCTGGTCTGGACGACGCTGCGGTCTCCAACAGTTGTGAGGTTGAAAACGACGAGCGTGCCATTGTCGTAGTAAACGGGCACGACCTGGTTGACGGTGTCGAGGACACCAGACGACGCCTGGTACTGGGCGCAGGCAGTCGAGGCCGCGAGCGCAGACAGGAGCACGGCGATGAGGGGCGCAAAGGCACGCGCCATCTTCTCAACCAGTAAGGAAGGAGGGAAGAGGATCGGGAAAAAAAAACTGAAGAGAACAATTTCATTTCGAGTCAAATGCCATTCCTGCGCCTCTCCAGGCAATAGTATACATAAATCTAATATAGTCGCTGGACACGAACAATCTCAGTGTTGCACATGGGGCAGTTGAGCTTGTTCCGGCTCAGGATGAGGGCGACGCAGGTGGAGCACATGCGATGGCCGCAGTTGAGAACGCGGTTGGACAGGTGGTCAAAGCAAATCGGGCATCTATTTGTTCATTATTTATTTATCGTTTACTATGAAAAAAAAAAAAACGTACACTGCGTGCTGCTCGAGCTGCCCGAGACGGGCAATGTCGTCGTCCAGCACGGTCACGCTGTCGTCGGCTCGGCCATGGCCCGTGCCGGCGAGAACGACATCCATGCTTGAGCCGTTTGCGACGTCGAGGTCGTCGAGGCCGTCAATGCCCTCGAGTAGTCGCATGCGCTTGAGCTGGTCGATGATCCTTTGCTGCTCCTCGATGCGTGCGTGCTGCTCTGCGATGGTCGACTCGAGGTCAACCAACGCGGTTCGTCCGCCGGCTCCCCCTCGAGCTGCGTCCGCAGAGACCATTGATATCGTGATCGCCGCGGCGATGGCTCCGCCAACAGCCACCCCGACAATGACGGGCGCGAGCCCACTCTCGACCGTCGCGTTCCATAGCCTGCGTAGCGCCCCCGACAAGTCTGTTGTGGTTGTTCCTGTCGACGAGGGCGTTGACGACGTCGCCGACGCGGCCACCGTCACAGTGCCCACCTCTGCGATGCCCGCGATGGCCTCACCAATGTCTGCACTGGGAGCTGCAAAGGCGCCCGCCAGGGGAAGGTTTGCGGGCGGGCTGGGTAGATCCAGCGCTGGCATCGCTGAAGATGACGCCACTCGCAGCACCACCGACTCGGCCATCTCCGCCACAGAGATCCCGCCGGCCGCACCAGCACCAGCACCACCAGCCCCAGCTCCCCCTGCACCCCCTGCGCCGCCCCAGCCGCCGGACGCCCAGTCCCATGTCGACGTCATAGCAGATTTCACCGAGTCGACCAGCCCGTCCAGCTTGACGTCCGTGCTGTGCCCCACGGCGACCGAGCCCATTGCCGCCGCCGCCGTCGCGGTCGACGACGACGAGGCCGACGAGGCCGACGTGCCCGTGGCCGTGGCCGTGGCCGAGTTGTTGAGCAGCGTCCACGGGTTGAGCAGCCGGCTCACCACGGGTTTGAACGTTTGCACAGGGACCGACATACCGCCAAAAGTAGTAGGAAATGATGGTCGTTTGCGCGCGTTTTTTCAAGTTATTTTTCGAGCGCTACCTGTTTCCCCTCGATGGAGGCACTGCACGGCGTGGTGGCGCTGGTCGACGTGCGGCTCAAGGACGCAGAGGCGTCCGAGTCGTTCAGGGCTATCCTGGCGTCCATGGGTGCCCAGGTAACCCGCAATGCTCGTGAGCGACGTTTTAGTAACGGTGTAGAACAGGTTCGTTCGACGTTGGCCAAGGACGTGACCCACCTGGTAACTTAAAACAGGAGCCAAGCGAATCGGGCGGTAAAAAGGGTGCTGTAGGTGTGGCAGAACGGGAAGAAGGCCAACCTGGAAAAGGCGCGCGAGCGAGGCAGCGTTTGCATAGTCACGTCTCTGTGGCTGGACAAGTACGCACTCGCACGTGTGTGTGTGTGTGTTTTCTGACGGTCGCACTGCATTGTAGGTGCAGCCAGCTGGGACAGCGCGTGGAGGAGAAAGAGTACCTGGTGTCGCCGACGGCAACGCCCGATGGGTCGTCCGGCAAAAAGGTAAACCCAGCTTGTTGTCCGTCCTTACCCGTTAATGAGCTCAGCGGTACAACAACCTCGAGCCCAAGCCGCTCCCCCCGAGCAACCTGGGCCAGCACGAGCCGACGACGGCCGAGAGCGACGCTGTCGTGGCAGCACCGGTGGATCACAAGGCGCCCTCATCGCCAATCAACCTGAAGGGCACACCCGGCCATCTCGCGCTCGACTCGGACTCGGTCGTCGAGGCCTCCAGCAAGCGTCTCGTCTTCAACTCGGACATGAGCGACGACCTTCCGGCCAGCGACATTACCTCGTAATAATCCGTATTCTAATTTCTTTTTTAAAGAAAAAAATTAATATTTATCCATGCAGGTCGCCCTCAACGAGCCAGACCATTCGGCGAGGATCCAACTCCAAGTTCGCGCTAGGAGGCCGCAAGCCCCGACCGGCAGGATCGTCGCCCGCTGTGTCTTCGCCCAAGCTTGGGACAACGGCGGCGCCTGTCACACCGACTGCGTCGGCCAAGTCGGCCGCAACGGCAGCTCTGACCGTCCCGCGTCCGCTGCTGCTGGGGGACGAGTTTGAGTTTGGCTACAGCGCACCGCGCAACGAGTCGCTGGACTTTATGCTGGACAGCGACGACCTGGCGCTCAAGCGCAAGCACAAGTCGAGCCAAGATGTGCCCCCACAGCAACCACAAAGCCAGCCCAGCCAAGGCCCTGTGCAGAGTTCGCCCGACTGGCTGCGCGATGGCCCCACCACTGCATCGGGTGCCAAGAGCGTCGTCAGCCCTATCACCACCTACAAGCGGTCGCGGCCCAGCAACACCGGCGGCGGCGGCGAGGGCAAACCACCGATCGTCCCCAGCCAAAAGTCGCCCAAGAAGCGAGTGATCGTGCCAGACCCGGAGGAGGACGAAGCTGACGACGATTTCAAAGCAGACGGCAAAGGGAAGGGCGAGGAGAAGGCCGCGGCTGAGGCGACGACGGCAGGCAAAGCATCCGCCAATGTGGACGCCGCAAAGACGGATGCCGCCGTGCCCGAGCCGACTCCAACCAAATCGGCCAAGAAGCAAAAGGCGGCGGATGTCGAGGCCGCAACATCCACACCGAAAGCAGCAACCACGCCGGCTACGAAATCATCTGACCAACAAAAGAAGCGCAAGACGCCCGAACCCGCGCCGCTGCAAGAGTCGGCTGCCGCCAACTCATTGACGCCCGAGGTGAAGAAGGCCAAAGTCGTGCTCGATCGGACGGCCAACAGCAGCTCCTCTGCCAGCAACGCCAGCGGCAATGACAAGAAGAAGAAGGTGGTTGTGCTGACGTCGATGACCAAGGAGCTGCGCGACATCTGTGTCTCAACCCTGAGACATTTCGGGCCTACCGTGATCAGCGAAAAGGTGCGACATCGGTTTACTTACTCTTTCGTTGTTTTTTTAATTTATTTCCGAAAAAAAGGTCGACGATGCGACAACCCATGTCATCTGCGGCGAGGCGCGACGAACCCTGGCCGTGATGCAGGGCATCCTGGCCGGCGCATGGATCGTTAGCAGCGAGTGGCTTCTCTCGTCTCTGAGCAAAGAGGCCCTCTTGCCCGAAGAAGGGTTTGAGCTCGTGGAGGTAGTTTTATTTATTTCTTAAAAAACAAGTAATAAATAATTTTTTTCATCAGACTTTCTCGGGCGCGACAAAGTCACGCACGGCCACCGAGCCTCTGTTCAAAGCCGGCTTCAACTGCTTCTTTGTCGGCGAGACATCCAACAACGACACTGTCGCCAGCCTGATCAAGGCAGCGGGTGCCGTCGTCACCGAGGATCCCAAGAAGGCGACCCTCTGCATCGGCAACCCGTTCATCGTCCGTGGGAATCGCAAGACGGCCGTGTCGATCGAGTTGCAGGTGTCTGAGAACTGGCTTTATGGTAGGCAAATTTTTTATTTTGCTTTTAAAAAAAAAGTAGGAATTGATCCGATCTTTTGTAGACTGCATTACAGCCTACTCGCAAGTCGATCTGGCCAAATACCGAACGACGCCATCCGGTGCCAAGAGCCCGTCGTATTGATAGAAAATCATTCTCGTTTTTTTTTTTTGTCTCACTTTCCCTTTGCGTGTTTACAAGAAAAACTAAAAAACAAAATCGGTTGGCAGAAAAGGCAGAAAGGAGAAAATGGGGACTTTGGTGAGTAATCGCGGCGCACTGTTCTTGAATTTTTATCAATTGGTTATCCATCGGCTTTTTTCTTGCTTTTTGTTTTTTGTATCCCCTCCGTCCGTCACTACTCAGTGAGCGAGACATTAAGCTCGTGGCCGTTCCAGTCTGTGCGGTGGTACTGTCGTCGGCATCGCCTGGCGGCCTCGTCTGATCTGAAGTAGACATAAACCTTGGAGGGACCCGCAAACTCGACATTCTAAAAGATTACGAGAGAGTTGTTAACGTGATGATCCGGAACAACAATACGTACAATAATATCCGAGTCCATGCGCAAAAAGTGGCGGACGGCAGCGTCATTGATGCCCACAGGAAAGCCGGTGAGCGTCACGCGCGGGACGTACGGAATAAATATCGGCGTTGGGGCGGCATAGTATTGTTGCTGCTGCTGCTGCTGCTGTCGCTGCTGCTGCTGCTGAGGGTGGTGGATTTGGAAGTGTTGCTGAGGATAGATCGGCTGCGACACAACCTGGTACTGCAGCGACTGTTGCTGCTGCTGTGGATGCAGGATCGGCCGAATGACAAACTGCTGCGCGTCAGATACGGTGTGGTACACGACGTGCTGCTGCTGCTGCTGCTGAACCGGCTGCCCTCCAGCCGAGATCGCCATTGGCAGGGCAATCATCTGCAAACTAAAAGGACAGGAGGTGAATGGATTGCGGTACGTTTGATTTTGGGTACGGATAGCCGCCGTGGTTGCTCCCCGTGTAAAAGTTGAGGGGCGCGCTGGTGGAGGATGTCGATGACGAAGGGGTATGGGGGCTGCTGTTGCTCTGGCTGCCACTGGACGATGCGGAGCTGGACGACTGGCCTTGCTGCTGCTGCTGAATGACTTGGATTGGCACGGGATAAGGCTGCTGGTGCACGACATAGGGATGTTGCTGCTGCTGCCAGATCTGCTGCCGATGCGGCAGCGGCTGGGATGGGTACTCGCCCGGCAGCGGCAAGCGCGCGGTGCTGGCCTTGCTGCAAAAAAAAAAGAAAAGAAAAGGAAGAGGTGGAAACGAGAATGCAATTATTCGTTTCAGGAAGAATGTTTGGGCTTTTTTTTTATCCCTCGTCCGTACACAAACCCGGGACGACTTGGCCTGTTGTTGTAGCCGTAGTAGGGCACCGGGGCCGCGGGTAGGTGCTGCTTCTGCCGCTGCTGCGGTTGCTGCGGTGACGTCGGCGACCCTGTAGATTGCGGGAGAGGTCTTGAGCTGTTGCTATCATCTTCTACCAAAAGTTGTGGCGGTGGTCTTCGGGCAGTTCGCGGGCGGTACGGCGGCCGCTTGGCAGCAGAAGTTGCGGCGGCAACAGCCACGCCCTCTGGTCCTGTCGCGAAGGAGACCTCGTACTGCTGCTGCTGCTGCTGCTGGTTTGGTCCTTGTTTTTGATTGTTTAGAAGGATGACCGTGTTGTCGTCAAGGCCACCGTGATCGTCGCCACCGTCTCCACCGTCTCCACCGTCGTCAGGCAGTGGGGGCAGTGGAGGCTGCGAGACCCGGCGTTGCTGCAGGGGACGCTGCTGGCGCTGGGTGGTCCCGGGAGCAGCAGCAGCTCCCCCGGTGGAGGCCGAGGAGGTGGCTTCCGCAGACGCCTCGAAGGCCGAGATCGAAAGCGAGGACAGCATCGCTGTTACTGCTGTTTCCATGTAGTCACCGCCGGGCCCTGCACCTCCCCCGGCTCGCGCCCCCATTCACTGTTTCAGTCTGTGTTATAAAAATCGGCGGTGGGTGGGTGGGTGGTTGGCAGGGAGGGTCAAGGAACAACAAACAAGGCTAAGATTGCCAAAAAAGAAAGGAAAAAGAACGGATTCGTGTTTCGGTTGCTGTAGGTCCTAAACAGACCCGTTGTGGAAATCTTTTTTTGTCTCTGAACTTTTTTCTATTTTTCCGACGCCGTTGCCAATCGGCACAAATATTTTACGATCGCCGCTCGTTGTCGACATCTCGAGCCATTTGTCGAGCAGCAGTCAAAGCCAGTCGGGAACTCGACCAGTTGCAACATCTGGCTCTGGTATTCACGCTCCCCTGAGGGAACAATGTCGGGTTGGACTTTTCCGAGTCGATTTCGGTAGCCTACGCCAGAAGTACGCCAGAAGTTCTTGCATACAACCGTGTGTCGATGTGCAGGTTCGCGCACAATACCTTGCCGCGGTCCTTCTTCAATGTCGCGCGTCACAGTCATTTGCAGGATGGCAAAAACTTGGATTCTTGATTCGTCAGCATTGCGCAATCAGTTTCTTTTTCTCCTCCTCTTGACGACTGTGCGGCACTCGTTTCCTTGTCTGGTCTGTCATTAACCCGCCGACACGCGCTCTCCCCCCCACCACAAAAGCCAGTTCGTTCGTTCCAGTTCGTTCCGTCAGTCCGCTCACAGCAATCGTCAGTGCAGTTTCGCAGAAAAACAGCCAACTCGCTCGCCTCCAACCAAGCAACCAACCAAGCACAACTGGTCCTCTCTCTCTTCGCCCCGTCGACAGAAAAGAAGCCAACAAATAACCAACCAACAGCCCTTCAGCTTCAGCAAGCAAAGCCCTCCAAAGCCTCCGTTTCGCAGTGACGTCATCCAAGTCCGCGACTCTCTTCTATCCTGACCTTTTGGGCCGTCTGTTTCCTTGTTTCCGGGGCAACCGTTTTCTTTCATACTATCTGGGGAAGAAGAAGAAGAAAAAAGAGTACGCGCGCCGACCTTTTTTTTTTGCCCTTTCCTTTCTCTATTCTCCCCGCTTCTTTCTTTTCTTTTCAACCTTTTTTTTTTTACTGTGGGGTCGCGCACAAGGAGGTTCATCTGCCCTTGTTCGCCCGTCTGCATAGTAGAAAGAAAAAGCAAAGGAAAAGCAAAGAGCTTTCCATCTCTCCCCCCCCTCCCTCCTACTCGGTCGCGAACCGTTCACGCCAAAAACGGCGTTCACCAAGACATGGCTGGCAACAAGTCAATCATCGTTGGTAGTGGATCCGATTTCGCCGCGTCCGCAGCACCAGGAAATAAATCGAATGCCCCCGCAGTATTGCTACGACACGAGCAACGACCTTTGTCTCTACGCGAACACAGGCATCATGTCTTCGAACAGTACGACACGCTCTTTTGTTTTGTTCTTAATTTTTTTTAATTAAAAATCCTGATGCAGCCGTCTTTGATGCGTTTGACCACAACGTCTACGCCGCGGAGGACGTGTCGTTTGTTGCGCCTACGCCCGAGGTCGACGTGAGCGATCTCAGCGAGCAGGACCTCTTTGGCGCCGACATGCAGCCCCACTCGCTCGATTTCTACAACACAACCATGTTTGAAGACGACTACCAGTGCATGCTCCACCAGCAAGACGCCATGCAGGATCCCGCTCCTCCCAGCGCGACAACAAGCAAGCCGGCACCTACCAAGGCAGCCGCCAAGGTGACCAAGGCCGCCAAGCGTCGCAGCAAGGCGCCGGCAGTCCATGAGGAGCATGACGACGGTGAGGAGTCGGACGACGTGACCGGTAGTGTCATCAAGAAGCTCGAGAACCGCCGCATCAACAACAACCTCTCGGCCGTCAAGTCCCGCCAGAAGCGCCGCGATCGCGAGGAGGAGAACAGGCGCCTCGTTGTCATCCTCGAGAAGGAAAATACCGAGCTCAAGGCCCGTCTCACCTCCCTCGAGGACGAGGCCGCCTACCTGCGTGCCTTTGTCATGAGCCTCGCCGCAAAGGACGGCGCACACCCCCAAAAAAAGCAAGAGTAAAATGAAAAAAATATATGAAAATCCCAGTTCCATTTCAGTGTTCTACGCATCTCGACTTGTCATGTTTTTGCTTTAGTTTGTTTTTGAACCAACGTAAATCCGTCATGCTGTCTACTTTATTCTTTAGTCGTCGCCAGCACTGCCCGCAGAATCCGCGTCGGAAGACTCGCTGTGGTGCTTCCTCTTCTTCTTCTTCTTTTTCTTCTTCTTCTCGGACCTGCTGCTGCTGTGGCCGTCGTCGTCATACGACGCGGACGAAGAAGAGGGCGTCTCGAATGAGAGGGGAAGCTTGAACGAGATCCTCGTGGGCGTCATCAGGACGGGCGGCGGTGGCGGAGCAGCAGCAGCGGGCATCTCGGGCGTGAGCTTGAAGCTCAGCTTGATCGAGGGCGATGGCAGGGCTGCCGCCGCTGCGGCGGGCGCGGGCGCGGGCGCAGGCTGAGCGGGTGTAGACGAACGAGCCAGGCTCGACAGCGAAACAGGCCGCTCGGTCTTGATCTTCTTGGCCTCGGGCTGCGCAAGCGAAGGAGCAGGCAGCGGGGCAGCAGCAGCAGCGACAGCAGCCGGGGTCACACTCATTTTGTCATCGTTGTCGTCCTCGTCGTCGCCAGAGGTCGCGACGGGCGTAGGGGCCTTGTCCTCCTTGTTTGGCGTGACGGGGACTGCAGCCGCGGTAGCGGGCATGCTCTCGGCCGGTCGTTTCCTCCTGGGGTCCGCCTTGACAGTCTTTTGCTGGAACTTTGGTACGCGTGGCGGCTCCAGGGTCCCGTGCTCGTTTTGGACGATGGCCTGCAGGACGGCCGCAACCAGCGTCTTTTCGATCGGGTCGCGGAGGTTTCTGGTTACGAATAGGTTTACTTTCGCTGCCTTTCTTTCTAATACGTACTTGACGAGGTCGAGAAAGATGCCGCGCGCCTGGGTGCCGTCGTTGAAGACCTTTGTCGAGAGGATGTCAAACTGCTCGCGCACCGGCTCCTTGAGGGCTGCGTCGATCGCCGCCTGGTGCAGCAGCTTGATCGTCCCAACACGGATCGAAGGGTACGGGTCGCGCAGGGCCAGGGCAACAATGTACTTGAGGATCGAGTGGATGGCCAAGCCCAGTGAAATCATGCCGTGGATGCTTGCCTATAATTTTGTTGTGGTAGAAAAAGATGGTATTTTCAGTATATTACCATGCGAACAACGTCCAGGTGCGACGGCTGGGAAAACTCGACAAAGTCGCCCAGTTGCAAATCAATCAGCTCGACTTGCTGCAGAACAGTCAGCGTCCTCAGGCATGCTGCCGAGATCAGCCGTCGCGGTGTTGGGAACGCGTGGTCGCGCTTATTGAGCCTCGTCACCTCCACAAACACTGCTCGCACGAGAGCTGGGCGCACAATTTTCAGTACACAAAAACAAAGAAGAGAACAAAAACGCACCAGCCTGCTCCTGAAGCAACGAACGAATACCGTCTGGCGTAGCATAGCGGAAGCACTCGCCGAGGGCGTCGATGATGGCACTCGTGTACACCTGATCCGAGAACGGGTTTTCGTCGTTGTCGTTGTACCTGAATAAATAAATAAAAAAAGCAAAACATGAAGAGAAAAAATAAATAAATTCCTATTGCTTTGTTACCTCAAGAGACAGAGCAAAAATCGGATGGCATCGATGTGTGCCACGCCAAAGGGGTCGCGCATGTGGGCCACAGCCACAGAGGAACCTTTTTGCACAAAGTACTCAGTGCCCGACTGGAAGGCCGTGGGCTTGACGATGGGGATCCCGTCCGCCCAGAGCGTGAAGCCGGTCATGATCTTGTCCTCACTGCTGTTCGGGTCGGCGGGCACGACGCCCAGGCAGTACCGCTTGATAAAGTAGAAGAAGAGGTACTTCCCGCCGAGCCAGCTCAGTTCGGTCGTCGTGCACGCCGCGAGGGCCGCAGCCGCCTCGGTGCGCACTGCGTGGAACTTGCGGCGATCGGCGACGCAGCGCAGCAGCGACAGACCCGTGAGTTTAGAGGGGTATTGCCGCAGGGCGTGGACGGCCTTGATCTGCGCGATGCAGTCGTGGTCCTGGAAGAGCTGGTGGCGCCAGTGGTGGTCGGCCTGGACAATGTTGATCATGGCAATCCACTGGAACTCGGGGTCGGCACGGATCCACAGGATCGGCGAGTCGCACAGATAGTCCTCGTCGAGCACGTTCCATTCCTGTTTTACATAATAGTAGTTGAACATTGTTTGTTGAAAATCCTATTTATTCTATTCTTACTGCAAAAGGACGCAGGTCGTAGATTGTCTCCTCGTGGTTGATCGCGTACGGCTTCCTTAACCGCTTGGCCTTGGACTTGTAGATAAACTCAAACTCGTGCGCATAGTCGTCGATGCTGAGCACGTGGTCGTACGTGTTTTCGGTCTCGTGCACACGCAGCGTCAGCGTGCCCATGTAGGCCGGCACGCGGTTCACGACCGTCCCGTCTGGGTGGATCACGTCCTCGTGGGCGCGCGTGCTGCTCTGCTGCAGCTTGATCTCGACCATGTTGCGCTTGCGGTTGTAGTGGTAGTTGATGTTGAAGATGGGGCACCCGGATTTGAAGATGAACTGGTCTGCCACAGCCGTGACCTCTGTTTCCTTGTCGCTCGTCTGTAAAATACAAACACAATATAAAATAAAATAAATAAATAAATAAAGCCTAGGCTACCTTGCGAAGGATCTTGAGGAATGCGTTGGTCGAGAGGCTGTAGTTGCCGTCGCTCTCGATCGCCGCCTTGACGACTTGCTTGATAGATTCCCACATGTGCACCTGGCCCACGACACGCTCGAGGATGTGGACCACGAGAGGGCCCTTGAGGTTGACCAGCTCGCGCCGCCTCGGGCTGAGCGTCTGTGCTGCCGATGGCGCGGTCTGCAGGGGGTCCTGGTCGACATCGAGCATGCACACCCTGTCGTTATCAGCCTGTGTGCAACGCATGGCTGGTTTAGGGACAGACCGACAGACGGATTCACACACTGGACGTACGTTCATCTGGAAGCGGACGTCGTTCTGGCCAAGGAGCATGCGGTGGCACTGGCGGGCGACGTGGACGGCGAGGGCGTTGATCAGCCAGCCGTCCGCAGGCGACTTGGCATAGATCATGGACCCAAACCACTCGTGTGTTAGTGCCAGGGGCAGTACCCTTGTTATTCAAAAAATAAGCACGGGTGAAAAGGAAAACACTGGGGAAGCTTACCTCCTCAAATGGATGGCCTCGTCAATCTCGTTGACGCCGTGCAAGAGGGCGTCGCTCATGATGATGAGACCCGGCGACGTGGCGATGATTTCGTCCGGCCCGTGAGCAACCCAGGCGATCGTGCACGTCTTGATCGGCTGCGGCATCCCGAGATACTCCTGGAGGCACTTCCGCATCCCACCAAGCTGGGTTTGCAGCGGCTCCATCGTCGCCGCGAGGTGCTCGGGCACG
>Ga0302226_10002988_pt1 | contig 11725 bp, 7 predicted proteins | sample II_Palsa_E3_3_FD_193524 | JGI IMG/M metagenome (GOLD analysis project Ga0302226, IMG submission 193524) | Peat permafrost microbial communities from Stordalen Mire near Abisko, Sweden - II_Palsa_E3_3 | ecosystem: Environmental > Terrestrial > Soil > Palsa > Peat permafrost | place: Sweden...
GCGCATTTCACCCGCTACGTCGACTACGACTTCACCGCGAAGATGGAAGACGAACTCGATGCGGTCAGTCGTGGCGAAGAGGCCTGGGTGCCGCTGATGGAGCGCTTCTGGCTGCCGTTCAAGCAGCAGGTGGACGAAAAGACCGAATCGGTCGATCGCAACGAGGCGACCGGCGCACGCGAACTCGGCGCCGATCCGAAAACCGGCAAGCCGGTGTCGGTGCGACTGGGCCGGTTCGGGCCGTATGCCGCTATTGGCACCAAGGAAGACGAGGACAAGCCGACGTTTGCCTCGCTGCGCCCCGGCCAGAGCATGCATACGATCACCCTGGCCGAGGCGCTGGAGCTGTTCAAGCTGCCGCGTCAGCTCGGGCAGGCGGAAAACGGTGATGAAGTCAGCGTGGCGATCGGCCGTTTCGGCCCGTTCGTGAAACAGGGCAGCACCTATGCCTCGATGAAAGCCGAGGACGACCCGTACACGATCGAGCTGCCACGCGCGCTGCAGATCGTGGCTGAAAAACTGGAGATGCTGGCGAACCGCCTGATCCTCGATTTCGGCAACGGCGTGCAGGTGCTGAATGGCCGCTACGGCGCCTACATCACCGATGGCGAGAAGAACGCACGCATCCCGAAGGAGCAGGAGCCGAAGGAGCTGACCGAGAAGCAATGTCTCGAACTGCTCGCGGCCGCACCGGTGCGCAAGGGTCGCTTCGGCAAGAAAACGGCTGCCAAGAAGACGGCGACCAAAAAAGCCGCCGTGAAGAAGGCGGCGCCAGCGACCAAGAAGGCGGCTGCCAAGAAAACCGCGACGAAGAAGACTTCTGCGAAAAAGACGGGCGCCAAGAAAACCGCCGCCAAGAAAACAGCAACCAAGAAAGCGGCGACGAAGAAGGCTGCCGCCAGGACAGTCGGGGCCTGAGTGCTGCGGCGTCTCAACCTTGCCGAGCTTGATGCCGCCGCTGCGTTGTTGCACGGCGGTGGCGTGCTGGCGTATCCGACCGAGGCGGTGTTTGGACTCGGCTGTGATCCGCATGATCGTGCCGCGTTCGAGCGGTTGTTTGCGCTGAAGCAACGACCGTCGACGCAAGGAGTATTGCTGATTGCTGCGACGTTCGAGCAGGTCGAGCGCTATATCGATCTGGCGACCGTGCCGACGGAGGTCATGCGGCAAGTGCGCTCCAGTTGGCCCGGGCCACATACCTGGATTTTTCCGCGTTCGGCGGCCGTGCCGGCGTGGATCGCCGGCACACATGCCGGTATCGCGCTGAGGGTCACCGCGCATGAACCTGCTGCGGCCTTGTGCCGCGAGTTTGGTGGTGCACTGGTGTCGACCAGCGCGAATCCGCATGGCCAACCGCCAGCGCGTTCGGCACCGACCGTGGCGGATTATTTCGGCGATGCGCTGGATGGCGTGCTGGACGCACCGCTGGGCGGACAGGCCAGCCCCTCGGTGATCCGGGATGCGCTGTCGGGCGCTATCATTCGGGCGTAAGCGGTCCAGGGGAGCGTGCCGGATCGAAAGTCGCATGCCATGCGACAGCTGAACCGTTGCGGGACGACCGTTTTCGCCGTTCACGTCGCCGTCCAGCAGTCGGCGCAATGCTGTTGCCCTGGCACAACGAATCGAGTAAGTCAGGGAGACCGCGAGTGGCGATCGTTTACGACACCTATCAGCGTGAAGCGCCGCAGCGGCTGCCGTTGCTGAGTGCGGCTGACCCCGTACGGGTGCTGGCATGGCGCGATGGCAACGCGGTGAGCGCCGCCCAGTTTCTCGCACACGTGCGTGCCGTGGCCGCCAGGCTGCCGATGGCCACGGCGGCAGTGAACCTGTGCGAGGACCGTTACTCATTCATGGTGGCATTCTGCGCGATCGTGCTACGCGGCCAGACCAACCTGTTGCCATCGTCGCGTGCGCCGCAGGCGGTGGACGAAGTCATGGCAGCACATCCGGGCTGCTATGCGCTGGGCGAACAGGCGCTCGACCCCGCACCGAGCGGCTATCGTCAGCTCCCGCCGCTGAAAGTCACGCCATCGCTGGAGCTGGATGCGGCGTGGCCGATGATTCCGGCTGACCAGGTGGTGGCGATCGGTTATACCTCCGGTTCCACCGGTACGCCCAGTGCAAACGAGAAGACCTGGCGCAGCTTCCACGCCAGCAATACCGGCAATCTGGTGATGCTGCAGGCGGTTGTCGGGGCGCATTTCAGCGTGGTCACCACGGTGCCGCCGCAGCATATGTACGGCATGGAAATGTCGGTGCTGCTCCCGTTGCTCGGCGAAGTTGGCGTGCATGCCGGTCGCCCGTTCTTTCCCGCCGACGTGGCGGCTGCACTGGCCGAGATGCCGGCGCCGCGGGTGCTGGTGACCACGCCGGTACATCTGCGCGCGCTGGTCGAGTCCGGTATCGAGCTGCCGTCGATCACGGCGATGGTATCGGCCACCGCGCCGCTGCCGATCGAGCTGGCACAGGCCGCCGAGCGATGCTTTGGCGCGCCGCTGCTGGAGGTCTTCGGCTCCACCGAGACCTGCGTATTTGCCAGCCGTCGTCCTACCGTGGACGAAGACTGGTTGCTGTACGACGGCGTCACCCTGCATCCGCAGCCGGACGGTACGGCCGTCGAGGCGCCGCAGCTGGAGGGATCGGTCACGCTGGCCGATATCGTCAGCCTGTCCGAAGGAGGACGTCGCTTCCGTCTGCGCGGTCGGCATGCCGACATGCTGGAGATCGCTGGCAAGCGGGCCTCACTGGGCGATCTCAGTCGTCGCCTGCTGGCGATACCTGGGGTGCAGGACGGCGTGGTATTCCAGCTCGATGGTGGCGATGCACTCGGTGTGCACCGGATTGCCGCGCTGGCGGTGGCGCCGGGGCTGGACGAGCACGTGATCCTCGACGCGCTGCGCCGCGCCATCGATCCGTTGTTCCTGCCGCGTCCGTTGCGCTTGGTGGCTGCGTTGCCGCGCAACGAAACCGGCAAGCTGCCGCGGGCGGCGCTGCTGGAATTGCTGCAGCATCACGACTGAAGGACCCGCACAGCGCCGCCTGCGCGGGTGATCCGCCGCTGCCGCTACAATGCGCGCCTGCGCTGCGTGGCGCATGGGTGGCTCTCGGAGTGCAGGCATGAAGGTTCTGGTGATCGGCAGCGGCGGGCGCGAACACGCGCTGGCATGGAAGCTCGGGCAATCGTCGCAGGTTGACGAGGTGATCGTGGCTCCCGGCAATGCGGGCACCGCACATGAGCACGGCGTGCGCAACGTCGACGTGGCGATGGACGATCTCGATGGCCTGCTGCAGCTGGCCAAGCGCGAGAAGGTCGGTTTGACCGTGGTTGGCCCCGAGATCCCGCTGGTTGCCGGGGTGGTCGACCGTTTCCGCGCCGCCGGCCTGCGCATCTTTGGCCCGCGCGCGATTGCCGCGCAGCTGGAAGGCTCCAAGGCGTTCGCCAAGGATTTCCTCCAGCGCCACAACATTCCCACCGCGCGTTACGCGGTGTTCACCGATTTGAATCCGGCGCTGGCCTACGTGCGTCAGCACGGCGCACCGATCGTGATCAAGGCTGACGGCCTTGCTGCCGGCAAGGGCGTGGTGGTCGCACTGACCCTGGCCGATGCCGAGCTGGCCCTGCACGACATGCTGGGTGCGCACAGCTTCGGCGATGCCTCGGCGCGGGTGGTGATCGAGGAGTTCCTCGACGGTGAGGAAGCCAGCTACATCGTGATGAGCGACGGCAGCCATGCGCTGCCGATGGCCTCGAGCCAGGATCACAAGCGGCGCGATGAGGGTGATCTTGGCCCGAATACCGGCGGCATGGGCGCCTACTCGCCGGCACCGGTGGTCACCCCCGAAGTCGAGCAGCGCATCCTGCGTGAAGTGATCGAACCGACCCTGCATGGCATGGCGGCGGAAGGAGCGCCGTTCATCGGGTTTCTGTATGCCGGCCTGATGATCGACAAGGCGGGCAACCCGAAGGTGATCGAGTTCAACGTGCGCTTCGGCGATCCGGAAACCCAGCCGATCATGCTGCGCCTGAAATCCGATCTGGTCGAACTGATCGATGCCGCGCTGGACGGCCGGCTGGAACACACCCAGGCGCGTTGGGATGTGCGCCCGGCGATTGGCGTGGTGATGGCGGCGGGTGGTTATCCCGGCAAGGTTCGCAGCGGTGACCTTATCGAGGGTCTCGATGCAGTGACCCACAGCGACAGCAAGGTCTTCCATGCCGGCACCCGGCTCGATGACCAGGGTCGTACCGTCACGGCGGGCGGGCGCGTGCTGACCGTGTGCGCGCTGGGCAAGGACATCGCTGACGCCCGCGAGCAGGCCTATGCCGCGGTCAGGCAGATTCATTACGAAGCTGCATTCTGTCGTCGTGATATCGCGTATCGTGCCCTGCGGCGCGATTGAGCTCGGCGCCTGAGCTGGTTGGCGATCAACAGCAATCCGGAGGGTGGGCGATCATGCAAGAACCTGCGTACGCCTGCGCATGGTAGGTCATTGGATGGGTTGACTTTTCCGAGCACGGCCTTTTGGGCTATGCTTGGAACTTCCCCCGCGTAGAGCCGAGGCGCACAGGCGTCTGACAGGTTTCGTGCTTGCTTTCACGTTGATGAGGTTTTCCCATGCGCAAGACGGTTTTGTCGCTGATGTCGGTTGCAGCACTGGCATTGGCCGGCTGCAACAATGCTCCTTCCTCGTCGCAGTCGACGGACACGGGGGCGGCTTCCGCCGGCTCTGCAGAGACGGCCACGGCCGCCAAGGTCGTCAGCCAGGTGAGCGGCACGATCTCCTTGCGCGGATCGATCCAGCCGTCGGCGACGGCTCAGCTGGTGATCAACCTGGTCGACGTGTCGGCGACCGCCGCGGGCTCTGCGCCGCTGGCGAGCAAGACGTCCCCGGCTGGAACATTCCCGCAGCCGTTCCAGCTGACCTTTAATCCGGCCCAGGTGAAGCCGGATGATCTCTACGTGGTTCAGGTCATCCTGACCGACGGCGAGCGTCACTACGTGATGCCGATGCAGGCGCCGGTGCTGGCCAAGGGCAGCAAGAATGATGGCGTGGCGATCGAGCTGGTGGCCGAACAGACCCCGGGCGAGAAGGTGCTGGCCGCCTTTACCGATGACCAGAAGCAGCTGGGTGGGATGAAGGTCAGCCATGGCACCAAGCTCGATCCGAATGCCTCGCGCGGCTGGCAGGTCTTCCGCCAGGCAGGCAAGATCCAGTTCATCCGCGAACTGGTCGACTACGGCGACAAGGGCTTCACCAGTACCGATTACGCCTACAAGGACGGCAAGGTGTGGGCGGTCGTGCAGCAGACCATGGCCAACAGCGGTGCGAAGCCGAGTTCGATCGATCGTGCCGGCTGGAGCGATGACGGCACGCTGGTGCTGAAGCAGCATCAGGTGGGCAGCGACGTGCAGACGCTCGACGACGACGCGGCAGCGAAGCTGCACAGGCAGGCGATGGACATCCTCAGCCTTGCGACGAACGGCAAGAACAAGTAAGCCCGTCGTCCGCAAAGTCGGATATGAAAAGGCCGTCCGCGCAAGCGGACGGCCTTTTTGCTGCGCGGCTTTTATGGATCAGAAGCCGATCTTGAAGCCCATGTTGAGGCTGTTGTACTTCTGGCTGTTGTCGCTGAAACGACCGTCGTAACCGATCCAGCTGGTCACGTTGGGGGCGAGCTGGGCGGACAGGCCGAAGCTGGCGGTACCCCAGGTCTTGTCCGGCACGAAGCCGGCCAGGGCGAACGTGCCATTCATGGTGTTCAGACCGGTGTTGATCTCGCGTGGATCAGCCTTGCTGTCACGGTTCCAGGCCAGCTGGGCATACGGTGTCATGACCAGGTTGCCAACTTGCCACTGGCCCTGCAGGCGCCAACCGAGGGTGGAGATCAGCGCCTGGCGGTGCTGACTGCCGAACCACATGGCGGTGGCGTCGCTGCCATTTTCGCTGTAGCTGTCGACATCGATGTCCTGCCATTCCAGATTCGCGAACGGGCCAGTCTTGATGGTGCCGATGTCAAACCACCAGCCACCGGTGAAGCCGACGCCGCGGTGCGTGCCATCTGTATTGCCGGTTTCACTGGTCTGCGCGGCGCCGATCTGGAAGGTGCGGTCGATGTCGTCGAAGCTGGACTCGCCGTAGCTGGCGTAGGCGCCGACATAGCCGCCGCCGGCGTGATAGGTGAGATAGCCCAGCCCGGAATAGTCTTTCAGGGTGTAGCCGCCACTGCCCGGCATGTCGGCATTATTGCGTGCCGCACCGAAGGCGACACCGCCGGAGAGGTTGTCGGCTGGCTTGAAGTCGACGCCGAGCGTGAGGTTCAGGTTATTGCTGTTGGTCTGCGGCGAGCTGCTGCTGCCGTCGAAGCGCTGCTGAGCGTAATCGATGTTGACGAAGGCGCGCTCGGTGTCACCCAGGCTGTCCTTCAACATCTGATCGCGCAACACGCCTGTCTGCTCGGTGGCGGAAGCCAGCGGTGCCTCGCCGAGCAGCGAGATTTGTCCTGGCGCCGCCAGCTCGGACAGCACCACCTGCGCCAGCATGGCGTGGGCGGCGGTGGTCGGATGCACGCCATCGGCAAACAGATAGGTCTGATCCGCACCAGGTGCGACCAGGGTGCTGCCATCGCAGTCATGTGAGCTGGCGGTGGTGCAGGCCGGCGTGGTGATATTGGTGAAACCGTACTTGGCGGGATCAGCCACCACCTGTTCGAACAACGCGTAGGTATTGACCCCAAGCGTGTGCGAGCCAAGCCCGGCATTCAGCGTCTGGTTGTAGGACTGCGACACGCCGGTAAGGAAAGCTTCGATGCCCGGCACCAGCGCTTCGTCCGCGTGCGCCGAGGGCGTATCTCCGATATTTGGCAGGTTGAACACCACCAGGTAATTCGCGCCGGCCTGCTTGATCTGGTTGATCAGCACCAGTTCCTGCGTGGCGGCGGCATTGATGTTCGCGGTCGCCTGTGCCGCGGTCTCGCCGGCACCGGGAATGACGGTACCGATGCCGTACTGGGTAGAGTGATAGAAGATGTCGTTCGCGCCACCCCAGACCATGTAGAGGCTGTGCGGATCGGCCTTGGTGCCATTGGCGAGGTAACCGGTGACCTGCTGGGTGATGGTCGGGATCGACGGATCCGGACCATCGTCATCGGTGACGATGCCAGCACCGCCGTAGGCATAGTCGCTGCCGCCCACGCGCGAGGGCTGCAGGTTGAAGCCGTAGTGCCCGGCCACGATCTGCACGGCGACTTCGCCGGGATTGGTGGTGAACTTGGAGTATTCGTTGAGCGAGGTGGAAAAGAACTGGCCGGTATCGCTCAGGCTGTCGCCGAACACCACGACGTTGTCGAACGGTGCACTCCCGGCCGCGTGTGCCGTGGTGGCCAGAAGCATGGCGGCGGCGATCGCCGTGACCAGATGACGTGTGCGAAGCATGTGCTGACTCCCCGGAAAGGCGGCCCGGGAGGGCCGCGTAACAAGGGCGTAACAATATCGGAAAACGTGCGGATGCGCATGGTCATGCGCACCATCTTTTCCGGCTCTCGGCGTCAGTTCTTGCGAGCCCGTGCAAAGGCATCAGCCAACGCGTTTCCGCCTGGCGCCGGCGCCGGATTATTCGTGTTGCTGCGCGCCGGCGGGCGTGCATCGCGCTGACCCCTCGGCGTGTCGCTACCGGCAGCCGGTCGGCTGCGTGCCTGACCGGGCTCGTCGTCCAGCCGCATGCTGAGGCCAATGCGTTGGCGTGGCAGGTCGACCTCCATCACCTTGACCTTGACGATGTCGCCGGCCTTGACGGCGTCGCGGGGATCCTTGACGAAGGTGTGCGACAACGCCGAGATGTGCACCAGGCCGTCCTGATGCACGCCGATGTCGACGAAGGCGCCGAACGCGGCGACGTTGGTGACGCGGCCTTCGAGGATCATGCCGGGCTTGAGATCCTTCACGTCCTCGACGCCCTCGGCAAAGCTCGGCGCGACGAATTCCGGACGCGGGTCGCGGCCGGGCTTCTCCAGTTCTTTCAGGATGTCACGCACGGTCGGTACGCCGAATTTTTCGTCGGTGAACTGCTCGGGTTTCAGGCCGCGCAGGAAACCGGTGTCGCCGATGATGTTGCGTACCTCGCGGCCACACTGGGCGATGATCCTCTCGACCACGGGATAAGCCTCCGGGTGCACCGAACTGGCGTCCAGCGGGTTGTCGCCGTTCGGTACGCGGAGGAAGCCGGCGCACTGCTCGAAGGCCTTGTCACCGAGACGCGGCACCTTCAGCAGCGCCTTGCGGTTGGCGAACGGGCCATTCGCGTCGCGGTGCTTCACGACATTTTCGGCGACGGACGCGGACAAGCCGGCCACGCGCGACAGCAACGCAGCAGACGCAGTATTCACATCCACGCCGACTGCGTTGACGCAATCCTCGACACGCGCATCCAGCGCACGCGCCAGCTTGATCTGGTTCACGTCATGCTGGTACTGGCCGACGCCAATCGCCTTCGGTTCGATCTTCACCAGTTCGGCCAGCGGGTCCTGCAGGCGACGCGCAATGGAGACGGCGCCACGCAGGCTCACGTCGAGCTCGGGGAATTCCTTTGCCGCGAGTTCCGAGGCGGAATATACCGAAGCGCCGGCTTCACTCACCACGATCTTGGACAGCTTGGCCTCCGGAAGCTTCTTGATCAGCTCGCCAGCCAGCTTGTCGGTTTCGCGCGAGGCGGTGCCGTTGCCGATCGCGATCAGATTCACGCCGTGCTGCCGGCACAGCTTCGCCAGTTGCATGAGGGATTCATTCCACTGCCGGCGTGGTTCGTGCGGATAGATGACATCGGTGGCGAGCAGCTTGCCGGTGGCATCGACCACCGCCACCTTGACGCCGGTACGGATGCCCGGGTCCAGGCCCATCACCGTGCTTGCACCAGCCGGCGCGGCCAGCATCAGGTCCTTCAGGTTGTCGCCGAATACGCGGATCGCTTCATCCTCGGCGCCTTCGCGCACGCGGCCGAACAGGTCGAGGGTGAGGTGCAGGTGCAGCTTGACGCGCCAGGTCAGGCGCACGGTTTCGCGCAGCCATGCATCGGCGGCGCGGCCACGGTTGTGGATGTTGGCGTGCGCGGCGACGCGGCCTTCGCCTTCGGCATGACCTTGTTCGCTGTCGGCGGCGGGGCTGAGTTCCAGCTCAAGAACGCCTTCGTTGCGCGCGCGCATCAGTGCCAGCAGTCGGTGCGAAGGGATCTTGCCGACCGGTTCGACGTGATCGAAGTAGTCGCGGAACTTGGCACCCTCGTTCTCCTTGCCTTCGACTACTTTGGCGCGGATCTGCCCCTGCGCCCACAGCCAGTCGCGCAGCTCTCCGACCAGGTGCGCATCTTCGGCGATCGACTCCATCAGGATCGCGCGCGCGCCGTCGAGCGCGGCACGTACATCGGCCACGCCTTTCTCCGCATCGACAAACTTTTCAGCGAAGGCCTCAGGGGCCAGCGTGGGATCCTCACGCAGGCCCAGCGCCAGCGGCTCCAGTCCCGCCTCGCGCGCAATCTGCGCCTTGGTGCGGCGCTTGGGCTTGAACGGCAGATACAGATCCTCCAGCCGCGCCTTGGTGTCGGCGGCGAGGATGTCACCCTTCAATGCGTCGCTCAGCTTGCCCTGTTCCTCGATGCTGGCGAGGATCGCGCTGCGGCGATCCTCCAGTTCACGCAGGTAATACAGGCGTTCTTCCAGCAGACGCAGTTGGGTGTCGTCGAGACCGCCGGTGACTTCCTTGCGGTAGCGCGCGATGAACGGCACGGTGGCACCGCCGTCGAGCAAGTCTACCGCTGCGTGTACCTGCTCCGGCTTGGCGGCGATGTCCTGGGCAATGCGTTGTTCGATGCTGAGCATGGGTGACTTTCTGTTCCTTGCAATGGCGCGCCGCGCCGGATGAATGCTATCGAGCCGACGATGATAGCAAGCGGCCTCGACACCTCATCAGCCGAATGTCGGACCCCTAACGAAAACGGCGCCGCGACGGGGTCGCGGCGCCGTGGATGGAAACAAACGATCAGGCGCTGAACGAGTTGCTGTTGCCGGAGGAGGCTTGGGTCGGCTTGAACTCGCTGGCGCGGCCATTCAGCACGAGGGTGCCGACCATGATGTCGTGCAAACCCTGCTTGCGCTGGGTCCAGGCCACCATCAGAAAGCCGATGCACAGGATGAGGCCGCTGAGTATCTTGGCCGGATAGCGCCCCAGTGCACGCATGAAGCTGATCCGATGGCCCTGCAGGTCGGTGACACGGATACCGAGCGCCAGCTTGCCGATGCTGGCCTGCCAGGTCGAGCTTTCGCATACGGCAAAGTAAGCCCAGTCGATCAGGATGCCGAGCAGGATCGCCGGCCACATCGCGGCATAGAAAGCCTGTTGTGCAGCCAGCATGAGATGCGGATCGCCAGCGGCGTTGGTGATGGCCTGTGTCATCGCCAGCTTGGCCGCATCAACTCCCATCATTTTCTGGATCAGCAGGGAAGGGAAGTACAGGATGATGGCGTCGAGAATGTAAGCGCCCACGCGTTTCCAGAAGCCGGCATAGTCCTCCAGCGCGGCAGCATTGGTCTGCGGCAGCGGCAGCAGCGGCGCGGTAGGTGCCGAATAGGGATTGGCGGTCGGCGGCGCGGTGCGCACTTCATCGGCGAACAACACCGACAGCGGCTGCCAGTCGGCGAGGCCTTCGTACCACGCCAGATCCTCACGGCTGAGCTGGCCGCTGCGCAACCACTGGCGCACATCGTCTTCTTTGTACGGGCCATGCCGCTCGCCATCACGACCGATCCAGATTTCCATCGAGCACACTCCCCAAGCTGGTCAAAGTGGGCATGATGCCATGAGTGTTGGCGGATTCTGCATGATGCAGGTACCAGTGCAGCACGCCGGGATGGATCGCGTCAGGCGGCGTGGCGCTTCAGATGCACCAGCAGCAGCGAGATCGCGGCGGGCGTGACGCCGCTGACGCGGGCGGCCTGGCCGAGCGTGGCCGGCTGCGTGCGCTTGAGCTTCAGCAGCACCTCGGCCGACAGGCCGCGCACCTTGTCGTAGTCGAAGCTGACAGGGATCGCCGTATGCTCGTGCCGGCGCTGGCGCTCGATCTCCTCGCGCTGGCGTTCCAGATAGCCGGAATACTTGGTCTGCACCTCGACTTGGGCGGCGACATCCGCGCCTTCCACCGCCGGGCCAAGCTCGGCGACGCTGGTGAGTTTCGCGTAGTCCAGTTCCGGGCGGCGCAGCAGATCCAGCACATTGGTCTCACGGCTTACCGCGATGCCGAGCTGGCGCTCGATCGCTGCACCGAGCGCATTGTTCGGCGCGGCCCACAGCGCGCCCAGGCGTTGTGTCTCGCGTTCGACCGCCGCGCGCTTCGCGCGCAGTGCATCGAAACGTGCCTGCGGCACCACGCCCAGCGCGTGGCCGGTTTCGGTGAGCCGCAGGTCGGCGTTGTCCTCGCGCAGATGCAGGCGGTACTCGGCACGCGAGGTGAACATGCGGTACGGCTCGATGGTGCCGTTGCTGGTGAGATCGTCGATCAGCACGCCGATATAGGCCTCGTCGCGACGTGGATACCACGGCGCCTTCCCCTGCACGGCGAGTGCCGCATTGAGGCCGGCGACAAGCCCCTGCGCGCCGGCTTCCTCATAGCCGGTGGTACCGTTGATCTGGCCGGCGAAGTACAGGCCGGGAATGGCTTTCGTCTCCAGCCACGGCTGCAG
>Ga0302226_10002992_pt1 | contig 11718 bp, 8 predicted proteins | sample II_Palsa_E3_3_FD_193524 | JGI IMG/M metagenome (GOLD analysis project Ga0302226, IMG submission 193524) | Peat permafrost microbial communities from Stordalen Mire near Abisko, Sweden - II_Palsa_E3_3 | ecosystem: Environmental > Terrestrial > Soil > Palsa > Peat permafrost | place: Sweden...
TTCGAGCCCGAATGGGAAGGGTATGTGACGCTCGAATTCTCGAATACGACACCTTTGCCTGCCAAAATCTACGCGAACGAAGGCGTGGCGCAGGTTCTCTTCTTTGAAAGCGATGAGATCTGCGAGACCTCATACGCCGATCGTGGAGGCAAGTATCAGGGGCAAATCGGCGTAACGCTGCCGAAAACCTGACGTTTCTTGACTGTTAGAAACGTCATTGCAACGCTTTTTGAAAGACCGCTGGACTCGAGCACGCACAACTCGGTCAGCGGTCGTTCCATTTGGAGATTCGCCGCATGAAGTTCCGTTTTCCCGTCGTCATCATCGACGAAGATTTTCGCTCCGAGAATATCTCGGGTTCCGGCATCCGAGCGCTTGCTGAGGCGATCCAGGGTGAAGGCGTCGAGGTGCTCGGACTGACGAGTTACGGCGACCTGACGTCGTTCGCGCAGCAATCGAGCCGCGCGTCGTGTTTCATCCTGTCGATCGATGACGACGAATTGCTGCCGTATGTGGACAACGTCGTGGTGGCCGAAGGCGATACGCCGGAGCTGGCCTCCGCCATCGTCGCGTTGCGCGCGTTCGTGCAAGCAGTGCGACGACGCAATGCGGATATCCCGATTTTTCTGTACGGCGAAACGCGTACGTCGCGGCACTTGCCCAACGACATCCTGCGCGAGCTGCACGGTTTCATTCACATGTTCGAGGACACGCCGGAGTTCGTCGCGCGCCACATTATCCGCGAGGCGAAGGTTTACCTCGACGCGCTGGCGCCACCGTTCTTCAAGGAGCTCGTGCAGTACGCGGAAGAGGGTTCGTACTCGTGGCATTGCCCGGGGCATTCGGGCGGCGTTGCGTTCCTGAAGAATCCGCTTGGGCAGATGTTCCACCAGTTCTTCGGCGAGAACATGTTGCGGGCGGACGTCTGCAATGCCGTCGATGAACTCGGCCAGTTGCTCGACCACACCGGGCCGATCGCGGCGTCCGAGCGCAATGCGGCGCGCATTTTCAGCGCGGACCATTTGTTCTTCGTGACCAACGGCACGTCGACGTCGAACAAGATTGTCTGGCACGCGACCGTTGCGCCTGGCGATATCGTCCTGGTCGACCGTAATTGCCACAAGTCGATCCTGCACGCGATCACGATGACCGGGTCCATTCCCGTGTTCCTGACGCCGACGCGCAATCATTTCGGCTTGATCGGACCCATTCCGCGCGACGAGTTCAAGCCGGAAAACATCCGCAGGAAGATTGAAGCAAATCCGTTTGCGCGCGAGGCGCTCGCTAAAAATCCAAACGTGAAGCCGCGTATTCTGACGATCACGCAGAGTACTTATGACGGCATCGTCTACAACGTCGAGATGATCAAGGACCTGCTTGGCGACATGCTCGACACGCTTCACTTCGACGAAGCCTGGTTGCCGCACGCCGAGTTCCACGAGTTTTACCAGGACATGCACGCCATTGGCGCGGGGCGTCCGCGTACGGGCGCGCTGGTGTTCGCCACGCACTCCACGCACAAGCTGCTGGCGGGGATTTCGCAGGCGTCGCAGATCGTGGTTCAGGACTCCGAGAACAGCACGTTCGACAAGCATCGCTTCAACGAGGCGTACCTGATGCATACGTCGACCAGCCCGCAATACGCGATCATCGCGTCCTGCGACGTGGCCGCGGCCATGATGGAGCCGCCGGGCGGCACGGCGCTGGTAGAGGAGTCGATTGCGGAAGCGCTCGATTTCCGCCGCGCCATGCGCAAGGTCGATGACGAATACGGCGACGAATGGTTCTTCAAGGTGTGGGGACCGGAAGCGCTGGCGGAAGAGGGCATTGGCGATCGTGAGGAATGGGTGTTGAAGCCGAACGATCGCTGGCACGGTTTCGGGCCGCTTGCCGAAGGCTTCAACATGCTCGATCCGATCAAGGCGACCATCATCACGCCTGGACTCGACGTGGACGGCGAGTTCGGCGAGACCGGGATTCCGGCTGCGATCGTGACGAAGTATTTGGCTGAGCACGGGATTATCGTGGAGAAGACCGGGCTGTATTCGTTCTTCATCATGTTCACGATTGGCATTACCAAAGGCCGCTGGAATTCGATGGTCACCGAGTTGCAGCAGTTCAAGGACGACTACGATAACAACCAGCCGTTGTGGCGTGTATTGCCTGATTTCATCGCGCAGCATCCGTCTTATGAGCGCATGGGATTACGGGACCTTTGCGCGCAGATTCACAGCGTTTATCGGGCTAATAATATTGCCCGGCTGACTACCGAGATGTATCTCTCCAGCATGGAACCGGCCATGAAGCCGTCCGAAGCGTATGCAAAGCTTGTGCATCGCGAGATCGATCGCGTGCCTATCGATGAACTCGAAGGGCGCGTGACCAGCATTCTGTTGACGCCGTATCCGCCGGGCATTCCGTTGCTGATTCCGGGCGAGCGGTTCAACAAGACGATCGTCGATTATTTGCGTTTTGCACGGGAGTTCAACGAACGCTTCCCGGGTTTCCATACGGATATCCACGGGCTGGTCGGCGAGATGATCAATGGGCGTATCGAGTATTTCGTCGATTGCGTGAAGCTTGAGCGCTGAATCTGACGGCGTAAGAAGGTAGGAATGACAAAGGCCCGCATTCGCGGGCCTTTGTCATTCAGTGGTGCCCGGTTTGCTCCGGCGCTTAGGTAACGATAAACCGGCGCTCTGTCACGCCCGGTTCCGGCAATGCCTTGGGTGGTCGCGTGAAGGCGGGATCGGCGGCTATATCGTGCAGCGCGTTTTCCAGCGACTCGCATAGTGCCGTCAACGCCAGGTCATTTTCTTCCAGACCGAACGGATCTTCGATCTGCGCCGCGATTGCCTCCAGCGACATGAACGCGTACGCAACCAGCAGCGCGAACAAGGGGGTGAGCAAACCCGCTCCATCGACAAGACCGAACGGCAGCATCACGCAGAACAGATAGATGGTCCGGTGGATCATCACCGAGTACGAGAACGGCAGAGGCGTCGATGCCAGCCGTTCGCACCCGCCGATCACCCCTGACAACTCGTTCAGATTTTGCTCAAATGCGAGCACGCCGTAACCATCGAGTGCGCCTTCGCGAGCGCGCGTGCTCACCCATTCGCCGAGCCATCGCAGGATCAGGGACGAGCGATATTGCGCTTGAGCGACTTGCTGATAAAGCGTGGACGGAAGGCGCGTGGCGAGATCGGGGAGGGGATCGGTGCGGCGCATTTCGTGGCGCAGCGCATGACCCAGTGCGCCGATTCCCGCGATGAACTCGCGTGTGTCTTCGGTTTTTACGCCGCGCGGCAATGTCAGGGCCTGCCGCGCGATCGAGCGGCCGTGGATCAACAACGAACCCCACAGCTTTCGGCCTTCCCACCAGCGCTCATAACTCGCGCTATTGCGAAAGCCGAGGAACACGGCGAGCGCGATGCCAACCAGCGCGAACGGTGGCGTGCCGAGCCCGACCGGATAATTGCGCACGTGGTCGTGCATCACGATCGCCGCGACAGACAATATGAAGATCAATGCGAGGCGCGGCAACAGCTGCGGCAGCACGGAACCGCGCCAGACGAACAGCATGCGGAACCAGTTGAGTTTGGGACGGATGATCATGGGCGAACCGGAAACAACGGAGTTGAATGCATGCCTCGGGGCAATCGCCGCGCGCGACTGTAGCCAGATCGGCTACGATCGTAGCCAAATTAGCTACGACCGGTCGCGCTTGGCTTAGCCGGTCGCCTATTTACCCCAACGCCGCCCGAGCCGCCTTCGCTGCCGCCCGAACCTGCTCCGGCGCGGTTCCACCCGCGTGATTCCGGCTGGCGACCGAGCCTTCCAGCGTGAGATATTCGAACACATCGTCGCCGATCAAACGCGCCACGTTCGGCAATTCCGCCCGCATTTCATCGAGCGTCAGATCGGCCAGATCGCAGCCACGGTCCACGCAGATCCGCACGGCCAGCGCCACCGCTTCGTGTGCATCGCGGAACGGCAGGCCGCGTTTCACCAGATAGTCCGCAAGATCGGTGGCCGTCGAGAAACCCTGCAGCGCGGCTGCACGCATGGCGTCCGGCTTCACCGTAATGCCCGCTGCCATTTCGGCAAAGATACGGAGGGTATCGGAGACGGTATCGACGGTATCGAACAGCGGTTCCTTGTCTTCCTGATTGTCCTTGTTGTATGCGAGCGGCTGGCCCTTCATCAGCGTCAGCAACGCAATCAGATGCCCGTTCACGCGACCCGTCTTGCCGCGCGCCAGTTCGGGCACGTCGGGGTTCTTCTTCTGCGGCATGATCGACGAGCCGGTGCAGAAACGGTCAGCCAGGTCGATAAACCCAACGCGCGGGCTCATCCACAGCACGAGTTCTTCCGAGAACCGCGACACGTGCGTCATGATCAGCGCGGCAGCCGCGGTGAATTCAATGGCGAAGTCGCGATCCGACACGGCGTCGAGCGAGTTCGCGCAGATGCCGTCGAAGCCGAGCGTCTTGGCAACAGCGTGACGATCGATCGGATAACTGGTTCCAGCGAGCGCGGCGGCGCCGAGCGGCAGGCGGTTCACGCGCTTGCGGCAATCGAGCAAACGCTCGCTGTCACGGCTGAACATTTCGACGTAAGCGAGCAGGTGATGGCCGAACGTCACCGGTTGCGCGACTTGCAGGTGGGTGAAGCCCGGCATGATCGTTTCGGCGTTTTGCTCGGCAATATCGATCAGCGCACGGCGCAGCCCAACCAGTAATTCACCGATCCGGTCGATTTCGCCACGCAGCCACAGGCGGATGTCGGTTGCGACCTGGTCGTTGCGCGAGCGGCCGGTGTGCAGGCGTTTGCCGGCATCGCCGATAAGCGCCGTCAGCCGCGCTTCAATATTCAGGTGGACATCTTCCAGGTCGAGTTTCCACTCGAACTCACCGCGTTCGATTTCGCCGCGGATCTGCGTCATGCCTTGCTGGATGGACTGGAAATCTGCATCGGCGATGATTTTTTGCGCGGCCAGCATGGCGGCGTGTGCCAGCGATCCCTCGATATCGACGAGCGCGAGGCGTTTGTCGAAGAACACCGATGACGTGTAGCGCTTGACCAGATCGGACATCGGTTCGTTGAAGCGAGCCGACCAGGCTTCGCCTTTTTTGTGCAATTGGGACGTCATAGTGATGTTCGTAAGAGGGCGGAAAGTCGATGGCAGGGGGCCGGGCGTAGCGCAATCCGGATAGAAACCCGCGGAACTGGCGATTTTACAGGCAATGAGAACGAGCAACCATCGAACGGAGGCGCGCGGCTGTCCTCCGGCACAATCCGGGCGATCCGAGTCACCTGTAACGGCAAGGCACAAAAGAAAAGAGGCGCCTCGCGACGCCCCTTTCGACCCAGGCTCAAACTACAACCGTCAAGCCGCTGGAATCACCTTACCCGTATAGACGACCGGGCCGGTAGGCCCATTCGGATTCGGCGATCCGCCGACAGGCTCCACAGACACCGCCAATATCGGATACGCATTCACAGAAGCCGCCTTGAACCGCGCGGTTCCACCGACTGGCAGCACGCCGAGCGAAACCGGGTGCCCTTCCTTGGGCAGACCCCAGAGCTGCATGGACTTGTCCGACGGATCCGACGAACCGCTCAAGCGGCGCACGGTAACTTCAGAAGTCCGGTCGTCCCACGTCACCAGCATCCTCGCGTTTGATTTGTCATCAGCAAGCGTCGCCACATAGCCAATCCGCGGTTCCTGCGCGACTTGCGGCGCGGGCACGGGGGCAGGCACGGGCGCGACGGTAGACAGCTCGCGAATGGAAACAACCAGTGCGATAGCCGCGATGGCGGTGGCAGCGATCGACCAGCCGCGCCAGAACGACAGGTTCTCGAACCAGTTGGGCTTTGGCCGGGCAACAGGACGAGCCGGAGCAGCAGCCGGCGGAACCGGGCGGGCCGCAGCGGCATCGCGCCGGGCGTTCACCAGATTCAAGCGCCGCTCGATAGCCGGCCAGATCTCCGGCGGTGGTGCGACCGCGGCCCCGAGCTCGGTCATTGCCGTCAACCGCAAACGCCAGGTTTCCACGGCCAGACGAATCGCCGGGTCGTGCTGCGAAATAGTTTCAAACCGTCTGCGCGAACCCCCACGCAGCACACCGAGCGTGTATTCAGCCGCAAGTTGGTCTACCAGGCCTGCGTATCGATGCAGATCCATCACAGACCTCCCAGGCACGTTTTAAGTTTTTCGAGGCCGCGCCGAATCCACGACTTCACTGTGCCAAGCGGGACTTTCAAGACATCGGCCACTTCGCTGTGGCTCTGATCGCGCAGATAGGCCAGCGCCACGGCCTGGCGCTGATTGGCTTCGAGCCGACCCATGCAGATGGCGAGTTGCCGTGCTTCCTGGCTCATCAACATCTGCTCGGAGGGATCTGCCTCATTTGCCGGCAAGGTATCGTCCAACGCATCGCTCCATTCTGTTTCGGCGCTTGCCCCGTTGGCCTTTTGCCGCCGCAAATAATCGAGGGCCCGGTTGCGGACAATCGCCGCCATCCAGGTCATCGGCGCGGACAGGCCTGCTTTGTAGTCACCCGCGTATCGCCAGATATTGACGAACGCGTCCTGCAAAACTTCTTCGGCCCACTCACGCTTCACCAATATACGAAGCGCGAGGCCAAACAGTTTCGAGGAAGTTAAATCGTAGAGCGCGCGCAACGCGGCGGCGTCTTCGCTGGCAACACGATCGAGCAATTGCACGAGGGTGTCGGGGGTCGGGTCGTGGGGGAGTGTTGTTGTCATAGGACCGGTCGGGTGGGCGGCGCGATTGATCTTACCGAAATAATCAGATTAAACCGCACTGGTTTTTTTGCATCCGGATGCATCCGTTTCGCTTTCGCCTACGTAAAAACTGAAACGAGCCTCGCGGCGCGCGAAATAATCAGCGCTGCGCGCACAGCTCACCATGTGTCCCCGTTCTCCTCCGGCCCTGCCGGGGAGATGCGGCTTTGCCCGACCGCATAGGCCGGGCATTTTTTTCGGCTATCGGTTCTGGAACTTGCCGACAGCTTGGATTCGTACGCCGTCCCGTCATACGCCTTACGCCGTATGACGGGACGGCGCACGGCGGGATTTTCCGCCCTTTGCATCTTATAAAGGAGCGCCCAGATCGGCTCTCTGCCTTGGTCCCGGGCGCTTCACGCCACGTCGGCGCCCACCAGCATCACCAGTTTCAAATCCTCCCGATGCGCCGGCTTGAACGTAATCTGGTCGAACACCAGGCGCCCGCGGGTCGGATGATTGAACTCCCGGGTACCGCCTTCTCGCTCGCCCACGTCCTGCGATGCCCAAAAGCGCGCGAAAGCATCGCTGGCGGCACTGAGCGAATCGATCAGCGCTCGCGTGGGGGCATCGTTCAGATGGCGGATCGAATCCGCCCGGAACTCTGCTACCAGCCTTCGCGCGCGCGTTTCCCAATCCACGATCAAGCTCTGAGCTCCGGGCGCTGTAAATGTGAATCTGAGCAGATTACGGTCCTGAACGCCGTCCAGCCAGCCGACGAACAACTCCGCCGCTCGTGCGTTCCAGCGCAACGCGTTCCACTGGCGGTCGAGGACGTAGGCGGGGGCATCGATCAGTTCCACCGATTTCAGCAGCGCTGCCGGCGCGTCCTGCGCCGCCGGATCGGGTTCGGCGGGGTCCCGCTGGGCGGCCAGTTCAAACAGATAAGCGCGTTCGGCCCGTGATAACTGCAACGCCACAGCGATGCGCGCAAGCGCGTCGGCGGACGCGGACACGGGCCGTCCTTGTTCGATCCACGTGTACCAGGTCGGACTGACGCCACACAGCTGGGCGACTTCTTCCCGTCGCAAGCCGGGTGTACGGCGGCGCGGGCCGGGCGGCATGCCGACGGCCATGGGCGACAGCCGCTCCCGATGCGCGCGGATGAAGTCGCCAAGCGCTCGCGCCGGCGTGGCATCGAGCGGGGGCGCGGCGTCGGTTTTGCCGGCGGCGGGGGCGGTTGGAGCGGCGGGTGCTAAGGGCATGAGGCTCAATATGCGCTTTGGAAAATCCGACAGCGGTTCAGGTAGTTTAGATACCAGAATAACCGCGCAACTTGTACCGGTACAAGAGGGCGCCATTGTAGCGTTGCGGCTGGCAAGAAAATACTGACGAAAACCTTTAGCGATTGATGAGACGCCATAAGCACGTTGCCGACATGGCCGGTTCCTGCGCGGCCATGATTGCCGCTATGCTGCGGTAGCCCGCCCATAGCGGCTCGACCGCGGCTAGGCGGGTCGCTTGCCGGGGAAGCACGCACAACATCAAGCGCGCCAGGAACTCGATGATTGCCGCTCGCGGCAAAATAAAAACCGGCTGTGAAGTGCACAGGCCGGCTTTTTCGATGAAGCGATCATTGCTTCTGCTGGATCACCCCGTATTGCGCAACCCCGCTGCAATCCCGTTGATCGTCAAATGAATCCCCCGCCCGAGCCGCACGTTGTCATCCCCCGCTCGATGGCGTTTCAGCAACTCCACCTGCAAGTGATTCAGCGGATCGAGATACGGGAAGCGGTTTTTAATCGACCGGGCCAGCAGCGGATTATTCGCCAGCCGCTCAGTATTCCCTGTGATCTCCGACAACACGTTCGACGTCCGCTCCCATTCCGCCACGATCCGGCCGAACACGTGCTTGCGAAGTTTTTTATCGGTGACGAGTTGCGCATAACGCGATGCCACTGCGATATCCGTCTTCGCCAGCACCATGTCCATGTTTGACAGCAAATTCGCGAAGAACGGCCAGGTCTTGTGCATTTTCTTGAGCGTGCCGAGACGGCGCGCGCGCTCGGCGGCATCGGTCGACGCATCCAGGAACTCGGTCACCGCGCTGCCGAAGCCATACCAGCCCGTGAGAAGCAGGCGGCACTGGCCCCACGAGAAGCCCCACGGAATCGCCCGCAGGTCTTCGATCTTGCGCTGCTTCGGATCCTGCAGTTTTCGCGATGCGGGCCGGCTGCCGATGTTCAATTCTGCAATCTCCGAGATCGGCGTCGATTCGAAGAAATACTCCTTGAAGCCGGGTGTTTCATAAACCAGCGCGCGATACGCAGCCATGGCCGAATCCGACAAGGTCTGCATGGTGGCTTCGAACAGCGGCAATTGCGCCGGCGTGTTTTCGTGCGGCAGAAGCGACGCTTCGAGCGTCGCGGCAACCACGAGTTCGAGATTGCGGCGCCCGATCTCCGCATTACCGAACTTGCTCGCGATCACTTCGCCTTGCTCGGTCGTACGAATCTGGCCGTCGACGGTACCCGGCGGCTGCGACAAGATTGCCTGGTAGGTCGGGCCACCTCCGCGTCCGACCGTACCCCCGCGACCGTGAAAGAGCCGCAGCGTGGTCCTGTGCTGCTTGAACAACGCCACCAGCGCCAGTTCCGCCCTGTACAGTTCCCAGTTCGACGTGAGAAAGCCGCCGTCCTTGTTGCTGTCGGAGTAGCCGAGCATCACTTCCTGCTCGCCGCCTTGCAGTTCGACAAGCTTGTCCACACCCGGCAGCGCGAAAAAATCGCCCATGATGTGCGGCGCATTGCGCAAGTCGGCGATGGTTTCGAACAGGGGAATCACCATCAGGCCATCGTGCGCGGGGTCTTTGGCATGTCCGAGCCGTCCCTGCAGCAAGCCCGTTTCCTTCTGCAACAGCATCACTTCCAGCAAATCGCTCACTGTTTCCGTGTGCGAAATGATGTAGTTGCGCACCGCGCGCGTACCAAATTTCTCACGCGTCACGCGTGCCGTTTCCAGCACGCCGAGTTCGCTCTTGGCCAGATCGGAATAGTCGAAATAGGGCAGGCGCAGCGGCCGCGGTTGTGCGAGCTCGCTCAGCAGCAACGCGATCTTGTCGGCTTCCGGCAGCGCTGCGTAATCGTCCTGGACGCCCGCTCGCGCGAGCAGTTCCGCGATCACCGCTTCGTGGATATCCGAGCTTTGACGCAAGTCGATGCTCGCCAGATGGAAGCCGAACACTTCTGCGGCACGCGCCAATGGCGACAGCCGCGGCGCCGACAAATACTCACCATGATGCGAGGCCAGCGATTCGATCAGCACATTCAGGTCGGCGCCGAATTCTGCCGCCGATGAATACGGTTTCGCTGGATGGCGGCTACGCGCCGCGACCAAGCCGCGCCCGAGCCGCTCGTCGGCGCTCGCCACCAGCCGTGCATACACGCCGATCAACGCGCGCCGGTAAGGTTCATCGATACGATGCGGCGACGAATCCGGCGAAGCATCGGCGAGTGTCTTCAGCGCGTCGCTTGCGCCGGCCAGCAAATGCGACACCGACAACTCCGCGCCCAGCTTGTGAACCTGCTCGAGATAATGTTCGAAGATCACCGTGGCTTGCCGCGTGATGGCGTGCACGAGCGTGGGCGCGGTGACGTTGGGGTTCCCGTCGCGATCCCCGCCAATCCAGCTACCCATTTGCAGGAACGGCGGCAGGCGAGCGGGTAGGCCATGCTCGGCCAGCGCAGCTTCAATGTCGGCGTAAAGCGCGGGGATTTCTTCGAGAAACGTCGCGTGGTAGTACGAGAGCGCGTTTTCGATTTCATCGGCGACAGTCAGGCGGGCGTCGCGCAACATCCGCGTTTGCCAGAGCGACGTCACGCGCGAGCGCAGCATGGCCTCGTTGTGCGCCCGTTCGCGCGCGGTCAGCTCCTGATCGCGCTCGGCCAAGAGCCGTGCGACCTGGTGCTGCGCATCCAGAATGCTCTTGCGCGAGACTTCAGTCGGGTGAGCGGTCAGCACGGGAACGATGAGCGCGTTATCGAAGAATTTCTGCAACGTAGCCTTCGCCGATTTCGCATTCTTCGCATTCGGGCTCGCCTTCAGGCGTTCGATGGCATAGGCCATCGTGCCTGGCTGCGGGGTGGAACCGGCGAGCGCATGTATCCGCCTGCGCCGGTTGTGATGCCGGTCTTCCGCGATGTTCGCGAGATGCGAGAAGTAGCTGAACGCGCGCACGACGCTTACCGTCTGCTCGGGCGATAGCGATTTCAAGCGCTTTTCAAGGGTCTGCGACGCCTCGTTGTCTTCTTCGCGACGAAATTTCACAGCCGTCTGGCGAATCGTTTCCACGACAGCGAACACCTCGTCGCCTTCCTGCTCGCGCACCACGTCGCCGAGCAGGCGGCCGAGATAGCGGATGTCTTCGAAGAGCGGATGGTCCTTGTTGTCGCGCGCGCGCGAGGGGGCTTTGGGGGCTTTGCCGTTCTTCACGATTTCCGCGGGCGCGGGGGACACGGAAGCGGCAGCGGCAGCGCGGCCGTTCGCCACACGTTTGGTTGTCCCGGCCGTAGCCGTTTTCACGGAGACGGCGGTTTTGGACGCCTTGGCGACCGTGGCCGCGCGGCTACGCACGGCGGGCGCCGTGGCGGGCACGGCGGAAGAAGCATCCTTCGATACAGCGTTGCGGCGGGGGCGGGCGTTGCGCGCCGATCCGGGAGACGTCACGTTGAATTCCTCTTGAAAGCCAGAGACAGGATACCGAGGCCGCCGGGCGCCAGAAAAGATGAAAGGGCGCGAGTCCGCCGGCCGGTGCGACGTTCTACTGCTTTGCCATGCATCATTACACCGTGGTGGATGGAACCTTGGATTGCGAAGGTGCCCTGCCGCGGCCACACGATAAAATGCGGGCCCCGGCGATGCCGCATGATGCGGCACACCTTTGCTGTCTTCGTCCTTCCGCCTCGT
>Ga0302226_10003011_pt1 | contig 11659 bp, 10 predicted proteins | sample II_Palsa_E3_3_FD_193524 | JGI IMG/M metagenome (GOLD analysis project Ga0302226, IMG submission 193524) | Peat permafrost microbial communities from Stordalen Mire near Abisko, Sweden - II_Palsa_E3_3 | ecosystem: Environmental > Terrestrial > Soil > Palsa > Peat permafrost | place: Sweden...
TCGACAACCGGCTCGAATCCAAGGTCGGGACGCTCGGATGACCCCGAGGGTGCAGCAAGGAAGTATCGGATCCGCGCTGATGAGGTAGAACAGCTTTTGGACGTCGTGTTTGCTGAGCACAACGGGTTGCCGGGGGAGGGTAATTTCTATAACTCACCACTGGAGACCCTACGGCATTTTTTGAGTGGTCCCTGTCCGCGCACTATGGTCAGAAAGCTACCGTTTTCGGGAACCAGTCGTGCGCGATTGCTACTTCGACGAGTGACGTGCACTGTACGCGGCGGTGTTAAAAGTGGGCGCCGGCCCTACATCCAGTTCGAACATGTGCACTACACAAATCCCGTACTCAGTTTGAGTGGACGCCTCGTTGGCACCGAACTAGTACTTTACATCGACGACGAGGATTTGCGTACAGTTAAAGCATTCAACTCGAAGGGGCTCGAACTCGGAATCCTATCGGCCAAGAGCCTGTGGAACAGGACAAAGCACGACCTTGCTACGCGCAAAGCGATTTTTCAGCTCGTGGCTAAACGGATCCTGGTGCTGAGTGAAACGGAAGACCCGGTTCAGGCGTATCTGCGGCACCTCGCACGGCAGATGGAGAAATCTCGTAAAAACGGCGATTTTCCACAGAAGGATGCCACCAATCTTGCGCGAGTCGCGAAAGATGCAGACGTTACTCCAACATTGCTTGGTTCACCTCGGACAATGCAGGAACTACATGCTGGTCAGCAAGACGTAAAGCCGCGCCTGCTATTGGTTCCCCCATCGGGAAAGAAATACAAGGTGAAAAATCGATAAGGATAACAGAATGTCTACCTCGATTAACCACAAACCTGATAGGAAGCCTATCCGCAAGCGCGTCGGAGCCGATGGCCCCACTCCGGATGAGATGCGGTCAGAGAATGATCAATCCGCAGGCGCACAGGCGGAAATCGATAGCGCTGTCGAAAAGCCTGAACACAGCCCACGGAGGCCGTGGTTAATCGAGCGGCGTGACGAAATGCTGAACGATCACCCGGTCGTAAAAGGCAACTATACCGTTCCGACGCCGATGCTAATACATGCGCATGAGGAAGCCCGTGATCGAGTCTGGTCACGCAGGACTGGGGTTGTCTTTTATGGCGAAACCCGGGCGGGTAAGACAACCTGCGCGGCGAGTATCAGAGACTATCTCAAGGACGAATTCGACACTATATACATTGTTATGGCAAGTGGGCGACGGTTGCTCAGACCCAAGGAAGGGCATATGTCCCGCCTGATTCTCGAGGGGAGCGGTCATATACTGGCTAACCGAGCAGATCCTGACGCGCTTCTCCGCAACGTAAATCTCGACGTCATGACAAATGTAGCGAATCTCGGAGGCGACCAATTTGTGCTCCTTCTGGACGAAGTCAACCTTTGCAATGAGTGTGACCTTACAGAACTCCTGGAAATTCACAATATGCTTTGGTTGAAGGGAATCAAGATGACAACCCTTTCTTTTGGGCAGCCCGAGATTATCTCGCTCATTACGAGTCTGCGCGAGACAAGACAGAATCAGATAATCGCGCGCTTTTTCAGAAAGCCCATCCCCTTTCTTTGCTGTAACTCGGAGCAGGCACTGGCCGCTGTTTTGCATTGCCTCGATGAGGATACCGAATGGCCTGAAGGATCAGGGTGGACCTTCACGTACTTCTTCTTCCCAAAGGCCTTCGCAAACGGATTCCGGCTTGAGAAGTACTCGGCCTCAATCTGGAGTGCTCTGGTGAACGCGTTGCCTGGGCAGCCAACTAGTTTCACAATGGAAGCGATAGCGCTGACTATCAATGGCCTGTACCTTGGCACCAGGGACGCGGATCGTGATGGGCTGGTGCTTACGGACCAGGATATCTCGCGGGCGCTGGCATCCGCAGATATCTGATGCTGGACAGGTCGAGTGTTGAGTCAATGATCTATGGTTAATCCACGCTTGACATGGGACGATGCGGGCACTGCGCCGTTTGAATCCGCATGGAGCCTGCTCGTCAAAATCCAGGTCCTCAATGCTGTAAGCCTTCAGGAGTTACGAAAGCTCGGCTTAATTCCAGCGCGAGAAGCTGGCTCCGGTGGACTATTCGCCTCGCATCTCGAGTGGGATATCGAGCGGATAGCGAAATACATTGGGGTCGATGCATCCCGGCTCCTCACAGGCTTCACGGACTATTTAGGATTCCATCACATAACTTCAGGCCAATACGAAGTGCGCCACTGCCCGGAATGCAGCAGACTCGGATACCACTGCACGCTTTTCAATGTGCCGATCGTATACCGCTGTCCTTGGCATGATTTGCCCTTGGCAACAGGATGCACAAGTTGTGCGCACGTTTTGCAGCGCTGGTACTGGAAAGCCGAAACGGGCACTTTCTGCTGGAGATGTCCTGAGTGTAACTACGTGGCAGGCCTCCTGCAGAGTGGACGCATTAATCAAACGCCACTCGAGATGCAGAGGGAGGTGAAAGACCACTGCATTCGCTTTGTGGACTGGTGGCGTACAGTTGTGAGGATTGCAGGTGAAGCGTCTCCACTGATTGTACCTCTGGTATATCCTGCTGCTCCTGGCGGGATCAGCTATGTGGCGTGGAGACTTAGCTGGGCAACTGGCCTTTCTAGCCCGCCACACGGGTGGGGCATTCCTATTCACACGCAAAATGTTAGAGCTTCTTTGTGCGTGCCACTCGCGGAAACGAAGCGGTCAGAGCGCACGCTTGAACTGGCGCAGACCTACCAAACAGTACGGAACACCATTTTCAGGCGGTACGTACGCATGCATCGGGAATGCCTGACTGAAATAATGGAGATGGGACCGTTCGAGCGCATATCGCTCGACGTTAACACGCTATGTACTGTGTGTGTGGCCTTCGTCAGCTGGCGTGCCGCGCACGAGGGATGCCTCTCTTTCTCGGAGCCTAATGTCGAATTGCATGTCCGCGCGGCATCTCTTGCCGGTGTATGGGCCGATCGGGGCGCGGATAAGATGCTCCTGCACGCCAATTTTGTTCGCATTTGGGCAGAAATCGAAGAAACGATTCCCATATTTGCAACGAGAATTGTCCGGACCAGCAGACAACCTGAGCCCGTTAACGTCCCGTCTGTTTGCGTTAAGCGCGGGCGCAAACGCAAGGCCATTTGCCTGCTCCCTGATCCTGAGAAGCTTTCACTTCTCGCTAACGAAAGATGTGCCCGGAGGCAGCTCGATAGAGCACCAATGTGGCAATCGGCTGCGGCCTATGCGAACTCGGGTTGGAACGCGATTGTGGATGAGCATCTGGTTTTTGTCGCACGCAATCATCAACCACATCACCGGAACACCTATTCGTATATTTACGTTTGATCAAGCGAACGCGTTTACGACCAAGCCGCGATGATTCGCCGGCCAATTATTCACGGAAAATGAAAAATATTTATCTTCCCAGTAAATCAGAATATTTTTATCTACGAGGATTCGGGGGCAGGTTGACGTGGGATAAAAATGGGCCTGCCCCTTATGAGTCTGCGCGGACGGTGTTTAAAAAAATAATGCAAATTAACGAAATTTCATTCGTCGAGTTGTTCGATATAATTCGCAAAGATTCTGTCCAAGGACTGCCCGAAAATTTTTTAACCAACGGACATTGGATTGATTTTTATAAATACTCTCGAATCCTTCGCATAGACGAATGCCTTCTTCGACAGGGGTTCTTGGATCAATCTGGATTTGACGTTTCGCGCAATCCATCTTTCGGGGTACGTCATTGTCCGGAGTGCATGAAATTCAAATATCATTGTGTATTTTTTGATCTCCCATTTCTTTGCAAATGCCCATGGCATGATTGCTTTCTTAGTAAAGCGTGTAACTCTTGCATATTCAAAGAAACTGCTGAATGGCAGTTTCGTTTAAAAAAAATGGAGTACAAGGGTTGCAAGTGCTACGGAATTTCCGGTGAGCCTGAATCAAGAATAAAAATAAATACGGTGCCACTAGAAATCCGGAAGGCCATCTTGCAGCACGCAGATGAATTAATCGAATGGTGGGTGGTTATAAAACAGCGGGCGCCAGAATCGTATTTCATGCTCACCGATATTTTCAGCGCATATAATGCTTGGACACCGCGTGGATTGACGAAGGATAAACTCGAGATTGGGTCGATTGATGAAATCGTAAATTTTCCGAAGGCATGGGCTCACTCCATTGAACCAATTCCAGCTTATATTACATGCTGGAACGAACACCCAGGAGCTAGCCTCGATGACGGCAACGCAGGGCTTGAGGAATGGAAGCGCCGATATCGCTACATAAGACGTTACATTTTTGACCGGTTTATCCGTCAGCATCGAAGCTGCCTAAATCAACTTCTTAAGATGTTTTCCGTTGAAAGACTGTCTCTGGAAAGAAAAAGATATTGCAGCCTTTGCACTGCATACCTCTCATGGTTAGATTTTTATGAGCATCGTCTAGAGAAAAGTTTTCGTGACTCTGCTGGTTTCCCGCGGGGGAGGCTTATCGTATCTAACTTCCCGACTCCTGGATCAATAGAAATGCAGATTTTTTTAGATTTCGTTACGATCTGGGCATCACTGGAATATCTTGCTGAACAAAGGGATGTCTGCGTTCAGGTGGGATGCAGGGCGGAGCGAACAGTCGACTTGCCTTTCGGCTTGGGGTATCGAGTTGATCCAACAACGGGACCCCACTTGGTGTCACTGGTAATTGCACCAGATTATGCGACGCTTGTGGAAAGATCTCGCAAACGCTGCTCGTTGAGAAAATCGCAGGGATCGCAAATGTACGACGAGAGAGCAAGTCAGAAGAAATCGGATTTTTCGTGGAAGAGAAGCGATCACGAGAATAAAATATTCAGGATCGTGGGCTACACAAGGGACGACCGGTTGAGACCTGCAACCTATGAATATCTTACCTGTTGAAAAGTAACGTACAACGCCGGCATGGTAGGTGCGGCAATTCGTGCTTTTGCAGTCCGAAATTTCGTATTTTGATTGAGCCCGAAAAACTTTCCTCCACAACGCACGCGCCTGCGCGACTTCGGATCTGGCATGCGCCGCGGTCGTCTGCACCGGCGCGTACCCAGTAACTGCTGCGCGCTCGGCGGCCCCGCGTGGTCTGTGGTGGTCAGCTGACGCCAGACACCCTATTAAGGTTTTCTTCCGCGACGGCCGATTCGGCACCGTCGTCGAATTGATGGGGGCGCAGCCAGTGCCGCCGCATCAAATAATGGCGGATGTCGTGGTGCACTGCTCTTGCAGTGGTGTCGCCCTTACTCGGCGCCCATGCCGTTTTTAGGCTGCGGAACAGGCGCGCCGTTGGGGCATTACGCCAACAATTTACGCGGCGACTCGTGCTCTTCTCGATCCGGTACGCGGCAGCGGCTGACAGAACTTCCTGCTCGCATATTGGGCGCCTTTGGTCCTAGTGAAACATCAGTCCAGGCGGGCACCTGCGCTGCTCGAAGGCCAGGTCGAGTGCCTTTACTACCGGATTCGTAGAAAATGTCCAGCCACAACCCGGCATGCAAACAGGTCCAGCACGGCAGCCAGATAATGCCAACGCTCTCGCGCCCCCACATACGTGATGTCACCACGGCAGGCGTGATTCGGCGCATACATATCGAACTCTCGATTCAGCCCATTCGGAATGTCAATTCGCTCGACCGTCATCGGCACGACTTCTTCTGGTTTGGCTGGCAGAGAGGATATAAGCTGGTGTATTTCCTCTTGGCCCATGGAAATTGAATTGCGATTGCGCGAACCTTTGTAAAGGCGTGCCTTTTACGCAGCGCTTGCTGGCGCGATACTGTCACTCCTCGCTGAGGATTTCCAGTAGCTGCGCGCGCAAGGTGGTAGTTGCTTGCTCGATATCCTTCGGCGTGAGCCGGTCCATGTAGGCAACGGTCAACAGCGTAAGCGGATGTACTCCCAGCACGTCCGCTAGTTGCTCGATTTTTCCCAGTGTGGGCGACTTCAGTCCCCGTTCAATCGTGCTTATGTACGTGCGGCTGGAGACCAGCCCAAAATCTTCCTGCGTAACTTTAGCGATCTCTCGAAGTCGCTTTAGTGCGTTGCCGAACCTAGCCTCAGAGCGCATGCAAGTCCTCCCATGAAGGACTCGATGAACTCATTTAGAACACTAAAGAACTACAATCTATAGTGTTCATTTGATATGATTGATGACGTTGGGGTGCAAGCGCTGGGCAGGATGCACACACCCGGGTGCGCCTGGCCAAAGGCATGGCTTTCAGTACCGTACTCGCCTAGGGGATTCGCTCGGGGCGTTCGGCGTCACAGCACATCGGCAACGTGTGCAGCTTAGGTGGTTATCTCAAGGAATATGATGTTAGTGACGGATGAGAGTTGGGCCGAGTGCCATCCTGGCTGGCGGGCACTTACGAACCCATACCAGTCGTGGCGCTGCGTGGGGTGGACGGACGAGACGCTGAACTTTTTTGCGGTTGCCTCCCGCGCCCAGCACGGGCGCGATTTGCCAGACGGCTTGCTCATCAGTGGCCCGGAAGCGCTGATCGAGATGGCATCGAAGTGGGAGCCGGGGAGTTTCTCAGTCTACATACTCGATCGTGCCGCTGACGATGCTGCGATCCATCTGTGCCCGGTCACCGGAATCTGGCGCGAGCAGGGCGCTGAGGAGGATGGCGGGCCTTGGCTTTGGTATTCGACCAGCCATAACGAAATGAGGCCATGCTCACTCATTCGCCATCATCTCGGGCCTCGACGAGATCTGGTGAATGAGGCGAACTTCTAGAACATTTCCCCCGTTTGGCAATCGGGATTGGGTGCGAGAACGCAGTCTGATTGCCATTGTGAAATCGGCGCCTGCTTGGCTCCTTCGGTCGATGATTTCGATGCGAAGTTTCGTGGCGAATAGTCGTCGCTGGTTAGTCAGGCTCTTCGCTCAAGGAGTACCAAAATATCTTCCAACACTAAGATTGATCTCGATGTAGCACTTCGAAAAATCCACGAACTGGCGATGGACAGCGGAGATTTGGGCTATGAGTATTGGCATGAAGTTGGGCGACTTCTATGCTTAGGAGAAAGCATGCAAATTGAATTGAATACCCTGCGTATAAAGCTAGAACTGTGTCGAAAAAGACTTGCCGAGGTGAAATCTGGTTAGCCTAAAGCAGATTGGAGAAGACGGTCGCCGCCGAAACGTGGCGATGCGAAGAGAGATTACGGCTACGGGAGTATGGCTCACAGCTGAGCAGATCAATGCACGTCAGAATGTGCCTCCGGTCGACAAGGAACAACCCGCCAGTGACTGGGCAAAAAGTCGCCGGATATTCAGCCTGACCTTAGATGGCAATGAATACTTTGCAGGTTACCAGTTCGATACCACGTGTCAGCCATTGCCGATTATTCGAGACATCCTTGCTGCGTTTGGTCCTCGATACGAGTCTTGGGCGATTGCGGCCTGGTTTCATTTCCCGAACGGATGGATTGTTGGTGCGGGCGATTGTGAGGGCGAGCCAGTCGCCCCGACGAATGCACTTGACCGCCCAAGTGATGTCGTCAGGGCGGTGCAGTTCATGCATGGTGGCTACGTCGCCTAATGGTTCGGGCAGAGTAGAGATATAGCGAATATCGATTTCTTGGCTTACGACGTGCTCCTTCCCAGGCACTTCGCGGTTCACGAGTCCAACCCGAGCCATCGACGCTTGCTGTCGTTGCTATTGACTACAGCAGCGCGAGTCGCGCGGAAAGCGACCCGGCAACGTGTCTTGACTGAGAGGAGTTGATAATTGCTCGACCCGCCAACGACGATGTAGCCCAAACAATACAGAAACCTCGTCCGGCCGAACAAAGGGGCATGGTAAACAACGCGGATCCCGCGCGGATCGTGCCCGATGCACATGTTGCGTAATTTATTTGCTTAAACTCAAGACGTATCTATAGTTATTACTATCAAAATATTTCTATAGGAGTTCACGTGGCCGAACGGGCGGTACAACTTCTCATGGCTGAGGCGCCACGCGGACAACCGCTTGATCCCGCGATGCTCAGGGGTTTTGGGGTAAGTCCAGCGCAGACGAGCTATCTGGTGAACGCCGGGTGGCTACAGCAGTTGTCAAAGGGCGCCTATCTCCTTAGGGGAGACATTCCGACCACGGAAGGGATCGTCACGTATCTGGGCCGACGCATCCCGGGCCTTCATGTAGGTGGCAAAACAGCACTTGACTGGCAGGGCGTCCGTCACAACATCACGTTTCGGCCACGGATCACGCTCTGGGGCCAACGGGCACATCGTTTTCCTCCCTGGCTGGAAAAGCATATGCCCTGCACGTATCAGACTACCTGGCTGTTCGATGAACAGTTCTCGTTGACAGAATTCCTGAAGCCACTGCCCTTCAAGAGTCCGCACGTTCTCGTTTCCGTCCCCGAGCTTGCGCTCCTTGAACTTGCAAGTGACGTCGGGAAAAGCGGAAAAAAGGGACAATCGTTGGAAGAAGCGCGGCACATGGCAGACACGCTGCGTAACCTGCGAACCGACGCACTGATCCAGCTCTTGCAACATTGCAGGCGCGTCAAGGTGATCAAGCTTGTACGCGATCTGGGCAATAGCAGCGGATATCCGTGGGGATACGGTTTGCAGAAATTCGTGGATCGGTTAAGTCCCGCCAGGCGGTGGTCGAGTCGTGGAAAAGGCGGCCAACGTCTCACCCTGAAGCCGTGAGCTAGCTCCGACAGCGATGCTTCATTTCTGCAGACCACCGGCCTGATAGGCTCGCACCTTTTCCAGTCCGTCGTCACTATCTCCCAACTAGCTAGATCTTGGGTCGGAGATGCCGGGATGCATGCGCCACCCTGATTGTGAAAAAACCGCTGCGCTGGCTCCGCGCCGCTAAAACCAAGTGATCCAACATCAATCGATGTCGACAAAGACATCGACGACTCGTACCGGGTTATCTCATTGACGTTCTGTTCGCGTTGCTCTGGCAGCAGGCAGGATTCCCTGCGTGAGATCCGCGCCCTGGACAAAGCGTTTCATCGAAGCCCCGGCCAGATATGCGATATCGATTTGACGCGTGTATCGAGAAATAGTTGACGAGCTCGATGCGTTTTCACAAAACCTCTACGCATATGAGTCAGTCTGACGAAATCTGCGACAGACCGCTCCCGCAATGGTATCAGTCATATATCCGTGTGAGCCGGCAGAGGCGCCACCAGTGTCATTGTTCGAGCAACGCGTAGCGCGGCAAACTGATGGTGAAGACGCAGCCCGTAGTAGGGATGTCGCGCACACTTAGAGTTCCCGCGCTTGCTTCGACGCTGCGCCGGGCAATCGACAGCCCAAGTCCTAGTCCGGTCCGATCAACTCCATTTTGCCGGAAGGGCTGGAACATGGTTTCGACGTTGTCGACCGATAGGCCGCCGCAGCGGTCCTTAACATCGATCAAGATGCCGTCCCCTACTGCGTAAGCATCCAATGTTACCTCGGTGTGGTCGCGGGTGAACTTAAAAGCGTTTTGTAGCAAATTCCAGAGCGCCGAAAGCAGGAGGTCTCGACTTGCAGAGACGGCAAGTCTTGCGTCAACGTCGGACACCGTAAAAACACATCCGCGCGCTCGAGCCGCGAGGTCCGCCGTCTCCTTGATTTCGTCAATGAAATCAGCGAGAGAGAAAATTTCGAGCCGCCCATGAGCGTCAGAAGTCAGACGTACGTCAAATATGGACTGGTCGATCAAGTCGCGAAGACCAGTCAGACTACGATCTAGAACCGCCCCAGTCGCACCCGCTAACGTCAGATTCGCGGTCCTTGCCGCAGTGAAAGCGAGCGTCGCCCTTTGTAGAAAGTTGCGTAGCTCGTGTGCGAGAGACCCCAGTCGTTCATTGATCTCCAGCGCATGCCTTTCGGCGGATTCAGCATCGTGTAGATAACTAAATTCGGTCACCGCATCGGCGATGGCGTTGTCCAGGCAACGATTGAGTGTTCGGAACTCATCTATTTCGAACGGCGCATCGCGTTCAAAGGCGAGATCAGTAATAGCCTGGCACAGGTCGCCATAGTCATGAACGACTTGATCGACCGAGAATCCGAGCTCAAGAAGTTGTCGTCCATGTTGCGCGGCCGAGCTGCCGATCGCCGAAAACGATACCTCGCCGCTGGCCGGGCCAGAGATTCTTCGGCTGTCCATCGGATCGGCTGTCTGTTCGACACGTAGCGTCTGGATCAGTTGATCCAAGAACAGCGGGACGCCATTCTGCAATTGGTCGTCGGTGGCACCGCGAGCGGGCCGGTGAGCCACCTTTACCCGACATCGGTTAATCAGATCATCGCGGTTGTTCGAAAGGAAGTCATGCATCATGACGCTATACTCCAGTTTGACGCCTGCATCTGGCTGACCGCGTTTCGGTCTTGACGAGCGGTTCGCTCGCGCGACTAGGTCTCGATTCACCATGACAGGTAACTCAATGTACTCCTTTCTCGCATCGGACAGGATGTCTTCATCGCAACCTGGCCGCAGTTATCCACGGTTTATGTGGACAGCCCTGTGGGTAAGTCGTGTGGGGTTGATCTAATCCCTTGATGCACCTCGCTTTTCTATCGCTGACTCGCTCCGCCTAGCGGATGGTATCGGCCCACGTTTGACATAAAACCTGCTCCAGCCCTTCCGCATTCGGTCGTCGACTCGTGGGCGCTGAGGCGGTACGACCCGGTCGAAAAGAGCCAAGCGGGTTGGAAGCGGCTAAAGATTCTGGCTATGTGAGGGTTGCGCCGGAACCTAAGGTGACGATACAGCGCAGCCCCCCTTATCCACGCCCAAGCGAGCGAGGGTTCGTCCCCTTATGCAACGATGTGAAAACCGGCATCCGCATAGATGACTGAACCGGTCAGCGTCATGCCAGCGTCGCTCGCAAGCACGGCAGCGATGCGTCCAATTTCCTTGATCGTGACGAGATGCTGCGCAGGGGTGTGCGAGCGCACGTCGTCCAGTAACGAATCGAAATGGTCGATGCCGGACGCCGCGCGTGTTTTCACCGCGCCTGCTGAAATAGCGTGGACATGGATGCGGCGCGCCGCCAGATCGACGGCGAGATAGCGCACGCTCGATTCGAGTGCCGCTTTGACGGGCCCCATGACGTTATAGTGGTCGACCGCGCGGTCGGCTCCGTAAAAGGACATGGTCGTCAGGCTGCCTCCTTCGCTCATCAGTGGCAGAGCGAGCTTCGCCATGCGGATGAACGAGTGGCAGGACACGTCCATCGCCTGCGCGAAGCCGTGCGCCGAGCAGTCAATTAGGCTCGCGTGCAAATCGCTGCCCGGCGCGAAGGCGATCGAATGGAGCAGGAAATCGAGTCTCCCCCAATCTTGCCTGATGCGTTCGAATACCGCGCCCAGTTGACCCGGCTCGCTCACGTCGCATGGCAGGACAATTCTCGCCTGAAGCGCATCAGCAACCGGGCGCACGTAGGGTTCGGCCTTGTCGTTAAGGTATGTGACAGCGAGTTCAGCGCCGGCCGCCCGAAACTGGCTCGCGCAGCCTGCCGCGATACTGAGTTCATTGGCGATGCCGACGACGAGCCCGCGTTTGCCGGACAGATCGATGATCGAATTCATGTGGCTACCCCCTGATGATGCAGAACCGAAACGGCCTCATTAGCGATCACCTGCTCTTCGCCCTTCGGCAGA
>Ga0302226_10003012_pt1 | contig 11657 bp, 17 predicted proteins | sample II_Palsa_E3_3_FD_193524 | JGI IMG/M metagenome (GOLD analysis project Ga0302226, IMG submission 193524) | Peat permafrost microbial communities from Stordalen Mire near Abisko, Sweden - II_Palsa_E3_3 | ecosystem: Environmental > Terrestrial > Soil > Palsa > Peat permafrost | place: Sweden...
GGAACTGGGATGTTTTTACCTCGAGGGGAACAGGCCATACTTGCCCTGCGAGTCGTAGCCCTGCCACCAGCCCTCGTCGATCTGCTCAATGTTGGAGATGACGTCGTTGACGACCAGGCTGAGCTCGTTCTCCTCGGCGGCCGCGTACTCGTACAGCACTGTGGCCGAGAGACCGCTAGCATGGGCGGCATGGGCGTGGGCGTGAGCGGCGGCAGCGGCAGCAGCAGCAGCAGCAGCCTCCTCTTCAGCTTGCTTCTTGGCGGCAGCAGCCTCCTCCTCGAGCTTCTTCTTGGCGTCGGCCTCGGCCTTCTTCTTGGCGGCAGCCGCAGCGTCCGCCTCGGCCTTCTTCTTGGCCTCCTCGGCGGCGGCGTTGAACGCAGGGGCGGGCGCCTTGAAGGCTGGCGCGGGGGCGGGCGCGGGTGCCTTGGGAGCCACGACGGGGGCTGCCGGCTTGGGCGCAGCGGCTGCTGGTGCCGGCGCGGGCGCAGCAGCAGCAGCAGCAGCAGGTGCCTGGCGACCTATGATCTGCGGCTTCTCGTAGCGCGCACCTACCGGCTCGGGCTTGTCGACGAAGGCGGCCTTCTCGCCGACCTTTTGCTGGACAGAGTACTTTGCGCCGCCAGAGTCGCGCACCTTCTTCATGATGGCCGCCGGCTCGACGTCCTTTTCCGAGCGGGCGTTGATTTGCACGTGGAACCCCTGTTTATTGGGTGCGTTTGTTTGTTGTGCGTTAGATTGGGGATTGGGGATTGGGGATTGGGTCAACAAGACAACGACGACAACAAAAAGCAACGTACGGCGAGGAACTTCTGGACGGCCGTGACGTGGCTCGCTGCAATGCCCTTTTTGTTCTCGGGCACGCCCTCGCCGATCCAGTTGATGAGCACGAACTTTGGCAGCTGGGTGTTGTCGTCGATCACACGGGCAAAGGCGTACTGGGCCTTGCCGTCGCTGAACTCCTCGCTCAGCTCCTCCAGGCCCTCTGTGCCCGTCGACGTCACGCTCAGCGTAAGGCCCTTGCCGTCGTAGCCAAACAGGGCCCAGTTGAGCGAGTACGGCGCGTCACGCACCGCCTTGTACGCGTCGCTCAACGCTCCGCCGTGTGTGCTCAGGTCCACTTGCATTCCTTCTTTTTGAAAATACACATAGATCGGCTAGATCGTGGAAGAAGGGGTCGCCGTGTCGCCAGGCTCACTCTCGCCCTTGACCGCGTCCTTGCCGTCCCTGTCGTCAGACGCTTCGTCCTTGTCAGCATCCCCCCCGTCATCACCACCGTTGCTACTGGGAAAGTAGATTGCTGTGGGATCGCCGTTAGACAACAGGGGAGAATAAATAAAAAAAAACATACGCAAAAGAGAGGCGTATGAGTCGTCGCTCTCGGCGAGGAACGTGCACAGGATGATGCGGTCGACGCTGTCGGCGTTGGCCCCGGCGGACAGCCACGAGTGGATCGCCGCGAGGCTGACGTGGCTGGCGGCATCGATGGGGTAGCCGTAGACGCCGGTGCTGATGCAAGGGAATGCCTGCACAGTGGGACGGGAAAATAAATAACAATATAAAGAATAGAAATTAGTTTATTTACGATTGTGCGCAGGTTGTTCTCCTTCATCACGTCCAGTGACCTGATGTAGCAGCTGGTCAGATCGGCGGGCCTCTCGCCGACCGGTCCAACGGTGTGGATGACATCTAGGGGACAGTAAGTGACCCTTACGTTTTGACTCGCGTACGTTTCGCCGGAAGACGATAGCCCTTGGTGATCTTTGCGTCGCCCGTGCTGCACCCATTGAGCTTTTCGCATTCGTCGTAGAGAGCTGATCCCGCCCGGTCGTGGATTGCGCCGTCCACTGCAAGAACCGATTGAGCGGAGGCACGTACACTTGGATATCATACCGCCTCCACCACCGAGCAAGGACGCGTTGGCCGCATTGACGATCGCATCGACCTGCAGCGACGTGATGTCGCCCCGCCAGAGCGATATAATGCCGTTGAACTTGGCCGAGTGCTTGTTCTTGGGCTTTGGCGCAGCTGGTGTTTGCGACCGCGGGTCCTTTGACCACGGGGGGATTGCGTCCACCGGCACGGCCACCGCGCTCGTCCTGGCCTTCTTGAATGCGTACATCGTCGGCCCAGAGGAGTAGGTCGTGGCGATGCAGGAGACGGGTCTTGTGTTTCTCGCACGAAAGAACAAGAGCAACACTGTGGAGAGCTCACTTTCGAAAAATGGCAGAAGGTAACCTATCGCGAAAAAAAAAAAAAAACACGCTGAAAAAAAACAACGACGAGCAGCAGCAGCAGAGCTGGTTATCTCGGTGCCCGAGCTGACGTTGTCGGACGACGGCAAGACCGCGTCCTTCAAGGTCACGTCCGAGTTCCGTGTAAGACAGAGAACAGAGACTGGTCTTTATTTTTTTTAAAATCCTCGCAATAAACAACAGAGCGGTGCCGATAGCAAGGTGCACAGCGTGTCGCGCACGTACGGCCAGTTTGTCGCTCTCCAGGGCAAGATCGCCGAGGCCAACAAGAACAAGCTGGTTCCTGTTCTTCCCGAGCCGCCGCACCCGACCCACAAGGACGACGCTGTGCGTTTTTTGCGGTGGTTTTGCTCTGGGGATTCTTAAGCTCGTGCACGTTTCCAGGACCACATTGAGAAACGACGCCGCCAGTTTGACCGCTTCCTGTCGCGCCTGGCCAACCGCAGCGAGTTTGCGTCCAACGGCGACCTGAAGGCATTCCTGACGGCGACCGCGTTTGGCGACGAGAAGAAGAGCAGCGGCGGTGCGGCCGTCGTGTCCAACCTCATGACGGCGCTCAAGAGCGACGTCGGCTTCAAGTCGTTCAAGCCCACGCTCGAGATTGACCACGAGGACGAGGCCGACGTCGAGAAGAAGAAGGCCATCGTCAACCAGTCGGAGAAGGACCACAAGGCCGTCCTGGATGCCGCGGCCAACGTTGCGCGCACACGTGGTGGTGAGTGACCCCCCACACCCCCGGTTTCTTTTTGTTTTTATTTATCAGTGTTTGTTTCCAGCCCTCGGAAAGCAGATCGCCGCCTCGTGCCAGGCCCTGAGCGACATCGACTTTGGGAAAACGCTGTTCTCGCCCGTGTCCAAGCAGGGCATCGACTTTGGCACGGACCTGTCCAACCTGCACAACGAGCAGGCCAAGGAGGAGATCTTCCACTTTGGCGACGTCTTCCTGGAGAAGAAGAACTTTGCCAACGCCTTCCGCACGCTCATCAACAACCGCACCGACCTCCTCGCGTCCATCGAGGCTGCCATCAAGTACCAGCAGAAGACGGCTGCGGCGATCGAATCTGCAAAGGTAGAAGTGAAAAAAAAAATAGTTTTCTTATTAAAAAAAAAAAAAATCTCAGAAAAAACACGGCGAGACCGGCGCAGAGACCAACCGCGCGATCGACGAGGACGACAAGGCCAAGGCCAACATCAAGCAGCTCAAGGAGGACTATGCCGCGTTCAAGATCTCGATGAAGGCCGAGTACGCCGCGTACGCCGAGGAGAAGCTGGTCGACTACCAGATGGCGATCGACCACTTTGTGCGCACGCAGATCAACAGCGAGCAGGAGAAACTGACCCTGCTCGAGAGCTTCCACCGCAAGCTTGTCGCCGCAGCCTGAGCAACGTATTAGCACACCAGAAAAAAAAGAGAGATTTATGTTTTTGTTTGTTTTTCCCTTGCTTTATTATTACTATTTTTTTTTTAGTACAGTTTCACGGACGACTGTGCACCGTCGGTAACGCTGTGGACCATGCACAGCGGATGCCTGTCGTGGTATGCGATGAACGACTCGAGCTCCTTGATCTCGGCCAGCAGCATGGCCTTCTCATTCGTCAGCTTGTTGACCTGCTCGGTGGCCGTGTTCAGCTTGACGTTGAGTGCTGCGATTGCGCCTGCCTTGCGCTCTCGTGACCGTTTGGCGGCGATGCGGTTGATCTCCTTGCGCCTGTCGCTCTGTCCGTTGCACGTCACTTGGGCAGTGTCGACTGATTCAGGGTACCTTTGTCAGGGCCGCCAGCTTGGGCGAGCTGCCGCCATCAAAGGCGAGCAATTCCTCGTTGGTCATGCCCGCCGCCACGTCCTCCTCGCTCGCGGTCATGTCGTCGTCGTCGTCCTCCTCCTCCTCGCCCTCCTCGCCAAACGAATTGACCTCGTTCTGCTTGTTTTCCGTCATCAGCAACGCACAGGCACCAACGAGGAAACATACGACAATGCCGATGGCCACGACGGGCTTGGCCTGAACTGGCGCAGCTGGCGCCGGTGCTGCTGCGTTGGCCTTCTTTGGTGCCATTCTGGACGGTAGATGACGTGATCAAATTCGAATGCCACCGTCATCACAAACAGCAGCGCGGCAGCCAGGACGCCGCGGCCGAGGTGCCACGCCGTCGTTGTCGTCGAGTGCGCTGCCGTCCACCAAGACACGCCTGATGAGCGGCGGCGGTGGTGCCACGTCGCCACCGTCCCTGCTGCTGCTGCTGCTGCGGTCGTCGCCCCCAGCGCCCAGCCCACTGCCACTGGCGCTCGGCAATAGCAAGACGCCGTCGCCCACCGTGATCCCTCAGCGGTCCCTCTTGCTGGCGCCCGTGGCTGCTCCCACTGCCACCGCCACGGCACGAGCACCACAGCCGACGACCCAAACAACAGCCGTCTTGGCAAACAGGTGCGTCATGCTGCACTTTGGGACGCAGACCAAGTTCCAGGAGAAGAAGGCGCTCAAGGACGCCGTCGAGCACAACGGGGGCCAGGTCGTCTACACGCTCTCGCGCAAGACGTCGTTGTTTGTGTGCACGGCCAGCGACCTCACCGCGTTCAAGGTCGTCACGGCCGTCAAGCTGGGTGTGCCCGTGGTCTCGCCCGTGTTTTTGCACGAGTGCATCCGCGAGGGCCGGGTAACGACCGCAGCGGCAACCTGTGCATTCAAACGATTTACTAACAATGTCGCAATGCAGTACCTCGATCCCGACAAGTTTCTCCTCGTGGGCGCCACCGCCTCCGACAAGCTCAAGTCGGGCATCCTGGATGCGCGCAAGAGCGCCAAGGGGACTGCCGCCGTCAAGCCGTACCACCAGTTGCACGTCAGCCTCAAGGACCACCCCGCCGTGTCGGAGGCCGATCCGCAGCACGCCGCCTTTGAGGCCAACGAGTACGTCGTCGCCCGGCACGCCTGCTTCACTCGCTACACAACCGACGCCGTCCTCTTTTGGAGCATCGAAATCGACCTCGCGCCCAACGACAAGGCACGTGTTTTCACCCACCGCGGCTCGCTGTCCAAACTGTCCAAGCAGGGCGCTCAAGCGGTAGCCAGCACAGCACGGGAGAGCAGGTTTGCGGCCGATGTCGAGCACGCAGAGGCCCTCTACGCCGAGCTGTACCACCAACAGATCGAAAAGGTGCAAGTATTTCTTTCTTTATTTTTTTAAAAAAATAAAAAAAAAAATTAAATAAAAGGAAAATAAACAGGAAGCGTACACAAAGGTGCCCATTGCGCCCTCGATGCAGATCGGCTCTGCCCGGCTGGTTGCCGACCAACTGGCCTTTGCGGGTCCCGACGTTCCCCAAGCCGTGCTCGACCTGGTGGACGATGTGTACATTGCGGCCAACAAGGGCGTGCTCGCCAGTGTGGACGTTCCGCTGGGCTCGCTCTCGCTGGAGCAGCTTGACAAGGCCGAGGGCGCCCTGCTTGCCATCGCCCGCCTGCTGTACGCGCACGTCGACCACGAGAGCCCCCTCCTCGCCAACCAAGAGCTCAGCAAACGCCTCTCGGACGACTTTTACGCCGCGATCCCGTGCACGCAGCGCGCACTGATCGACAACGAGGCGACGTTCAACGCGATGCAGGAGCTGTGCCAAGTCCTGCGCGACCTCGTGGGCGTGCACGAGTCGGCGGGCTGTGCGCTCTTTGGCGGCCGGACGGTGCGGTACCAGGCCCTGGGCGCGTCGATCGAGCTTGCGGACGCGGGCGAGGTTCAGGGCATCGCCGAACGGCTGGGCAGCGACATCGTGGTGGAGCACGTCTTCCGGGTCAAGCGAGCGATCGAGCACGAGCTGTTTAGGGACGACATTGGCAACCAACGCCTGCTCTTCCACGGCACCAAGGCGGTCAACATGGTCGGCGTGCTGTCGCGTGGGCTGCTCCTGCCCCAGTTTGCCGGTGCCTCGCGTCGCGATCTGGGCAAGCTGGGCGCAGGCATTTACTTTGCGGACCAGGCCATGGTCAGCGCCCAGTACACGACCCCCAGCCCCCGCGGGTCCCGCTACATGTTTGTGGCCAATGTCGCCCTTGGCCATGTCGAGGACTACACTGCCGAAGTGCCCCAGCTGCGCACGTGCCCCGAGGGAGCCGACAGCGTCCGCGGCGTGCCTGGGTCGCGCAGTGCCTTTGACGACGAGGAGTTTGCCGTGTTTGACAACCGCCAGCAGCAGCTCAAGTACATTGTCCAGTACAGGACTGTGACGGCGGCGAGCGATGCCGTCGAGCCGTCGACAGCCGCGGCGCTGCTCGATGCGTTTGCTGCAGCGTCCCCTCCCCCCAAAGCAGAGGCCCTCGGAAGGAGTGCTGCTGCGGTCAACCTGGACGATGTCATGAACGTGCCCGACCCCCTCGCCAAGGTCAAATCGGTAATGCATAAAATAAAGTATTTTATTTATTATTTTTATTTATTCTTGTACCCAGGGCCTGCTTGCGGGCGACAAGCCCCTGCCGCTAAAGTCTGTGCACGTGCGAGCCAAGCTGGTGGATCTCGTGGGCGAGGTCGTGCTGTTCCAAGAGTACGCCAACGAGAGCGACTCGGCGATCGAGGCCAAGTACGTGTTCCCGCTCAACGACACGGCCGCCGTCTGTGGCTTTGAAGGTAGAGCTCTGAATGCTACTGTGGCCAAGCTAACAACAGTAACAATGAGCAGCGTTTATCAACGGGAAGCATATCATCGGCGAGGTCAAGGAGAAGGAGCAGGCCAAGCGCGAGTACCGCGAGGCCGTTGCGCGTGGCGATGGCGCCTACCTCATGGACGAGGAGGTCCCCGTACGCCTACCCCCCCCGAAAAAGGATCGTATTATTTACTCACTTGCCAAAACGGTGTGGTAGGATGTGTTTACGGTGAGCGTGGGCAACCTGCCCCCGGCATGCACCGTCGTGATCAAGATTACGTACGTGACCGAACTGGCCGTGGACGCGGGCGACATCATCTTCCAATTGCCCAACGCGGTCGCGCCCTCGCAAAAGGCCAAGGCGTCGCAGATCGTGACGCAGACCGAGCACGCGTCAGTCCAGGCGGCGGGCGACGACCCCTCCAAGATCGCCTTCTCGTTCGAGGCCAGTGTGCAGATGCCCTTTGCCATCAGCAGCATCTCTTCGCCGACCCACGATTCAAAGCGCATCCAGATCAAGAAGACGGACAGCGTGGCCGTGGCACGTCTTTCGGGCAGCCTGTACGTTTCGCACTCTTGTTTCATATAGTAGTACTAACTTTACGCAGAGCGACGGTTGGCGACGGGTTTGTGCTGCAGATGACGGTGGACGGCGTCCACGCGCCGCGCATGTGGATCGAGGAGGATCCGAGCAACGCCAACCACCGTGCGTGCATGATCACGTTCTATCCCCAGTTTGGCGATGACAAGGCTTCTTTGCCGACTGTGACGACGCCTGTGACGACAACGACGACGGAGATCGTGCTCGTGCTCGACCGGTCGTGCAGCATGAAGGACGAGGCCATCGAGGACCTCAAGAAGGCAGCCAGCCTTATGCTCCACAAGCTCGGCCCCGCCACCCTCTTCAACGTGGTCGACTTTGGATCGGTCCACACAGAGCTCTTCCCGCGCAGTGTCCTGGCCACGTCGGCTCACGTGCACACGGCCCTGGCCTACATCGCGTCCAGTAACAGATATTTTTATTTATTTATTTATTTATTTTCAATCTACCCACGCAGTGAAACCCAACTGGGGCGGGACTAACCTGGAGCGTCCGTTGCAGTCGCTCTTCTGGCTGCGCAACAACCGCAAGGCGGACGACGCGGGCAACCTGATGACCAACCTGGTTGTGTTTACGGACGCCCAGCTGAGCAACGAGCAGCTTGTGCTGGCCACGGTCAAGCAGCACACGTCGCCCTCGCTGCGTCTCTTCACCGTGGCGCTCGGCCCTGCTCCGATGCGGCACACGGCTGCCCTGCTGGCCCGTGCCGGTGGCGGCGCCGTCGAGGTCGTCACGCGCACCAAAAAGTCGTGTTGGGAGGCCGCGATCGCCCGCCAACTGCACCGCTGCCACCAGCCGGCCCTCAGCGCGATGGCGGTACAGTGGGCCACGTACGAGGACGAGCGCGGGCGGTTCAGCGCCGAGCACGAGGCGTCCTTTGCGGCCGCTGCTGGCTTCCGCGACCCGTCGTGGCGTGCGCCGTCGGTCCCACAGGCCCCGCGCACGATCTCGTCGCTGTTCCACGGCGAGCGGCAGATCATCTACGGCTTTGTGCCCAACTGCACCATGGCGACGCTGCACGCGTTCCTCAACGATCAGCACCTGGAGACGGTCGTGTCGGCGCCCGAGCTGCTCATGACCAAGGGCAAGATGCTCCACCGGCTGGCCGCGCGCTCGATGATCCGCGACTGGGAGGACGGCCTGCTGTCCCTCAACCCGGCCGACCAGCAGCTGGTCAAGAAGAACGACAAGACGGCCACCATCGACCTCAGCATCAAGTACTCGATCGTGACCCAGTTCACGTCGTTCATCGCCGTCGAGAAGCGCGACGCCGATGACAAGCTGCACCACGGCACGACGCCCCCTGTCGCAGATCTGCTCGCCCAGACCCCGGTCGACATTCTCGACTACATCCAGTGGCCTGCCACCAGTGAGACCGAGGGGGATGGGAATGAACAAGACGAGCGGCTGCCCCCGTTGACCCGTCGCGAACAGGAGCTGGTCGACCTGATCAACGCCTCCCTCGCCCTCACGGACGAAAAAGAGCGCATCATAAAGTGAGCAATAATTACATATTATTCTTTTATTAAAAAACAAGCAAAAAAAAACAGCATTGGCCTGGCATTCCACACGATGGGCCGTGAACTCCCCCGCACGAGCCGCCTTCTCATCCCGGCTTGTGAAAAGTACGTTGAGGCCCTTCTCGCGGCCGGTCGTCTTCGTGAAGCCGCCGATGTCGCCAAGGAGGCGCTTGCCGATTTGACGGATGCAGTCAACGAGGGCGCGGCCACGACCGCAGTCAACAAGGCGATCGGCGACCTCGAGACTCTGGTCGACCTCATCGACGAGAAGATGAAGCAGGCCGTCATGCCCGTACGTATAAAAAAGTTTTTTTTTTCCACTGACGTGAGGTCCAGATTACGGTGAAGACGCTCACGGGCAAGTCGGTCGGGCTTGAGCTGTCCAAGTACGGCACGGTGGCTGACCTCAAGGAGAGCCTGTGCGAGCGCGAGGGCATCCCGCCGGACCAGCAGCGCCTGGTGATTGCCGGCCGCCAGTTGAACGACGACGATTTGCTGGACAGCGCGGACTTTTCCACCGAGGGTGCGACCGTCCATCTCGTCCTCCGGCTCCGTGGTGGCCCCGTCGCCAACGAGAAAGTGGAAGAGAAGTCGATCCCCGCGCCGCCGTCGCTCGCGGGGTATGAGTCCTGGGCTGCATTCGGCGGAAACGGCGACGTCGAGGGGGGCGTCGATTCGATGGACTTTGATATGGACAACATCGTCATCGACCACGGCCTACACACCGTCAAGGCCGGCTTTGCGGGCGATGTAACAATGATTATTTTTATTTTATTTTTTTAATTCGATTTCTAAAATCCATTTATTCCAGGATGCCCCTCGCAGCATCTTCCGCAGTGTCGTTGGGCGACCGAGACACCAAGGCGTGATGGTCGGCATGGGCCAAAAGGACTTTTACGTGGGCGACGAGGCCATTGCCAAGCGCGGTATCCTCACCATCAAGGAGCCGTCCTCGTTTGTGCGAGCCGATCTTGCGCCTGCCAGTGTCCCTGCCCCCGTCCCTGCCCCCATCCCTGCCCCCGTCCCTGCCCCCGCCAAGCCCGTTGGCTCGTCAGAGAAGAAGAAGGAGAAGGAGGCGAGCAGGAGGATCGCGAATCAGCCTGCCCCCGTGGCGGAAATAGCGGCACCCCTGGCGGTACCGATGGCGGTACCGATGGCGGCACCCCTGGCGGCACCCAAGGCTGCACCGATGCTGGAAATGGCGGCACCCAAGGCGAAAATGGCCCCTGCTCCGATGCGTGCATCAGCGCCCGCGCCGGTTGTTGATGTCCTGCAGGCCATGCGCGACAATATCGAGGCGGTGATGAACCGAGGCGAACGGCTGGACTCGCTGATCGATAAAACGGAGGATCTCACGACGAGCAGGCTGAAGCTGAAGAAAATGGCCATGAAACGAGATGCCGATCAAGAGTCTGGCGGCGGCCCAGCCAGGGCATCCTCTGTTTCCTCGTTGTTTGGATCTGCTTCGCCGCCGCCGCCTGTGCCTCCACCACCACCGCCACCGCCGCCGCAACTGGCGCCGCGTCCCGGCTTTGCACCCTTTGCTTTGTTTCAACAAGAAGCATCCGGAGGGCCGCCACCACGTCCCAGCACGGCACTTTTTGTGGCGCCGAGTCAGGCTCCATCCGGCCGCGCAGAAGCCTTTGGTGGCAGTGGCTTTTCGCCTGCCTCGGCTGCAGCTGGATTTACCTTTGGTGCCCCGACGACCGCATCGGCTGCTGCCGGAGCCCGCTTTGGCCAGGCGGGGAAGATGGGAGCGTCACCCTCCGCTTCTCTGGCGTCTGGTCTATCGATCCGGGCAGCGTACGACCTATCTGCGGAGGCCTTCGTTGTGGACTCGTCATCGTCCAGCACGTTTGGCGCAACATCGTCCAGTGATGGTGGCGGTGGTCGTGGTGGTGTCAACAATATGCTGGCGATGAGGCGCAAGACGATCTCTTCGCAGGCAAGCATAATTATGAATTTTATATTTTATCTTCAAAAATAATTATTATTTTTGTCCGCGCAGAGACGCACCGATCCTCATGCGACACTGCACGGGTGGATCAGTCGCACGATGGCGAGTCTGGACGGCCTGCTCGATCTGGTCAAGGACAACCCTTTTGCCAACACGTACAGCGTCGTTCAGGTGCTCAAGGGGTCGCTGGGCATTGTCTCGCTGCCCCGCTCGCTCGAAAGCACGATCACGGCCAGCAGCAGGCAGCCCGGCGAGGCCGAGATGCTCGAGATGCTCCTGCTGCTCGTCGTCTTCCTCAAGGTTGTCGCCAACGAGGTCGGTACCCGCGACCTGTTCACGCTGGACTCTGCCCTCGGCGTCGCGCCTCTCGTTGACACCTTTGTGCAGATCGAGAGCAAGTACGCGCCTTCTTTCCGTCAGTCTCTTGGGCTTGGCGCCGCGTGGTCGTCGACTGCCGATGCGCTCGTGGAGGCTCTCGTTCCAGCCTGGACCGATGTTTTGTTTGAATACCCCGGAGTACAAAATTGATGAGAAAACTACATTCTACAAAGCAATCTACAATTTCCCAGACAACGTAATCAGCAAACGAATTCACCAAAACACAGACGAAACGTACCTTGGTCCAAACGGGCATGAAGTCATTGCAGACTCCGTCGTCCAAGGACAGCCATCTGTCTTTAGCTTGGAGACTCTCAA
>Ga0302226_10003016_pt1 | contig 11637 bp, 5 predicted proteins | sample II_Palsa_E3_3_FD_193524 | JGI IMG/M metagenome (GOLD analysis project Ga0302226, IMG submission 193524) | Peat permafrost microbial communities from Stordalen Mire near Abisko, Sweden - II_Palsa_E3_3 | ecosystem: Environmental > Terrestrial > Soil > Palsa > Peat permafrost | place: Sweden...
GAGCGCAATTTTGCAGGTTGGAGCTTTGTGACACCTGAGATGTTCGGCACTTATCGTTACGGCTCCGAGTTGTTGAATGTGACCTTCGACCCGAGCGCCGAAGGCGAGGCCGCGAGCTATGCATTTGACGACGACGGCACGCGCGCGGAAAAACAATATTTGATACGCAACGGTATGCTGGAGCGCCCATTGGGCGGCGCCTTGTCGCAAGCGCGTGCAGGCATGCAAGGTGTGGCAAATTCCCGGGCCAGCAGCTGGAACCGTGCCCCGATCGACCGGATGGCGAATCTGAATATCGAGCCCGGCACAAGTTCGCTGGAGCAGATGATCGGCGGCATCGAGCGCGGGATTTTGATGCGTTCGAATGTCTCGTGGTCGATCGACGACCGGCGTAATAAATTTCAGTTCGGCTGCGAGTTCGGACAACTGATTGAAAACGGCCAACTCACCCAGGTCGTGAAAAATCCCAATTACCGGGGCGTTTCCGCCAGCTTCTGGCGCAGCCTCGCCGCGGTCGGCGACGCCAGTACCTTCGGCACCTACGGCACGCCGTTTTGCGGCAAGGGCGAACCCATGCAGGTGGTGCGCGTAGGTCACGCATCGCCGGCCTGCGTATTTAAGGACGTCGAAGTTTTCGGGGGCGGCGTATGAATCGCACCAACATAGAGTGGGACCGCCATTTCGCGGCGCTGGCCGATGAGATTATTCGCTTACGCGAGCCAGGCGAGGAAACCTTGTGTTCCTTGTCTGCCGAGCAATCGGACTTTATTCGTTTTAATGCCGCCAAAGTCAGGCAAATCGGTGTGGTCCAGCAAGGGCGTTTGACGCTGCGCTTGATCTCGGGCGAGCGCCATGCCTATTCGACGCTGACCTTGTCGGGTTCCTCGGAACAGGATTTGGCGGAGGCGACGCAAACCCTTCGGACTTTGCGCGCCAGCTTGCGCGATACCGGCGATGATCCGCATTTGTTGTTTGATCGAAGCAGTTGGCAGCGCACCACGTTTCGCACCGGCCGACTGCCGCAGGTCGAGGCTTTGGTGCGTACCGTGGCGGAATGCGCGGCCGGGCTCGATTTCGTCGGCTTTTACGCGGGTGGCTCGGTGCTCGAAGGCTTTGCTTCATCCACCGGCAGCCGTGGCTGGTATCAGGTCAGTAATTTCAATTTCAGCTGGTCGCTGTATGACGCCAACGGTCGCGCCATCAAAACCGCATACGCGGGTGATGACTGGGACGACGCTGTGTTCGCGCAGAAGCTCGGCCAAGCGGCGCGGCGCCTCGAATACTTTTCCCAATCTCCGAAGGTATTGACGCCGGGCAGCTACCGCGCTTATTTTGCGCCCGACGCCATGAGGGAGCTGATTGGGATGATGGGGTACGAGGGTTTTTCGGCGCGAGAGCAGGCGACGGCGCGCAGTCCTTTGTATAAATTGAATTCGGGCGCCTTGCACCTCGACCCGCGCATTTCGGTGGCGGAAGATCTGGACCTCGGCTTGACGCCGGCGTTCAATGAAGATGGTTATCTGCGCGAGAGCGTTTCGCTGGTAACACTCGGGCGCGGCACCGGGCAATTGACGAGTGCCCGCAGTGCCCGTGAATTCGGCTTGCAACCCAATGGCGCCAACGCCCGTGAAATGGCGACGTCGTTGGCGATGGCGGGCGGTGCATTACCCGAGGCCGATGTGTTGGCTGCATTGGGCACCGGCTTGTATGTCGGCAATCTCTGGTATTTGAATGTATCCGATCGCACGCAATGCAGACTCACCGGTATGACGCGTTTTGCGACCTTTTGGGTGGAGGATGGACAGATCAGTTCACCCGTCGATGCGATGCGCTTTGACGACAGCCTCTATCGCCTGCTAGGCTCTGAAATCGAGCATCTCACGGAAACGCCTGAGTTAATGCTCGAAGACTCGACCTGGGGGCAGCGCCGCACAGGTGGCATGCAATTGCCCGGTATGGTGGTGAGGTCATTTGAGCTGACCTTGTGACGATGTGCGAAGATCTGTCTTGGATTTGTAAGGCGTCACAAGTTTGACCAGTCGATATGCTATTCAAGTGACTCCGCGGGCGCGTGCCTATTATTCGCATCAGCACGAGCGCTAAGCTGTGCGTGCCCGGAAAAATAAATAGCGGCCGTCTTGGCATCCGCTTATGTGAGATCACAATGAATAGCACAACTTCAGGTTCCGGCCAGTTGCCGGAGGGCTTGGTTATACGAGCCGCTCAGCCCAGCGATCTGCAAGACCTTGCCCATTTGTCGAATTTGCCGAGTGTGCGACACGGCACACTGCGCTTACCTTTTCAATCGGATAAAGCCGTCGCGGATCGACTCGCGAAAGTTATCGTGGGCGCCTCGATTGTCGCGGTGGTCGATGCGCGGATTGTGGGACATGCCGAGTTGGCTCGCCATGCAGGGCGCCGTTCGCATGCCGGCAGCGTTGCGGTTTCCGTGCACGACGCATGGCAAGGGCGCGGCATCGGCCGTTTATTGATGAGCGCCTTGCTCGATACCGCTGATAGCTGGCTGGGTCTGCGCCGGCTTGAACTGGAAGTATTCGCCGATAACGCCGCTGCGGTCGCGCTGTACCGCAAGCTCGGTTTTGTCGAGGAGGGGCGCTTACGTGCCTATGCAATCAGGGACGGCGTACTTGCCGACGTTTTCACCATGGCCCGTATCGTGGAGCCTCTGCCGCTTATGAGCGCGTAGTTATCAGGGTTGACCTGTGCCATCTTTTTTTATTGATCGTCCGGTTTTTGCCTGGATCATTGCCCTTGCGATCATCATCGCTGGCGTGCTGGCGATCCCGCAATTGCCGGTCTCGCAGTTTCCTCGCCTGGCCCCGCCCCGCGTGTATATCAACGCCTCGTATCCGGGTGCGTCAGCGGAAACCGTCGACAGCAGTGTCGCGAGCATTATCGAGGAAAGCCTCGATGGTTCCGATGGTCTGCAATACTACGAAACGACCAGCGATGCACAAGGCAATTTGCAAATCGAAGTGACGTTCTCCACCGATACCTCACCCGATCTTGCCGTGATCGACGTGCAGAATCGGATGAAGCAAATCGAAGCTCGTTTGCCACAAGTGGTTGTGCAGCAGGGTATTTCGGTGCAAAAAGCGTCCGGCACGTTTTTGATGGTGGTCAGCTTGACCTCGGTTGACGGACGGCGCGATCCCGCCGAACTGAGCGATTTCCTGTCGCGCTATCTGGTGCGCGATATCAAGCGTATCAAGGGCGTCGGCTCGGTCGAGCAATGGGATGCCGGACCTGCAATGCGGGTCTGGGTCGATCCGATGAAACTGCGTGAGTTCAACCTGACGCAAATGGATGTCACTAACGCCATCACCGCCCAGAATGCCACGGTTGCGGCCGGCGCAATTGGCGATGCGCCTTATGTGGCGGGTCAAAAGATGACGGCCACCGTGATCGTCAAGGGGCAGCTGATTTCATCCGATGAATTCGGCATGATCGTGCTGAAGAGTCAGCTTGACGGTTCGGTGGTGCGTTTGCGCGATGTGGCGCGGATCGAACTCGGCCGTGACGATTACTCCTCGAATTCACGCCTCGACGGCAAGGACTCGGCCTCCCTTGGGGTCAAGCTGGCGCCGCGCGGCAATGCGCTCGAAACCGCACGTGCCATCCATGCGCGCATTGCCGAATTGCAGGCGACTCTACCGCCGGGCGTGAAGTGTTCGGTGCCCTTCGATACATCTACGTATGTGCATTTGTCGATCGCGGAAGTACTCAAAACCCTGATCGAAGCCATCGTGCTGGTGTTCTTCGTGATGTGGTTGTTCCTGCAGGATTTGCGTTATACGCTGATCCCTACAGTGGTGATTCCAGTGGCCCTGATGGGCGCGTTTCTCACCATGTACGCGCTGGGCTTCTCGATCAATACCTTTACCCTGTTTGGTCTGGTGCTGGCGATCGGGATTCTGGTCGACGATGCGATTGTGGTGGTCGAAAACGTCGATCGGGTCATGCATGAAGAAGGCTTGTCGCCGCGCGATGCGACGCGCAAGGCGATGTCGCAAATTTCCGGCGCGATTGTCGGCGTTACGGTAGTCCTGACTTCCGTGTTTGTGCCCATGGCTTTTTTCCCGGGCGGAGTCGGCGGTATCTACCGACAGTTTGCGATTGCGATGATTGCCTCGATGTTGTTTTCCGCTTTTATGGCACTCTCGCTGACACCGGCGCTTTGTGCGAATTTGTTGCGGGTACCCAGTGCCGACGAGGTAATGAAACGTCGAGCCAGTCTGTCCGGCCGTTTTTTGGCAGGCTTTGAGAGGCTCTCCGGCGGTTATCGTAGCGTGATTTCAAAATCGCTGCGGCGTAGCGGCAGGATGTTCCTGATCTATGTCGGTTTGTTGGTGATTTGTGGTGGCCTGTATGCGGTGTTGCCCGGCGGCTTTCTACCGATGGAAGACCAAGGCGAGCTGCAGGTTTCGCTGCAATTGCCGGCGGGGGCGACCCAGGAGAGGACGCTCGCGGTTCTGCAGCGGGTTGAACAAACGCTGCATATGCAAAAGGCCGTCGATAAAGTTATCTCGGTGGTCGGCTGGAGCTTTTCGGGCAGCGGCCCAAGTTCCGGAATGGCTTTTATCGAGCTGAAACCTTGGGAGCATCGTAGCGAGGATGCGGCGAGCGTGCGCGATACCTTGAACGAGTCATTTTCCAAAATACTCGATGGCGAGGTATTTGCCGTGCTGCCGCCGTCGGTACCTGGCTTTGGCGACTCCTCGGGCTTTGTGATGCGCCTGGAAGATCGCGGCGGTATCGGTTTGACGGCGCTAAACGCTGCGCGGGAACGCTTGTTGGCACTCGCTAAAGCCAGCCCGGTGCTGAAGGACGTGCATTCCGAGTCGATGCCTGATGCACCGCGTCTGGTACTCGATATCGACCGTGCCAAGGCTTATGCGATGGGCTTGTCGTTCGATAATATCGACGCCACTTTATCGACCGCGCTCGGCACCAACTACGTCAACGATTTTCCCAATGGCGGACGCATGCAACGCGTGCTGGTCGAAGCCGATGCCGCATCGCGCATGCAACCGAACGATATGCTGCAACTCACGGTACGCAATGCGACGGGTGCGATGGTGCCGCTGTCATCGTTCGCTTCCTTGAGCTGGGGCACGGGTCCGGTCGCGCTGATGCGCTATAACGGTTTCCCCTCGCTCGATATCAGCGGCCATGAGTCGAAAGGGTATAGCTCGGGAGCCGCGATTGCCGAGATGGAACGGCTGGTGGGTCAGCTCCCGGTTGGGATCGGTTTCGAGTGGACCGGCCAAGCATTCGAAGAAGGCCGCGCGGCACGGCAAACGCCGATGTTGGTCGGCTTATCGTTACTGGCTGTGTTTATGGCGCTGGCTGCTTTGTACGAGAGCTGGACCATCCCCTTGTCGGTGCTGCTGGTTGTGCCTTTGGGCATCTTGGGCGCGGTCGGTGCGGTACTGCTGCGCGGTATGCCGAACGATATTTATTTCAAGGTCGGGATGATTACGGTTGTCGGCCTGTCCGGTAAAAATGCAATTCTGATCACGCAATTTGCCCGTGAGTTATATGCACGCGGCATGCCGCTGAGTCAGGCGGTGGCCGAGGCTGCGGCAACGCGTTTCAGGCCCATTGTGATGACCTCCGCGGCCTTTATGCTGGGTGTGATGCCCTTGGTGCTCTCGACGGGCGCGGGTGCAGAAAGCCGTCACTCGATCGGCACTGGTGTACTGGGTGGCATCCTGACTGCGACGGTATTCGGCATGTTGTTCGCACCCATGTTGTTCAAGGTAGTGGTGCTGGCGACCGGAAAGCGTTCACGCGTAGAGAAGCCGGAATTACATACTGTGGCGCTGCCGTCTGAAGATGAGCCCGAAGCGGGCCGAAGGACCGGTAAGTAAAGTCTCGACGGGAGAGGCTAGGCCTGCGCTGCAGGTTCCGCCAAATGAACCCGGTTGCGGCCCGCATGCTTGGCTTCATAGAGTGTGGTGTCGGCGCGGGCCAGCAGATCGTCGATAGTCGCATCGCGAGCCTCGAGGCTCGCGACCGAAAAGCTGGCTGTCATGGCGATCACGGCACGCTTGGTGTGCAATGGGGTCGATGCCAGCGAGGTGCATAAGCGCCGCGCAATTTCAGCGGCATGCGGCAAGTCGATCTCAGGCAGCAGGAGTGCGAATTCCTCGCCACCGATACGCGCGACCCTCTCCGCCACCTGGCTATGTCGATTCGTGATCTTGACCACAGCTTGCAAGACTTCATCGCCGACTGCGTGACCCCAGGTGTCGTTGATATCTTTGAAATGGTCGAGATCGAAGAGAATGACGCTGAGGTTCATGCCGTGCCGGCGCGTTCTGGAAATTTCCCCAGCTGCATGTTCATAGAACCCGCCGCGGTTGGTGGCGCCCGTCAGTGCATCGTGCGTTGCGAGTTGTTGCAAGGTGCCCATGGCGGCCACCAGCTTGTCCTGTGTCTGGTGCAGTTCAGCCACCACCGTGGCATTCGCCAGGGCGACGGCGCCATAAGCGCAGAGTGTGCGCAATATCAGTAGTTCGCGCTGTCCATAGGAATGGGGAATGGGCGATTGCACCGATAGCACACCGAATAATTTATCATTTGCGATCAGCGGCAAGTAAGCCATGCTGGCGGAGGGTACGGTACCTGGAAAGGGCCGCGCTTGTCCGGCTGGGGACGGCTGATCTTGATGGATTTCAACCCGTTCACGTGCGCAACGCGCAATTTTGGAGAGCGGGTCGTCCAGGGCTATCGTCATCGGCGCCAGCGGCACTCCGCCGCTGATGCCAAAGCGCATTTCCAGGCCGGGCGGTGTTTCGATCATCTGGAAAATCGACAGATGAGTTGCATCCATCAAGCGCCCCAAATGCCGATTTAATGCATCGAAGACTGATTGCGGATCGAGCTTCGCGGTGATTTCCTTACCGATTTCCCCCAGCAGTTCCAGGGTTTCCAAAATCTGCTGCAAGGTATGCGCCATTGCTTCCAAGTGCTCGGTGCGAGCGCTGGCGCGCTCGCTGTCGTAGCGTACTTGTAGGGCCGTCACCCGGTCGGTAGCTTCTTTGTTATAAGTCTGCTTGCGCGCCTGAGTGGCGCGTTGTTCCGTTTCGTAGGCTTTTTTATAATCGTTGGCATTGGCGTAATCCAGCGCCAGTTCCGAGTAGAGCTCGGCATCCACCATAAACCCTTCGATCGATTGCGCCATAGTCAGCGCCTGCTCAAGATATTCGATTGGGGAGCCGGGAATGCGCAGCTGGGTTCGCGCGTCCGAGGTACAACGTCGATGGATATTGGCCAGTGTGCGCAGCGCGATAATCTGGCGTTCGCGATTGCCCAGCGACTGGCTCATATCAAAGCCGACGCGGGCATAATTCAGGGCTTCTTCGACGCGATCCAGATGAGCCAGCGCGCGTGCCTGTCCGATGGCGGCGTGGATTCGCATATCCTGATCGTCGATTTGATCGGCCAGATCCTGCACCAAGCGGAACGAACGCAAGGCTTCCTCGGACTCGCCGGTCTCCTGGGCCAATTCGCCCCAATAGAGCAGCGACACCCCGGCACGTCGCGATGGGTGGAAGGGTTGCAGCACCTCGATAGATTCTTTAAGGATTACGCGGGCGGCATCCCAGCGCTGCATCTTCACAAATGGCATCGCATATTGTTGCAAGGCTTGGCCCAATACAATCGGCCAAGCTTTATCGCGGGCCATGCCCAGTGCGCGCTCAAGCCATTCCGACGCAGCTGCCGGATCGCCGAGATCCGCGACACCAATGCCGATGCCGATCAGGCTGGTGATCGCCATGCGGCTTTGACCTGTCACGAGCGCCGCTTGATAAGCGTTGTGTGAGTCGCGGATCGCTTGCGCAAAATCGGCGCGGCTGAAGGCAAAAGAACTTCTGGCTTCCAGCGCCAGAGCTGCTACGCCCGGATCATCGCTTTCGCATTGCCGGTCTAGCCAGGGTTGCCAAGTGGTGCGGGTGCCCGAAGGGTTATTGTAGCTATCGTTATGGGCCAGACGCGCCTGTGCAATCCGTTCGCGGACGGTATCTGCGCTGGCGGCGTAAATCGCGCGGGCGCGTTCCAGCTCGGCGGCGCGACTGGCTATCTCACTGCGGTCCCAGGCCACGGCGGCAAAAACCATGTGCGCATCGCCCACGCCCGTTTGGCAGCCCAGTGCCTCGAACAGGTATCGGGCTTCTTCGGCCAAGGTCCGGGCTTTTTCCAGCTTGCCATCGAGCACGCTAAGTTCGGCGAGGGTGTTGAGTGCTAGAGCGCGTGCCAGCTTCGCCGCTTGAACATTATCGTGATGAAGAGAGCGTGTGAGGATGTCATTGCTCAAGGACTGCGCCTGTTTGGCATCGCGTTCGCGGTTTGCCCAGCTAAAACAAGCGCTTTCCCAGAGGCTCTCAAGAGGTGAGGCAGCCTGCTCGATCCGCGGCTGTAGTGCCGGTAAGTCGCTATCCGGCACGAAATACGGAGGAAGAGTCTTCATCGAGAAGCCGCGTTCAGATTCCAGCAGTTAAGCGGAGCGCACCGCTGTAGAAGCCGGTAAGACATGAGTGCCGGCATACCGAGCGCCTATGTTTTCGTGTTGCACCCGCGTGTGTCAGGTTCATCGCATCGCGCGGGACGAGAGCCTGCTTAATTTTATGTAATACCGAATAATATTAGGCCCAAATAAAACTGGCTCTAGCAGAATATTTCTTTGTGTTGCAGGCTGGGGCTGCGGGCGTAGCCGAGGGTGGGCGCGCGGGCGGTTTTTCCGGCGTGCAGGCATGTTGATTGCCGGGGCGGATTGATCCCGCTATGCGGCGGGGAATGACCGTGCGGTTGCTGCAGTAGCTTGCACGAAGCAGGACGAGGTCATCCTGCTTCGTACTTCAGGCGCGTGTCATGCGTGCCGCAACGACTGCAGCGTGGCCTGGGTCGCCGGGTCCAGCGTGGCGGGAATGGCTGCGCCATCCAGCAAGGGATAGACTTCGCGCACAGCTTTTTTGCCGAGCTCCACGCCCCATTGGTCGAAGGCGTGTATGCCCCAGATTGCCGCTTGGGTAAACACTTTGTGCTCATAGAGCGCGATCAGGGCGCCGAGCGTAGTCGGGTCCAGATGGTCCAACCACAGGATGCTGCTGGGCACATTGCCCGGGAAGGTACGGTGCGGCGCCAAGCGGCTTGCTTCATCGGCCGGCAGTCCGGCGGCCAGCAATTCAGCCAGCGTCTCGGCATGATCGCGGCCAAAGGCGAGCGCGCGGGTCTGAGCGATCAGATTGGCAGTCACCACGCGATGATGCTCGCCGGCCAGCGGCAGTGGCGTGTCGTCGTGCCGCACGCCGATAAAATCGATCGGCACCAGATGCTTGCCCTGATGCAGCAACTGGAAGTAAGCATGCTGACCATCGATGCCCAGTCCACCCCAGACAATCGGGCCGGTCGCGATCTGGCAAGCAGTACCGTCAACGTGCGTCTGTTTGCCATTGGACTCCATATCCATTTGTTGAATAAAGGAGGGGAAGTAGGCCAGCCTGGACGCATAGGGCGAGATTAACTGAGTGGGCGCATCCAGGAAGTTGCGGTTCCAGACGCCGCATAGCGCCATCAATACCGGTAAGTTGACCGACAGCGGCGCCTGGCGGAAATGCTGATCCATCGCGTGAGCGCCTTCGAGGAAGGCACGGAAATGCTGTGCACCGATCGCGATGGCGAGCGGCAGGCCCAGCGCCGACCATACCGAATAACGGCCACCTACCCAGTCCCAGAACAGGAAGGTCTGGTCTGGTCGATAGCCGTGCGCCACTGCTTGTTTCGGGCTCGCGGTGATCGCTGCGAAATGATTCGCTATGCCGTCCTCGGGACAGCCGTTATCGCTCAACCAGCGGCGTGCACTGGCTGCCAGCGTCAAGGTTTCCTGAGTAGTAAAGGTCTTGGACGAAACGATAAAGAGCGTGCGGGCCGGGTCCAGTCCGCGCAAGATGCGGTGAATTGCCCAGGGGTCCGGGTTGGATACATAGTGGACGCGCACTGTATCGCTGGCCAGATGGTTCAGGGCTTCGGCCGCCATGCGCGGCCCGAGATCGGAGCCGCCTATGCCGATGTTGACCACGTCGCAGATGGTCGCTCCGGTATGACCTTGCAGCGCACCGTTGCGCACCCGCTCCGCAAATTCGCAGACGCGCCCCAGCTCGCGGTGCACCGCATTGCTGATATCGTTGCCCCAGGGCGCGTCGCTATGTGCGTTTGCGCGCAAGGCTGTGTGCAGGACGGCGCGTTCTTCAGTGGCATTAATCGCTTGTCCGGCGAACATTGCATCGCGCTGACCGGCCACATCGGATTGCTCGGCAAGCGCCAGCAAGGCTCGTAAAATCTCGGGCGAGATGCGTTGCCGGGAGTAATCCAGCGTCAGGCCGGCGGCTTGAACCGTCATACGCGGCGCGCGTTCGGGATCGTGCGCAAACAATTCGCGCAGATGAGCGCGAGGCTGGGCGGCATAGTGTGTCAGCGCTTGCCAGGCGGGCTGAGTGAGCGGCGAGGAAGATGTCATGGGCTGAGTCGAATTGGATTGTACGTGGCAAAACCGGCGCGTTTGGTCCGGGCGTCGGCCATCTCTTGGAGATGGCCGGGATTGACTGTGGAGCGGGAGATCAGGCTTCTTCGGTCCAGGACATGCCCTCGCGCGCCACCAGCGCCGATGCGGCGGCGGGGCCCCAGGTGCCGGCGGGGTAAGTGCGCGGTGTGTCGCCCAAAGCCTTCCATCCATCCAGGATGGGTTCGACCCAGGTCCACGCGGCTTCCAGTTCGTCGCGGCGCATAAAATGCATCAGCCGCCCACGGATGACGTCGATCAGCAGCCGCTCATAAGCTTCGGCGCGGCGTGCCGTGAACGCCTGCTGCAAATCGAGATTCAGCGTTACCGGGTGCATGTGCATACCGCTGCCCGGTTCTTTCGCCATCATCTGCAACTGAATCGATTCTTCCGGCTGCAATTGGATGATCAGCCGGTTTGCACAGGTGCGCGGGCCGCTCGGAATAATCGAGAACGGCAGGTCGCTGAACTCGATCACGATTTCCGATTGGCGCTTTTGCATGCGCTTGCCGGTACGCAGGAAGAAAGGCACATTGGCCCAGCGCCAATTATTGATCTGGGCGCGCAGGGCAACGAAGGTCTCGGTGCTGCTGCCCTGGGGCACATTGGTTTCGTCGAGATAACCCTGGACCGTTTCACCGTCAATCGCGCCCGCTTTGTATTGCCCGCGCACGGTATCCCGGCCGATATCGGCGAGCGTCATCGGGCGCAGCGAGCGCAACACTTTCAGTTTTTCGTCGCGTACGGCATCCGGATCGAGCGAAACCGGGGGCTCCATGGCCACAATGCACAACAGTTGCAACAGATGATTTTGCACCATGTCCCGCATGGCGCCCGTATCGTCATAGAATCCGGCGCGGCTGCCGACGCCGACCGATTCGGCCACGGTGATTTGCACGCTCTTGATATAGGGCGCCTGCCACAAGGGGCCGAAAATCGCATTGCCAAATCGCAGTACCATCAGGTTCTGGACGGTTTCCTTGCCCAGGTAATGGTCGATCCGGTAGATCTGCTTTTCTTCGAAATGGCGGCTGACTGCTGTATTGATGGCT
>Ga0302226_10003018_pt1 | contig 11633 bp, 4 predicted proteins | sample II_Palsa_E3_3_FD_193524 | JGI IMG/M metagenome (GOLD analysis project Ga0302226, IMG submission 193524) | Peat permafrost microbial communities from Stordalen Mire near Abisko, Sweden - II_Palsa_E3_3 | ecosystem: Environmental > Terrestrial > Soil > Palsa > Peat permafrost | place: Sweden...
CTCTGCGAACATCGTATTCCAATAGTTTCGGCGTGGCAGGGTTTCGGTTAGGATTGCCCGCGTTCCGTTTTGTTGGACACGATGTTGAGCGGCGAGAGCGTCTGTTTGTGACTTATAGAGTCCAAACAACGCCGAACCAGAACCCGAAAGAGCGGCATAAACCGCACATTCGCTTGAACTTCCCACTAAATCACGCTTGGTTGAACGCAAGGAGGGATGCTGCGAGAAGACGACCTCTTCGAAGTCGTTCTCAATCCCGGTGCGGACAAGCGCGAGAAGGGGATTCTCGGCCAGATCGCCTGATACGTCCCTCATTTCTGAGGCCCTATCCGAAGATAAGTCGCTTGGAATCAGTCCAATGCGGTCCATAAAAGCAATACCGGAGGGGCCAGACTCGACGCCAGTTGTCGACCAGACAGAGGCTAGAGCGCGGCTCAACTGCTTTAGTTTATCCACAGAAGGGCCGGAAGTCAATCGTCCTGCGTCAAGTTGTTGAAAGGCAAGGGCTGTGGAGACGCCGATTTCCGGCAAGGCGACGACGCAATGGAGAGGTGGGGGGTCGGGGAGGGGGTAAACTTCTTCGCCGCGGTTGAGGCCGAGGACGGTGCCGCCTAGCAGGAAGAGTGGGACGTCGGAGCCTACTTCCGCGGCCACTTCCAGGCGGGCTGGGCCGGGGAGAGCTACTCCTAACTCTCTTTCTAATCCTAGAGTTGCAGCCGCGGCGTTGGCCGAACCGGCGCCCATGCCGCCTTGGACGGGGAGGGTCTTTTCGATGTGGATCTGGACGTTTGCGGTGAGGTTCAGGCGGTCGAGGGTCTTCTGAACCATGCGAAAAGCTGTGTTTCGCTCGGCGCTGTTGGCTTCGGTGCGGGGGACGCCGCGGTGGTTGGAGGTGATCTGGATTATGGTTTCGGTGGCGCGATGCGCTGTAACTGTCACGAAATCATGGAGTTGAATGGTTTGATAGACGGTGGAGAGAGCGTGGAATCCGTCGGGGCGGGCGGGGCCTACGGCGAGGCCGAGGTTTATTTTGCAGTAGGAGCGGACGCGGGTGGACATCAGGAGGCCGCCTGGCGGGGGAGCGGTCGATTTCGGGTGTTTTCGGCCAACGTTCGGGTGTTTTGTGCGCGACTTAGGTGGGTTTCGTGATGCAAATCGACTGCTTTAGGTGGGTTTCGGGTAGCGCAAATCGGGGAATCAGCGAGCTGGGCAAGGAGTTGGGTCAAATAACGCAGCTGGGGATTTCGGGGGATGGAATTTCGGAGGCTTCCGCGGCTCGGCGGGGGGGCAAACGTGTCAAGTCCTGTAGCTTGCGGACGGATGAGCGTTGATGGAAGGTCGTGCAACATGCAGGAATGATTCTAATGGACGGGTAGCTCTTAGCTCTGGCTTAGATGGGGGCTGAAGGTTCATCCCACCCGTCCGCAAGGGTGCGTACGGATGGGGCACCCGGCCTGAGGCTGGGCCCATATGCTTCCCCGCCCCGGTGCGGTGTGGGGGTTAGGGTTTGGCGCCTAGCTTGCTGTTGGCTGCGGCTACACCGAGTGGGAGGTAGGTAGGGGCTGCGGCTCCGATGACCTCGACGATGGAGTTGCCGGTGAAGTTGGTGATGATGAGATCGCCGGAGAGATCGACGGAGAGGCCCAGGGGACCTTTGAGGAGGCCTCCGACCGTGTAGTTGGTCGCGGGAGAGATTGCGGTCCCGGTGGTGGTGCTCAGTTCGGTGAGGCTGTTGCCGGCGGCATTGGTGACCCAGAGGTTATCGGCGCCGTCGATGGTCGCGCCGTAGGGGCCCGTTCCAACGATGTAGGCGGTGCAGGCGGCGGCGGGTGTGACCTTGATAACGGAGGAGCCGTTTCCGCTGTTGTAAATGGGAACCCACGCATTGCCGGCAGCATCGATGGCGGGCTGCTCAGGGCTGCTGATGGTGTTGGCGACGCTGGAGGGGCAAGCGGAGGTGTTGGTGGAGGAATTGATGGGGAAGCCGGTGGCCGGCGACGCCGAGATGCTGCCCACGCGGGTGATGACCGTGCCGTTGGCGTAGGCGGTGGTGCTGAGGGAGACGGTGTCACTGGTGAACCAGATATCGCTGGCAGAATCCATGGCGCCGTGGGTGGCATAGGCGCCCGGGCCGAAGGAGTTTGCTAGCGCGGTGACCTGAGAGGTGGAGTTGCTGGGCGTGATCTCAGAGAGGGTCTGGTTGTTGTCGTTGGCGGCCGGGGGTGGATTGGTGGGGCCGTGAGGAAAGAAGACGTTGCCGGAGGAACTCGAGTTGTCGGCCACGGCCGCTTGAGCGTAGGTGAATGCGCTGCCGCGAGAGGTCGCTACATAGCCGGTCGTTGGGCCGAATTCGGTGGCGTCCACATAGGCCTGCTGGTTGCCGGTCCACGCGTTTTCGCTACTGTCGATGGCAACATCGCCGTAGACGTAGGTTGCGTTATAGGTGCTGTTGAGCCTTACGCCAAGCGGAGAGAATTCCGCGAAGTAGCCGTAGCCGGGGGTGTTGTAAACGGGGCGGCCGGGCAAGGCCGGGTTTGATGGCTCGGTGGTGAACCAGAAGTTCCCGCTGGCATCGACGGCAACGGCATCCGGCTGATCGACGATGGAGTAGGGAGAGCTGCCGACCGCGGGGTTCAGGGCCTCGGTGTACTGGATACCGATGGTGAAGTCATTAGGCGCCGAAGAGAGGTTGGGGCTGAAGGGAGTTTCCTGAGAGCCCTGGAGGATAAAGAGGCCTGCCATGAAACTGCTGGTATAGGCTGCATTGCCGGCAGGGTAGTGGGCAATGTTGAAAGCGGCGGTCGCAGTATCGGTGGGGCTGGTGCCAGCGCCGGTATTGCCGTAAGGGATGCCGTTGCTGGTGGCGTAGGTAAAGAGCTTGGAGCAGAAGTCAGAAGCCCCCGAGCCGTTGGGATTGCTGGCGCTGTTGCCAAGGTTGCTGGAGTCGACGCAGGAAGCGACGATATTGCCGAGGGTATCCAGCGTGGCCTGCGGAACGACTCCGTTGCCTGCGGGGGTAGTGGGATTGGCGATGTGGCCCTCGCCCGCGAACGTGGTGGTCAGATGGCCGCCTTGGATGCTGTAGAGCGCGGCCGCATTGTTGGCGGCGTTTTCAATGCCGGCTTTCGCAAGGGCACTGCCGGAGGGATAGCCGATGTTAAAGGGTCCTGATCCGAAGCCTGAAAATGCGTAAGCGGTTGCGGTGGTGGAGACCTCGTTCATGAACACATACGAGATGACATCGCTGCCTGAGCCGGAGGTGGAGAAGTTGCCGGTGGCGGGGCAGTTGCCGAGCACGGCCAGGTTGGCGATGGCAGGGTTGATCGCGCTCTGGGGAACTGCGGTACCGGTAGTGGTTCCGCTGATGCCGGTGGAGTACTGGATGCTGAAGGTGCTGGTGGTGGCGGCCGCCACGGTCGTCGTTCCACCGTTGAGTCCGGCCCATCCGCCCGTCAGATTGGAAAAGATGACGGTTTGGCCGGGATAGAGGAGATTGTTGCCTGTAAACGTCAGGAGATAGAAGCCCGGGGCGACGTTCGTAGAGGTTGCGGCGCTGATGGTAATGGGAGTGGTGTTGTAGCCGGCGCCACCGATGCTGGTGGAAGTCTGTCCACCGGTAGCGGCAAGGTAGACGGGCATGCCGGTGGTGCAGGCGTAGTCACCCGTGACATTGAAGGATCCGTCGCCAGCGGTGAGAACGTAGTTGCCGTGGCCGTCTGATCCGGCGCTGCCGCTGGTCATGAGATTGGTGGGTGTGCTGGCGTAGCCGCCGGTGCCGGCCTGGAGGATATAGACGTGTGCACCGACGATGGGCGCGTGACCGCCGAAGACGTTGCCCTGGATGGGGTTCGCCGTGGCCGAGGGAGGCGAAATGATGGTGTCTGGCATGGAAGCCATGCCGCCGCAGCCGGTGAGGGCGAGGGCGCCGAGCAGGAGGGAGGCTGGGAGGATCGCCGACGAAACACTACGGGTAGGACCGCAGAAACAGAGAAAGGGCTTCATGGGATGCTCCGAATAAGGCCTTCGACAGTGCAGCTCAGCGGTCAGGGGAACTTCCATCGTAAACGGTCTGACCGAGTAGGTGTGTAACTTCTAAGGAAAACGTGGCGTTATTCGAACCTGCACATGAACTTAGGCGATCACGGAGCGGAGGGCATGGGCTGGACGGGGGTGGCGGTGGGGGCGGCGAGCCCGAAGAACATGGTGATGGCATTGAGACCTTCGCTGGAGACCCAGAGATTGCCGGAGCGATCGGGGGCGAGGCTGAAGGGTTCGATGAGCGAGGCATCGAGGCCGAAGCCGCCGTGGCCGTGGACGCCGGTGGAGGGGCTGAGCTCGGCGCCGGGTTGGGTGGCAGAGGAGCCGGCGACCTGGAGGATGGCGGAGCTGTCGAGGGAGGTGAACCAGATGGTTTGGGCGGCGTCGATGGCGGCGGCGTAGGGCGTGGCGGTGCCGTTGGAGAGGGTCTGCTGGCTGATGAGGACGGTGCCGTCGGGGGCAACTTCGCTGAAGCTGCTGTTGAGGTAGTTGGCGACCCAGACGTTGCCGAGGGCGTCGAGGGCGAGGCCGTGGGAGTCGTAGCAGCAGGTGGGGTGCGAGAGGAGCTGGCCGCTGGGATAGACGAGAGTGGGCGCGGCGAGGTGCGCGATGGTGTTGTCGGCGTTGGAGAGCCAGAGGCCGTGGGCGGTGTCGACGGCGAGGAAGAGCGGCTTGGCGGCGAGGCCGAAGGAGGCGCCGAGGTAGGGGGTGACGGCCGTGCCGTTGGGAGCAAAGATGGTGGCGGAGGAGCATTCTTCGTTGGCGATGAAGATGTCGCCGTTGGTGTCGGCGGCGGCCGCGGTGGGATAGCAGATGGAGTTGGCGGTGGAGGTGAAGGTGCCTTGGGTGGCGGGGTCGTCGACGCCGAAGAACTTGGTGACGCTGCCGGTGCCGCCGCTGGCGGCGCTGCTGCTGCCGTTGTAGTTGGTGACCCAGATGTCGTTGGCGGTGTCGATGGCGAGGCCGTAGACCTGGGCGATGCTGCCGGCGCCGTAGCCGGTGGCGGAGAGTGGGGTGCCTTGGGCGGTGAAGGCAGAGAGAGGGCCGTCCTGGTTGGCTACCCAGATGTTGTTGTGGCGGTCGATGCCGAGGGCGGTGGGCATGAAGAGGCCGCCGCCGGTTACGGTCAGAGACATGGTCCAGTCGTTGGGGCTGGCGGTGAGGGTGGTGGGGAAGGGTGCGGTAGCGGGGATGGTCGCGAAGACGGCGGCTACGTTCTGGCCGGGGTTGTGCGCGATGTTGAGTGCGGCGGTGAAGGCGTCGGTGGGGGTTGTGCCGGAGGGTGGTGTGGCGGCGGTGAAGAGGGCGCTGCAGGTGGTGGCGCAGGTGCTGAGGGCGTCGGCTAAGGCGGAGAGCTTGGGGGTTTCTACGGTTAGGTTGGCGGGGAGGGTTGCAGGCGCGCCGGTGGCGGGGTTGGCTAGCAGAGCTGCGTCAAGGAAGGCGTTGGTGAGGCCTAGGGTGTTGGTGGATGTTGCGCCAAGGGTGGTGGCGCTGGTGGCGAAGGGGGCGAGGGACCAGGCTGCGGCCGCGGTGGTGAGCTCGTTGAGGGTGGTGAAGGTGGTGGGGGTGAGGTTCGTGCAGGGGCCGATGGCTGTGACCATCGTTAGGGCGGGGTTGCTGGTGGTGGAGGTCGTGGATGTCGTGCCGCCGGTGGCTACTAGATAGAGCTGGGCGGTGGTTGGGATCGACTGGCCCGTGCTGCTTTGGCCGCAGGTGTAGCTGCCGGTGAGTTGGAACATGCCCAGGGGGTCGGTGAGGACGGTTTGGGTGAGCATGGGGATGGCTGCGGACATATTGCCTGTCGTGCCGGCGGCGTAGAGCTGGATCGTGGCGCCGTTGACGGGGGTTTTGCCGCTGAGGACTTCGCCTTGGAAGGGTACCGCCGTGACGGTGAGGGTTAGGGTGGCTGTGGCTGTGTGGCCGGCTGAGTCGATGACTTGCACGGTGACGGGGGCGGCGGTTTCGCCTGAGGTGGGCGTGCCGGTGATGGCGCCTGAGGGGGTGAGGGTGAGGCCTACGGCACTCAGGCCCGTGCCTGAGAGGACGCTCCAGGTGTAGCTATTGCTGCCGCCGGTGGCTGTTAGCGTGGCGGAGTAGGGGGTGCCTTCTACGCCGTTAGGAAGGCTGGTCGTGGTGACGGTGACGGGCGGATAGAGGGTGGTGATGGTGAAGGCTGAGGAGGCGGTGAGGGCGGGGCTGCCGGAGTCGGTTAGCGTGACGGTGAAGCTGGCGATGCCGGCGGAGGTAGGCACTCCGGTGATGGCGCCGGTGGTGCTCAAGAGGGCGAGGCTGGTGGGGAGAGCTCCTTGGGAGATCGTCCAGGTGTAGGGCGTGATGCCGCCGGTGGCGGCGAGGGGCGTGCTGTAGGCTGCGCCGAAGGTGGCTCCGGGTAATGCGCCGGCGGGCGTGGTGATCGTGGGATTGACTGGGACGTTGATCGTGACCGACTGCGTGATGGTCGTCTTGGCGAAGGCCGAGGAGGTGAGTGCTACGGTGAAGGCTGTGGTCACCGTGGCGGGAGCGGTATAGGTGACGGAAGAGGTGGTGGCGTTCGAGAGCGTGCCGCAGTTGGTTACGGGGCAGCCGGTGAGGCTCCAGAGGACGCCGGCGTTGAGGGGGCCACCGGTAACGACGGCGGTGAAGTTGGCCGAGGCGCCGGGGTCGAGGGTTTGGTTGGCGAGGCCGCTAATGCTGATCGCTGTGGGGTAGCTGGTGAGGCCTCCGCAGCCGGTGAGAGCGGTTAATCCGAAGGCCAGGAGGATGGGGAGAATGCCCACGGTCCGCACGAAGAAGGCCTTCATGGAGGGGTAGGGGCTGCGGGGATGCTGGCGGGGTGTGGTGCTCAACGGGTGCCCTCAACTGCAATTGGGAGTGAGGGGCTAGTGTACGCCGAGCGGGTTGGATTAAAGAAGAAGCCCTCGGCGCAGAGGCTGCGCTGAGGGCCGTTGGTGTTGCGATGAAGGTTAGGGCTTGGCACCGAGTTTGCTGGTTCCGGCAGCCGCTGACAGCGGAGTCACTACCGGGGCCGCTGAGCCGACGATTTCTACGACGGAACCTGTCGCCGCGTTGCCCGTGTAATTTGTCATCCAGATATTGCCGGACGGATCGATGGCGATGTTGAGCGGATCAGGCATGATCTTGGTGAAGGTGGTGGCGGTTGCCGGATACTGCGTCTCCGGCAGATAGTTGGTTCGGGGCGAGATGGATTTGTTGACCGTTCCCGACGTGCCCGTGCCGTTGAGCTCGACAAGGGTACTGGAAGCCGTGCTGGGATAGGTGCAGTCGTTATAGGCGCCGCAACGATTGGTGATCCAGACGTTGCCGTTGCCATCGACTGCGGAGCCAAAGGGGTAGGACCAGGTGGCTCCTGTGGGGTTGGTCCCGGTGGTCCCGCTGGTCAGCGAGGTGCTGGTGCCGCCGGTCGTGATCTTGTATACGGGCCCGTTCGTCGACTGACTAGGGATCCAGCCGGTGCCGTTGGCGTCGATGGCTACGAATTCAGGTCGCTCGACGGTCGTGTTGTAGACCCAGATGTTGGTTCCGGTGCTGCTGACCTTTGCGATCTGATAGTTGCCGGTTGGCCCGCCGCTATTCGTCTCGCTGGTTAGCCAGAAGTCATGGTTGGCATCGATGGCTCCGTGAGCCACGTTGTTGGCCGCAGAGAAGCCACTGGTGGCAAGAGAATAGTGGTTCGGTGTCGAGTTCGTTGCAGCTCCCGCGGGGTACTCGTACATGCCGGCACCTGCGCTGCCGCCGGTAGTAAAGAAGTAGTCAGCGCCTGCGTTATCCGCGATGTTGGTGTATGAGTTTACGTAGCCAGAACCGTAGGTGGTGCTGAACACTCCATTGGAGCCGGCTTGAAAAATGCCCTGCGTGGTGTTAGCGGCTCCCGTCCAGGCATTATTCGATCCGTCCACGGAGACGTATCCGTAGATGTAGGTTGCGTAGTTCTGCGCCGTAGAAGGCTGGATTACGCCCAGGTTGTTGATACGGATAATGGAATCCTCGCCTTGGCCCGTGACCCAGATCTGACCCAGGTCATCGATAGAGATACTTTCCGCCTCTGCAGCCCAAGCGTTTTGTACGCTCGTATAGGTGGTGGAGTAGGGCCTGCCCGCTGTGGGAAAGTTGATGGCGAGGGTCCAGTCGTTGGGTACGTGAGCGAGATCGGGCACGTAGGGGACGGTGCCGGTTTGCAAAGCGAAGATATCAGCAACGTACGCGGCGTTGACGGCGCTGGAGCTACTATTGCCTGCCGGGTAGCGGGCGATGTACATGGCTGCTGTTCCCGTGTCAGTTGGGTTGGTGCCGGTGGTGGTACCGTCCTGAGTAGCGGTGCTGAAGAGGGTGTTGCATTGCGCGGTTAACTGATTCACGGCGGTGGGAGCGGAATCAACGCAGTTGGCTAGAATATTGGCGAGCGTGTCGACGTTGGCTTGCGGAATGATGCCGTTCCCGGCGGGTGTCAAAACGTTAGCGAGGTGCCCTTCTCCGTCAAAGGACGTTGATATAAGCGTCGAGGACCCCTGTATGTTGTAGATCTGAGCGGCCGTGTTGGCAGCGTTGGCGATGCCAAGAAGGGCCTGGGTGCTGCTGGTGGAACCGATGTGCCAGGCATCGTTGTTGGCTGTAGTCGTGAAAGGCTGGAAGGTGTAAGCCGTGGCTACGGTAGAAACCTCGTTGAGGTAAACGAATTGAAGCGCGCCGTTGTTTGCGGTGGAGAAGTTTCCGGAGGACGGGCAGTTGCCGAGAGTCAGGAGCTGGACGATGCTCTTGTTGTTGATCGTGGTGCCGCCGAAGTTACCGCCCCAAGCGTAGATATAAACGGGCTCGCCGACGACGCAGGTATAAGCGCCCGTGAGGCTGAAGAGTCCGTTGGCGTCGGTGGTGACGTATTTAGGAACCGTGCCGGTGGTGGGAACGTGCGGATCGTTGACGTTTGTCGTAAGCACATAGCCATTGGCAGAAGTTGCACCGTTGTTGCCGAGCAGCGAAGTGGCAACACCCCCGTACCCAGCGGTGTTGGGTTGGAGGAGATAGACGTGCGCGTTCTGAATGGGGGCATGGCCTCCGAAGACCGAACCACTGATAGGCGGCCCCGCGACCTCTTCGGTAGAACTTACCGAGGAGTCCGGCATGTTGAAGGCGCCACCACAACCAACCAGAGTGAGGGTTCCGATGAAGAGAGAAAGAACAGACAAACTGGAAAGGGCCGAATGCTTCATAGGGGGTCTCCGATGTACGTGATGCAGTGTCAGGTACTTCGACTGCCTTGAGCGATTACCAAAGGGGGGCGGCCGCCAAACGCAGGTATAGATTAGAAAACTATAATCTCAAACTTTCCGTGATCCTTTAAAAATTTTTGGATCGGGTAACGATCGATGGACCCACTTGGTGTAATACCCAAGTTATTAACAACTATGCCATTGGTCGGGTACCACAACGGTAAACATTTTGGCACCAAAGGTATTGGCGACCCGCTCGAGATCATGGGGCTGCTGGGGTGGGTTGGAGGGGAGTGACGGTGGGGGCGGCGAGGCCGAAGAACATGGTGAGGGAGTCCAGGCCCCCGTTAGAGACCCAGAGATTGCCGGAGCGGTCGGGAAGAAGGCTGTAGGGAAGGCCGAGGTTGGCGTCGAGTCCGTAGCCGCCCGTGGTGTAGACGCCGGTGGAGGGAGAGATGGCCGTTCCGACGGGGAGGGTGCTGTTGATGCCGGCGAGTTCGGTGACGGAGCCACTAATGCGGTTGAGGAACCAGACGTTCTGGGCGGCGTCGACGGCGACGGCAACGGGATAGTTGATACCTCCGGTGGTGAGGCCGGTGATGGGGACGGTGGTGTGGAGTGAGGAGTCGGTGACGGCTTCGGCTACGGCGCCGTGGCCGCCGGTGCCGCCGAGATAGTCGGCGACCCAGACATTGCCGGCGGAGTCGGTGGCGATGCCGAGGGACTGGCTGCAGCAGGAGACGTTGGCGAGCAGAGCTCCGGTGGATGAGAAGTGCGCGAGGTCCTCGTTGTTGGTGGAGATCCAGAAGCCGTGATTTGTGTCGATGGCGACGGCGTTTTGACCCGCTGCGAGGCCGGCGGCAGCGCCTAGATATGAGTTGAGGACGGTGCCGGTGCTGTTGTATACGGTGACGGACGAGATGGAGGTGTTGGCGGTGTAGATGCTGCCGTTGGTGTCAGCGGCGATGGAGACGGGAAAGTAGACGTAGCCGAAGGAGCTGGGTGAGGTGCCAAGGGTGGCGGGGTTGTTGACACCATAGAACTCTGTGACACTGCCGGTACCGTTGCCGTCGTTACCTTGCTGGTTGGTGACCCAGATGTTGTTGGAGGGGTCGACGGCGAGGCCAAACACGAGCGTGATGAACGGGACGCCGTTGCTGAGGCCGAAGCCGGTGGAGGAGAGCGGGGTGCCCTGGGGGTTGAAGGCAGAGAGGGGGCCAGTTTCATCGGCAACCCAGACGTTGTCCTTGCTGTCGATGCCGAGCGTGGTGGGGTAGGAGAGGCCGCCACCGGTGACCGTGAGGGACATGGTCCAGTCGTTGGGGCTGGCGGTGAGGGTGGTGGGGAAGGGTGGGGTTGTGGGGACCGTGGCGAAGATCGCGGCTACGTTCTGGCCGGGGTTGTGCGCGATGTTTAGCGCGGCGGTGAAGGTGTCGGTGGGGGTTGTGCCGCTGGGTGGGGTGGCGGCGGTGAAGAGGGCGTTGCAGCCTGCGGTGGTTGAGCAGGTGCTGAGGGCGTCGGCTAGGGCGGCTAGCTTGGCGGATTCTACCGTGAGGTTGGCGGGGAGGGTTGCTGGCGCGCCGGTGGTTGGGTTCGCTAGCAGGGCTGCGTCGAGGAAGGCGTTGGTGAGGCCCAGGGTGTTGGTGGCGGTCGCGCCGAGGGTGGTGGCGCTGGTGGCGAAGGGGGCGAGGGACCAGGCTGCGGCCGCGGTGGTGATCTCGTTGAGCGTGGTGAACGAGGTGGGGGTAAGGTTCGTGCAGGGGCCGATGGCTGTGACCATCGTGAGCGCTGGGTTGCTGGTGGTGGAGGTCGTGGATGTCGTGCCGCCGGTGGCTACTAGATAGAGCTGGGCGGTGGCTGGGATCGTCTGGCCGGTGCTGCCCTGGCCGCAGGTGTAGGTTCCGGTGAGTTGGAACATGCCGAGTGGGTCGGTGAGGACGGTTTGGGTGAGCATCGGGATGGCCGCCGACATGTTGCCGGTTGCGGCGGCGGCGTAGAGCTGGAGTGTCGCGCCGTTGACGGCGGTGGTGCCGCTCTTGACTCCGCCTTGGAAGGGTACGGACGTGACGGTCAGGGTGAGCGTAGCGGTGGCTTTGTTGCTGGCTGAGTCGGTGACTTGCACGGTGAACGGGACGGCGGTTTCGCCGGCGGTGGGGGTGCCGGTGATCGCGCCGGAGGGTGAGAGGGTCAGGCCTACCGCGCTGAGACCGGTGCCCGAGAGGACGCTCCAGGTGTAGCCGGTGCTGCTGCCGCCGGTGGCTGTTAGCGTGGCGGAGTAGGGGGTGCCTTCTACGCCGTTAGGAAGGCTGGTCGTGGTGACGGTGACGGGCGGATAGAGGGTGGTGATGGTGAAGGCTGAGGAGGCGGTGA
>Ga0302226_10003019_pt1 | contig 11626 bp, 16 predicted proteins | sample II_Palsa_E3_3_FD_193524 | JGI IMG/M metagenome (GOLD analysis project Ga0302226, IMG submission 193524) | Peat permafrost microbial communities from Stordalen Mire near Abisko, Sweden - II_Palsa_E3_3 | ecosystem: Environmental > Terrestrial > Soil > Palsa > Peat permafrost | place: Sweden...
TCGGCGGGCACGTTGTGTTGCTACCAACAGAAGCATAGGTTACTACCTAAATTAGGTGTGGGGCACTCACATCAAAGCCGTGCTCGGGATCGTAGCCAATGTGCGCCAGATGGCTACAGAAAAAAATATATTTATGTGAAGAATAATAATAAATAGGGCATACACAAAGTTGTTTGCGTCGGGCGCCCTGATGTCTGCCTTGGTGATCTTCTTCTTCTTCTTCTTTGGCTTGTCGCCGCTGCCGCCACCGCCGCTGCTGTTGATCTTGGACTTGACAAGGGTGAGTGACTTGATGCTGTTCTCGCGGATGAAATCAAACGACTTGTTTGCGGCACCGCCAATCTTGGACGCCGCCGTCGACGCAGCGTCGGCTAGCCTCTCAGAGATCTCGCTGATGTCGGCGCCGCTACCACTACCGCCGGGCGGGTTGTACTTGATCGCAGGCAGGTCGGGCACCTCCTGGTCGGGCGTGTTGGGGTCCTAATAATTATTACCTCGTGTTAAATATACGGTGTTTATTTAGGTTCGTACATAGCCGGCCATGATCTTCATGAGACGGTTCGCCTCCTCCAGATCCTCCTTGGTGCCACGTGCGATCAACATCTGCAGCTGAGCCGCCGAGTCGGCCGATGCCGCTGGCGTTGCTGAGCTGGCAGCAGGGACAGGAGCTGCGCGACTGGGTGCCGGGCCGTAGGGGCTGTTGTCCTTTGGAGGCGGAGGCGGAGGGAACGGGCCCGATGCTGCACCACCGCCGGGCGGGACGGCAGGCGGAGGGCCCTTGAACTTGGGCATCGTTGGTGGTGGCGGGCCCACAGGGCTGAGGCTGATGACGTCCTCCTGGGGCACGGCTGGCGGGGCCTTGAGCTTGGGCTTGGGCACGGTCGGAGGCGGAGGCGGAGGGCCCTGCTGCTCCGGCTGCTCTTGCGGCTGTTCAGCAGACGGGATCGGCGGTGGCGCCTTGAACTTTGGTGGCGCAGGGGGCCCAGCTGGCTTTGGGGCTGGTGGTGGTGGTGGCCCAGCCCCAACGGCGGCGGACGGACCACCCGGGGGAGGCACCTTGGGCTTGAGAGGTGGCGGCCCTGCTGCTGCTGCTGCTGCTGCGTCGCTTGCACTCGGAGCATGGGGAAGAGAGCGCACTGGCTTGGGCGCAGCGGGCGGTGGCGGCGGAGGGGCAGCTGCTGAGGCGGCAGGGGCGGCTTCACCCGCACCAGCGCCTGCACCCGCACCCGCAGCGATCGTGGGAAGCGGCTTGCGAGGGGGCGGCGGCGGCATACCGACAAAGAGGGCTATAAATAAAAACGCGGTGAGCGCTGAAACGTGGGCATTGACGGGGGAAACAGAGGGATCTAGCTGTACGGTGACGTCCTTTGCGACAGGGAAAGAGAACCAACGACCCCCCCTTCAACGACCGGGAACGAGACAAGCCAAAAGCCCAAAAACAGACACGCAGGAAGCACGCGATGAGAAAAACACGTACTGGTGAAACGTCACAACCAACAGGAATTTATTCGCCTTTTCGCATATCGGAGCTGGGCCCTTCTGAGCGTGTGCGAGACCGACCGCTGTCCGATCTCGGTTGACGGTGCAATCGGAGCCGGGGAAAAAAACAAAAAAAAACTAAAGGCCAGGTGAGTCTTTGCCTTTTTTTTTTTTGGTTGTGCGAGGGAGACGAGATGGCAAAAGAAAACGACTCGGGGTGGCTTGCTCTGTGTGTTTGTGTTCCCTACCTGTGCTGTGTTCGCGCCATTGCTTATGTCAGTGTGTGCTCGCTCAGTCGCCATCTCCTCCCGCGTTTTCCCGCTCTCATATTGTGGGCTGTGGGGCGACGGGTGCTGTTTATCTTTCGCCAGCGTCCTCCCTCTCCCCTTTATTTACATCCCCTCCGTTTCCGACTGTTGCAGCATGGACCCCCAGTACCAGCTCCTCCTGCAGCAGCAGCAGCAGCTGCAGCACCTGTACCTCCAACAGCTGCAACTGCAGCAGCAGCAGCAGCAGCAGCAGCAGCAGCAGCAGCAGCAGCAGGTACACTTCAAGCGCCCCCGTCTGGACCTGCCGCTCGTGCCGCTCGTGCCGCTGCAACAGCAGCAGCAACAGGCCTACCACCAGCACCTGTTGATGCACCACTTTCACCAGCCGCCGCCTCCCCAGCCGCAAGCGGGGCTGCCAGTGGGCGAACTGCTCGACATTAAGCCGCAGGCCCTTGCGCTGCCCCTGTCGCCCATTCCGCCGGCACAGCCGCCAGCACCAGCACAACACCCAATGCCACCACCAGCACCGCCACCAGCAGCAGCAGCAGCAGCAGCAGCACCAATCCTGCCAGCACCATCGGTAGCGCAGCAACAGCCCCCTCTCCAGTTATCTGCCCTGATTGTCCCGCAATGGCACCAGCCAAGCACGGTCGTGACCGTTGTGCCCCCTGCTGCAGCTCCTGCTGTTAGCCAACAGCCTCATCACCCCGCGAGCAACAACGCCAGTCAACTCTTTGACCTGCTCAATCCAAATTCGACCAAAAGCACGCTAATCATGCCACCATCGCCTGCCACGTCTAAGCCAGCAGCACCGGCATCCTCTGGTGCAGCGACCCACTTGCTCGCCTCGATCGCCATCGGGCCAGGCGTCTTCGATTTTAGTACGCCAACAATTATTATTTTATAAAATAATAAATAATAAAACAGGTCACTTGATGCCCAGGTCGCTGGGCCCCGCCCCGGCCGTCCAGGAGCCCTTTGGTCGCGTGCTGGTCTCGCCCTCCAAGATGCCCCCGTCGCCCCCCGAGTCGCCCTCTACCACGACCAGGCCCGGCACAGCGTTGCGCTCGCCCTTGAGTGCCAAGCTCAAGGCAGCTCGGCCCACGCACTACACGCCCAAAGGAGGGGCCGGCAGTGGCGGCAAGGGCCAGCCCGCCAACAAGGAGCTGTTGCCGCTGCTGCGCTACATGGACTGCGATGTCTGCGGCGGGGCAGACGAGGGCGAGAGCTTTCTGCAGTGCGTCCACTGCCACAACCGCGTGCACCCGCAGTGCTTGACCACGGCGCCCGCGGACGACTACACCTACCTCGTAACAACAATACTCCGTGAATAAAATAAACCAAACAATATTGAGAATAGGACGATTGGACGTGCACCCTGTGCGCCGCCGATCGAGCCAAACCCGGCCATCTTTTCAGCGACGAGCGTGTGGCCAAGGTCATCGCCGACAGGGCAGCCGTCGCAGCCGAGCAGTCGGTCGACATTGCCGGAGGGCGCACGCTGGTCGATGCGCGCTCTGTCTCTGCCGATGACTCGTGCGATGCGTCTGCCGTGGCCACCGCAGTCACATCGCCCGCCGAGCACCAGGTCGTCCCGTCCACGCCCACGTACGAGGGCGGCGAGATCACCGGCTTCATGACTGAAAGGGACAAGAGCGAGCGAGGGCTGGTCTATTGCCCGTCCCTGCCGACCCCTGCCCTGACCCCACCGCTCTCCTCGTCGTCCTCTTCGCCCTCGTTGCCCGGCACCAGTACGAACCAGATCCAGAAGATTGTGCGCACGAGACACACGGCAAAGGACACGGTTGAGTTCCTCGTGCAAATGGGCGCCGGCGATGAACAGCAACAACGGCTCGAGTGGGTGGCAAAGGAGCAGCTCGCCAGCCAGCCCGATCTCGCCCTCGCCTACTTTATGTCGTCAGACTTTGATCGCATGGTCATGTCGCGCAACGTGCTGCCCCTTCTGTACTCCGACACGGGTACGCACAGTCAACCTTTACGATGTGACTAATTATGTGCTACTGTTGCGGCAGTCAAAGAGGGCGACATGACCGTGATCACCTACCGCTTTGCGTCCAACAACGCCTACTTTGGCGTCAAGCAGTACCTCAACGTGCTGGACGAGCCTTTCCTAAACGTAAAAAAAAAAAAGAAAACAAACTAGACAAGCGCTAAAATTACAAATTGCGCGCAGTACCTCGAGCACCAAGTGGACGCGGTCGTGGCGCTGGGCAACACCGGCTCCCTCAAGCCCTCGACCATGAACTACACGCCCGCCCTCAAGCGATCCAAGTTCTTCTTTGGGTTCGCCTACGTCGACTACCAGTACGGCGGCAAACCCGAGCTGGTGGACGACGTGGACCCCATCCCCAGCTGGGTCCGCGAGCTGGAGCAGCGGCTGGTGGAGCGCAACATCATGCCCCCCGATTTCGTCGAGCAGACCGTGGTGAACATGTACCACGAGGCCGGCAGTGGGCTCGGTGTCCATCAAGGCAAATTTCATTCCAGAATACACGATCATAATGATTACCTTTTTATAGATTCAAGGGACCTGTTTGAACGGCCCATCTACTCGCTGCGCCTCTTCTCTGACAGCGTGCTCTCGTTTGGCTGCAAGGGCCTGGGCATGGTGCTGCGCAAACAGGCCGTGCCGCTGTACCGCGGGGCCATCACCATCATGGAACACTACGCGGCCAACAAGACCAAGCACTGCGTCCGCCCGGCAGACATCCACCGCAAGTCGTCCTCGGTCCTCATGCGCAAGATACAGCCCAAGGCCAAGCAGATCCTCGAGCGCAATCGGACCCACCACCAGACCGACAACTCGCCCGCCAAGCCAACAGCCGCACCACCACCAACACACGAGACAGAAGAGGTCGATGTCGAGTAGCCCAGACCCTAGGGCCCTACCATCCACCACCACCAACTAGAAAACTACCATTGTGTACTTTAACCGACATCAATCAAGGCAGATGAATCATGCAAACAGCACAGGTTTACTTTTTCTTTTGCACACCCTTGACTGCACGTCCCGTTCGCCCCGCCTTGGGGTCCGACGCGAGCTTCTTCGTGCCCCTGTCCGCGATGCCCTGGAGGACGTGCAGCGACTTGACGGCCGAGGCCTTGGCGGCCAGCGTCTCCTCAATGTTGCGGTTGATGTTTGCCGCAAGCGTCTTCTGCAGCTTTTTCACGGCAACGTCAGTGCCCTTCTTGGGGTTGATCGCAGTGCGCCCCTTGCGGTGCTGGCGCGCAACGGGGCCGGCAGACCCGCCCGAGGCCTTCTTCTTGCCCGCGGGGGACTTGGCGAGAGGCGTTTGCGGCATGTGCTCTTGCCTGGGTCAGTCACTTGCAAAGTACGCAGTACGTATGGCTCGGGCAAAGAACGAAACATCCCGTCTTATTTTTTTAAAACAGCAGAGGACCAGTGCGCAGCATCGCCAAGACTCGCCCAACTAGGATCTGCTGGCTCGGCAAGTACTGCTGCTGATCAAAAAATATTCATCTAATTTTATTGCCGTGAAATAATTATGATTTATTGAGAGGGAAAGCAGTAGAGATCGTCACTCGACAGGCCCAGTTGATCGACGAGGGCGGAACGGACCGATGCCATGAAGGCCTCGGAGCCGCACACGAGGACCGTCGGCTGCTCCCGGCCTTCTTTGCCTTTAGAACTGCCGCTGCGGTGCTTTGCCACAAAGGGCCCGAGGACGGCTGCGTCGATGCGCGACCCGGCGACCGACGGCTGCCTGACGCCCTTGATCGCCCCCTCAGGCTGACCAAAAGGCCTCGTACTGGAAAAGACATAGTGCACGAGAACGTTCCAGTAGTCGCTCAGCGTGTCCAACACGGGCTTGACGAGCACCCCCGTGCCCTCGTTCATGTCGCGCAGCCCGTACACCAGCTGCACCACCGTCTCGCACTTGTCGTCGTGCACAATCGCCCGCATCAGGGCCAGCATCGGGGCCACACCGGTCCCTGCGGCGATCATGAGCAGCCGTGGCGGTGGCTGCTGCTCGATGACGGGCACGGTGCTGTTCTGCGGGCCGCGCACCGAGACTGAGCCGGCAGCAGTGACGCTGTGGGGCACGACGTCGCGCCAGAACGAGTGGGACGACTTGATGAGGAACTCGAGCGGCACCTGGCCGGGCAGGGAGATGGGCGTGTAGGCGCGGCTGACGTCGCCGCCCAGCCGCATGACCACGTGCTGGCCACTGCGCCACCCGCCCAACGGCAGGGGCACCGCACTGCCCTCGTCGACCACGCATTTCGCCAGGACTGACGTGCCTGAGCGGGTGACGCTGGTTACGCGCAGACGCAGGCCGCGGTCCATCCGCAGGGTCGTGCGCGGGTCCGGCTCGGGCGGCGATAGGCTCTTGAGGAGGCGCAGGGTGCGCAGCTCGAGCACGCACGGCGAGCAGCCGTTGCCGCAGCAGGGCCAGTCGGAGTCATCCATCGTCATTTTTGAACTTTCTTTTCCAGCCGGGCAAACGTTTCAAGGGATCCCAAAATTTCCCCGAAATCCATCCGAGGTTCCGTGGCGCAATAGGTAGCGCGTATGACTGTTAACCGGTTGGTTTGCCAACTTAGCAATCATAAGGTCGGCAGTTCGATCCTGCCCGGGACCGAATTCTTTTTTTCTTTTTTTGCTGTTTTTTTTCTTTTGCTGTTTTTTTTTTTTCTTTTGTTGTTTTTTTTTCTTTTGTTGTTTTTTTTTCTTTTGTTGTTTTTTTTTTCTTTCACTCGGCCTGCGGGCCTCAGCAAAAAAAGGAATCAAAAACCTGGTCAAAATAAATAAATTCCTTTTGCACCAGGAAAAAAAAAGAAAGCGGTCCCGGGCAGGATCGAACTGCCGACCTTATGATTAACAGTCATACGCGCTACCTATTGCGCCACGGAACCACTCGCATGCTGTTGGCACGGAAAAATACTCTGACGAAACGTTTGCGCGGCGCGTTTTTCCGCGTTTTTTTCTGACAACTCGTGACAGTCGTGACTTGCTTTTTTTGTTGGTATGGTCTGTGGTTTGTGACAGCCGCGGAACACAGCACGCCCTCCCCCCCCCTTTGGCTACGTGGGGGGGCACTGGCGGCTGCCTGGTTCGAGTGCGCCTCCTTTGTTTTTCTTTTACCCCACTGGTTTTTTTTTTTACCCCACTTTTTTGTTTTTTCTTCCCCAGCTGACCTTCTATTTAATTTTATCTCCATAGGCAGGAATGGTTCCCCGTCTCGCGGCGCTGCTGCTGCTGGTGGCGGCCACGGCCCTCCAGGTCGTCTTGGCCGAGCACCACGAAAAGCTCCCCTTCCACGATCTCCGCGGCTTTGTGGACCTCGCCGCGGTCGAGCGCTTCTACCAGACCGCCCCCATCATTGTCGACATCCCCATGCGCGACGGCGTCAAGCTGTCGACGGTGATCGTGCTGCCCAACGACACGCCCAACGCGACCTTCCCGGCCGTGATCGACCGCTCGGTCTACTCGCACATCGGCACAGAACTGCTGGCCATGGTCTTTGTGCCCCACGGCTTTGCGGCCGTGATGCAGGACATGCGCGGCGCAGGCATGAGCGAGGGCCTGTTCTCGTTCTGGCGCTCGGAGGGCTCGGACACGTTTGACACGCTGTACGTGAAATAAATAAATGAGTAATTATTAAATGATAATCTGTTCCTGTCTTTTGCAGGGCCTGGATCGAGCAGCAGTCGTGGTCCAACGGCAACGTCTACCAGATCGGCTTCTCGGCCGACGGCATGGCGACGCTGGCCGGCGGCATCAACGAGCAGCCGCCCCAGCTCAAGGGCCAGTGGGTCAGCTGGGCCTCTGCCACGGGCCACAACAGCACGTTCCAGGGCGGTGTCTGGGTCGAGGGCCTGCTCGAGAAGTGGCTCACGGCCACCGGCTTTGCCTACACGATCGACGAGGTCAAGGCCGAGGAGCAGTACTCGGACTGGTGGTCGCCCATTGACTTCACCGACGACAAGCTGGGCCAGTGCCACTGGCCCTCGGTGCAGTGGGCCGGCTGGTACGACATCTTCCAGCAGGGCAACCTGGACGCGTACAAGGCCTACCAGGACGAGTCGAGCGGCTGCGGCGGTCAGCACACCATTTTCATCGATCCCCATGGTAGAACAGAAAAAAATTTCTAGTTTTATTTTTTATTTTTTTTTAATTGTCGACCTATAATTAGGCCACTGCGGATTCTACGATGCCGGCGAGGTCACCTTCCCCAACTCGCGCCTGGTCACGCCCGTCCTGCAGTCCATCAACCTGTTCCTCTCGCTCGAGGGCAAGCCGCCCGCGTACGCCGTCAACGCCGACACGGTGACCTTTTACGTCATGGGCCCCGACGGCACCACCCTGGCCAACTACTGGACGACCCTGCCCGACTTCCCCGCGTTTGTCCCGTCCAAGTTCTACCTGAGCACGCCCGGCCTGCTCCTGCAGGACGTGCCGCCGCAAAACACGGGCCGCGAGTCGTTTGTGTACGACCCCACCAACCCGCAGCCCACCCTGGGCGGCCACCTGCTCTTCGGCTCGTGCGGCCAGTACGACCAGACGCACTTTGAGGAGCGCAGCGACGTGCTCGTGTTCACCTCGGCCGTGCTCGAGGAGCCCCTGGCCGTGACGGGCCGCATCAACGCGTCCATCTGGGTCTCGACCACGGCCAACGACACGGACGTGCTCGTCAAGCTCATCGACGTCTACCCCGACGGCCGCTCCATGTTCATCGCCGACGGCATCAGGCGCCTGCGCTGGCGCTACGACCGCAGCCAGCCCCCGGTGGCCACGCAGCCCAACGCCATCTACGAGGCCGTGATCGATGTCTGGTCCACGTCCTACATCTTCGAGGCCGGCCACCGCGTCAAGATCCACGTGTCGTCCTCGTCCTTTGACCGCTACTCGGTCAACTACAACAGCAACTACGACGAGATTGACAAGGAGAACGGACCCAAGGTCGTGGCCACAAACACCATCTACTTTTCGCCCCAGTACCCCTCGTACATCTCCCTGCCCATCGTCCAGCTGGACCAGCTGCCCAACAACTTTGACAACCAGATCGCCCACGGTCCCGCGGGCACGATGCCGCCGGAGCTGGCCCCCTTTGAAAAGTTCTTTTTCCACTAAACAGAAATCCTTTGTCCTTTTTTTTCCCTTGTTCTTTAATATCGGTTTTTATTTGAGACACACACAAAAAAAGGACTAGCTATTTAGAAAGATTAGCGATACGGGTGATGAGGACGCGATCCCACGGGCAGATGTTGCCTTGGAGGCGCGACGCACAGCCGGCACAGAGCCGATGGCCACAGGGCTCGAGCACACGGTCTTCCTCGGTGGCGTAACAGATGGTGCACTCGCTGGGCAGGACCACGTCGTCGTCGTCGTCGTCGTCGTCGTCGTCGTTGTGGTCGTGGTGGCGGCTGTCGTTCAGCTGCGCCTCTTGCTGGTACTGGCCGTAGCTGGCCAGCTGCTCGGCGTGGAACGCGTCGTAGATCCGCTGCACGTCCATCTTGACCTGCACCTCGAGCAGCTGCACCCGCTTGCGGTGGCGTTCCCAGGCCTCCTCCCTCGAGGCTGGGTCGCCGCCGCCGCCGCCGCCGCCGCTGTTCTCCCTGGGCGCCTGTCGAAAGTACCTGCGATGCATCGGTGACCGTCTCTTTTCCTGTTGAACAGGCAGAGCTATGGGCTGCTTAGCTGTCGGCTGGGCACTGATGGGCTGTTTAGCTGGCTGAGCAACACTGGGGGCTTGCTTTGCTGGCTGAGCAACACTGGGGGCCTGCTTTGCTGGCTGAGCAACACTGGGGGCCTGCTTTGCTGGCTGAGCAATGGACGGAGCAACAGGCTGTTTGCTGGGTGGCTGGCTAGGCTGAGCCTCCACGGCGCCCAATGCCGGACGGACGATGACGGCACTCGCCTTGGCGAGGACGGCGACGCTGTCAAACGGGGCCGGGTCAAACGACAGCTGGAGATGCAGCGAGTTGCGCAGGGAGAACAGCAGCACGGCGCCCTCCTCCTCGCCCAGGTCCTTGACGTGCACGTCGCTCAGCTGCCCAACTGGCCACACGATGGTCGCGGCCGTGTCCTCCTCCTCGTCCAGCCGGTCCTCGAGTCCGTCGTCAGGGCACAGCCACCGCCCCCTGAACCGCAGCGTGTCGCGCGAGAACCCCGCCGTGCCGCGGGCCAGGATCACAAAGTTGCAGCTCAGCACCATGTCCTTGTGCTGCGCCAGTGCCGGAAGCAGCGTGTCCAGCGCCAGCACGGGCACCGCCCACGGCTCGAGCTGCGAGCGCAGCCGGTGGTGCAGCACCGAGCCCGTCAGGATCTCGTCCTCGTCCAGCTTGGCCCTCGAGCTCTAACGGGCGCAAACGGTAATTAACAACACCCACAGGCAAAGGACCGGTACCTGCAGCTCGTCGTCCGTCACAAACACGTCGCGGAACGAGCCCAGTCCTGCCATTGTCGCCGCCGCAAAGCAAAACGGGGGAGTGACCGTTACAAAAGTTGGTTGGCCAACTAAAGTGGTGTGCCAGGGCAGGACACTCGCGGAAATATGGTCGCTTGGGTCTCATCAGTTTCTCACTTCTCCCTTCCCCACTAGCGCTCAATGGCTCTGACCGGTGTCAAGGCGCGAACGCTCATTGCCGTCATTGGCGACGAGGTAAGGCACTCCTCCCCCCTTGTTTGTCGTTAGCTGGACCTACTGTGTATTTAAATCCAATTCCCCCCCTCCCACCACATCGACTGCACGATGAAAAGGACACGGTCACTGGACTGCTGCTGGCCGGCGTGGGCAACGTGGACCGGGCCACGCGCAAGAGCAACTTTCTCGTCGTCGACAACCGTACGTGCCCGAGAAAGTGCCTGGATTGTTTTTTTTTTTTTAATGTGCGGTGCAGAGACGTCGGTGAGCGCGATTGAGGACGCCTTTGCCGACCTCACCACACGGAAAGACATTGCCGTGGTGCTCATCACACAAAGCGTACGTTGCATATCCCGTTTTTGAGGTGGGCCGGCTAACCCTGCCCGGGCAGGTTGCTGAGCTTATCCGCCACATTATCGACGGCTACGCCAAGGCCATCCCCTCGGTGCTCGAGATCCCCTCCAAGGACATGCCCTACGACGCCTCCAAGGACTCGATCCTCAAGCGTGCGCAAAAGATGTTTAGTTCAGAATAATAGACTCTTTCTTTTTTTTCCCCCATTGTTTTTTTTGTGTGTCATTTATCAATCAATCTCCAGACTCCAGAATACATCCCGTCCTTTTTTTTAATTCATAAGGAGGCGGTGAAGAAAGTACGACGGTAAAAGGTCTCGATGGCCTGGAAAAAGCCGGGCTGCATGGTCGTGTCGTTGTGAGTGCCCTCGGCAAACGTGACGAGCTCCTTGCGGTTGTCGGGCGTGCCGGCGGCCTGGAAGAGGCGCAGCATCATCGACGGCGGGATGAGCTCGTCGCTCTGGCCCGACAGGAACAGCGCCGGGCACTTGACGGACCGGATCGACGCCTCGCTGTCCCACTTGTCCAGCACAAACAGCGTCAGATAGCGCAGGAACGGCATGACCTTGGGGATGAGCTGGGGCAGGCTCGTGAACGAGTTTTCGACGATGAGCGCGCGAAACTAGGCAGACATAGCAAATAAATACAAACAGTGGGAGGATCACCGGCCTTTTTACGTTGTCCGGATAGCGCGACACCGTGTTGATGGCAACGGCACCTCCGATCGACTGCCCAAACGCAAGCAGCCGCTTCTCGTCAATATCCGGATGCTCCTTGAGCAGGGCGATGGCCGCGTCCACGTCCAGCTTGAAGCCGTGCTCGGACGGGTTGCCCTCGCTCAGACCGTACCCTCGGTAGGACAGCAGAAACACGTTGCAGCCCAGCAGGTTGTACA
>Ga0302226_10003020_pt1 | contig 11624 bp, 11 predicted proteins | sample II_Palsa_E3_3_FD_193524 | JGI IMG/M metagenome (GOLD analysis project Ga0302226, IMG submission 193524) | Peat permafrost microbial communities from Stordalen Mire near Abisko, Sweden - II_Palsa_E3_3 | ecosystem: Environmental > Terrestrial > Soil > Palsa > Peat permafrost | place: Sweden...
AAAAACCTGTGGAAACCGAAGAAAGGGAGTTGACAAACCTCTCGGAAAGGCTGAAGGTGAATTGCGGTACGGTTCTCCGCACCCGCATGAACATTGGTGATTTCGCATTGCAAAACTGGATGCGGTTTACGAAATCTTTATGCGGGCCAGGCGAGCAGACCTTAGACTCTATATCGAAAGTTAGAAGGAGCACTACATGGCAAAGGGAATGACAAAGACAGCGCTGGTTCGCCACCTGGCGGAGAAGCTCGAACTCACCAACAAGCAGACCGCTGCTTTTCTGGAACTGCTGGCAGAGACCGCAGTGAAAGAGACCAAGAAGAATGGCGAGTTCACCATTCCTGGTATCGGCAAGCTGGTGAAGGCAGAGCGTAAGGCGCGTCTTGGCCGCAACCCGCAGACGGGTGAGACCATCAAGATCAAGGCCAAGACCGTGGTTAAGTTCCGCGTGGCCAAGGTTGCGAAGGACACGATCGCACCGGTGAAGAAGTAGTTCGATTGCGACACTGAGTGCGCCGGTTGGCGCGAGGGTGTCGCATGAGAAAGCCCTCCCCGATAGATGCGCCTCAGAGTTTCGACTGCTGATGCGCGAACGTAACGACCAGACCCGCTGTACCCACGATTCTTTCAGTGGGTGCGGCGGGTTTATCGTTTATGGATGGTGGATTCCGTTTCGACTTGGCCACGTGACTACTTTCTCCAGACGAATCGTCTGAGATTTGGATACTGGAACGAAGACGATCTTCCGCTGGCCTTAGAACTGTGGGGCGATGCTGGAGTCTCCTCCATGATTGGTGGTCCCTTTACGGAAAGCGAGATCGCCGCACGGCTAAATCGTGAGATGACGATGTTGATCGACCATCAGGTTCAGTACTGGCCTGTCTTCCTGCTTCAAGGCGATAAGTTTGCCGGATGTGCCGGACTTCGACCCTACGAAGGCGACGCCAGCATCTTTGAGATGGGAGTCCACCTGAAGCTGAAGTGCCAGGGGCATGGCCTCGCTCAGGAGGCGGCACGCGCCGTGATCGAATTCGCGTTCAAGACGCTGCAAGTCCGAGGACTCTTCGCCGGACACCACCCGAAGAACATCGCTTCAAAACGCCTTATCGAAAGGCTTGGATTTAGTTTTACCCACGAAGAGTTCTACGCGCCTACAGGCTTGCATCATCCCTCTTATCTGTTGATGAATCCGGACTTTTCTAGATAGAACTTTCTATGCTCGCTGTTGGCTTGAGGAAGGCGCGGACGATGAGCGAGACGCCGAGTGAGATGAGAATGCCCTTGATGATGAGGACAGAGTTGTAGCGCCAGCCCAAGGCTGCGAAAGAGATGAACACGCCCCACATGTAGATCTCGGCAAGAAAGGCTTTGAGCCAAGTGGGGGTTACAGGCAACGCAGGGATGCGCGCGGTGAGTGACGGAATCAGGCGCGGGACTTTGGCGCAGTAGGCGAGGTACGTTGCGCCTAGCTTTGCGGTCAGGAAAGATTCTTCGCCGAAGATGAGACGAAACTGGATGAAGGCGATGGCGAGGATGCAGAAGACGGCGCCGCTCGTCGGCATAAGGAGCACTAACGCCAAGGTGTGGAACATCGTACCGAGGTAGAGCGGGTTGCGCAGATGACGGTAGGGCCCGGCTGCCACGACGGTGTCGCCATGCATTGCGCCAGCCTGGACGATAGATGGGTCCAGGTATGCGGAGCCCCAGGTGCGCAGGAGCGCTCCAATCAACGCACAGAGGATGCCGAGGATGAGGACCGTGATGGTTGCTGCGCTGAAGCCGACCCAGCCGCTGCGCGCAGGCCACGCTGCGAGGAACTGCCAGGTGCGGATGGAGTCCAGGTGCAGCAGGATGTTCCACGGAGCGACGAACCCGAGCAGGTATATGACCGCGATGATAAAGAAGCGAAGACGAAACTCAAGCGCAGTTGCTTTCATGTGGGTTCTAGGATTTCTTTCTTACTGTTTGTGGGTTTCGTCTTTGTAGACTACGCCGGACTTCATGACGAAGTTAACGTGTTGGAGGAGCTTGACGTCTTTGAGCGGGTCGCCGTCGATGGCGATGATGTCTGCCCACTTGCCGGGTTCGAGCGTGCCGACGCGGTCGGTCCATCCCATGAGATCGGCGGCGTTGATGGTGCCGGTTTGAATGCCCGCGAGGGGAGACATGCCGAATTGATTGACGTAGACGTCGACCTCGTGAGCGTTGAGGCCGTGAGGATAGACTGCGGCATCGGTGCCAAGAGCGATTTTGACACCGGCCTTAATGGCCTTGATTGCGTTTTGCTTTTCGACGGCGCTTACGTCCTTCATCTTCTGCTGGTAGATGGGAGGCAGGTTGCCGAACTGCTGCATCCAGTCGATGAGGTAGGCCGTGGGAACGAGGTAGGTGCCCTTCTTCTTCATGAGGGCAATGTCTTCGTCGTTGATGTAGCTGCCGTGCTCGATGGAGTCTACGCCAGCTTCGGTTGCGAAGAGGATGCCCTGTGCGCCGTGAGCGTGGGCGGCGACCTTGCGGCCGAGGCGGTGCGCGTCGGCGACGATGGCCTGCATCTCTTCGAGGGTGTACTGGCTGGCCTGCGGGTCGTCTCCTTTGGAGAGGACGCCGCCGGTGGCGCCGATCTTGATGAGGTCTGCGCCGTACTTGATGTTTTCGCGCACCTGATGCTGAACGGCGGGGATACCATCGGCTACGCCTTCAGCATGGTAGTGAAACTCGTAGGGCAGAAGGTTCTCATCCATGTGGCCGCCGGTGATACCTAGTGGAGGACCGGAGACCTGCATGTGTGGGCCGGGGATGTGGCCAGCATTGATCTCGTCGCGGAGGGCTACGTCAGTAAAATCGTTTGCGCCTACGTTGCGGACGGTGGTGAAGCCGGCTTCGAGTGTGACCTTTGCGTTTTCGACGCCGATGATCGCCTCTTTGGCAGGGGTCATGGAGAGTTCGAAGTAGGGATCGAAGTTCGCAGAAGCACCGGTGAGGTGAGTGTGAACGTCGATGAGGCCCGGCATCACGGTGTAGCGGGTGAGATCGATCTCGGTGTCACCGGATTGCTTCGGCGTGGAGGCCGTAGGCGCGATGGCCGTGATGCGGTCGCCGGTGACGATGATGGTCTGGCCTGTGGGCTCGGCTCCGGTTTTTACGTCGAGAAGATGGCCAGTGCGGATAAGGGTGCGCGATGACGTTTGTGCTGAGACGCGAAGGGCTGCTATTTGTAACAGAATGAGGAGCAGAAAGAGTTTCACGTGGTTCGCGTTACGCATGTGCAGTCTCCTGGCTTGTCTGTGAGAATCATCGGTGCGTTTGTGCTACGCGGCCTGAATGCGAGTGAGTGCAATCCGTCTTAGTTCGTGCGAGGTTTATTGGCCGCCGAGAGCTGTGAGGATCGAGTCGAAGTCTTCGAGGCCGGAGTACTCGATGATGACGCGGCCTTTGCCGTTTTTGTCGTCGATATGGACTTTGAGGCCGAGGGTGCGGCGAAGGCGGTCCTGAGCTTCGCGGACGTTGGGATCTTCAGGCTGCTTATTGGCTTTCGATTCCTTCTTCACTTTTGCTTCTGGATTGATGAGGCCTTGCACGTAGCTCTCTGTTTGGCGGACAGATAACGAGAGCGCCATAACCTTTTGGGCGGCTGCGGTAATGGCTTCGGGGGAATCGAGAGCGAGTAGAGTGCGGGCGTGGCCAAAGGAAAGGTCGCCCGACTCTACCCTCTGCTGGATCAAATCTGGCAACTTCAACAAACGAAGGAAGTTAGCTACACTGGCGCGCTCTTTGCCGGTGCGGATGGCCATCTGCTCCTGAGTCATCTTGAAGTCGTTGCTGAGGCGCTGGTAGGCGCGAGCTTGCTCGATGGGGTTGAGATCGGCGCGCTGCAGGTTCTCAACAATCGTCATCTCAAGCGTCTGCTCGTCCGAGACCTGGCGGACTATGGCCGGGATGGTGGCTTTGTCTGCCTTTTTGCTGGCCAGCCATCGGCGTTCGCCGGTGATGAGTTGATAGCGGCCTCCGCTAAGTGGCCGTACGACAATGGGTTGCACTACTCCTGATGCGGCGATGGACTGCGCCAGCTCGGTTAGTTTGGCCTCGTCGAATTGGGTGCGAGTCTGGTATGGGTTTCGATCGATCTGATCGAGAGGGATCTCGAGCGGCTTGCCGGTTGACTCGACGACGACTGGTGGAGGCAGTGCAGGTGCGGCGGGACGCTGGGGGAGGAGGGATTCAAGGCCCTTGCCCAGGGCGCGGCGTTTGGGATCGGCGGTAGCGGTTGGCATGGTTTGCGGCTTTCTCTTTCGATTTGTTTAAAGACTTTGTCGTGCCGGACGGGCCCACTGCGCATGGTGCGGCCACTCCGTGGCTTTTTAACTTTGTTTGGAGTGCCAGAAACGGGTCTTCTTTTCTGGTTTGTTGAAGGACTTGAGAGCGCTGGCTGCGGCGGCTGCGGCAGCTTTGCGCCGCTTCTCTTCGGGGCTGTCCATCTTGTTGCGAGTCAGGAGTTCAAAGGCCAGCTCACGGTATGCCTCAGAGCCGCGAGACTTGGGATCGTAGAGCGATACAGGCTTGCCGTGGCTGGGAGCTTCGGCTAAGCGAATGTTGCGCGGAATAGTAGTTTTGAGGAGCTTGTCGGTGAAGAAGGCCTGCAGATTTTCCGAGACTTGCTGGGAGAGATTGGTTCGGTCGTCGTACATGGTGAGAAGGACGCCTTCGAGAGAGAGTCCGGGGTTGAAGGCCTGTCCGACACGATCGAGTGTGCTCATCAGCTCGGAGATCCCTTCGAGGGCGAAGTACTCGGCCTGCATGGGGACGAGGAGACTGTCGGCTGCGACGAGCGAGTTGAGCGTGAGAAGGTCGAGGGCCGGGGGGCAGTCGAGGAGGATAAAGGGATAATCGGCACGGATGGGCTCGATGGCGTCGCGGAGCTTGTACTCGCGGCGGTCGAGGGAGATAAGCTCGATCGTTGCGCCGATGAGGTTTTTGCTGCTGGGAATGAGCTTGAGGGTGTCGATCTCGGTGGAGAGGAGAGCATCGGCGATGGTGGTTTGCCCGACGAGGATGTCGTAGATGCTGAGGCGGGCTTCTTCGCCGTCTTTGGCACGGGCGAAGCCGAGACCTCCGGTGGAGTTGGCCTGGGGATCGCAATCGATCAGGAGGGTATTGAGGCCTTCAAGGGCCAGGGCGGCGGCGAGGTTGATCGCAGTGGTGGTTTTGCCGACTCCACCTTTTTGATTGACGACGGCGATGACTTTGGACGGCTTTGAGGAAGGTTTGGGGGCTGCGGACTTGAGGTCGGGCTTTGTCGCTTCGTCTTCTGGTTTGGGAGTGAGCTGTTCAGTCGTCATTGCAGTATTTGAAGGGTATCGACAGGGGACCGATGTGGCAATGGCAAGGGTCTGTGCAGAAAGGCCGGGGCCTGTGGAGAACTTGTGGGATACGTGTTTTGGGCCTCTGGATTGAAGGTTTTCTCGGAGCCGGGTGTGGAAATCTTTGTTCCACGTGGAACGTTTTAAGCTCGGACAGCTCGGAGGAGAATGCTGGCTTGAGTCGTGGGGATTGGGATTGGGGGATCGATGGTGAATCCGTCAGGGGGAGTGGGTGGCGCTCCCGTGAGGAGGAGGAGCTGATTGCTGGCCCGGGGGGCTGCTGCGGAGAGGGCGGCAGACATGTTGTCCACTGCGCGAAGCGTAACGGTATGGAAGACACGGCTCTCCGGCATCGTTTCTACCCTTGCAGCCCATATTTCGACCGGGAGAGCCAGCGTCCGGGCGACTTCGCGAAGGAAAGTGGCCTTTTTGTTCTGTGATTCGGCGAGGGTTACCGTGATCTCCGGAAGCAGGATCGCGATGGGAAGGCCGGGGAAACCGGCGCCGGAGCCGAAATCGAGGACGGTATTGGCTCCAGGGGCGAGGTGCAGGCCTGCGAATAGGCTTTCGCCGAAGTGACGCCGGACGATCTCCTCGGGCTCGCGGATGGCGGTGAGGTTGGTGCGAGCATTCCATTTGAGGAGGAGTTCGAGGTAGAGAGACAATTTCGGGAGTACGTGAGCGGGTGGAGAGGGGAGATATGGAGTGAGGAGCGTGGCGATCTCGGCCTCTGAGAGGGTTGGCATGGAGATACCAGTATCTCAGAGGCTTTCTCTGTAGCGGCAAAGCAGATGTTCCACGTGGAACATGCTTCAAGCCACCGAGGTATGGATGGGGCGAGGTGTCCATGCTGTTGCCTGGGCGATGAAATGGTCGAAGAGAGCACGGGATGAGGGGCTCATGTCGTAGCTGCGCTCTGGATGCCATTGAACGCCCAGGACGAAGTGCGAGGTAGCCCCTTCGCTGGCCTGGCCGCCCTCTACTGCTTCGATGACTCCGTCTTGCGGGCAGCGGGCAGCGACGCGAAAGCCGTCTCCGGGAATGCCGATGGCCTGATGGTGGCTGGAGTTGATGGGAAGACGGAGAAAACCGTCTTGCTCGGGGGCTTCGGTGGGGTCCAGGAAGGATCCGAGGCGCGAGTCGGGAGCGATTGAGACAGAGTGTGCAATGGCTACAGCTCGGCCTGCGGCGTGGTTTACGGGGAGGATTGAGAGATCCTGCACCAGGGTGCCTCCGCGCCAGACGTTGAGGAACTGAAGGCCGAAGCAGATAGCGAAGATGGGTTTGTAGAGGTTGTGGGCATCCTGAATGAGGAGTTCGTCTACGTTTTCGCGGGCATTGTCCGCTGGGGAGCACTCAGGGATGGGCTTCTGGCCGTACTTTTGTGGATTTACATCTGCAGGGCTGCCCGGAAGAAGGACGGCCTGGCAGGTATTAATAAGGTTGGCTATTTCGGTAGGGGTTTCGTTGAGGGGGATCGCAACAGGGGTGCCCCCGCTGCGCTCAACGGCGGCGGCATATTGAGGCCAGGACCGCTGGTTGTAGGTGAGATCGGTACTGGTAGGAATGGGAATGGCTACGCGCGGCTTCATGACAGCTTAATCATACGACTTGTCATAGTGTTCCACGTGGAACACTTGAGCTTCGGCACGCTAGCGCTGTTTTTGGCTTCAGTCGTGGATCGAGTACTGGGCATACGTTGTGGAGATGGATTCGTAGAGGCGCTTGGTGAGCGCGTCGGCGTCACGGGTGCTGAGGCCGGCGGTGGGGATGGGGTCGCCTACAACGATGAAGATGGGACGGGGGTGAAGTGCATAGACATGAATAGGAAGAAGCTCGTAGGTGCCTATCAGGGTGAGGGGCACCAAAGGAACTTGCGCTTTGATTGCCATGTAGGCGCAGCCGGACATCATCGTTTGGAGCTGACCCGTTGCGGCTCGGCCACCTTCAGGGAATAAAACGAGGGGTAGACCGCTTTTTAGAGTGGCGACGCCGCGGTTCAGGCTGGCGATCAGAGAGCGGGGGCTGTTTGAATCGACAGGGACCTGGCCGGAGCGATTGAGGTACCAGCCAATGAAAGGGGTCTTCCAGAGGGCCTGCTTGGCAAGGATGCGAAACTGGAAGGGGAGCTTGGCAAAGAGGACCGGCGTGTCCATGTAGCTGAGATGGTTGGAGGCGTAGACCGCAGTTTCGTGCTCATGGAGCTTCTCCCGGCCGATGATTTTGACCGGCGAAAGGCTGATGAGGAGCAGGGTACGTGCCCATAAGCGTGCGATGGCGTGCTGCTGGCGCCCTGATTTGTCCCAAAGGCCGGCGATAAGCGAGATGCAGCCGAATCCAGCAGTAGCAAGGGCTATCAAAGGGATGAAAAGAAGGTAGGACAGCCAGCGGAGGGCTAAAGACGGTTGTTTCGAGGTGAAGGAAGAGGTTGGTTCTTCCGGCTCCTCGACGGACAGGACGGACGGATTGGATGGCTTCGGATCGGCTGTCGCGTTGTCCGTCAGGGGAGAGTCGTTCATAGTTCTCCAGCGATGCGTCGGATCTCTCCCACCAGGTAGACCGAGCCAGTGGCGATGATGAGGCCATCGGGCGGCGTGACAGCACGGGCCTGAGCGAGAGCAGCAGCGAGATGGGGTGCGGCGTGGGATGGGATGTCCAGAGTATGTGCGGCTGCCAAGAGGTCGTCTATATGGGCAGCGCGAGGATTGTCGATTGGGGCGAAGACGATGTGATCTTTGCGGCGCTCGAGGTCGCCTGAAGAGGCGTCGAAGAGGGGAAAGAGGATCTGGGCCATCTCGCCGAGGTCTTTATCGCGTAGGCAGCTAAAGAGGAGAGTGCGCGGCTGGGCTTCGGGAAGCTGCGCGATGGCGGCACGGAGTGTCCAGGCACCGGCGGGATTGTGAGCTACGTCGAGCAGGAGATGCGGACCATTGGGAAAGGTGAAGAGCTCCAATCGGCCTGGCCATTGTGTATTGCGAATTCCCTCTTCGATCTGGGTGTTGCTTATTTTGTAACTTATTTGGTTACTTTTAAGAGCGTCTGTGGCTAATTTGTTACCTTTTTGGTTACGTAATTCGGCAGCGGCCGCAATTGCCAAGGCGATGTTGCGCTGCTGATGATGGCCGGGGAGCGGTGAATCGACTTCGAGGGGCTCTCCATCGAGAGTGATGCTGTAGCGATTCGCCGGGAGTACGGTTGCTGCAGCCTGTTTCAACTCGTCTGCCTCGTAGCGTGGAACAGTCGACGTCTGCCTCGGGATGTAGTCAGCGGCATTGATAGCACGAAGATTGAGAGTGGCTGCAGCCTCGCCGATGGCCTGATTGGCCTCCGGGTGTTGGGGGAGGGTGATGAGAGTACCGTTATGGCGCAGGATACCCGCTTTTTCGCGGGTGATCTCGGTGATGGTGTTGCCGAGGTAGTCCTGATGGTCGAGCGCGATATCGGTGAGGATCGATAGGAGCGGATCGACGATGTTGGTTGCGTCCAGACGGCCCCCGAGGCCCACTTCGAGGATAGCGATGTCTACAGGGGTGCTGTCCGGTGTTGCGCCCACTCCTGCAAAGTAGAGAAACCCTACTGCGGTCAGCACCTCAAAGAAGCTGGGCGGGTAGGGGAGATCGCCGGATTCGACGAGTCGGCGGGCCGACTCGTCAACTTGAAAGTAGAGACGGGCGAAGTCTTCGTCTGGGATCTGGACGCCGTCGATCTGGATTCGCTCGTTGACGCGGACCAGGTGGGGCGACGTATACAGGCCAGTCCGGTAGCCTGCGGAGGTGAGGATGCTGCTGAGGGTGGCGGCTGTGGAGCCTTTGCCGTTGGTTCCGGCGATCAAAACTGAGGGAAAGGTGGCTTGTGGGTTGCCGAGGGCCCCAGCGAGGATTCGCATGTGAACGAGGTCGAATTTACGGCGAGGGGTGCTGGGCGTTGCAGGGGCAAGTTCCTGGCCCAGAGCGTAGAGATGGTCGACCGCTGCGGCGTAAGACATGGGGTTATTTTAGGCGATTGCATGGGTTTGGATTGTGGGCCAGGCACCATTAGTCCAGTAAAAACACTTGGCTTACACGGACGTGCCCGCTCTAACACGAAGGTGGGATATCGAGGGTGGTTCGGCGGGTCGATAGTGAGGTATCAACAGTTGCAACATGCAATGTTTTGCACCCCAATCTGCCGGTTCAAACCCTGAAGGGATTCAAAGCCCAAGGGGACAAAAAGGAGATGTTTATGCGCTTAGCACTAGGTATCGCATTTGGAATGATCGCTGTAGCACCTTTCTTCGGGCGCTGGAGAGCCAATGTTTGGCTCAAGAAGCATGTTCCCGCGGAACGTACCATGGAGAGCGTTCCTGAAATTGCTTAACTAGTAAGTTAACAGTCAACCCATGTAGGAAAACAGGACCGCCGCCCACAGGGGTGCGGTCCTTTTGTTCGCTCTGATGACGTCAATTGAAGGGATAGATCTCGAAGTTGAGGGTAGCAGCGAAGGTGGCCACGACATAGAAGAGCATCATCACCCAAGCAAAAAAAGGCGGACAGTTGGTTGGCTGTCCGCCGGTGTTGCGACTCCGTTTAAATTTGGCTGCCGTGTGCGAGAGGGCTATCTTTCCTGCCGCTGCCTGGAGATCATCACGACTTTGGAGATCTCGCTGGGAATCCTGGCTGGGCCGGCAAGCATGGCGGTTCGGGTGAATCGGGGCGACCCTGACCAGCCTGGAAGCCTGAAGAGATCGAAAGGATGGACTGAGGCGGTTTTGTTGTCGCCCTGTTCCGGAGAGTGATGGTCCCGGAGTTCTCCGAGAACGATAGAGCGGGTGGTGGCGCGTTCGGCGGGGGAACTCGATTCCCAGTAAAGCCGAAAACCTTGGCCGCAAATGGAACAGTGAATGTCTTGCCTGAACTCGGATCTTCGAAGCAATACCTGCATGTGGTCGTCCTGTGGGCGGTTTGCCCGGGTTTCTGGACACTCCAAACAAGTCCAACGTAGCGTACGCGCTGTGGGGCCGCCATAGCACGGACGTGAAGTGGCATGGTTCGGTAGTAACTTCTCTCACGATGACCGACGGAGACAGGGTGAACTGTCCGATCAGTATGGCCGTCTTCTCGACGCGATTTGCGGCAACCATCTATTCTTGAAGATGTGAGCGAGCAGATGATCAGGATTCAGCTTCCGGACGGTTCAGTGCGCGAGGTTTCGCGCGGTACGACAGCGTATGACGTGGCAATGAGTATCTCGCCGCGACTGGCTGCAGCAGTGGTGGTGGCACGGATTCGTCCGCTGACGCCGGTAACTACGGGAACAACCGCCGCGGAGGAGACTTCAGAGGCCGCGATGTACAGCGGAGCAGAGAGCGGAGAGCGGCTGGTAGATCTGGCTGCGCCCCTGACCGAAGACGTCGCGTTAGAGCTGCTGAAGGAGAGCGATGAGGCCGCACTTAAAGTGGTGCGCCACTCCGCTGCGCATGTGATGGCGACGGCGATCCTCGAACTCTTTCCCGAGACCAAACTTGGGCATGGCCCGGCTACAGATTCAGGCTTCTTCTACGATGTCTACCGCGAGACGCCGTTCAGCGATGAGAACCTCGCCGCTATTGAAGCACGCATGGCGGAGGTTGTAGCGCGGGATGAGAAGTTCACGCGTGAAGAAGAGTCACGCGAGATGGGGTTGAAGGACTACGCAGAGCAGGGCGAATTCATGAAGGTCCACTTCATCGAAAAGTTTACGATGCCGGGCGATGAGATTTCGCTCTATCGCAACGGCAAGTTCGTAGACTTCTGCCGCGGACCCCATGTGCCTTCGACAGGCCGCGTGAAGGCGTTCAAGGTAACCTCGGTCGCGGGCGCTTACTGGCTGGGCGATGAAAAGAATCAGCAGCTGCAGCGCATCTATGGCACTGCGTTCTTTAATACGAAGGATCTTGATGCGCACTTCAAGCGGTTGGAGGAGATTAAAGCCCGTGACCACCGCGTGTTGGGGAAGCAGCTTGATCTGTTCTCTATCCAGGAAGTCGCTGGCTCGGGACTCATCTTCTGGCATCCGAAGGGCGGACTCATTCGCAAGACCATGGAAGACTGGATGCGTGATGAATGTATCCGTCGCGGTTACGAAATGGTTTACACGCCGCACATCATGCGCCGCGAACTCTGGAAGATCTCCGGGCACGAAGGCTTCTACTCGCAGAACATGTATCCGCCGATGGAGCTCGACGACGCCGAGTACCGCTTGAAGCCGATGAACTGCCCTGGCCACATCCTCATCTATAAAAACTCTCCG
>Ga0302226_10003023_pt1 | contig 11620 bp, 9 predicted proteins | sample II_Palsa_E3_3_FD_193524 | JGI IMG/M metagenome (GOLD analysis project Ga0302226, IMG submission 193524) | Peat permafrost microbial communities from Stordalen Mire near Abisko, Sweden - II_Palsa_E3_3 | ecosystem: Environmental > Terrestrial > Soil > Palsa > Peat permafrost | place: Sweden...
CACGGCCCTCTTTCCGCCGCCAGGCGAAAACGATGTGCTGGATCTGAGTCCCGTCGAGAAGCTCGAACGGGAAGTGTCCATGCTGACAAGAATCGTCTATTCGCTGGCGAAGAAATTGAGTGAGCCCGCCAAAGACATTCCTGTCACGCAGAACGTGAGCTCACCGGCCAAAGGAAATCCGGTGGTCACTCAAATCATCGGTGCGATCGCCGTTCCCGGGTCCAAGGTGTTAAGAGAAGCCTTAAGCAGCCAGTGGTATGCGGAACGGAACCAGGACGTCAGGAACGCCGGCTTCGACGCCTACTCGCATTGGTGCGATTTTGGAATGAAGGAAGGCAGGTTGCCAGCCCCGGACCTCGAGAAGCTCATGGCCGATTTATCCGCAGAAAGAAACGCACAATCGCAACAGAAGCCAGGGCCAGCCTAGGCTGAACACCCGCAAAACGACGCCCATTGAATAAGTCCACAGCCAGGATGCTCGCGTTGTATCAGCGCATCTCCGCGCGCAGTTCCCGCACCCCTCGGCCGAGCTTGCGACGCAATAAGGTCCGCAAGGTCGCGGCATCGGCATAGCCCACCTCGCTCGCAATGGCTTCGACGTCGAAGCCAATCGAGACGAGGTGCTTCGCACGTTCGATTCTGAGGTCCTGGAAGAAGGCCATCGGCGATTTGCCGAGCACTGCCTCGGTCCGGCGCTGCAAGGTGCGAGTGCCGACGGACAGTGCGCTCGCCGCATCCTGAAGCGAAAACCCCATAGCAAGATGGTCGCGAGCCCAACGCTCGAATCGCGCGATCAATGGATCGGCGTGGGCGAGATAATCCGGAATGATGTAGTGAGCTTGCGACGAACGCTTGTCGACAAGCATGAAGCGAGCAACGAGCGCAGCCAGGTCAGGACTCGCCTGACGCACCAACCACAGCGCGAGATCGAGATGGCCCATCATGCTGCCCGCTGTCACGACGCGATCTGACGCGACGACCATGCGCGAATCGTCCAGTCTGACGCCCGGATAGCGTTGACGGAAAAGCGGTGCCAGCGGCCACGCCGTGGTCGCCGCGACGTTGTCGAGCAGCCCGGCTTCCGCGAGGAGAAAGGTCCCGAGACACGCCGCCGCGATGCCGACGCCATCCGCATGCCAGACGCGAAGGTGCGCGATGGCGTCGCGCACATCGGAGCGCTCCAGCGCTTCAAGCAGCCGCTCGGGCTGTTTGGTATTCAGCGCGGGGACCACCACCCAATCCGTCTGACCGATGCTGCTCGCCGGTTCGACCACCGCGGACAAGCCGAGAGCCGTACGGATCTGCCCGCCGAACCCGACAATCCTCACGTCGAAAGGCGGCGCGGCGAATCCTTGCGCCGCGGCCAATTCGTTGGCGGTGGCGAAAGTATCCAGCAGAACCGTCAGGCCGGTATCGAATACGCCATCAAGGGCAAATATAGCCAGTCTCATGTCACAAATGAACCTGTTAATGTCATTAGCGACTATAGCCCCTTGCAGATGCGACCGCTAGACTGCGGAGCAATACGGCCATCCCAATCCAGTTGGCCGAACAATCCATCCGCCGGAGCACCGCTCAATGAAACTCACGCCCGAACTCTATTTCCTGACGCTCGTCGCCTCGGCCACGATTCTGATGTGGATTCCGTACACGCTCGCCAGAATTATGACGCGTGGGTTGATTCCGACATTGGGCAATCCCGATCCTTCGCTGCCGCCCGACCCCGCCTGGGCCGAGCGGGCGCGGCGCGCTCACACCAATGCGATCGAGAATCTTGCCGTCTTCGCCCCTCTCGTGCTCACCGCGGCGCTAATCGGCGTAAGTACGCCTGCGACCGTCCTCGCGGCAAAGCTTTATCTCGTCGCCCGACTCGTCCACTATTGCGTCTATGCTGCTGGGGTTCCCGTCTTGCGCACCCTCGCCTTCGTGGTCGGCGTCGCTGCGACGCTCATGTTTGCGGTAACCCTCCTCCACCATATTGCGTAGCCACGCGTCCGCCATGTCCGACCTGCGTAACCTGACCTTCGAACATCTTCTGAACTACATCGCCGTGGTGGAAACCGGCTCGTTCACGCGGGCGGCGGAGCGGCGCGGAGTCGGGAAGACGACGGTCAGCGACAGCCTCCAGCGGCTGGAACTCGAACTGGGCGCCACGCTCCTTGTCAGGACGACGCGGCGTATCAGTGTGACGGAGGCAGGTGCGTCGTTCTTCGAAACGAGTCGCGAGATCGTATCCGGGGATCGCGCTATCGACCTGATCGCGGAAGGTGTTGACGTCGCCATCCGCCTCGGTGAACTGGCCGATTCGAGCCATCGCGCAGTGCGCATCGGAGAATATTCGAAGTGGCTGGTCGCCGGTCCTGACTTTGTCGTGCGCAACGCGCTTCCGGAAGACATCGGTGATGCGTCGAATCTGGCCTTTGTAGGGCTCTCGGTTCTCGCACAGCCATCACGCTTCGAGTTGTGTCGCGCCGCTGGGGATTCACACGAGATCGAATTCGTCACCGGTCTGTTTGCCGACACCGTCTACGCGTGCCGTGCGGCAGTCGCGGAAGGTGCCGGCATCGGCCTGCTGCCCGACTTCTCGGTTCGCGCGGACATTGCCGCAGGCCGGCTCGTACGCGTGTACGCCGACTGGTCGACCGCGCCCATGACGATTCATGCGTTGCTTCCCCCGGGAAGACATACCGCGCCGAAAGTCCGGGCGTTGATCGATATGCTCAAGGATCATTCACGCGTCGCAAGCAGATGACCGTGACGGAGCAGGATGACCGTCGGCACTTCGGCGAACGGCGCGTGCTGGGCGCCTGGATGAAGACGCAGCCACGTTCCCGCTGGATAGCGTTCGTTCGCATCCCTGAGTTCTCCGCTCAATACGAATATCTCCTCGCCACTCGGATGCGTATGATCGCGGGTCCGTGCACCCGGTTGAAACTCGACCAGGCTGACGTGCTGCCTGCCGCTCGCGAGCGGAACGACATGCATCCGTGGATTGATCCCGTTGCGCCACACACGTGCTCTCGCACTGCGAACGATTGGATCACATCGGGAAGCGGATGCTTCGCGATAAAGCAGCAGACGTGCCCCACCCTCGCCCGCTTGCACGAGGGGCGCATCGCAGCGGATCAGGAAGTCATCGGCATCGAATGAGTGGCCGTTTATCGCAATGTTGCCTCGCAATACATACAGATCGTGCCGCTTCTTCTCATCGAGCGTGTAGGTCGCCGAAGGGCCAAGATCTACGATGCCAACCCACTGCGGTTCCGCCGCATCGGTCAGATCGGTGACCCTGTGGGTCTCTCCCGGCACCGCCACCGGATCGATCCACTCACGTTCAATCAGTTTCGTTTGCATGATGTACCCCTTGGCTTTGCTGATGCGAGCTTTCACCGGCCGGTTGACCGTTAAAGGCATTGTGCGCGATGACGTCGCGTGTCAGAAGGGGGCGGCGCGGTGAAACACAATCCGGGTTTGCGGGACAATGCGCGGCCGCCGGCGGTAGCGAGCCGGGTCCAGCGTCAGCAACCGTCCGGATCCTGTTAGTGCTCTTACTATGATGACGTCACTACTGCAACGAAACGGGAAATGGCCGGATAGTAGAGGAGACAACCAGGGAGGTTTCAGTATGCGTATTTTTCTTACCGGCGCGACAGGCTTTATCGGCGCGACCGTGGTCCCCGAACTCATCAAGGCTGGACATCAGGTGATCGGCATGACGCGTTCGGACGCGGGTGCTCAAGCCCTGATGGATGCGGGGGTCGAAGTGCATCGCGGAACACTGGAGGAGCCGGACACCCTACGCAGCGGCGCCGAGAAAGCAGATGCCGTCATCCACACGGCGTTCGATCACGATTTCACGAGATTTATCGAGAATTGCGAAAAGGACAAGCGCGCGATCGCCGCACTCGGCTCCGCGCTAGCGGGCTCCGACCGCCCTCTCGTCATCACCTCCGGGACCGGCATGGGCAGCGGCGAACATGGTGAACCGGCGACCGAAGATGTCTTCAATACCAGCCATCCTAATCCGCGTATCGCATCCGAACTGGCTGGAAATGCGCTACTGGAAGCAGGCATTAACGTCTCGGTGGTACGACTGCCGCAGGTTCACAATCCGTACAAACAGGGTCTCATCTCGCCGCTCGTTGCCATCGCTCGCGAGAAAGGCGTCTCCGCGTACGTGGGCGAGGGCCGTAACCGCTGGCCGGCTTGCCATGTCTCCGATGTCGCGCTTCTCTTCCGGCTCGCGATAGAAAAGCGCGAACCGGGCGCGCGCTATCATGCCGTTGCCGAAGAAGGCGTCAGTAGCCGCGAGATCGCCGAGGCGCTCGGACGCGGTCTGAAATTGCCCACCGTTTCGATCTCCCCGGATGAAGCGGCAGCGCATTTCGGATGGATGGGCATGTTCGTCGGCCTCGATATGCCCGCCTCGAGTGCGAAGACGCAGGTGCGGCTGAACTGGCACCCAACCGGTCCCACACTGATCACCGATCTCAACGAAGCGCGGTTTGTCTAGTTGCTGCGTTGGTTGATCGTTGCGCAGCGGAAACAACCAAGGCTAAAGCGCTCGTCGTGACGAGCGCTCACCCTTCCACCATTTGCCGGACTCTGGCGGCGAACGCATCCAGGGCGAATGGCTTGGTCATCAATTGCATGCCTGGGGCAAGATGGCCGTTGCCAATCACGGAGTTCTCCGCGTAACCGGTAATGAAAAGCACTTTCAGATCGGGCCGGGTCTGCCTCGCCGCATCGGCCATCTGGCGCCCGTTCATCCCCCCTGGAAGACCGACGTCGCTGACAAGAACGTCGATCCTCACATTCGAGCGCAACAGCTTGAGGCCCGCAACGCTATCAGCAGCCTCGATCACCGTGTAGCCGAGTTCTTCCAGCACATCGGTGATCAGCATGCGTACGCTCGGCTCGTCGTCCACGACCAGAACCGTCTCGCCCGCTTCAGCGCCGGAAACAGTTGATGTGGCGTGCTCAACGGCCTCGCCCGCGACATCGCCATAAAACCGAGGCAAGTAGATACACACCGTGGTTCCCTGGCCGATTTCCGAATAGATCCGCACCTGTCCGCCAGACTGTTTGGCAAAACCGTAGATCATCGAGAGACCGAGCCCCGTGCCCATGCCGATCGGCTTGGTGGTAAAGAACGGATCGAATGCTTTTGCAATCACCTCGGGCGACATACCCGTGCCCGTATCCGTGACGCACAGCGAGAGATATTGACCTTCGGGCATATCGTGGCTTTGAGCGGCGCTGTGATCGATCCACTTGTTGGCCGTCTCGATCGTGATGCGTCCTCCGTCGGGCATGGCATCGCGGGCATTGATGCACAGGTTCAGCAGTGCGTTTTCGAGCTGACCCGAGTCGACCAACGCTGGCCATAGCGCGGCCGCGCCGACGGCTTCGATTTTGATACCCGGTCCGACGGTGCGCTGGATCAGATCGGTCATGCCATTGACCAGCGCGTTGACGTCGGTCGGCCGCGGATCGAGGGTTTGCCGGCGCGAAAACGCGAGCAGCCGATGAGTCAATGCTGCCGCGCGGCGCACCGCCCCTTGCGCGGCCACGACATATTTATCGACGTCGGTCAGCCGTCCCTGGCTCAGACGTATGCCCAACAAATGCAGCGAACCTGACACGCCGGTCAGAAGATTGTTGAAGTCATGCGCAAGGCCGCCGGTGAGCTGGCCAACCGCTTCCATCTTCTGCGATTGCCGTAGCTGTTCTTCGGCGCGCATCAGCTCCGCGGTGCGCGCCGCCACCCGCTGCTCCAGGGTGTCATTGAGCGCGCGCAGCGACGCAGCCGCGCGATCGCGTTCCGCCTCGACGGCGCGACGCTTCTCCACGTCGAGAAGGACGCCCGGGAAGCGCAGCGGCGTGCCGTCCGCCCCGAGATCCACGCGGCCGTTCGCTTCAATCCAGTAATAGTGCCCATCCGCGCGCCGCACTCTGTACTGATGCGCGTACGGTCCACCGCGCTTGATGACTTCGCCGATCGCCGTGGCGAGGCCTTTCTGGTCATCGGGGTGAACGTTCGCCACGACCTGCGCCAGGCTGAGGCCATCGCGCCCCTCGGCAGCGTCGAGGCCAAACGCATTCGCAAACGCTTCGTCCACGGTGAAGCGGTCGTTCGGCATATCCCAGAACCAGGTGCCGATAATTGCCCCGGCTGCGAGCGCCAACTGCACGCGCTCGCTGTTCACGCGGGCGATCGCTTCGCTGGTGCGTAGCGCTTCCTCTGCTTTTTTCCGCGCTGAGACGTCGCGGAACAGAACCGACACCTGCCGCAGGCTCGGCGGTTCTACCCGCGCTGCCGATACTTCGATGTGACGGCCGGCGGTCAGAAAGTACCGCTCGAAGCGCGCCGGCATGCCCGTGCGCAGCACGTTGCCATAAAGCTCGACCCAGCCGTCGGCCCCCGTCGGATCAAGCTCGCGGATGGTCTTGCGTTCGATGTTCGGGATACCCGTATGCCGCTCGTATCCCGGGTTGGCTTCAACGTGAACGTAGTCGCTGAGCGGTCCGTGCGGGCCGTCGAAGAATTCGATGATGCAAAAGCCGTCGTCGATTGCGTTAAACAGGGCGCGGTAGCGCGCCCTGTCAGCCTCAGCGGACTTTGCAGCGCGGCGCAGTTCGAGCGCGGCCGAGGTTTGACGCGCAAGAGTCCGTAACGCTTGTTCCTGTACCTTGTCGAGGCTTCGCGGCTCATGGTCGAGCACGCAGAGGGTGCCGATTGGCAGCCCTTCCTCGGTCTTCAGAAGCGCGCCGGCATAAAAGCGCAGATTGGGCTTCCCGGTGACAAGGGGATTGCCGGCAAAGCGAGGGTCAGTAGTTGCGTCCGCAATCTGAAGGAATTCCTCTTCCAGCAGCGCCTTGGCGCAAAAGGCGCTTTCGAGCGGCGTTTCGCGCACGCCGAGCCCTACCTCCGCCTTGAAAAACTGACGGCCGTCTCCGATGAAATTCACCATCGCGACCGGCGTCCGGCATAGTGCCGCTGCCAGGCACGCAATTTCGTCGAAGGCTTGTTCACGCGGTGTGTCCAGCACGTCATACCGCGCCAATGCTGCAATGCGTTGGCGTTCAAAATCGAGGGCGTTGTTCATCCGGTAAATTCTTCTTTGTTGCTCGGTCCGGCGCCATGCAGAACCAGCCGCGAGTACAGCGGCGGCCAAAGCGCGCATCAAGCGTAGCACATGGTGCAATTGCCGATCGTTGCGCTGCGGCCGCGACACCGAATGGGGTCTCGTGCCTGGCGGTCACGTCGGCAGGTATCTCGCGCAAGATCCCGAAACGAAAATATTTCAAAAAATCGGCTCAAGAAACTATTCAGCCTGCCGTTATCAAGAAGATAGGCCGTTAATCGGGCGTTTCTCTGGCGTTGGCCAGCTAGCCCTAAAGCCGCCTCGCACCGCTTTCAAGCCAATCGAGGGATTCCATGCAAATCCAGCCAATAACCACCGCTACAGCTTTCACAGCCGGCACAACGACCGCGACCACCACGGGCGCGGACGCGTCGTCCGTTTCGAAGGTGGGCACTGCCGGCTCATCGTCCGCGACTGGTGGCGTGTCCGCTAGTACCGCCGCCTCGACTGGAGCGGCGGCCGGCAGTTCGGCGACGTCATCGAGCGGGGCAACGGGAGCAGCTTCGTCCGGGTCGACTTCCTCCGCTTCCGCTTCAGGTACGAGCGGCGCAGGCGGCGGTGGCGGCGGTTCGGTGTCTTCCAGCAGTTCCTCGACCGAGCTCGACGAGATGAATGCTCTCGCCCTGTCGCTCGAAGCCCAGCTGGCGCAAGTATCGTCCGCCGGCGGTTCAGCGGGAGGTGCTGACGCCGGCCAGATCAACCAGATCAAAGCCCAGTTGCAAAGTGCCCAAAGCTCGTTGAGCGAGGCGCTGCAGAGTTCGAATACCAGCGAACTCAGTCAGATCGAAAGTCAGTTGCAAAGCGCACAAGGCGCCCTCGCCCAGTTGATGCTGGCCAGCGGTCAGACGACCGGGCTGGTGTCGAGCAGCGCGTAAGCGTTAGCGATCCTGTCAGGGTTGGCGTTTGCGGCTGCGACCAGCGGGTTTGCCAGCCGGCTTACGTGAACCCGTAGCTGGCTTGCTGGCGGGTTTGCTGCGTGGCTGTTGCACGCTGAATGGGTTACCGCTGGAGAAGCCTGTGCCTTTACCCTCGGCCACGGCGCGCTGAACGGCAGGCTTGCGATCGTTTTCGCCACTTTGCGGGCGCGGCTGTTTGCTGAGCCCCTGCCTGGCGCCCGGCTCAGCTTGTGGCATTTTCGGCTTCTTAGGCTTTTTGGGTTTCTTGATGATCTGGCCCGTCGCACTGGTTTGCGGCACGCGGTGTTCGGCTTCGAAACCCGCCTCTTCTTCACGAGGCAGCGTTTGCCGGATCAGTGCTTCAATCGCGGCCAGTTGCGGCGCTTCATCGGCACACACAAGGGACACTGCCACGCCGCTGGCGCCCGCGCGACCGGTACGGCCAATGCGGTGCACATAGTCTTGCGCCACGATCGGCAGATCAACGTTGATCACCAGCGGCAGGTCGTCGATATCCAGCCCGCGCGCAGCTACATCGGTGGCTACCAGCATAAGTACTTCGCCCGTCTTGAAGCGCTCCAGCGCGCGCAGGCGCGCGGGTTGCGGTTTGTCGCCGTGAATGGTGTCGACCGCATAGCCCGCTTCATCCAGCATGGCCGCCAGGTAATCCACGCCATTGCGGGTTTTGACGAACACCAGCGCGTGCTCCCAGTTGTTCTGAGCCACAAGGTGCATGAAGAGGTCGGGTTTGTTCTTTTTATCCACCGGCACCACCCACTGCTTGATCTTGCTGGCCGTGGCATTGGGCGCGCCGACGCTGATATTGACCGGACTGCGGAGAATGGCCGCCGCCATGGCGCGGATATCATCGGTAAACGTAGCAGAGAACAGCAGGGTCTGGCGCTGGGCCGGCAAGGCAGCAAAGACGGCGTTGAGTTCGCGCGCAAAGCCCAGATCCAGCATGCGGTCGGCTTCATCCAGCACCAGCGTTTGTACTTGATCAAACTGCACTGCGTTCTGGCGATTGAGATCTAGCAAACGGCCCGGCGTGGCAACGAGGACATCCACACCTTTGCGCAACGTCATCATCTGCGGGTTGATACTCACACCCCCATAGGCGGCCAGAAACCGTAAGTCGAGGCCTTTGCCGTAATCGATAAAGCTTTGCAGCACTTGTTCGGCCAGTTCACGCGTGGGCACCAGCACCAGAACACGCGCGCGGTTGCTGGACACCGCCGGGCCGTGTTGCACCAGCCGTTGCAACAGCGGCAACGCAAAACCCGCCGTTTTGCCAGTACCGGTCTGTGCCGCAGCCATGACGTCCTTGCCGCTGAGCACCGCAGGGATCGCCTCAGCCTGCACCGGCGTGGGTGTCTGGTAATTGAGGTCCTCCATATTACGCAGCAAGGGATCGATCAGGCCAAGCGAGGCAAAAGACATTGCCGTATTTCCAAGCTAAAACCGCAATTCTAGCGGTTACCGCGCTGATTGCGCCGCGCAGATCAATGGTTAAAAAGATCCACGTTGATCGCCACTGAAAAACGTAGCGGTGCCGGACGCCGCGCCGGCACCGCCCGCTGAACGTCCAGTTTCAGGCTGAAACTGCCAGGGGGTTAACTCAGGCGATGACCTTCTGCTCTCCGGCAGCCTGCTCGCGCATGCGACGGGCTTCGTCGCGCAGGAACTCCTGGTAATCGTCCAGATCGCCGTCAAAGGGCTCGACGCCACCCTTGGTGACCAGCCAGAACTCGTCACATACCGCGCGCAGCAGGGACCGGTCGTGACTGACCAGCAACACTGTGCCTTCGAATTCGTTGAGTGCCATGCCTAGCGCTTCGCGTGTGGCCAGATCGAGGTGGTTGGTAGGCTCGTCGAGCAGCAGCAGATTGGGGCGCTGCCACACGATCATGCACAACACGAGCCGCGCCTTTTCGCCGCCGCTCATCGTGCCGACCGTCTGATGGACCATGTCACCACTGAAATTAAAGGTGCCGAGGAAGGTGCGAAGCGATTGTTCGGTGCCACTCTGGCCGGGGGAACGCATGTGCGCCGGCGTGTTCTTGGCAAGGCGGATCATGTGTTCCAACGGCGTGTCGAGAGGACGCAGCACGTCGAGTTCCTGCTGTGCGAAGTAGCCGATGTTCAGGCCTTTGCCTTCGCTGATTTCGCCGGCAATCAGTGTCAGCTCGTGCGCCACCGTCTTCACCAGAGTGGACTTGCCTTGGCCGTTGGCCCCGAGAATGCCGATGCGCTGCCCGGCCAGCACGGATCGGTTGATGCCCCGCACGATGACCGTGGGCGGCGTGCCCGGCGGTGCGTCGGTCGGTGCCGGGTAGCCGAAGCTCGCGTCCAGCATCGACAACAGCGGGTTCGGGACGTTGAGCGGCTCCTTGAACTCGAAGGTAAAGTCTGCGTCGGCAAGCACCGGTGCGATCTTCTCCATGCGTTCGAGCGCTTTGACCCGGCTCTGTGCCTGCTTCGCCTTCGAGGCCGTGGCCTTGAAACGGTCGATGAATTTCTGCAGGTGGGCGATCTTGTCCGCCTGCTTGGCCATCGAGGCCTGCTGCAACAGCATCTGCTCAGCGCGCATGTCTTCGAACTTGCTGTAGTTGCCGCCGTAACGCACGAGCTTGGCGTTGTCGACGTGCACCGTCACCTGCGTCACCGCGTCGAGGAATTCGCGATCGTGGCTGATCATTACCAAGGTTCCCTGATAGCGCTTGAGCCACGCTTCCAGCCAGACCAGCGCGTCGAGGTCAAGGTGATTGGTCGGCTCGTCGAGCAACAGCAAGTCGGACGGGCACATGAGCGCGCGCGCCAGCTGCAGTCGCATGCGCCAGCCGCCGGAGAAACTGTTGACCGGCTGGCTAAGCTGCGCAGCACTGAAGCCAAGGCCCTGGATCAGCGCCTGGGCACGCGCGGGGGCATCATGTGCACCGGCGTCGTGCAGGGCCATGTAGGCGTGCGCCATGCGCATGCCATCGTCGCTGGCCTCAGCGGCGGCTACTTCAGCCTGCGCGGCCAGCAGTACGGTGTCACCCTCGATTACGAAGTCGGTCGCACTCTGCTCGGTCTCCGGCATCTCCTGCGCGACCTGGCCCATCTTCCATGCAGCGGGAATCGAGAACTCACCGCCATCTTCGTGCAGCGTGCCGTTGAGAAGGCCGAAGAAGGACGACTTGCCGGCGCCATTGCGGCCGACAAGGCCAATCTTTTCGCCAGGGGTGAAGGTGACGGACGCGCCGTCGAGTACGACATTGACGCCGCGGCGCAGCGTGACATTACGGACGGAAATCATAAGGAGCTACTTCGGAGAGGATAGGCATGATAGCCGACCGGACGTACAGGGCGGTCTCTTTTCTGCCCACACGAGTGAAGAGCCCCCTGAACAAGAAAAGGGACCGCGGCGCAACCCTATGACTCAGTCTCGACGGGAGCCTGCATCTTAGGTGCCAGGAGCACGGTCGAGACGCTGCGCATTCACGTCTCGCGACTCGTCGAGAGACGTCGATCCGAGCGCAATCAACGCCACGCCAACCGGAACGTTGACGAGAAACGCCCATCGCCAACCGACCG
>Ga0302226_10003026_pt1 | contig 11614 bp, 10 predicted proteins | sample II_Palsa_E3_3_FD_193524 | JGI IMG/M metagenome (GOLD analysis project Ga0302226, IMG submission 193524) | Peat permafrost microbial communities from Stordalen Mire near Abisko, Sweden - II_Palsa_E3_3 | ecosystem: Environmental > Terrestrial > Soil > Palsa > Peat permafrost | place: Sweden...
GTTCCAGTCGGCGAGCGTCATGTCGACGAACTTCGCATCCTTCTGCAAGCCGGAATTCGCGACGACGATGTCCACCGTGCCGAAACGCTTGATCAGCGTGTCGAACATGGCGTCGATATCAGCTTCATCGGAGACGTCGGCCTGGAGCGCGATGGCTTGTCCGCCGGCTTTTTCTATCGATGCGGCGAGCGCTTCGGCCGCTTCGCCATGCGAGTGGTAGTTGATGGCGACGCTCGCGCCGGCATCGGCGAGCGCTTGCGCCACGCCGTAGCCTATGCCCGAACTGCCGCCGGTGACAAGTGCGACCTGACCTTGGAGTACTGGGTTCATAACGTTCCCGGATGGGATGCGAAGCGCGCCATGTGCGCCGCTTGGGTCATGCGTGGCGCCTGCTCGCGATGCACCTGCTGGGGGCCGGCCTGGGCCGGAGACGTCATGGGACCAAGCAAGCGCCGGTCCCGCCCGCAAAAGGGGCTTCAACTCGGGCCAGCAGCGTGGGCCAGCAGCGTGGGCCAGCAGTCCGGGGCAGCAGTCCTACTCGGAATCCACCCCAAGCGCGGGGAAACGTTCCGTGGGATAGGCAATTTCGTCCTGCGAGGCGACGATCTCAAGCTCGTAGCGCCCCGCCTGGAACGTGGTCCTGACCACGGCGTTCACCGCGGCAAGCGTGTGTTCCAGCGCGGCTCGCACGGAGTCGCCCAGTAGCGTGCGCGCGAGAAATACTGCGCTGGTCAAGTCGCCTACGCCGACCGGTTGGCGCGCGAACGGGTAGAGCGGCCGTTGCGCGAACCACGCTTCAGTCGCGGTCACGGCGAGCATGTTGAAGGTATCGGCGCGGCTGTTCCTGTCGATCAGGTGTTTGACGAGCACGACTTTCGGACCGCGCGCGATCACGTCGCGGCACGCGGCGACCGCTTCGTCCACCGTCTCGATGGTGCGCCCCGTCAGCTTCTGCAATTCGATGTGATTCGGCGTCATGGCATCGGCGACTTCCGGCATGGTATTCACCAAAAATTCCTGGATGCCGGGTTCGACAATGCAGCCGCTGGTGGTGCCCATAACCGGGTCGCAGAAATAGCGCGCTTTCGGGTTGACGGCTTTCACCATCCTGACAATTTCCACGACCGCGGCGCCTTGCTCGGGCGAGCCGAGATAGCCTGACAGGATCGCATTGCAGCGCGATAGAACGCCGATAGCGCCGATCCCCTCGATCACCCGCGTCAGTTCGTCGGCGTCGACAACACTGCCGGTCCAGCGGCCGTATTGCGTGTGATTTGAGAACTGTACGGTGTTGAGCGGCCAGACGTTGACACCCATGCGGCGCATGGGGAAGACCGCCGCGCTGTTGCCTGCGTGGCCGAAGACTACATGTGACTGGATACTGAGGACGTTTTGCATGATGGTTTTTAGCGAGGTGCAGGACAGCGGCCAAGGGCCGCGCACGAAAACCGCATGCAGGTTCGGCATGCCAGACATCATTGTGCCGTGGTTTTTGCCCCGGCCGGAAGAACCCGCTCGTAAACCGTTGCCGTAGTGAAGTTGCCGCAGGCGGAATTCGCTTGGCATGAGGATTGCTAAGGTGTGCCGTTTTTTTGCATCGCCTGCGAACACGAATCACTCTGCGGGAGATTTCCATCGGATTGCCAAGCGATTTTGACGGCCTTGCGCGTCAATTTCCGAAAAGCAGGTGCGAACTATTCACCTTTGCAGCAAAATCATCCCAAGCGCTCAATTCATCGTCGATCAAATCCTCTGGAGAAAACCGCCCCCCAACCTAATCGAGTCATTCGCCAGCAAGCCGGACAACAGCTGAAACAAGCTACAAACAGGCCAGAGACAGGCCGCAAAACAGGAGGTCGGTATGGAGACGCTGACAGGAAATCGTACGGATCTGCAGAAGAACACGCTGGCTATCGTCCTAGCGGGCGGCCGGGGTACCCGACTCGGACCGCTCACGAATAAACGCGTTAAGCCAGCAGTGCATTTTGGCGGCAAATACCGGATCGTGGACTTCGCACTGTCGAATTGCCTGAATTCAGGCATACGGCGCATTGCGGTCGTCACGCAATACAAGGCGCATTCGCTCTTGCGCCACCTGCAGCGCGGCTGGGGTTTCCTGCGCGGCGAGTTCAACGAGTTCATCGATATCTGGCCGGCCCAGCAACGCGTTGATTCAAGCTGGTACAGGGGCACGGCGGACGCGGTCTTCCAGAATCTCGACATCATCCGGTCGATCGGGCCCGAGTACATCATCGTGCTGGCGGGAGACCACATCTACAAGCAGGACTACACGCGCATGATTCTCGATCACGTCGAGAGCGGCGCGGATTGCACGGTCGGCTGTATTGAAGTGCCGCGCATGGAAGCGACCGCGTTCGGCGTGATGCACGTCGACGCGCAGCGCCGCATAACGGATTTCCTGGAGAAGCCGGAAGATCCTCCCGCGATGCCGGGCAAGCCCGACGTGGCGCTCGCGAGCATGGGCATCTATGTGTTCAGCGCGAAGTACCTGTACAAGCTGCTTGAAGAGAACATCCTGACGTCGGATACGGATCACGACTTCGGCAAGGACATCTTGCCGCGCGTGGTCACGAGCGGCAAGGCGATCGCGCACCCCTTCAGCATGTCGTGCGTGACCTCCGAAACCGATCCGAACGTGCCGCCGTACTGGCGCGACGTGGGTACCGTGGATGCGTACTGGTCGGCGAATCTGGATCTGGCGTCGACCATTCCCGCGCTCGACCTCTACGACCGTAAATGGCCCATCTGGACCAACCAGGAGCAGTTGCCGCCGGGCAAGTTCGTGCGTGACCTGCACGGGCAGCAGGGCGCAATCAACAATCTGCTGGTGTGCGGCGGCTGTGTGATATCGGGCTCGCAGGTGGCGCGCTCGGTGTTTTCATCGGCGGTGCGGGTGCATTCGTTCTGTCACATCAACGAAGCCGTGCTGTTGCCGCAGGTCACGGTGGGCCCGAGTTGCCGCCTGAAGCGCGTGGTGATCGACCGGGGTTGCACGCTGCCCGAGGGGCTGGTCATAGGCGAAGATCCCGATTACGATGCCGAGCGGTTTTTCCGCACTGAAAATGGCGTGGTGCTTGTGACACAGGACGCATTGACACGTCTCGGACAAGCCAAGCAGTCATAATTCGGGCGACCGGAAACAAGCCAATGGGGAACCGATGACCGTATGCGTGCTGCATGTTGCAGCGGAGATGTATCCGCTCTTGAAAACCGGCGGCCTCGCCGATGTCGTAGGGGCGTTGCCGCCGGCCCAGACGCAACTGGGCACGAATGCCCGCGTGATCCTGCCGGCGTTTCCTTCGGTGGTGGCGGGCCTGACGCAGATCGAGCCAGTGGCCGAGCTTGGTTGGGCGTTTGGCATTGATAACGTGCGGCTCGAGCGCGGTCTGCTCGAGCCGCACGGTATCGTGGTCTACGTGGTGCGCGCGGATGCGTTTTACGACCGGCCTGGCAATCCGTATCTGGACAGCTCGCACACGCAGTATGCCGACAGCGACCGGCGTTTCGCGCTGCTAGGTTGGGCGGCGGCACGGCTTGCGACGGGTGCCGACCCCGCCTGGAAACCCGATGTCCTGCACGCGCACGACTGGCACGCCGGCCTCGCGCCGGCGTATTTGAGGGCACGCGAGCGTGAGACGGGCGTGGCGCGCGTGCCGTCGGTCACGACGGTCCATAACCTCGCGTATCAGGGCGTGTTTCCCGCCGCGGAATTCGGTGTGTTGCAGCTACCGGCGGATTTTTTCTCCGTCGATGGCGTCGAGTTCTACGGTCATCTGTCGTTTCTCAAAGCCGGGCTGTTCTACGCGGACCGCATCACGACCGTGAGCCCGACCTACGCTCGCGAGATTCAAACCCATGCGCAGGGGGCCGGGCTCGACGGTTTGCTGCGCACCCGCACGCACGACATCAGCGGCATTCTCAACGGCGTCGACAAGTCAGTGTGGAATCCGGCAACGGACACCGCCATCCACACCCAATACTCGATCGCAAAATTCACCGGCAAAGCGAAATGCAAAGCCGCACTGCAGGAACGTGTCGGCCTCGCACGCGAGCCGAACGCGTTGCTGTTCGGCGTGGTGAGCCGGCTGACCGAGCAGAAGGGGATTGATCTCTTGCTGTCGGCCCTTCCTGATATCGTCCAGCGCGGCGGGCAACTCGTCGTGCTGGGTACCGGGGATCCGGCGCTTGAAAACGGCCTCAAGAAAGCCGCGCTGGCGCATCCGCACGCGGTTGCCGTGGAGCTTGGATTCGACGAAACGCTTTCCCATTCGATTATCGCGGGCAGCGACATCGTCATGGTCCCGTCACGCTTCGAGCCGTGCGGCCTGACACAGTTGTACGCGTTGGCATACGGTTCGCTGCCGCTCGTTCATTGCGTGGGCGGCTTGGCGGACACCGTGGTGGATGCGTCGCTGGAGAATCTCGCCGACGAGCTCGCTACCGGTTTTGTGTTCGAGAAATTCGACCGGCCATCGATTGTTGCCGCGATCCGCCGCGCGTTTGCATTGAAGCAGCGGCGGCTGGAATGGAAAGCCGTCGTGCGTCGCGCGATGGAACAGGACTTCGGCTGGGAAGCGTCCGCGTTGCGATACGTCGATGTGTATCGCGAGTTGATCGCAACGCGTGCGCAGTAGCCGGTCATTAGTCCGCCAGGTCGCGTGCGAGGGCGTGGATCACGATCTGAACACGGCTGGACAGATTGAGCTTGCGAAGCACATTGCGCACGTGGATCTTCACGGTGCTTTCGGCGAGGTCTAGTTCACGCGCGATATCCTTGTTGCTCGCGCCGCGCGCCAGGATCCGCACGATGTCGCGCTCTCTTGGCGTTAATGCCGGCGACGCAGGCGAGCCACGTGGTTCGAGTGACGGGGGTGGCGCAGTGTCTTCTGCGCGCACTGGTGTTCTTATTTGCGCGATCAGCCGCTGAGTCATGCTCTCCGCGACCACGGATTCGCCCTCGGCCGCGCGGCGGATCATGGTGGCGAGTGCGTCGGCTTCCATGTTTTTCAACAGATAGCCACACGCACCTTCACGCAGCGCGCGGGTCAGTTCATCCACATCTTCCGACACGGTCAGCATGATGACCGCGGTGTCCGGCGAATCCTGCTGGAGCAACTGCAACGTTTCAATACCCGATAACCCCGGCATGTTCAGGTCGAGCAGGACCACGTCCGGACGATGCTGCTTCGCCCGCTTGAACCCTTCGATACCATCGGCGGCGTCATCCACGACTTCGAAGTCGGACTGCCGCTGCAATAACGCGCGGACACCGGAGCGAAACAGCGTGTGGTCGTCGATTAAAAGAATGCGGATCGTCATGCTGCCTGCCGTTCGCTGGCGTGCAACAGAAGGTGGACGCGTGCGCCCTTGCCAGGCTCGCTGTCCAGTTCTAATTGCGCACCAAGCCGCGCCGCACGCTCACGCATGATGTGAAAGCCGACATGGGCCTCGCCATGACTGCCGATATTGGCGGGATCGTAACCGTCGCCGTTGTCCTGTATCGTCAGTTCGAAATCACGGGTGTTCTTGAGCGCAATATGGACCTGCGTAGCCAACGCATGTTTGCGAATGTTCGACAACGCCTCCTGAAGAATGAACAGCACCTGTAGCTGCTGGTCGGGCGGCAAGGGCAGTCCGCTCGCTTCGTCGTAGTCGAGTCTGACTAATGTGTCCGTTTGCCGTTCGAAGCGCGTTACCGTCTCGTCCACGGCGTCGCGAAGGTTACCCGTAGCGAACTTCGTGCGGAAATTGACGAGCAGTTCACGCACGTCCTCATAACTTTCCTCAAGACCTCCGCGTAACAACGGCGCGATCTCGCGCACTTCGTTCATGTCGTCGCGGCTTGCGGCGTCATCGAGTAAATGCAGTTGCAGCTTCAGGAAATTCAGGCTCTGCGCGATGCTGTCATGGAGTCCCTGCGCGACCAGATGACGTTCCTGCGCGACGGCAAGCTGACGCGCGGCTGTGGCAAGACGATGGTTCTGCAAAGCCGTCCCCAGATGTTTGCCGAGCGTTTCAAGCAGGCGTGTTTGCGATGGCAGCACCGGCCGGTCGCCGCGAAAGTGCAGCGAGAACGAACCCAGCGCAAGGTCATTCGAGACAATACCGAAGGCTGCGACGGCATCGAAACCTGCCTTGCCGCACTGGGTCGCAGGACCGCTCTCAACCACTTGCTGCATGCGTAGATCGCGCACGACCGCGACGCCGCCGACGGCTGCCGCGCCGCACACGCACGTGCTTGCCGGCATGCAGCGCTCGGCGCTCAGAAGTCGCCCGGGCAAACCTTCGGACACAACTACGTGCAGGTTGTCGCCCTCTTGTGCGAGGACGCGGACGGTGCCTGCTTCGGCATTGAACTGGCGCATGACACGTTCGAGAAAACCGCGACACAGGACCTCAACGTCATGCGCGCCATGCAGGAATGAGGTCATCTCGTAGAGCGCGACCAGTTCGCCGTTGCGAGTGGCGAGTTGCGCGGTTTTGTTCGTCACGCGCCGCGCGAGGTCCCGATACAAACTCTGAAGTTCGCTCGCCATCCGGTTGAAGCCGTGGGCAAGATGACCGAACTCGTCGCGTGACTCGACCGGCAAACGTGCGCTGAATTCGCGTTGTTCGATACGGGACAGACCGCGCTCCAGACGTCGAACGGGCGTCACGAACCACGCGTAGAGCAGATACACGATTGCGATTGTGCCCACGCACGCGAATGCCGCCAAGGCTATTTGCCAGCGCCGCAGCCAGGCTGTCTTGCGCGCGTTTTCGCGTTCGATCATGCGGACCAGTGCGTCGGCTTCGACAACGAACGCTGGCAGGCGGGCGAGATAGAGCGAGGGGGTATCGATGGAGCTTGATAAGTCGTGCGTGATTGCCTGCTTCAACGAGTCGTGCCAGGCCTGTGATACGGCATCGAGTTGGGCGTGGATCGCGGCTGTGGCAGGAAGGAATAGTGGCCGTACAGGGTCTCCGCTTTTCAGATGGGCCAGCGTGAGATCGAGCAAGGCGCTTTGCGAACTCACGTCGGCTTGGCGGCCGGTCCGCGCTTCGTTGAGTTGAATGGCGACGTTCCCGGCCCGCATGCGCAGGCTGCCGGCGTCGTTGATCGCCGCGCCTGCACCTTCGAGTTGCCACGAGAGCCAGAGCGTGCCCACGATCATGGAGAGGACCAACGCCAGCGCAACGCCGGACAACGCCACAATGCGCGTGGATAACCGGTAACGGAACGGCGTGGCGAGCAGGGTCACCGGAGCGGTCGGGAGAGGGACCGCGGGCTTGGCCGGATGAAGCGGATGATCGGACATGGAACTGCGTGCTTGCGCGACCGGAATGCAAAGGGTGCTAATTATCCGGCGTGCTGGCGTCCGATAGTGAGAGTCCGACTGTTTTACATATGAACTCACCAATACGGCCAACGTCCGCCAGAGGCAGAAGCGGGATCGCGGGTGCGTCATGAAGACGCGGGGCGTCGTTGGTGGCGATCGCGAGGATTGCCGTATCGGTCAGATACAGCGGGTCCCGGCCCGCCTCGGGACGAACGACTTCTAGGCGCGGCAAGACTTCGCGCGTGAAGCCTTCCACCAGCGTCAGGTCGGAGGGTGTGAGCCGTGCGACCAGATCCGCCAGCGGCGGTTCGGGCGCGTCATGCAGTTCGCGCACAATGGCGTACCTGTAGGGCGAGGCGATCAGCACCTCGCCTGCGCCGGCCGCGCGGTAACGTGCGCTGTCCTTGCCCGGCGGCTCGAGATCGATTGAATGATGACTGTGCTTCACCACGTTCACTACCAGGCCGTGCGCGTGAAACCAGGGCAGGAGCGCCTCGATCAGCGTTGTCTTGCCCTGTCCCGAACGCCCGCAAATACCGAAGATGCGCAGCTTCGCCGCTGCTTCTGTCATGTCGCTACCCCGTCTTTCCAGCCTTGGATATTAGCGCGTCCCACGGCTTCCATCACATAACGCCGCTCGGCAAGATCGCGCAGAGCCTGCGACATGGCGACACGAATACGCAACTCGACCTGTTCGAACGGCAGCACCGAGCCCTGTGACTTCTCGTGAACCCGGATGATATGGAAGCCAAACTCCGTTTCCACAAGCACAGGACAGAGAGTACCAGCAGGCGCGGCGAACACTGCGCGTTCGAACGCCGCTATCGTGTCCCCGCGGCCTATCTCGCCGAGCGCGCCGCCATCGACCCCCGACGGGCAATTCGACAAGCTACGCGCAAAGTGAACGAAGCGCAGTTCGAGGTCGTCGACGTGCAGTAGTTCATCGAGTGTCTGTTGAGCGCGTTGACGCAGCGCCGTCAGATCCACTCTTTCCGTCACCTGGAACAGGATATGGCTTACCCGTGCGCGCTCGTTGACCCGCCAGCGCTCCAGGTCCGCCAGGTAGTGGCGCTCGCACTCTTCATGCGTGGGCGCGGCCGTTTCAGCGAGCTGATGATCGAGCAACGCTTCGATCATGGCCTCGTCGCCCTGAGCGGTGGCGACGATGTGCAACTGAGCTGCTTCATCGAGCAAGACGCGGCGCAGTACGGCTGCGGTCAGCGCCGCCTGGGCGGAATCGGGCGTGTCTGCATGAACCGGCATTTCGCGCTCGAGGTCTGTATCGGCGAGCTCCACGCCGTTGACAATTATTGCCATGATGTTCTCCTCCGAACGGATCAGCGCGGCCGCACGAGTTGCCATGCACGGCTTAGGTACGTGACGGAAGCGAAGCCGCTCCAAACGTGCACGAGCCGGGTGAAAGGGAAGATGACGAACAGCGACATGCCCATGAACAGATGCATCCGGAACACAAACGGTGCGGCCGCCACGCACTGCGCTGCGTCGCCGCGGAAGGTGACAACGTGCTGCGCCCAGGTCATGAGCTGGACCATCATGTGGCCGTCCATGTGATCCGCTGATTCCCGGATCGTCGACAAGCCGAGCAGCAGGGTAACGAGAATCCACAACAGCAGCACCTTGTCACCGGGACGGGTCACGGCGGCAATCCGCGCGTTGCTGATGCGCCGGTGAATCAGGATGACGAGACCGACGAGGCACATGGAGCCCATTACGCCGCCCGCGATCATCGCCACGGCTTGTTTCGCGCTGTGCTCTATCCCGAGCCAGTCCCAGACAGCAACCGGCGTGAGCAGGCCGGCAAGATGCCCGAAGAAAAGCCCGAGAATACCGACGTGAAACAGGATGCTGCCAAGCCGCAGATTGCCGCGATGAAGCAACTGCGAACTGTCGGCTTTCCATGTGTACTGCTCGCGCTCGAAACGCGCGAGGCTGCCGAACAGGAAGACGGCCGCCGCAATGTACGGATAAATACCGAACAGAAGTTGATTGAGCATGAACGTAGTCCCTGGAACTCAGTTGGCCGTTACCGGCAGTCGCGGATGGAAGTGCATCGGCTGCGCGAGCGGCGTGGGCATGGAGGGCGCGAGCAGCGGTTCGACGCCGTCAGCGCCGGGGCCGAAACGCTCGAGGGCCTCGTCCATGTCGCGGATCGGCGGCGTCTCGGCGGCTAGCGGCACGACATCCGTCAATGACCGCAGCACGGTGAATACGCCTTCGTACGGACTCTCGTCGCGCGCAAGCCGATCCCCCAGCGCCGCCAGGACGTGGATGGCTTCGTCAAGCAGCGCGCGCGCTTGCGCTGGATCGATGTTACCGAGCACTTCAAGAAACAACGGCACGTGGTCGGGTAATTCATTGGTCGCCATCTCCAGACCCAGCCGGCGATATTCATCGAGCAGATCGACCATCGCCTGCCCACGATCGCGGCTCTCGCCGTGAACGTGTTCGAACAGATGCAGCGAGTGCGCAGGATTGCGGTCGAACGTGGCGACGTAGTTCTCTTGCAACTCGATCAACGGATGCTCCCCGAGCAGGGCGAGCAACGGTTGCAACGCAACTTGTACTGCCTCAGGGAAGGCCGCGAGTCCCTGGCCGATCTCCAGCATTGCGTCAAGCAGCTCCGGCTCCGGATAGTCGAGCAAGGTCGCGAGCAGCGTGTAAATGGACAGCGGTTTCAAAGTCTCGCTCACGATGCGATCTCCGTTTTCTTGCGTGACTTCGGCATGTCCGCGAACACCACGCTGCCTTGCGGTTTCTTGCCGAACAACGATCCCTCCGATACCCCTCCCGAGCAACCATTGCCGAAGGTGAATCCGCAACTGCCTTTGTCGTTGAAGCTGTCTTCGGCTTGTTCCTTATGTGATGAGGGCACCACGAACCGGTCCTCGTAGTTGGCGATGGCCATCGTCTGGTACATGTCTTCCACTTGCGCGGGGGTGAGGTTCAGGCCGTGGAGCAACTCAGGTTCCGCGCGGCCATGCACGACCTCGGCCCGTTTGAACGCGCGCATGGCGAGCATGCGTTCCAGCGCGGACGTGACTGGCGCTTCGTCACCGGCGGTGAGCAAGTTCGCCAGGTATTTCACTGGGATGCGCAGGCTCTTCACGTCGGGAATGATGCCGTCCATGCCTATATGTCCCGCGTCCGCTGCTGACTGGATGGGAGAAAGCGGAGGGATGTACCACACCATCGGCAACGTCCGATACTCCGGATGCAGCGGGAACGCCACCCTCCATTCCACCGCCATCTTGTAGACGGGGGACTTGATCGCAGCGTCGAGCCAGTTTTGTGAAATACCCTGGGCGAGTGCTTCTACCTGCACAGCAGGATCGTGGGGATCGAGGAACACGTCCAGCTGCGACTGGTACAGGTCCTTTTCCTGTTCGACCGACGCAGCGTCACTAATCTTGTCAGCGTCGTACAACAGCACGCCAAGATAGCGGATACGCCCGACGCACGTCTGCGCACAGACGGTCGGCTGACCCGCTTCGAGACGCGGAAAACAGAAGATGCACTTCTCCGCCTTGCCGCTCTTCCAGTTGAAGTAGATCTTCTTGTAAGGGCAACCGGAGATGCACATGCGCCAGCCTCGGCACTTGTCCTGGTCGACGAGCACGATGCCGTCGTCCTCGCGCTTGTACACCGAGCCCGACGGGCACGACGCCACGCATGCCGGGTTCAGGCAGTGCTCGCACAGGCGCGGCAAGTACATCATGAAGGTGTTCTCGAAGGTCGCGTACATCTCTTTCTGCACGTTCTCAAACAGCGCATCGCGGCCGCGCGACGAGAACTCTCCGCCGAGGTCGTCTTCCCAGTTCGGGCCCCATTCGATCTTTTCCATCTTCTTGCCCGTGATGACGGACACCGGCCTTGCGGTCGGCGGTGTCTCGGACAGGCGCGCCTTTTGCAAGTGCTCGTAGTCGAACGTGAAAGGCTCATAGTAGTCGTCGATGGCCGGCAGGTTGGGGTTGGCGAACAGGTTCGCGAGGACCTTCAGTTTGCCGCCCTGACGTGGATGAAGCTTGCCGCTCGCGTCGCGGGTCCAGCCGCCTCGCCACTTCTGCTGGTTCTGCCATTCCTTCGGATAGCCGATACCCGGCTTGGTCTCCACGTTGTTGAACCACGCGTACTCCACACCATCGCGCGAGGTCCATACGTTCTTGCATGTCACGGAGCAGGTATGGCAACCGATGCATTTGTCCAGGTTCAACACCATTGCAACTTGTGCACGGATCTTCATGATGCTGCTCCTT
>Ga0302226_10003034_pt1 | contig 11595 bp, 14 predicted proteins | sample II_Palsa_E3_3_FD_193524 | JGI IMG/M metagenome (GOLD analysis project Ga0302226, IMG submission 193524) | Peat permafrost microbial communities from Stordalen Mire near Abisko, Sweden - II_Palsa_E3_3 | ecosystem: Environmental > Terrestrial > Soil > Palsa > Peat permafrost | place: Sweden...
CCGTTGCCTGTGCCATTCGCGCGTCGTGCAAAAAGCAAGAGTAAACGGCAAGTCGCGAAAGTTTACAAGCCGCTCACGCCGACTTGTGTGTAATGGAATGGGGTATATCAACTCTGCTAGCAGCAGCGTTGATTTACCAGGCATACCTATCAATTGTTTACACGATCCCGTTTTTGCCTGTATTAAAAAATACCTATTGGCTTGTTGCCGAAATAGTGGCTGCTTCGTTGTTGTTGTTACCCAAAAATAGGGGCTGGTTCGCACCAAAGGGCGCGAGTGCTTGACGGTTTGTAAAAGCTGATACTGGTTATCAATTAATAGAATGTGCGGCCTACTATTTGGATAGCCAGTCGGTCAAACGTTGCCCGCGGCTCGGATCTTGTATCGTACAACGACCGCTTTCGGAAAGTCTGAGAGTCGCTTACGGGTCGCGTGCAGTCGATCACTACCTTTGGAGATTTCCGCGGCGCATGCTGGTTGCATAAGGCCGGGGTCGGGGTCGGCCATGTTCGGCCGTTCGACAGCGTATCTGGATTGACTACAATCCCTCGATGTGCCCGATCGCAGTCAAAGCATGGGGCTGCCCGCCTAGGTCTGCGATCGTTAGTTAGATTGACTCGCCCACGACTATGGCGACGATTTTCAACGGCCGCTTCCCGGCTGCAAGGCGAATCGCCTCGCAACAGCCGCTTGTATTGAGGCGATCAGAAGGGCGACCTGTCGCTCGAATGCCGATGCTTTGAAATTGCTGTCGCCCTTTCTGATCGATTAGTCCGTGGCCCACTCCGCGGCCATCGCCACCGCGAAGTCTCGGTAGGATCTCGGCTGTCGTCCAAGCAGCGCAGCAAGGCGCTCTACCTCCGATTTCGAAGCGACCGCCCCATCCTGCTGGTACCTGCCCATCATGAGTCGCATGTCGTAGGCAAGCCAGGCGGGGGCCGCCGACTTGAGCCGCTGTTCCAGGACGTTGAGATCGTCTCCACCGTAGCGGACAGGGCGTCCGAGCGCCTCGGCCCAGATCGACACCACCGTCTTGGCATCGATGACATCGGGGCCGACGAGTTCATAGGTTTCACGCGGCAATGGGGCACCGGCGCGCTCGCGGCGCAGGAGTTCGCGCGCGGCAGCATCGCCGATATCGCGGACGTCGACCATGGAAATTCCCTTTTCGCCAATCGGCATGCCGTAGACACCGTGCGTCAGCAGCGGATCCTTCTGCCTCACGTCGTTCTGGATGAAATACGCGGGGCGCAGCACGGTCGCCGGAATGTCCAGGTGTTCGATCATGCGCTCGACGGTATGTTTGCCGGTGAAGTGCGGCACGTCCACGTATTCGGCCCCTTTGAACACCGACAGATAGACCACGCCTTTCACGCCGGCTTCCCGTGCGACGCTCAAGGTCTGAAGCGCTTGGGTCAGTTCGTCCGCGGCATTGGGTGCGAGCAGGAACAGCGTGCTGACGCCGTTGATCGCTTGCCGCACGGCGTCGACATCGCTCAAGTCACCCTTGACCGCAGTGACACCGGCGGGGAACTGAGCTTTCTCGGGTGTACGCGTCAGCGCCCGCACTTCGGCGCCGCTGCCGTTCAGATGCTTGAGAATCTGCTGGCCGATCACGCCTGTGCTGCCCGTTACAAGAATTGCCATGACTATCTCCTTGGATGGATGGGCTGGGTTAGCCCGTGAGACAAACAATAGTCGTTCCACTGACAGGGGTCCAGCCAAGATAAGCGTAAATTCCTATCATAATACTTTTAGTTATTAAAGTCGGCTCCTATATGCTGATTTGATGCAGTGGCATCGCCGTTTTGTTGCGTTATTCTGGTCGGCCGTTTGCGATCAGGATGACTCGCATGGCCACCATCGAGCGCACTGCCTATCCGCGTTTCCCCAAGGTTCTTGCCACCAAGGACCTACAAGCCAGTTACACACCGTTGCCCGAAGAACTCGAATGGGCGCGACGATCAACGCGGGGCGAACGGCCTCGCCTCGGCCTGCTGGTGCTGCTCAAAGTATTCCAGCAAATGCATCATTTTCCGCCAGTCGAGAGCATTCCGGCCGCCGTCGTTGAGCATGTTCAAGTCATGGCGAATATCGGCTCGACGATTCAGTTCGGGTATGACACCAGCTCGTCCGTCATGTTGTTCCGGCATTACACGACGATTCGTGAATACCTCGGCGTGCAACCGTACTACGGGACAGACGCGAACAGCATCGCGACCCGAGCGGCGCACTCCGCAGCAATCTCGCTGGATCAGCCGGTCGACATCATCAATACGACGATCGATGAACTGATCATGCGGCAGGTTGAGTTGCCGGCGTTTTCGACGCTCGATCGAATCGCGGAGCAGATTCACGCTAAAACACAAGCGCGACTGTTTCGCCGAGTCGCGCGGCGCTTAACGGAAGACCAAAAATCCGACCTTGACCGTCTCCTGGCGCGGGACTTCGCAAGTCGACAGACTGCCTATAACCGCATTAAACGGCATGCGAAAAGGCCGTCGCGCCAGCACCTTGACATGCTGATCGACCATCTTAGCTGGCTCGACGGGCTCGGTGACTTCAGCTACCCCCTTTCGGACATCCCTGCGTCAAAACTTCGTTCGCTGGCGACACAGGCGATGAGTCTGGACGCGGCGAACCTGAAGGAAACTTTGCCGGAGAAACGCTACACGCTCATCATCGCGCTGCTCAACCGCATGCGCGTGCGTGCTCGTGACGACCTGGCCGATATGTTCATCCGGCGCATGGGTGCGATCCACAAACGTGCCCGCGTCGAACTGGAGTTGCTCCAAAGCCGCCAACGCGAGCAGATGGAAAGCCTCGTCGTGCTGCTTGATGGGGTAGTCGATATTCTGATCGACGATCACGAGGGCATGAACATTGCCCAGTCGATCAGGAAATGGCTGGCGCCGGCAGGTGATCTTGAAGCTTTACGCGAAAGCTGCGCAGCCGTGCGCGCATTCAGTGGCGGAAACTATCTGCCACTGCTGTGGAAGCATTTCCGGGCGCATCGCTCTGTGATGATGCGCCTGGCGCGCGTCTTAGAATGGGATTCGACGAGCCAGTCGCGTGCGCTGCTGGCGGCGCTTGATATCGTATTGGAGCACGAGTCCCTGCATCGGGAATGGCTCGATGCCGAGGTCGACGTCAGCTTTGCGGCGCCACGCTGGCGCAAGCTGGTCCGGCGCGCTCACGGCGAAGGCGCGCCGACTAATCGCCGGTATCTCGAGCTATGTGTGTTCTCCTACATGGCCGACGAGTTGCGCGTAGGAGATTTATGCGTCGTCGGCTCAGATGCATTCGCGGATTATCGGGCGCATCTGCTGTCCTGGCGCGAATGCGAGCAGCGACTGCCGGACTACTGCGCTAAAGTAGGATTGCCCGAGAACGCCAAGGATTTCGTCGGACATTTGCGCCAGTGGCTCACTGATGCCGCAAAAACCCTCGACGACGGGTTTCCGGATAAACGCAATCATGTCACGATTGGCCAGGATGGCGAGCCGATCTTGCGGCGCGCGGTGGCCAAAGAAATTCCCGCGAGCGCGATTACTTTGCAGGAACGCCTCAATGCCCGATTGCCGACGCGTAATCTACTCGACATTCTGGCGAACATCGAGCACTGGACCCACTTCACGCGCCACTTCGGGCCGCTCACCGGCACCGATCCAAAAATCCGTAAGGCGGCCGAGCGGTATCTGCTGACGATTTTCGCGATGGGCTGCAATCTCGGCCCCACGCAGGCAGCCCGGCACCTTGATGCCGACGTGACCGCGCACATGATGTCGTTCGTCAACCGCCGACACATGAGCGTGGACAAGCTTGAAACCGCGCAGCGCGAACTGATTGAGTTGTATTTGCGGCTCGAATTGCCGAAACACTGGGGCGACGGCAAAACCGTCGCGGCGGATGGCACCCAATACGACTTCTACGACAACAACCTGCTCGCCGGCTATCATTTCCGCTATCGGAAAATGGGCGCGGTCGCCTACCGGCACGTCGCCGACAACTATATCGCGGTATTTCGCCATTTCATCCCACCCGGCGTGTGGGAAGCGATCTATGTGATCGAGGGCTTGCTCAAGGCGGGTCTGTCGGTCGAAGCCGATACAGTTCACTCGGATACACAAGGGCAATCGTCGGCGGTGTTTGCGTTTACGCACCTGCTCGGGATCAAGCTGATGCCGCGGATTCGCAACTGGAAGGATCTAGTGATGTACCGGCCGGGCGAGGACACGAAATATCGTCATATCGACAAACTTTTCACAGCCACGATCGATTGGGAGCTGATTGAGCGGCATTGGCAGGATCTGATGCAGGTGGCGCTATCGATCCAGGCCGGGACCATTTCGTCGCCCTTGCTGCTGCGGCGGCTCGGCTCAGAGAGTCGCAAAAATCGCCTATATCTTGCCGCGCGCGAGTTGGGTAACGTTGTGCGCACGGTGTTTCTGCTCGAATGGATTGGCAGTCGCGAACTGCGCCAAGAGGTTACGGCCAACACGAACAAAGTCGAGTCATACAATGGCTTTGCGAAATGGCTGTCATTCGGCGGCGACGTCATCGCGGAAAACGAGCCGGAGGAGCAGCAGAAAAGGCTGCGCTACAATGACTTGGTGGCCTCCGCCGTGATCCTGCAAAATACAGTCGACATGATGTGTGCCTTGCGCGACATGGTGCGCGAAGGCGAGCCAATCCGGTCGGAGGACATCGAATTTTTGAGTCCCTATCCGACCCATAACGTGAAACGTTTTGGCAATTACACGTTGCATCTCAATCGCGCGCCTGAGAGCTGGATGAGGGATGTATTATTTGGGCAGGCTGCGCCCCCGAACCAAAGAGAGAAGTAAGCCTGCATATGACAGCCACCTCCGTCACGACAGATACCCCTTATGGGGCGGTCGATTCCCACGCCCTGCAAGTGCTTGAGTCGAGCTATGACACCACGCGCATGTTGGCTGCCGTGAAGACTTTCGATGCGGTGCGCATTGGCCTGTACGACCCTGAGGGATTACGCGACGATCTACTGCGACTGCATGGCATGGCTCATACGGTGATCAACGGCGCCAGCCCAGTGGTGACCAGCCAGCCGGTGCCTCTCGTTGACCAGATTACGGATGCGATAGATCAGATTAACCAGTATGTGGCAAGCCTGCTCGCCATTCGCAATGTGTTGCAGCCACTTGAGGCGTTGCGGCCGGACTAGTCGTGGGAAAAAAATAAATAGGAGAAGGCTCATGCCGATTACGATGCGGATTAACGGGCGGGATTTCGAGGCGGAGCTCAGGCCAGATCTTCAGGTGGTGATTCGCGAACAAGACGGAGCCGCTGTCAACTACACCATAAACGACGCATTTTCTGCCTTGCTCCCACAAGCTCCAGAAAATCTGATGCGCTCGACGGTTGATGAAGCACTTCGGGCATTGCTGCGAAAGCACGCTGATCGACCGTAAACCGGAAAAGCCGGCCGACCGCTAGGCGATCGTGTTGCTCATGTCGATTTCAAACTTTTGATGAGGATCGGGGATGTATAAATTGCTGTGGGCGCTGGTTGTGATAGAGGGGGCCGCGATCATCTGGCTGGGAACTTGGCTGCGTACCGCAATGGAATCTGTCAATGTCGGGTTCACGGGCGGCGCACGAGTTGCCGATGCGCGAATGGACCGCATGACCGCGCGCTTGAGGCGCCTTGAGTTTCACGCCGGACTTCAGGTTATGAAAGATCCGGCCGATCGAGATGGAAACATATCCGTGCACTTGAGCGAACTTGAGCCAATGGAATACACCGAATACTCGGACCCGGATCTATTCGGTGTAAATGCCCGAAAAAGCAGCGCCACGAAAAACGGGTGATTCTTGGGATGTGCGGTGCGATGTCGCGTCGCGAAACGTCGGGAAGACGACGCGCGCCATAAAAACGCAACGGCGGTAAGCAGAACGGATCATCGACAGGAAAAATATGAATCGATTAATTCTCATCGTTGCGCTGATGCTTGCCGGATGTACTTCGTCAGCGGTTTTTCGCGATCCGAAGACAGGCCAAGTTGCTCAGTGCAACGCGACTACACCTGGAATTTTCCCGATCATCGCTCAACACGAGATCGATGATTGCGCCGCAGCTTATGGGCGCATGGGGTGGCAAAAGCAATGAAAAAATCACTCTTGGGGCTGCTACTTTATGTCGGTTTTGTGGCAAGCGGTTTTACCGATCAGGCGTGGTATGAGCAGTGCGGTTTTTCGGCAATCAAGCTACCCGAGCCGGTCCCAATGTCGATGAGCCATTGCACCACCAGTCCAGCCCCAGGCGGTGGGTGGGCAACTGATTGCACGCAGCAGTAACTTCGTTGTGGACCGCCGCGCGCTCGATGACGTGTTGAACCTATTGAGCAGTACGATCGTCAAGCGATCTGCACATGCAGATCGACTCGCGAAGCCAGCGCACGCACCACCTTGTGATTACCGTGCCCGACATTCACCTCGGTTTCGACCGACACGAGGCCGGCGTGCAATAGCGCATCGACGTCTCTCTTCACGGCGCTGCGATCACGATGTAGCCGTGCCGCGATGCCGGTAATCGAAGCGGGTTCAGCCATAATTGCCTGGAATAGCCCTATGCGCGCTGCGGTCAGCAAGCGAGCAAGTTCCGCTGGGTCCTCGAATGTGACGACGAGCGCCTCTTGAATTTGTTCGCGGCGATCGGCCTGTTGCGCGATGCGCCGGCCGCGCGCGAAAAACTCTGCCTCGGTTCCGGTTTCAATCACTGTGTTTTTCATTGTTCGCTCCGTAATGCGGTCCAGTCGCGTGCAAACTGCTCTTCGATGTCGTCGAAACTGACAAACTCGACGGGCTCCACTTGGCCGAAATAGTGCCGGTGATGAAAGCCATGGGCATTGTCATAGCCCACCACCCGGCCGTTGTCGCCCTGATGCAAGTCATGATTGATGTACGCCAGGTTATAGCGCGTCACCTGACCAGTAACATCGACCCATACCTCTCGCCGCAGCTCACCGTTCCCTCGGCGGGCTGCAATGGTGTGACGATCATCGTAAATTTTTCTATCAGCCATGACAAATAATATCATGGCTGGCGCGACGTTGCACTGCGGTGAAAATCGGCATGGCGCCGCTCACGTCCAGCCGATGCGGTGATGCGCTTGCGTAGCCTGATGCCGCGCGTCATCTTCGCTGTGGAGATAAACGCTGGTGGTGGCCAGAGACGCGTGTCCGAGATTGTCGCGTACGAAGCGCAGGTCGACCTGCTGGTCGGTCATATGCGATCCCGCTGTGTGCCGGACCCAATGTGTCGATGCGGCCGCGAGCATCTCGGCTTGAGCGTGCCAATGCTGGCCTCGGGCTCGCAACTGCTCAGCCGCCTGCCGGAACACCGCCTTGACGATTACATGGATCGCGCCGCGCGACAATGGACGCTCCTGGCCAATCAACGGTAGCAACAGGGGGCGTGTCTCGCCCATCTGGGGCGATGGAGCTAATCCGTGTAGGCGGCGATAGCGGGCCAACTCGGCAATCAGCTCATCGGTCGCGGGCACGAGGCGGAGCTTGTTGCCTTTGCCAAGTACCTCGATCCACCAGCGCTCCGCCCCAGTGGCGTCACGCCGGCAGAACACCGCGCCCATCGGGGTGTTGGCAATCTCCGCCGCCCGTAGTCCGCCCAGATACAGCACCGTGAAAAGCCAGCGGCAACGCGCCGCGTGCAACCGTTCCCGATCCGTGGCCACCGGCAAGTTTTCGATGGTGGTCCTGACCACATCCCAGAGCTCATGGGTCAAATAGCGCGTTACGCGCGGACTCGTCTTGACACCGCGGCGCCGCGCGAGCGACAGCGGATTACCCGCGAGATAACCCGCTTCGACCAGCCAGGCGAACATTGCGTTGAGAATGGTCATCGCGTGCCGCGCGCTGGTTGGCGATAGCGGTCCGGCGAACGGCCGCCAGTCCGGCGATGCACGGCCAGGTTTCTTGCGCGCGGTCATGACCCAGCGCCAAGTCGGTTGTGGGTCCGAGAGGAAGTGCTGGTAGACCAGGAGATCCTCGTGCGTGAGCGAGGATAGCGGTTTGCCATACTGCAGGACGGCCCAGAGCAGTAGCCGCTCGGCTTCCTTTCGATAGGTTGCCAGCGTGCCGGGCACGTCGACATAGCGGGCGAGCCAAGCGGCGATGGCCGCCAGATCGTCGGTCGCGCTGATTTGCGCCACGGTGCCGCGCGCCCGGTTGGTGCCGGATGCGCCGGACAGGTCGGGCGAGATCGACAAGTGTTCGAGCGGCGGGACCGGAGCATCCAATTGAAGGGTAACGGGAAGATTCATGGTGTGACGCGGTTTGAGAGCGATGTCCCGAGTATAGTCTAGACAGAAGCCTACTTATGTCTAAAGTTTAAGCTCAATATTATTATATTTATCGTATTACGTAGTATTATTTATTAACCGCAACTCAAAACCGGCCCCCGTTATGACGCCCAATCCCGAGTCTGTCGCAGATGAACAGGCCCTGCTGGCCGATATTGCCACGCTGCGCGTCCGGTTTACCGACACACGCGAGCTCTATCGCGAAGTCTGCGCGCTGCTGTTCTTCCGGTACGGCATCACGCCCACGGCCAACAAGCTTTACAGCCTGGTGCGCAAGGGCAGCATGACGACGCCGGCCGACGTGCTGAACCAGTTCTGGCAGGATTTGCGTGATAAAACGCGCGTGAAAATCGACCATCCAGATCTGCCCGACGCGATGAAACAAGTGGCGGCCGAAGCGGTGCTCAACATCTGGCATGCAGCATCGGAAACCGCAGCGAGCCAGTTGGCCGCGTTGCGTGCCGAAGCACGTCATCAGGAGCATGAGGCTGAAGCGGTACGTGATCAGGCTATCGCGCTGCTCGAAGTCGTTCGGCAGGCGGCAGCGTCGACGCAGAACGAACTCGAAGTTGCACACGGACAGCTTGCCGAGGTACGAGATGCCTTGGCGGCCGAACGCGAGGCCCATTCGGCCACCGAAGGGCGGCTACAGGAAATCCGCCGGCAGCTCAATGATGCCGGCGCCCAGATCACGCAGATCAAGACTGAATTCACAGCCGAGTTGGAGCGTACCCGCGAGCAGGCCACTGCGGCGCAAGAGCGTGCCAGCAGCCACGAGAAACGGGCTCTACGTGAAATCGACCAGGAGCGCACGGCGCGCCAGAAAAGCGAGAAGCAGGCCGAGGAACTAAGGGCTCAACTCCAGGTGGCCAGGATCGAACTGAAAGACGCAGCGGTACAAGATGCCGAAGCACTGGCTTCCCTGCGTACCGAATGCAGGTTATTGCAACAACAGGCCGAAAGCGCAGCGAAGCAACATCTCGCGACGACCGAAGAATTGACGCGCACGCGATCGCTATTACAGGATGCGCAGCACCAGGCAGAGAGAGCCGATACCGAAGTGCTGATCACTCGCAGACTGATCGACGAGATGAACAAGCCACCAACGGTGCGCGCCGCAAAGAAGCAAAAAATCGATTGACCGCGCCGAGATACAATGTTTGCTCCAAGTGTTGGGCGCGACTGGGTATCGCGAGTTCTGCGGGTTAAACGCACCAGATTTTACATACACGAAAAGGACGATTCCACCCTACAAGCGTGCATACTGTCGTTGGCCCAACGCGGCCTCTTCAATCGCGCGCGCCAATGTTTGTGACGGAACCCATTGACCCCCTTGCGCAATAAATCGCGCAGACGCATCGATAACGGGTTGCCGGCCATCATCCGCAGACGTGGCCAAGACAGGGGCCAAGACAGGGGCCATGACAGTCTCGATGAGGGCAAATTGCTGCTTTTCGAATGCCCCTGAGTCGAGGCGGCCTTCGGCATCGAAAGTGAGAATGGAAAATGTAGTTCGAACGACTCGCACAGGTTCTCTGGCCACGAGTTTGACGACTACATCGGCTATGCGCGTGCGTTGCCCCGCAAAAGCCGGCAAGCTGTAGTTTGCTGGCTTTTGCAGTAACCGCTGGAATTTGGTGGTTGGCAACTGCCAAAGAGTATCGTCATGGGCGATGAGAAATATTCGGCATGAAAACCCCATGGCTGCTCCTTATATGTCCTACCCGACCGGGAGGTCTTAAGCGCACATCGTACACCGGGAGTTTTACCGGGCCGCAGAGGCGGTCGATGGCCTACCCTCATATACGGAATTTACTGGGAGTTTGTGATTCCTTATAACCCATGGGCTTATGATAGGAATTTACGCTTATCTTGGCTAGACCCCATGAGGAGGTTTTTGAGGTCTTTTCGGGTATCGCAAACGAGGTGAATATAGGCTGTGTCGCCGCAGACTTCATCGATGACGGGGGCATTCCTGAAATGATTTGACGATACTGCGCGAGGGTGAGACTGACCAGCTCGTCAGGAATTTTGCCGCCTTCGGGAAATGACTGGATGACGGCGACGTGCTCCTTGATTGCGCTGTAGCTGGCTTGCCATGTCTCTTTGCCGAAGTTCTTGACGATGTAGTTCCTGAGGTCTTTGAGGTCGGTTTCCGCTGAGCCGAGAAAGACGACTTTGACGCTCATTGGGGGTCTTCCTCATCCAGCTCGGCAAACACATCCTCGGCGGAGCGGAAATGGCCTTGTTCGATCTCGCGGTTGCCCAGTGCCAATATCTTCAGAAGCGCCAGCGCTGCCTCATATTCCTCGTAGGAACGTACATCCATGACGACGAGCTTGGCCTCGCCGTTCTGGGTGATCAGCATCGGTTCACGGCTCTCCGTGAGGTCTTTGACAATCTCGGCAGCGTGGCTCTTGAGGTAGCTGATGGGCTTGACCTGGGTTGAAAATTTCATCGCACATCTCGTTCGAGTTGGTGATATTAGGATTAGTTATAGACCGAATTCGGTCTCATCTTCGAAGGGCATCGCCGACGTTCTTCACCGCGACAAAAAGCAATCACAGGTTAGCTTTTTGATGGGCGACTCGGCGCATACGTTGAGTTATCCACCGTTTGTGTTGAAAACCCTGTGGATAACGCCCCGATCGTTGACCCATGTCCTACGCATAACGCTTTTTCGCCGCTGACTTGTCATGATCAGTCGCCGCCCGGAACAGGCCGAACACCTAGTCGCCGTATGCGGCAGTATAGATCCCCGCTGTTATCCGTAACCCCCCCAGCGCTGCCGCCATTGAGCTTCACTTGAAAAGTGTTTCTTTCGATTGGCGCCGACCGTGTACCCTGCGACACATTGCTACAAATGTAGTAATGGAGAAAAATCATGGGTATGCCCGTTCGCATTGATAAGCTGTTGTATGAGCAGGCCAAGGCCAAGGCCGACGCCTCGGCCGAGCACCGGACGATCGCCGGTCAAATCGAGTTTTGGGCGAAGGTTGGACGCGCTGCGCAGAATAACCTGGATCTGCCGGCGTCGTTCATCGCCGAGTCACTTATCGCCATGGCTGAGCCACGCGACCAGGCGACGCCGTTCGTGCCGCGGGGTCGGCGCGCATGATGGAGAGTGAACCAAACCGTGGGAGGTCAATTCACGCCGCGTGGCGCGCACTCGGCGAGTTTGCAGATGCAGAAGTCCAGGTCAATACGGCAAGTTTCTCAACCGAGAATTCTTCGTT
>Ga0302226_10003035_pt1 | contig 11595 bp, 18 predicted proteins | sample II_Palsa_E3_3_FD_193524 | JGI IMG/M metagenome (GOLD analysis project Ga0302226, IMG submission 193524) | Peat permafrost microbial communities from Stordalen Mire near Abisko, Sweden - II_Palsa_E3_3 | ecosystem: Environmental > Terrestrial > Soil > Palsa > Peat permafrost | place: Sweden...
TATTTTTTTATTTTTTAATTTAAACCGTGATTTGTCTCAACATAGCTGTACACATTGCGTCTTTTCGTGGGCTCAAAGTTGCTCACGTCCGACTACGCGACCGTTTTGAATGCCATTACAACGCTGACAGAGCTTTGCTCTATCAAGACGGATCCGCTCGAAGTGAACGAGTAAAATAAAAATAATTTTTGTTTGATAGATGTTCCGCGGAAACCAAGAGCTGTGCCTCAAAATCAAGGAGTCACATATCGCAACCATGGCCAAGTACATGGCCGAGTTTGAGGACGTCTACGAGATTTCGCAGGTACTTGCAGCGAGAAAAAGAAAAAAATAATTTTTTTTTTTTTTTCTTATGCCAAACACTACGTATAGTTCTTCAACATTGTCGTCAAAATCGAGTCCCTGCAGCTCGCGATCCGACGCAACCAAAACATGGTCATCAAACAGCTGATGCTCTACCGTGACGAGACGATAAAACTCGTCGATCCCAAAGATGATGCTGTTCGTATCAAGATGATGGTCCAGGGAAGTGCCAAGACCAAGGCCATGGGCGACCTTGACAAGAAGTCGGCCGAGTACAAAAAGTGGTGGGTCAGTGATGAGAATCGCCATCTCCTCTACCACGTGCGTCTCGTTCGAATGCTTGCCACGTGTTGTGAAGGCGACAACCGCTTTATCGAGTCGATGTGCCAAAACATCTTTTCCCCGAAGCAGCTCCTTGAAGTACTGTACCTATTTTATATATTTTTTCTTTCTTACTCATTGTTTGTTTGTACAGGTTCTCGTCAATGAGAATATCACAATGAACTTCCGCCGTCCGTACATGCGTTTCTTCTTGTGGGCCTACCTGAACTCGGACTCTTCATCGGTAAATGAATAAATTTTATTTTTCTGTCGAAAGTAGGGGGAAAAAAACAAACAAACACCAACGATCCCTTTATCAGATTGAAGCAGAGCTCGGGCCCATCCAAATGCGCTCAGACATTTGGTTCTGGATGGAAAAGATGATTGACCAGACCTACACGATCTTCAGAAAGGTATTTTTTAATTATTATTAAATAAATTACTGAAATAAAACTTGAAACATTGTTTCCACAGGACCTCACAAAGATCTTTGAGACCGATGAGGGCGAGCAGGACGTGATCTTTGTCATGGAGGCCTCGATTCCATTCTTACGAGTCTTCTATGAGCGCTACTACCATTTGAGTGACACGCTCATGCGAGCTCTGCCTGACCACCGTGCATGTGTCGAGCGTTCGGCTGACTGCATGCTCGACTTTATCGATCGCATGAACGCAGTACGTTCTACGAGCTGTTTGTTAAAAATTATATATATATATATATATTTGAATCTTGCCGATCAATTTAGGTCCCCGAGTTTGGTACCAAACAGCGTGTCAAGGATGCCACAACCGTACTTTTGGTTATGCAAGCCAATGTAATTGCTTTTTACGAAGGAAAAAAAAAAAAATTTTTTTTTTTTTGACTCTCTCCATGAACATTGTAGGGAAACGTCCTGTCAGAACAGCAACTGAATCGACTCGACATTTTCCTGAAGCTGGAGTTGGAACGTGTCGCCGAAGTTCCACCCAAGCGACGACATGTAGAGACGGACGACGAGGGAAAGGTACAAACGTCGTGCAGCTGGAATTTTCCTTTATTATTGTTATTGTTTAGGTCTTCCTTCAAGAAGCTGAGGTCGGTCTCGACAAAGTCTTTATGATCAAGTCGGCCCGTCGCGATTGGTTCAATTACTATGAAGAGGAGCTCAAGCTGAACGACCTCATCCACAACTTTACTCGCAACCTCAGCAAGGCCTACAAGTACGAAATGCAGTCTGCAGTGATGCCATTACTTAGCCTATAGTTTTTCAGAGCCGACACTAGCACACCTCGCTACAGCCGCTCGCTCGCATCCGGTGCTGGAATGCCCCTCGGTCGCGAGTACCAAACTCAAGTGGCCGCCTTTGTGGAGTACGACATGGGTGGCACCGCGTTATCGTCTCTTGATGTTGGAGAGCTGTAAGATGGGCGGGCTTCTTTGTCGTTTTTCAATAATTTCCTCTAGGTTTGGAAAAGAGCAAGCACGGTACACTGGCCTCAAGAAGAGTGCGCAAGTTCTTGTGCACGCCCTACAGTCTTCCCGTGCAAGCTATGACAAACTGGACGAGTCTCAAAAGATGGTCCAATTTGAGCTCGACCTGAAGCATCTGCGCCTGCTGCGTGCTCCCATTTCCAACGAGCTCTTGCGAATGCCCACCAACAGCAAGTACAACGAAGAGGAGATCCGTGCTGTGGCAAGGGGTATTGCAAAGGTGCAGAATGATCTCAACGCCATCAACGTCCCCGCTGTCATTTTGATCATGTGCACGAGCCCCGAGGAGTTCACAGTGCGTGCTTCCCTCCGTCTGTTGGCGATGATGCTCCATGGCGGCAACCGCGAAATCCAGAATTCGTTTTTGTTCAGCTTCAAGGCCACTCGAAATGAGGGCTTTTTCCTCGACCTGCGCGATCGCATCGTACGGAAAACACAAAATTCTCCTTATTTTTTTCTTTGCTTACAACCCTTTTGAACCATTGAAAAGGTTGGCTCTGCCGTCGCCGTCAAGGAAGCGCGCTCCTTGCAGTCGCAACTGGCACGCGACCGAACCAAGCGTGCAAAGGTGCCGTGACCTAAAAAGCCATATTCAAAGACAAACGGGTTTTTTTTTTTCTAGCTCCTCACGAGCACGATCAAGATTGCAACGGCACAGAGAAGCTCCAAGGATCGAAATGGTTCCTATGGGGGCGGCTCGGGCAACTTTGACTCTGTCGCCCATAGCTCGGACGGTGATTCTTCGGTCAAAAAGGGCAATGACAACAACAAGAAGAAGGGCCCCGTGCACGAGGATTCGCGCGATGACATCCTGCTGAGCGAAGTCGTGCCTCCCAAGTCTCCTCCCAAGTCCCCTGCGCCTCCTGCATCTCCTGCGGCAGTGTCGTACGTGAAGGGATGAGAAAAAAATTACTGAATGTATCTTTTTCGAAAAGGCTGATGGCGGACACCGATGCTGAGAAGATGGCCAATAAGCTTTCCGAGGAAGACCACGAGGACATTGTCAAGTTCGGATCGCTTGTCGGGTTTACCGAGCTCATCTTCCACATCTTGCAGGTACCACCGACGACCACAATAAAAATTTTGCACTCTTCAATTCCCCATGTGGTTGCAGCTTTTCTGTGAAGGCCACAACCGCGAGATGAAGTCCTACATGCGCGAACAGACGGGCAACATCAAGATGTTCAACCTGGTTACAGAGTCGGTCGAGTACATGAAAGTCGTGTATATGAACGTGGATGGACAGAGCTTGTCATTGGCTTGTCAAGTCATGGAGACCATTGTCGAGTTCACCATGGGCGAACATGACAACCAGCTTGCTGTTTTCGATGCCAAGGGTACCCATTTTGTTTTCCTTTGGTGATTTTGAAAAAAAAATATTTTTGTACCTGTTAGTTGTTGACATTGTCAACCACCTGGTGCGTCTGCCAACTTACGACAACAACAAGCACCACACTTTCTTGCTTAAACGTGTTTGCTGCATCCTCATTCGCACCTTTGTTGAAGATAACAATTCAACTGCGCGTGGCCTTGCACGAGAGGTATGTTTCCATATTATGGCCGCATGGTTTGCAATATAACATTTTTATAGCTTTACGCTGCCCTCGACATCTTGGCGATCCGTCAAGTCATGAAGCAATACGCGCCAGGCCCTCATCACGGCGACGGTATCTAGTTGTTTTTTCATTGTTCGTTAAATAACTTGAAAAAAAAAATCATGGATAGCACTTTCAAAGCCAGACGTCGATCCCATCACGAAAGCCAAAATCGATTATGATCCCCATGAGATTGGATATATTTGCTATACCATTCTGTGTCTCATCCGTGACCAATTGGTAAGTGACACGATCCATTGTAAATATTTCTGAAATCGTCATTTTGCAGATTGACGACATCCCAGACATTGAGCGGATTCTGCACCTGCGCGTGTTTGGCCAGCAGAGGAAGACGACCCGGACCGGCAAGATGGACCAGACCGAGTTCACGACGCACTGCTTGGATTCCATGCGCATCGAGTTTGAAGAGGATATCAAAGACAAGGACGAGCGAAGCGTCTTCAAGATTCTCAAGACGAAAGCGGAAGAAGAAGCCAAAATGATTGACCTCTTCAGCATCCACATCGAGAGTATTGAAATTGTGCGCGACAAGGAAATCCAAAAGGTAAATTGTGAAAGAAACATTTTTTTTTTTTATTTACTGAAAAATCCTGTAAAGGTGTACTTCCCAGTGGGAGTCCAGCGCAAGACTCTCAATCAAACCCGTCGCGACAAGGTTCTTTGGTCTGTGAACCGCGACTCCCCCAATGACAAGGTGTTTTTTTTTTTTTGTCTTATTTTTTTTTCTGAAATAAAAGTTCATAGATCAACGACTTTTTGGACCGCAGCGAAACTCTCCGCGACGAGATGGTTTATCAAGAGAGACTGCAACAAAACCCCATTTTCCGCGTAAGCATGTGGGATGGGAACATATTTTTTTATTTATTTAAAAAAATGCATTTGTAGGGAATCATCAACTCAGAGGCCTATCTGTACCATGCGTTCATGCTTCTGACCTTGGCCATCAACTTTATTATGATCGGAACTTGGTCTGATGATGGCTTGGGCGACATCCTTCCCGTGACTCCCTGGTGGTATCATGCGACAATCTACGGCCTGGGCTCGGTGCACTTGTTCCTTGCGTGCATGATCGTGATCGAGTATTTGTTGGAGAATCCGATTCGTTCTTGGCGCGACTTGTTGAAGCAAATGGTATCAACAATTTTATTTTTTTTTTCTATTTTTCCTTTTTTAATAATACGTCCGCACTCCTCTCCTCCTCTAGTTCATCTACTACCTCATCTTTGTTGGCATGTCGGCTGGAGGCATCTTCACTGACGGCTACCTGTTTTGCTTCCATCTGCTGCACGTGGTCATGAAGAACGACATCCTGCAGCGCGCCCTCATGTCTGTGACCAAGAACGGCAAGACTCTCCTGCTCGTCGCGATGCTCGGTGTGATCCTGATCTACATCTACACCGTCGTTGCCTTTGCGTTCTACCGCGAGTCGTACCAACCATCAAACGCCATGTACTGTGGGACTCTCGGGCAGTGCTTTGTGACCACGCTCAACTATGGTCTCCGCGGCGGAGGTGGCATCGGTGATTATCTCACTTTTACGCAGTACACCTGGAACTATGCCGGGCTCCGCACAATCTTTGAGCTGTCCTTCTTCATCCTCATTACGACGATTGGCCTGAACATTATCTTTGGTAAAAAAAAAAACAATCGAAAATAATTTGATGTTTAACTTTTTGTTTTGCCAGGTCTCATCATCGATACCTTTTCTGAGCTCCGTGATGAAAAGTTCCAGATCGCCGAGGACATGCGCACCAACTGCTTTATCTGCTCGCTGCGCGCGTACGACTTTGACAAGGAAGGTGTCACCTTTGCCTACCACGTCAAGCACGAGCACAACATGTGGTCCTATCTCTTCTTCCTCAACTACCTCGAAGAGAAGGATCAAAACGAGTACACTCCGCACGAGGCCTACGTCGCCGAAATCGTCGCGCAAACTCGGAAGGACAGTGCCGAAAAGCAGGCCGATAAGGAAAAGGACAAGGCACAGCAGAAAGACCGCGACGCCGCACGCTGGTTCCCGATCAATCGCGCCCTCTCGCTCCAGCAGACAAACGACGAGCTCGACGATCGCCTCGAAAACATTGAAAAGAAGCTGGAACAGTACGTTAAAATAAAACTTTTTTTTTAAAAAAAATTTTAAATTCCCTTTTTACAGAATCATCAACCGCTTCAAGCTCGAGGACGAGTCACGCCTTATCCAGAACCAGCACTCGCTCCAGCAGCGTCTGCACCTCCTTGCCTCTGCCGACGAGTAGCAACCTGCTTTCTCTTTTTTTTTTTTTTCCCTCTTTTTTATCGCTCCTTTCAATTCTTGGTTTGTTTTTCGCTGAATCAGTTCCCACACGTGTTTCGGTGGTCGAATTTGATTGGTGGAGGTCGATGCATCGCTTTTTTCACGGGCTTTCACGTTCGCTCGACCACGTCGGAACCCTCCCCCCCTTCTTTGTGCCCTGCCTGTCAGTCTCACTTGACCCGTCCATTAGATTCCGCCAATGGACCTGGATAACTACGCGGCCGCGGCGGCAGTGGCGACAGCGGCTCAACAGGCAATGCCCACCAGCCACCACGAGCTAGATTTCTACTCGTCGGTGCAGCAGCAGCAGCAGCAACAACAACAGCAGCAGGAGCAACAACAGCAGGAGCGACTGGAGCAGGAGCGACTGGAGCAGCAGCAACAGCAACATCGTCAGCAGCACATGGAGCAGCACAACTTTCTCGTGGACGAGGAGGACGACGACGATATGTTTTCACCGTTGATATCGCCTGCCATGAGGCCCAGCCACAACTGTACGTTGATGCTCTCTCTCTCTCTCTCTCTCTCTCTCTCTCTCTCTCTCTCTCATATTAACCATACGGGATGCACAGCCACGGACGAACCCTCTGAGCAGTTCCCTCTGCTAACTCTGCCCGAGGCCTACGACGGCATGGTGCAGATGAGTGAAAGCATGCACATGGTCGGCATGAACGGGTCCAGCGTGGAGGCAGCAGTCGGGATGGTCGTAGTCGGTGGACAGCACCTTCCGCTTCATATGCTACAACAGCAGGAACAAGACATGCTCCAACGGCAGCAGGAGCACATGCAGCAGCAACAGCAACGACGATCGACAAAGCGCTCTCGCACCAGTAGCCTGACGGGTGCCGGCCCAGCCGCCGGCGGGGTCGCAAGCAGATCCAATTCATCCAGTGGTCTAGGAACACCCAAGACGTTGCCGCAGCCCGCGCCACCAATGCCCATGAACATGCTTCCCATGATTGACTCGGCATACCTGGCGGCGGCTGCAGCTGCCGCGGCCGCTGGGGCGCCATTGCCGCCGCTACCACCCCCAGGGCTTGCCCTCAACGTGCCCATGACCCCCGCGGTCGCCTTTAGCATGGCGCAGATGCCGCCGATCCCTCCCCCTTTTGGTACGATCGACCGGTGGCCTTCAAAGTGGTTTTAATTCAAATCCACAGATGACCCGCAGCAGGCGACTCTGTGGACCGCCTCCCAGCAGTCATTCACGTCCCCTGGCCCGTCGCCAGTAATGCTTCCTGGTGTGTCGCCCTCCTTGCGACCTCGCCGGCCGTCGTCGCGCGTCAAGGATTCGCCGTCTGCATCGCCTGCCTTTGGTCCCAGCACAATGTTTCCTTCACCGGTGCCTTCCACGCCCGGTTCTGCAGCGTCATACTCGGACGCATCCCCGTCGCTCCTGTACCGGTCGCCGCAGATCCAGCCAATGCAGCCAACCAAGCTCCGATCGCCCGTCCTGCAGCCCGTGCTCAAAAGTGACAAGGAGACCCGCATCCTCTCGGCCAACGAGGTTGAGCAGTTGGTCAGGCACAGCAACTACTCGAATCTGCTCAAGGGAGACGCAGGCGTGCTCGGGGTCAACGAAAAGTCTGACATTGTCCTCGGGGTGGGGCAGAGGAGGATCACGCACAAGACAGCAGAGCAAAAACGACGTGACTGCCTCAAGGAGAGCTATGAGCTGCTGCGCAGCGTCCTGCCCAATCCTCAAGAGACCAGCGCCCTCAGCAAGGTCGAGTTGATGCGCCGAGGTACGTGCGGGAAAACATCAAATCGTCCTCTCATTGACTGGAGGGTTAAAAACAGCCTATGAACACACGCTGTTTTTGGAAAAGAAGCTGGCAGCGTACGAGCAACAGTTACATCAACACGGTGTCACGCCCGCAGTCGTCGTTCCCGATGCCGTCAAGCCGTATGCTACCTCTGAGCCGTCCTCGCCGCTCATCTCGCCCGCCAAGGCGCCCTCGGTGCCCGCAGTGCCAGGAGATAATAATAACGACTGAGACCTATTGCACACACACGTGTTTGCGAAACAATGCATAAAGCAGAAGATCCCAAATCTAGCAAGAGTCAGTTTTCTCCGAGGACAGTGCGCGAAAACAGACGCTGGCGATGGCGCGTCGTCTCGACGGCCGAGGCGAAGCGTGGAGACGAGGCGGACGAGGCGAACGCGGGAACCTCATCCGTGTACATGTTGAGCACCGTCGACCCGGGCAGGGGTTGTTGGAACGGCAGGTCGGCCTCTGGGCTTTCGACGTCGGCATCCGCAAGGCTTTTCATGGATGCATTTTTTTTTTTTTCTCAGCAACATGATCATTCGAACACCATGCAGTTACCGAACAGTGGCCGAGTCAAGTTGGACCTGAAAGGTCCGGTTGAGGACTGGGAAGACCGCCTCTCCAGACTGAAAGACGTGGAAAGCAGTGATGGCCCCCACGACAGCCGACGTCTCGATCGCGCGGCCGTACCTGTTCAAAGATTAATTGGGTTAAAAAATGAACAGGGATAAACTTTGTTACCAGTTGTAGTCGAGCTTGAAGACGTGCACGAGGAGTGTCAGTGAAAACATGACGATGGCGACAACGGTGGCCTTGCGGACGCTCTTGTTCTCATTGAGATGGTCCTTGATCTCGCGCAGCTGCCAGATGAGGAGGATGAGCAGGAACAGGACCGAGAAGACCACGGCAAAGTCGAGGCTGACGTAGATGCCGCTCCCGTAAAGGCACATTTCTCGTTCGCGTCGATAGACGATCGCACTTGCGACGGATTTGAGCAACGAGTCAGTACATTGAAAGTGTGTAATGGGGTACTTTGTCATTGGCATGATAAGGCCATAGATGAGGATGAAGGGTGAGTCCATGAGGAAGATGAGGAGCGACCAGTGCATCGTGAGAGGGCTTCCAACTAGCGGGGTCTGTCAGTGCCAATAGAGCTCGGCTTGATGTGTACGCACAGAAGAAGACTTGGCGCAGACGTAGCAGGCGGATAAAGATGCACGCAGCCCACACACCAAAGCCACCGATCATGGTAATCCAGAACCACCACAGGTCGCAATTGGACAGGAAGAAGATGCTGTCTTCCGTGCGCCGGACGTGCTGCGCACGTGCGTGTGTTGGTCAGCACATACATCAAGCCATGGATACATTACCCCGTTGCGCACGACCACGCCCACAAACCACACCACGCTCGCCACGGTCTGCACCGTCACCAGGTGCAGCTGCTTGGCACGCACGCGGATGTCCTTGCGCCGCAACCACATGGCCACCGTCATCGCAACGATCCCCGCCACCAGCAGGCTCAACACGAGCACGACCCACTTGTCGGCAGCATCGGTGAAGATCCCCGCGTCGCCGCGCCTGGATTTTCGCGCCAGCATACCGAGTAAAAAAAATTTTTTTTTCTCGATGCAAATTTCCTCCTCCAGCCAGCCAGCTAATCGTCGTCGTCCTCATAAGACAACGAGAAATCAAACGACTTGAAAAAGGACTTGAAGGCGCCGACATCGGCAGACTCGGCATCGGCCGGCTTGACGCACGCCTTCCACTCGGCGCGGCCGGGCTGACCGCTCAACTTGGCCACGACCTGGCGGCCAAACTGGAAGGGGAACCGGGCGTTGGGCTGGACCTGGTGGAAGAGCACCTTGGTCGAGGCCGTGGCCGTGGGGATCTCCAAGCGGAAAAACTGCTGAGTGAGGTCGCCGTCGGCCTCGTCGATAAACTCGAGGCCGGCCTCCTCGCCCTGTTTGACGTACTTGGCCGTGAGATCGCTCGAGACCCACTCGATCGGGACCGGCAGCGCCTGGATGTGCATGTGCTGCGACTTGACGTTGACCTCGTAAAAGATGACGGCCTTGTTGACCGACTTGAATGCATCCCGCAGCGCCTGCTTGTACTGCTCCAGCTCCTTGTGGACGTGCGGTGGCAGCTCGGGCGAGGCGGGGAAGTGGCCCGTGGGGATGATCAGGACATGGTCAGCCGTGAGGCCGCCCTTGGCCAGGGCCATGTAGACCTCCCGGCCCACGCTCGCGATCAGGTGCTGCATTATGTTTTTAATATTTTTCAAGTGATTGTTGAAAGTATTTTTTTTTCCCACCTTTTCGACCTCCGGGTTGGCCAGGCAAAACCAACAGCCAGTCTTGCGGGGGACCGCAGCCCGATCTTGTCGTCCCGAGGAGGAGGAGGAGGACTGTTGCTTGTCGGGACAGTCACGGATAAAGTGGCCTGGAACGTTGCAGATGCGGCAGACATAGGTTGAGGGCGGCGCAATGGGGCCCCCGCCGTGTCGTCCTCGCTTGCTATTGGATGCTCTCTTTTTGGAATGGCATAATGAAATTACTGTTTAAATTCAAAAAGGTACCTACCTGATCAGGAGCAAAAAAGTACGACCCGGATGCAGAGATATCGTCACCCGGCTGCGGCAAGGTACCGGAACGTTTGTAGCCCTGCTTGATGTAGGGCGAGAGGGTTGTTCCGGCGGGCTCGGCGACGAGCTCGGTCGTGTCCAGCTGTGTGAGTGGGACCATGTTGAGCGCCATCAGCCACTTGGCCTTGCTTGTGTTTCCGCAGCTTGCCATACCTGGGTTTAAAGAGGGGAAAAAGAAAAAAAAAAGCGGCATGTCAGTACAATAACACACGCATTGCGGGGAGGCCCACCGAAGAAGCGGGTGACGTGGATCTGGCGGCCGGGGATGATCGGCACATTCTTGTACGGCGGCCGCTCGTAATAGGTGCTGTTGGGTCCCTCCTCGGTGGATGCGACAAAATGGTACCGCGGCCTGAGCTCCTTTGCCAGGTCTGCGATGGCGTCAGTGCCAGTGCTGCTGTCGGCGGAGGCGCCGGCACTGCCGCTGGCCGCCGAAACCGAGGGGACGTTGGCCACGCCACGCGGCCACTCGCCGGGTGTCAGCAGGAAGTCGACTCCCTCAAAGCCCTTTTGCTCGGCAACCTTTTTGAGCGTGAGCAGGTCCTTGGCGCTGTAGTGGAGGCCGAGGCTGTACTTGTCGTCGCTGCTGCTGCTGCTGCTGCTTCCACTGAGATAGGCTATCCGCAGCCCGCTGGCCGTCGTCAGCAGCCCGCTCTGGCCCAGGAACAGCAGGTTGTCGCACACGTAGCCGTCTCGCGCGTCAATGGCCTCGACGACCGCGAGCGGCATGGGCGTGGGCCCCGAGTGCACAAACAGCGTCTCAATGTCGATCCGCTTGTCGCCGTTCACGTACGGCAGCACCTGGGCATTGGCCCCAGCGTCTGCCCCGCTGCCAAAGAGATTGCCCACGCACAGCACAAGCTCGAACGGACCGTGCGACTTGTTGACCGCCTGCACGCGCGCCTGCCACTGGTCCCAGTGGCCCAGGACTAGCACGTTCGCGGCGTATTCAGTGCTTGGTCGGATTCTATGGAGGACAGCGTACCAGGGCCGCAAACGAGCGTTTTGATCATGGTTTCGTTTTTTGTTTTTTGAAAACCCAAAACCGTCTGAAAAAAAATTTTTTTTTCTTTTTTACAAGGCGAGACTAAGGAGGGCACCCAACTGATCCAAGAAGACGCGATCGGCGCCGTCGTCAAACAGAATCCAGGGCGGTGGTAGGCTGAAATTGAAGA